>ERZ1673962.7-NODE-7-length-183206-cov-5.195238_pt1 | contig 183206 bp, 162 predicted proteins | sample MGYA00580188_ERZ1673962 | MGnify/ENA primary metagenome ERZ1673962 (study PRJEB41334, sample SAMN05608104) | rock metagenome | biome: terrestrial subsurface; feature: shale formation; material: shale | place: USA: Pennsylvania ...
GTTGTGACGGATCTCGACGAAACCACTGTCGAAAGCATGATCGCGCAATCCAGTCGGTTTTTGGCGGCCCAAGTCGATGAACAGGGCCAGTTTGTCTATGGGCTTCATCCGTGTTTTGATCGGGAGATTAAGGCCTATAACACCCTGCGCCATACCAGCACGATCTATTCCATGTTGGAGGCGTGGGAGGTCACACGAGACGCGGGGGTCAAGGCCGCGATTGACCGCGCGCTTCGGTTCATGACCCAAAACCTCATTCGTCGGTTTACCTTGCCGGATGGGAAGGAGGTCGCGTATCTGCAAGACCTGAACAATGAATTCAAGCTGGGAGGCAGTGCCGTCGCCCTTCTGGCGCTCGTCAAATACACCGAATTGACGGGCGATCAGAGCCACCTGTCACTGTTGGACCACTTGGCGGAGGGCATCCGACGGGTCCAAGACCCAGAGACCGGGCAACTGCCCCATGTGCTCAATTCCACGGATCTCAGCGTCAAAGAAACCTTTCGGATCATATATTATGATGGGGAGGCCGCTTTTGGATTGATGCGGCTTTATGGGTTGACCAAAGACGCGCGGTGGTTGCAAACGGTTGAAAAGGCGTTCGATTACTTTATCGCACAACAGCATTGGAAAAGTCACGATCACTGGCTTAGTTATTGCGTCAACGAATTGACTCTGTATCGGCCGGAGGAGCGCTATTTCCGGTTTGGCATCCAAAACGTGGTCGGGCATCTGGATTTTGTGATTGACCGCATCACGACCTTTCCCACCCTGCTTGAGTTGATGATGGCCGCGCATAAGATGATTGTGCGATTACAGGCCAGTGAGGCGCACCGCCCGCTTTTGAAACATCTTGATCTGGATAAGTTCTACCGGGCTCTCGAAACGCGTGCGCATTACCTGATGAACGGGTTTTTCTGGCCGGAAATCGCGATGTATTTCAAAAACCCCCAACGTATATTGGGCAGTTTTTTCATTCGCCATCACGGGTTCCGGGTGAGGATCGACGATGTCGAACATTATCTGTCGGGTTATACGGCCTATCTTTTGCACTATTTGCGAGATGAAAACCGCCCTTCAGACGTGGCAGACTCGCCGAAACAGGCAGAGCATGTGCTAGACGTGGGGGGCACGTCGCCCATGAGCGCCTCCGCGATTTTGGCTTGGGGGGGCGACGTCAATTTGGGGCGTCGTCAACATTACAGATCAAAGCAGCTGGGGTATGATCAGGTCCTCGACATTCCCGAGCTTAAGTCGGCCGATCTGTCGATCGTGAATCTGGAATGCGTTGTCAGCTCGCTCGGCGCACAAGGTGTGATCAAGGGCGAAGGGGGGCCGTATTATTACCGTGCCCGGCCTGAAATGTTGAACATCTTGACGGCGGCAAACATCGACGCGGTGGCCGTGGCCAACAACCACAGCGGGGATTACGGCCCCCAAGCGTTGATGCAGCAACAGGACATCCTCCGCGCGCTTGGCATTGCCTACGCTGGCAGCGGGCGCACCCGAGACGAGGCCTTTCGTCCCACATTTTGTACCGCTGGCGCGGTACGTGTGGCGTTGTTTAGTGTCGATGCGACCCAGTTTCGGTTTGCCGCAACAGATGAGACGCCGGGCACCGCCTATGTGTCGTTGGATGATCCACACGCGTGGCGAGAGGAGTTTGAACCGCGCATCGCCGAGGCCAAAAAACAAGCCGATCTTGCCATAATCGCCGTGCATTGGGGGGCGAACAATGCGCCCGCACCGGATGACGATGAAATCGCAGTTGGCCATGCCTTGATTGATGCCGGGGCGGATGCCGTGCTTGGTGCCTCGGCGCATCGGTTGCAAGGCATCGAAATCTACAAGGCCAAGCCGATCATCCATGACGCGGGCGATCTTCTGTTCGACTCCATTCGCAGTCAGTTTTCTGACGGCGGGGTGTTCCGGCTGGGCTTGAGCTCAGAGGGCGTGAAGTGGGTTGAATTTATTCCGGTGGGGGTTGGCTTTGGCTTTAGCCAACGCCTGCGCGGGGATGCTGCGCGCGGTGTGATACAGCGGTTTCAAAGCAAATGCCAAAGCATCGGTACGACACTAACGTGTCACGAAGACCGGGCGTATGTGGCGCTTGTCCCAGAGTCTGATGCGGAAAAACCCCTGGCGCGAATGGGCGCATCACCGCGGTGTTATCCGGTTGAGGTTTTGCAGTCCTATGAGGTCGATACACTGTATGGGCAGGTTCCGTATGTGCCCGAGGGGGCGCGGATCAAACCGTTGAAAATAAACGGTTTGACGTTATTAGGGGTGCGCCTGACCCCGCAACATATCACGCATCGGCGGATGCTTTGGGTTGAGACTTGGTGGTCCAGTGACGTCCCGATCTCTGAAGACCTTCGGTTGAGCTATACGGCGATTCCTCGCGGGCAGGGGACTTTGGTGGAGTGGGGGCGCGGCATGGATCATGATCCGTGCGATTGGATGCTTCCCACCCGTCGTTGGACTCCCGGGCGGATTTATAGAGACCATTTTGGTCTGCGTCCGCCGCCGTTAAAACACCTGAGTAACGCACCGTTACAATTGGAAATTCGCGTATTGGGTCGGGCGCCAAATACGCAGTGCTATCTTCATCCAAAACTGGTTCCGGTGCAGTTGACACAAACGGACACTTCGCTGAGCTTGTCCTACCGGACCCAGTTCCCTGATCTGGTGTCTGACAGCCCTTCGGGCCAAACATGGACGGCGGAGCAGCTTCAGGCGATCACCGGAGGGCGGTGGCTGACCGCCCCGCAAAAAGGCTGGTTCGTGCGTTCTGTGGTCAATGGTCAGAAACATATTGATATGCGAGACACGCCGGTCTTGTTTGTCGCCCACACCAATCGCGAGCGCGCATTTCACGAAGGTACGACCCAGCCGACCAAAACGATTGGGGACCGCCATCCGGTGGTGGCGCAGAATGTCCATCGTTTGGCCGGGGCGATCGTCAGTAAAGCCGTTGCCGATGTGCCAAGTGATTTCCCGCAACTGCTGGTTGATGATCCGATCAAGGCCCATATGGAGCTGGGCTTTGCGGCCCGTCAGCGGTTTCAGGGGCCGGTGATCGCCGTGACCGGGACGGTTGGGAAATCCTCAACCCTCGGGTTGCTCGAAACGCTGTTTGATCCCGGATGTGCCCTGAAAAGCGTGGACAACTATAACTCGCGTGTTGGCGTGCCGATCCAACTGTCCAGCCTTGCGCCCGACCATCAGGCCGCGTTGCTCGAAATTGCACAATCGGCGCTCTGGATGAACCGTGGTCCAATCACCCGATGGGTGCGCCCCACCATCGCCATGATCACGGAAATTGGCCTGTCACAAACCAACAGGATGATCAAGACAACTGAGGATGTGGCGCGTTGGAAATCGAGGGTTTTCGATGGGCTGATGCCGGGTGGGATTGCCGTGATCGGTGACCATTTGGCGCATTTTGAGACCATCCATGCCAAGGCAACCCAACATGCAAGCCGGGTCCTGACCTTTGGGCCGAGCCCGAACGCCCATTTGCGTGTGCTGGACCAGATCACTGAGGGCAGATCGACCCGGCTCACGGTGGTGCTGGCGGGTCAGACCCATGAGGTGACGCTGCCCTTTGTCAGTCAGGGCATGTTGAACAACGCAGTCGCAACCCTCGCCGTTGCTCATGCGCTTGGCCGCGATGTGCAGGACAGCGCTCAAAGGTTGGAGACATACAGACCGGAAGAGGGGCGTTTGGTTCAGTATGTCTGTCACTTAGGCGGGCATAAGGTGCGGGTGCTGGATGACAGTTGGAACGCCGAAATCCTTTCGATGTTGAATGCCTTTACTGAACTTGAGCGACAGCAGGTGGCGGGCCGGAAAATCGCAGTGCTCGGGCGCATTGTCCATCTTGGCGATCAGGCGGCGACGCTGCACGAGACGCTTGCTGCGCCCTTATTGGCATCGGGTGCGACTCTTGTTCTGACGCATGGAGACGAGATGCGGCATCTGCGAAAGAGGCTGCCGGAGGCCGTTTTGGGGCCGCATTTTTCGAGTGCGCCAGCGCTTTTTACCACTCTCAAAGGCGCCGTGAAAGAGGGGGATTTCATCCTCCTGAAAGGATCGCGCCGGGATTCAGACTTTGGCGATCTGTCCCGTTGGCTCAATACGCTCAAGGTTTTGTAAGCTGAACCTGAAAAGCTCTTGGATAGGTATGCCGCAAAGCGGCCGTTTACGGCATAACTTTAGCTGTGGTTGGCAAACGTATGGCGGAGAATCAGGATAGGTATATCCACCTTGTGTAGGGGATGTGGTGCTGGACGACGCCAGATTTATTCAACACACATCATTTAAAGTCAATTCTTAGTGATGTATTGAGACATCCTATAAGTCGTATAAATACATTATAAAGGATGTATAATATTGCGCATAGTTTCTGAAAATTGAAATTAAATTGCTTTAATCCTTGCAAAAGGATGGCCTTAAATCTCTAAAGTTACTCCATATGGTGTCGTTAATTCTTTCGACACTTTCATGGTCAAAAATATCAATGTGGTGAGCATGAGCCCATGAATCACCCCATCCACAAGACTTTCGGAGAGAACGCGCACATGAAATTCTTCAAGCCTGCAAAAGCCTTAGCAAAACGTTTCACTCGTGAAGAGGATGGTGCCACGGCTATCGAATATGGCCTGTTTGCCGCTCTGATCGCCGCCGTCATTATTGTGGCTGTCAGCAATATTGGTCAAAACGTGAACACGGGTTTTGAAAGTGTAAACAGCGAACTCTGTGACGCTGCTGGCACTGCAACTGGCACCAACGGTTGTTGATATGATGTCGCGCTTGGGACTGTCCGGGCGCGTGACTATGGTTTTGGCAACGTCCACTTTGGTGGCGGGCGCGGTGGTCTGGTTTGGGCTTTTGCAAAAAGACCAAACCGCCCTGCCGCAGCCGCCCCAAATGGAAGCTCAAACCAAGACCGAACGTGTCTTGGTCGCGGCTCATACCGTTGTTGCCGGGACACAAGTCACGCCCGCAGGCTACACATTTACAGAAATGGCCGCCGATCAAGTCCACGATGGGTTTCTTGTCGACAGCCCGGCCAATCAGGCGGCTCTTGCCGTGCTGACTGTGGCGCGGACTGTCCCAAGTGGCACGCCCTTTGTGGCCGAAGATTTGATGCCACCCGAAACGGCAGTCTCTGGTGCCGAGCCACAAGTGCACACAAGCGCCTCGGCTCTGCGGCTGACCGAAGGCATGCGCGCGATCGCTCTGCCGGTAACGGCGGAAACCTCTGTGGCAGGGTTGATCCGGAATGGTGACCGGGTCGACATCATGCTGTCTTACGCCCTGGAAGACGATCTGATCGCGATCCGCACCGTTTTGCGCAACGTGCGTATTATTGCCACGGATCAAATTCCCGAGCAGGCCCCGGAGAGCGAGCCGGTCGAACCCAAGGCGCCGCCAAAAATCGTCACATTTGAGCTCACGCCGGACGGGGCAAAAGTTTTGGTCCTCGCCCAGAAGATGGGGGATCTGATGCTGGTTCTGAGCGGCGGAGAAGAGGGGAATGCGCCGATCATTGCCGATGACACCCCAATCTTTTCCTCTCAGATTTCCGGTGAAACGACGAAACCCCTGCCGCCGATCAACAGTCGCAGTGTTGCGGTCGTGCGTGGCGCGGAGAGTCGGATGAATGTCCTCACCGTCGCGGATGCCATCGAGCCGGGCGAGATCGGTCGCCCGCAGCCTTCATCAGAGGCGGCCATTGTCGCCGTTCCTTCCATTCAAGGTGATTAATGCATTTCTTTCAAACGCCTAAGATTTTGAAACGCATGTGCGCGGGTCTCCGTCATGTGTGTTTGTGCGCGCTTTTGATCGGCTTTGCGATGCCAAGTGCCGCGCAAACGCTGGTAGAAACCCGCAACCGTGACGTTACTCTCTTTGCTGGACAGGGCAAATTGATCAAACTTGAGAACCCAGCGGAAACGGTGTTTTTGGCCAACCCGGATGTGGCCGATATCGAGATCAAGTCCCCTAGACTTTTGTATATCTATGGCAAAGCGATTGGAGAGACGACGCTTTTTGTCATCGACGATCAGGAAGAGGTGACTCTGAGCAGTGTCGTGAAGGTCTCTTATAATATGGACGCGATGAGCCGCGCCGCCCATGCCGCACTCCCGTCGGGAAAGTTCGCCGTCTCTGAAGTGGGTGGCGCGGTCGTTTTGAGCGGAAAGGTCGACACGATTTCTGATGCCGAACAGATTGAATCCGTGGTGCGACAACTGGCGGGGACCGAGACCGCTTTGATCAACAGCCTCGCGCTTGAAACCCCGCCGCAAATCAACTTGCAAGTGCGCATTGCTGAGGTATCGCGAAGCGTCACAGAAAACCTTGGCGTGACGTGGTCCACCTTGTCGGGACAGGGCATTACTGGCGGCGAAGCGGTCAGCGGCGGCTATTCGATTGCCGGTAACATTCGCAAAGGCGGAACCAACATCGGTGTGACGCTTGAGGCGCTGAAGGGCGAGGGCTTGGTGACCATTTTGTCGGAGCCCAATCTAACGGCGCGCTCGGGCGACAAGGCGAGTTTTCTTGCCGGTGGGCGCTTTCCTTACCAGACGAGAACAGCAGAAGATGTCCCCACGGTTCAATTCGAACCCTATGGTGTCGAGCTTGAGTTCCTCCCCGAAGTTTTGCGCAGCAATCAAATCAAACTCAATGTTCGGACGCAAATCCGCGAGCTGGATTTTTCCAGCGGCAGCCAGACGAACACCCAAAACTTTCCGCTGATCCTAGAGCGAAGCGCGAGCACAACGATCGAAGTTGGCAGTGGCCAGAGCTTTGCCATCGCCGGATTGTTCAGTGCATCGACGCAACAGGATGTCAAAGATGTGCCGGGCCTGGGCGACATCCCGATTTTAGGCGCCTTGTTCCGGTCGACGAGCTACCAAAAAGGTGAATCTGAGCTGGTCATCATTGTGACTCCCTACATCGTGGAGCCCGCGTCGCCTGATAAATTCAAGACTCCCTTGGATCACTTCGCCCCGGCGAACAGCCTCGATCGGAGTTTGCTGGGGGCCTTTTCGGCAGGAGAACCGATTGAGGGGAGCGCCCCTGTCTCCGTCAAAAACATTAACGGGAATGCGGGGTTCCTTTTGCAATGACTGTGACCAAAGCCAAAACCATTCTGGCGGGCCTTGTCCTGATGTGCCTTGCCGCTTGTGACACGCCATCGCCACAAATCGGTGTCACCCAACGGTTGTCCGCTCCTTATGTCGAAGCGCAGCATCAATTCCGCTTTGCCTCTGGAGCGTCCTCATTGTCCGCACAGGAACGCGAGCGGATCTCGGGGTTTCTAAACCAGCTTGCGTTGAAAAACGGGGATTTTCTGATCGTGACGATCCCGTCGAGCGGCCAAGCCAAAATTGATGCGGAACGTCAGGCTGTGATGCAATCGCTTTTGGCACGTTCGGCCGCGAAAAAGCAGTATCTCTTGGACACCTCTTTTGGGTCACGTCCGTCATACCGGCAAACCGGTGTCATTCGTGCCACGCGAACGCAAGGTCTGCGCGTCGATTGCAAACCGAGTATCACCGATCTGGGCTGTGCGAGCGCTGCGAATCTTGCTGCGATGATTCACGAGCCGGGTGATGTCCTGGAACCGGATATGACTGCCACCATGGCCCGTAGAGATGCGCCGCTTGAAGGACATCAGCAATGAGTCAGATGTTCCAGCCCGCAAAGACCGAGCGCCACGTCGAGGCGTTTGTCGCGACGGAAGAGGGCCGCGATGCGGTGGTCCATTTGTTACGACAGACGACACTGGACAGCAATGCGACGGTCCACACGGGAACGCTTCAAACCATGGCGCGCCTGTCAGGTATGACCACATTTGGCGATGTGATGATTGCAGAGCTTGGTGAGACCTCGCTCGCCGCCAATATCGAAGCAGTGCGTGATATCGTTGCGGATGGAACCGAAGTCATCCTGTTGGGGCGCGAGAATGACGTGGCAACATATCGCGCCTTCTTGACCGCCGGGGCCAAGGACTACCTTGTGCTGCCTTTGGATACGACGGGCCCATTGCCGGATATTCTGACGTCTGAGGCCATTCCCTCAGCGACCAAACGCACGCATGGGAGGGCCATTGCCGTTTGTGGTGTCTCCGGTGGCGTGGGCGCCAGTCTTTTGGCCGCCAATCTTTCGGTGGCGTGCAGAGCGGGCGGGGAGCGAGCGGTGACACCGACCGTCGGGCTGTTGGATGCCGACCTGGCCTTTGGCTCTTTGGCCGTTGATCTGGACATTGAGACCACGTCCGGCTTGTTTGAAGCCTTTTCAACACCGGAACGCGTGGACAGCACTTTTCTTCAGGCGACCATGCATGAGGTTCAACCGGGGCTGTCCGTCTACTCGGCTGAAATCGAAGACATGAGTTTGCTGTCGAACTGCGAAATGGGTCTGTCCGGCCTTGTGGCTTCGTTGAAAGAGACGTTTTCGACCACTGTGATTGATCTCCCGCGGCGGTTGATTGCCGAGAAAAACCCAGTCTTGGATGTCGTCGATGATCTCATTTTGGTTCTGGCTCCCGGATTTGGTGCCGTCCGGTCTGCAGGGCGTTTGATGGATTTGATCAATCGGAATGCGGCGGGTGCAGCGCCGCGGGTTTGGCTTGTGCTCACACAGACCCGCCGGGATGCTGGCCTGAGTGCCAAGGAAGTCGCCGGTGCCCTCGATCTGCCGGTCTCTTGCGCATTGCCACCATGTGCGAGCGACATTGCGCGTGCGTATGTGAAAGGCACCCCCGTGCAATCCTTTGCCCCAAACAGCGCCTATGCCCGCCGTGTGGCGCACCTCGCACAGGCTATGTGCAAAGGTCACGACGCAGACAAAGTGCGGCAAACGTCCTGGTGGAAGAAAAGGGCGTAAGCCATGAGTGAGGCCGTTTCATACCCGACTGACATCGCAACCGTGCGCCCGGTTATCGAAGCTCGCGTGCGGTCTTTGCTGGCCGATGGCGCGGTCACCGGTCTTTATGCAGTAAGTGCGGCGATTGATTGGTATCAGGACACGACCGAACAGAGCTTGTCGCGAGACATGCAACGCGAGTTGATGAAACATCTGGTGTCAGTGGCTGAGGCGCAAAACGACACTCCGGCTCAAGCTGGGCCGGACGCCAGACCGCGCGCCCATTATCAACCAGAGTTCACCAGACGTGTCATGCGTTTGGGGGCGAAGATTGCGCCTGAGATCATGGAGCTTCTTGACCTGCGCGCCCTTGCCGGATTGCAATATACGGCTCAACGCGGCGCCATTCGTGATGCGGTCATGTCCGTCAGTAAATCGCAGCGGTTTGATCTGAATGGCGTCGAAAGCGCGGAACTCGTCGATTATGTCGTCGATGACATGCTCGGATTGGGGCCGCTCGAACGGCTTTTGGCAGATGACAGCATTTCCGAGATCATGGTCAACGGACCAGAGCAGGTTTACGTCGAACGTCACGGTCAGTTGGAATTGGCGGATATTTCGTTTCGCGACGATGATCATGTTTTGACGATCGCGACGCGGATCGTGGGCGCTGTGGGTCGCCGCGTCGATGAAACCACGCCTTTGGTGGATGCCCGCCTGATGGATGGGAGCCGGATCAACGTGACCATCCCGCCGTTGGCCATTGATGGGCCAACCATGACCATTCGAAAATTCCCAAAGGACGACTTAAAACTCTCCGATTTGATGGACCGGGGCAGTCTCTCTGGCCCGATGGCGGACTTCCTGCGCATCGCCGCGCAATTGCGTCTCAACCTCCTTGTCTCTGGTGGAACCGGGTCGGGAAAGACCACGCTTTTGAATGCAATCTCGCGCGAAATTCCGGCGAATGAGCGGATTGTCACGCTTGAGGATGCGGCCGAACTGCGATTGCAGCAGCCTCATGTTGTGCGTTTGGAAACGCGCCCGCCCAATATTGAGGGCACGGGGCAGGTGCCCATGCGCGCGCTGTTTCGCAATGCCCTGCGGATGCGTCCTGACCGGATCATCATCGGTGAGGTGCGCAGCGAGGAAGCGTTTGATTTGTTACAGGCAATGAACACGGGTCACGACGGCTCTATGAGCACGCTGCATGCGAACACGCCGCGTGAAGCCCTGACGCGCATGGAAAATTTGATCGCCATGTCGGGGATTGTCTTGCCGACGGTTTTCGTGCGGCAACAACTTCGGGATGCCATCCATCTGATCGTCCAGATTTCGCGCATGCGGGACGGGGTGCGGCGGGTGACATCCATTTCGGAGATTGTGGGGGGTGAAGAGTCGGTGATCAGCCTTCAGGAATTGTTCCGCTTTGTGCCTGAACCCACACAGGGGCGCGAGACACTTCGGGGGCAATTTGTGTCCAGCGGGTTGACGCCGGGCTTTATTGATCGGGCGATTGAACACGGTCTTGATGGCAAATTGCGCCAAATCGTGAGTGTCTAAAGATGATCGCCTCCGCTGCTCTCTTCCTTTTGATTTTTACAGGCTGCCTCACGGTCGGCACGGTTGGGTTGATGCTCACGGACAGAAGCCGTCGCATTCGACGCGCGCGCCTTGTGAGATACTCCGCGGATCATCCGGGCGCGACCTCGGAACTGGTGCGCAAAAGAGTGTCGCAAACCACCAATACCGTTGCCCAAGCGGCGCTGAAACAACGGCAGGCCGGGGTTCAGGGGCTCTTGCAACGGCGGGTGCGTGAGGCAGGTCTGACCCTGTCACCCCTGTCCAGTCTTCTTGTCATGGGCCTCATCGCCGCCCTGACATGTGTGGGTCTTGCCATGACAACCCCGCTCTCTAAGCCTTTGGTGGGGCTGATCTCGCTCGGGAGCGGATGGATTGTTTTGAATGCTGTTTTCGATGTTCTGAGAGCGCGCAGGATCAGGCGGTTTACCGAGGCATTGCCGGATTGTCTTGATGTTTTTGCCCGTGGATTGCGCGCGGGGCAACCCCTCAGCGAGGCGCTAGGGCTCGTTGCAAATCACACTTCAGGCATTGCACAAGAAGAATTCCTGCGCTGTCGCGATGAGCATCGTGTCGGCAGGCCGCTTGATGAGACGCTTGCGAGTATGGCGGATCGTATTGCAACGGCCGAGGCCCGGTTCATTGCTGTCGCAACAAATTTGCAGGCAGAAACGGGCGGTAATCTTGTGGAGACGCTGGAAAACCTTGCCGTGCTTTTGCGTGATCGGCGTAAACTGCGCAAGAAAGCCGCCGCTTTATCCGCCGAAACCCGTGTCAGCGCTGTGATTTTATCCAGTCTGCCCTTTGGAATTGGCTTGATTATCTTTGTGCTCAACCCTGGCTATCTTGCACCACTGATCCAGGATTCTCGCGGACTCTTGCTTGCGACGGTTGGGGTTCTGAGCCTCTGTTTGGGCATATTTAGCATGTACAAACTGTCCCGGATTGATGTCTGACATGGGATATTTAGGCCTCGCATTCCTACTCGTGCTCATTCTTGGGCTGAGCCTTGTGCAACTGATCGCCTTGGCTCTGATTGACCATCGCAAACGGCGCGGTCGATTGGATCGCTGCCTCTCATCGGCGGGCAAAAAGACCAAAGATGTCGTCTCTCAACCCATATCCTTGAAAGCTGGAGAGATTTTGAGACGGATGGCGGCAGTGACCGCAGAACGTGTATCCGTGGTTAAGGGCGATGAGGCGGAAACCTCGGCGGCTCTTTTGAAATCTGCGGGCATTCGCAGCCGTGATGCGCATCTGATTTACGCCTTTCTAAAGCTCGTCCTGCCCGTGGCCGCTGTGATCCTGTCGGTGCTCTGGCTGGCACTCAATTCTGAAGATGGGGTCAAACCCCTCACCGCAATCGTTGTGGTGTGCGCAACAGCTTTGGTCCTGTCACGGGCACCGGATGCTGTCTTGTCCCACAAACGGAAGCGACGGCTTGAAAAAGTGCGGCGCAGCTTCCCGGACATGCTTGAATTGCTTGTGATCACGAGCGAAGCGGGGCTTGCGCCCGTCCCCGCACTCGGCCGTGTGGCGCGAGAGGTCTATGCGGCATGTCCAGAGCTTGCCATTGAACTACAACAGTTGGTTGTTGAACTTGGGGTGTTGCCAGAACGCGAACAGGCCTGGCGCAATCTGGAGGAACGGTTGCCTTTGCCAGAGGTGTCCGTGTTCGCCAATGCGATGGCACAAGCCGGTCGCTACGGCACGCCCTTTCGTGGCGCGTTGCGCGCTTTGATGTTGGATGCACGGGCTCAAAGACTTTTGAGATTAGAGGAACAGGCGGGGCGTCTCCCGGCTTTGATGACCATTCCGCTTATCCTGTTCATCATGCCCGCGCTTTTTATCGTGCTGATCGGCCCGGCGGCTCTGAGCATTCTGGACAATCTCATGAATGGAGGATCGTGATCGTGACGCGGGTGCGACGATATCGGTGCGAAGACGACGGCGCGACGGCGGTCGAATTCGCGCTTGTGCTGCCTCTGTTGCTGAGCATCCTGTTCGGGATCATCACCTTTGGCCAGTATTTCGCCATCGCCAACAGCCTTCAGCAATTCGCCGCCGAAGCGGCGCGGTATTCTGTCAGCGAACCGTTTCTTGCCGATAGAGAAGGACGTGCAACAAGCTTTCTGACTTCGCCTGGCGGGCGGTTTTCCTTTTTGAATGCCAGCCATATTTCCGCCGATATCGACATGATTGAGGGCACCATGCCAGCCATTCAGATCACGTTGACCTATGATCTCAGCGGCACAGCGGTTGAGGTTGCAGACAGCTTTCTAAACATCGGGATCACGGATATTACGCGGAGCAGCTACCTTGCGTATTAAAGCGTGTTTCCGCAAATACAGATCTCAAGAGGGCGGCGCTGTGGCAATCATCGTCGCACTTTTTCTGACGGTCGCTGTGGGCTTTATGGCCATAGGGATCGACCTCGGATCGCTGTATTTTCGGCAAAAGGCTTTGCAAACACAGGCGGATATGACAGCGGTCAGTGCCGTTTTGAACTTGAGTGGGACGCCGGATGATCATGCTCAGGCGACCGTCATCGGCAATAGGCTTGAGGCTTCGGCGCTGACGTCTTTGGAATACGGTCGCTACATCTATGACAGCGCCCTTCCGGCAGAGGACAGGTTTGAGACGCGCGATCTGTCCGATGTGGATGTCAATGCGGCAGAGGTTGTTTTGAAGGATGCCGCACCTTTGTTTTTCTCTCAAACGTTTTTGGACACGGACAGCACCCCTCTTACGGCGTCTGCAACGGCAGCACGATTTGATTTTGCATCCTTCAGTCTCGGATCGCGACTGGTCGATCTGGATGGTGGCATTTTGAACGCGCTGCTCGGCGCGGCGCTTGGTTCAAACGTGTCGCTCTCTCTCTTGGATTACCAAGCCTTGCTGGATACACAGATTGATCTTCTGACCTTTACGGACGCGTTGGCGGTGCGAGCCGATCTTGTAGCGCTTGATTATGCGGAGATACTCACCTCGGAGATCGATCTGCTTGATGTGGCGGGTGCGCTATTGGACACCGGGCTTGTCTCGGGTTCAACAGATGTGCTGACGGCGATCCTGAATTGCACAGCATGTGGGTCTTTTAATGCGTCTGAGCTGATCGGCATCTCCGGAGATAACGTGGCGATTCAACTGGAGGATCGTCTTGGCACGGTGTCTGTGTCGGCGCTTGACGTGCTGAAAGCAACGCTCGACATCGTCAACGCAAACCGTCTGATCGAGGCCGATGTCAGCCTGCCCATTCCAAATGTTCTGGGCAATGTGGATTTGGCTGTCGTTGTCGGCGAGCGCGAGGCACATTCGAGCTGGATCAACCTCGGCGAACGCGGCGCGACGCTCCACACCGCGCAGGTGCGGCTGAAATTGGACGTTGATCTGTCTCCATCCTTGCTCAGCGGGCTTGGGGTGGGGGTGTCCGCCTTGTCCTTACGCCTGCCGATTTATGCCGAAATCGCAAGTGCAACAGTGACATTGACGGATCTTTATTGTGATGCGAGCGGCCCGAATGATCGGATCGCCAGTTTCGACACGGGGCTTACCCCTTTCACCGGAACAAACGGCACGCATGTGGTTGAGTTGTTCATCGGTGAATTCGATGCTCCGGCCTTTGAGGACACGACGACTCCGCTTGACGCGGCCAACCTTAACCCTGCGGACTTCTTGGATCTGGAACTGAACCTCGCTTTGATCACGATTGACCTCTTCACCCTGCAATTGAAAGCCCATGCCGCGACAGGCAATGCGTTACAGCCACAGATTGATTTTCTCGTGTCCGACATCGCGGGCAGCCCGAAAACTGTTGGGTCCGGCAGCCTGCTGGCCTCGACGGTTGCATCCTTGCTGGACCCCAACAATTTGGAGATCAGCATCAGCAGTCAAAGCCAATCCCTACTTGGAGGGCTGTTGTCGCTTTTGCTGACACCGGTTGTCGCGCTTGTGGACTCTGTACTCGACGTTTTGCCGGGGAAATTGCTTGGTGCTTTGTTGACGCCGATTGATGCCTTGCTCGACGGTGTTTTGAATGTGCTCGGCATCGGGATCGGTCAGGCCGACCTCACCCTTGATGGCGTCGCCTGCGGAAAGGTTGCCCTTGTCCGATGATACATGTTTCTGCCCCCCTTCACACCCGCCCTCATCAGCCCGACCGGAGTAAACCATTGCCCTTTTTCTCTCACATCACCCGCGCCCTTGTCCCTGTTCTTCTCGTGTTCAGTTTGTCCGCTTGCACCATGGACCTGTCCAACGACGGGGCGGGGAGTGTCACGGCAGGCGCGGATACGCTGCGCCTTGCACAGGCGACCTCTGAGGCCAGTGACAATGAGACCGCCGCGCGATTGTTCGAGAAAGTTCTTGTCGCCGACCCCGTTTCCGTTCCTGCGCTGTTGGGCGCGGGGAACAGCTATGCGCGGATGGGACAAAACAGCCGGGCCGAGGCGGTCCTGTTGCGGGCACATGAACTGGCGCCGAGCAATGCCGACGTTCTGACAACGTTGGCGCGGGTCTACCTGGCCCAACATCGTTCGCAGATGGCTGTGGAGGCTTATGACAAAGCGCTGCGGGTGGATCAGCGGAATGTGTCCGCCCTTACCGGGAAAGGTGTCGCGTTGGACACGCTTTCACAGCACAAACAGGCGCAGGGTGTGTATGAGGACGGCCTGTCCTATTACCCGACAAATTTCATCCTTCGGAGCAATTATGCCCTGTCGCTTGCGTTGTCTGGGGACATCATCCGAGGGACGGCGATCTTGCAGGAACTCGTCAAAGATCCGCTGGCCGCGCCTTATGTTCGCGGCAATCTTGCCCTCGTGTATGGTCTCGACGGGCGCGACAACGATGCTCGGGCCACCTTGTCGTTGGACATGAAGCCCGATGAGGTCGAGGAAAACATCCGCGTGTATCAGGCCCTGCGCCGTCTGCGCTTGGAAGGCAAACCGATAGGGTCCCTTGTCTTTGTATAAACGCAGTTTCTGCGGGTCCTGTTGTGTCCCTTGCGCGCGGTGTTGCCTCGAGCGAGACAAGACAGGACCCCTAATATGTGGTGGGAACGCCGAGGGTGCGCCGTTCAAACAAACGTGACAACACCATTGTTTTCAATTCGGCAGGATGACGCGAATGGTACACCCCTTGGTGTCGGGAAGGACGATGGCGCGGCCATTATGGCTGCGCGCGATGTCTTGCACGATTGCCAAGCCCAGGCCACATCCTTGCAACGTGTCGGGGTCGGCGCGGAAAAACCGATCAAAGACCCTCTCGCGCAGGGGATCAGAGATGCCGGGACCATCGTCCGCAACCTCAAGCCAAACCTCAGTCGCAAGAAACCGCAGGGTGACGGTGATTGTCGGGGTCTCTCCCGCGTAGGTCACGGCGTTGTCGAGCAGGTTCATCAGCACTTCGTTGATCAAAATGCCGTCCGCCTGTATCAGTCGCCGCTCTCCCGTCACTTCGTAGATCACTGCCACACCTTGCGTGATCACCCGCTCGGCGAAACTGCGTGTCGTGTCCTCGACCGCTGTGGCGATATCAATCGGGCTTGCGAGGCTGCGCATTTTGCGCCCTCTGACACGTTCCATTGAGAGGAGCTGATGGGTCAGCCGACCCGTCCGGCGCGCCACATCTGCGACATCGGCGATGCGTTCGCGCAAAACCTTCTCGGTCGGCGCGGTCATCGCCGCCTCTGCCTGTGCTTGGATCGCGGCGATCGGATTTCGCACCTGATGTGCTGCGTCCGAAATGAAGGCGTCGCGCAGGGCGAAGGCGGTGTTGAGCCGGGTGAACAGGCTGTTCATGGCTTCGACGAGGGTGGACAGCTCCTCTGGCACCCAACGGCGGATTGGCTTGAGATCATCGGGGGTGCGGGCCAAAATGGCCCCTTCCAACTCGCGCAAAGGCCGCAAGCCGAAGGTGATCCCGAACCAGACTGTCAAAGCCGCGGTCGAGACCAGGATCGCGAAATAGAGCATGGTTTGAAAGATCAGATCATGGCTCAGTGCCTTTCGCTGCGAAACCGTCTGCCAGACCTCAACCGTCGCCAACCCTTTGCCGCCGTTCTCGTTCACATAGTCCTGCATGATCAATGCGCGCACCGGAACGCCGTTGGCAACGCTGTCATGGTAGTTGGGTTTGCCCGGCTCCAGCGCGGCCGAAAAGGAGGAAATCGGGGCATCGGAATAGCCGGTGACATAGGCCCCATTCGGCCCCGTGACGCGGTAGAATATCTCATCTCCCAAGGCGTTGGTCATGGCATTCAAAAGCTGGGTCGTGAGCATGTCACCCTGCGACTGCATCACATCGCGGGAGATCGTGAGCGCGATAGAATAGAGGGTGTTGTCATAGACTTGCCGCGACACATTGGTGAATTGGAGATACCGCGCAACGCTTGCCAGAATGGCGACCAGCACAAGCGGCGCAACAATCATCAAAAACAGGCGCTCGCGCAGGGCCAGACGGCGGAGGCGCAGTTTCACGGCTTTTCCTCGTCGAGCATATAGCCAAGGCCGCGGGCTGTTCGAATAAGGACACCGGAGCCGTCCAGTTTGCGTCGCAGTCGCGACACCAAAAGTTCAATCGCATTGGAATCAATCTCGGCTCCGGTGCCATAGAGCGTGTCAGAAATCCGATCGCGCGAGATGATCCGGCCACGGTTGTCGAGCAAGCATTCGAACAGGGCCAACTCACGCCGTGGCAGCTCCAGATCCCCTGCAGGACCCTGTAATGTGCGGCGTTGAGAGTGATAACGGAGTGCGCCGATCTCTGTTGTGGGGGATTGCAAAATTGGCCTGCGGCGGGCCAAGGCGCGCACTCTTGCGATCAGTTCCGCCATCTCGAAAGGCTTGACCAAATAGTCGTCCGCCCCCGCCTCAAGCCCCATCACCCGCTCGGACGTCTTGCCCATGGCGGTCAGAATCAACACCGGAATCGTATCACCTCGCTGGCGTATTTCGCGTACAATCGACAGGCCATCCTGTCCCGGCAAGTTGACATCAATGATCGCAACATCAGGGTTCTCTTGGCGCAAAAACGCAGCGCCCTCAATTCCGTTCGCGATCCAGTTCACACCAAGACCTTGATCTTCAAGAGAATTTTTTATCCCCTTTGCTAAATTCTCATTATCTTCGATGATTGCAATACGCATTTCGCCTCGGACAGGATTTGGACAGGTTGGCTGGCTATAACCCTAACAAGGCGCGCTTGAGAGGAGAAAGCAAGGGCGTTGTGATCGCTTAAACATCGGCGATCAAAAATGCAGAATGGGAGGACAACACGTGACCGATTTTAAAATGACCCGCCGCAAAGCGTTGGGCATGGCTTTGGCGACCGCTGGTGCGATGATGACATCGCCGGCTTGGGCCGAAGTGGATTTTTCTGGAAAAACGATCGAATGGATCATTCCGTTCTCGGCAGGGGGCGGATCGGATACATGGGCGCGGTTCAACGCACCTTTGCTGTCGAAATATTTGCCGGGTCAGCCGACCGTTGTTGTCGTCAACGAGCCCGGTGGCGGATCGACAAAAGGGGCAAACCTGTTTGCTGTGCGCGCCAAGCCCGACGGCTTGACCTTGCTTGGGACCTCGGGGTCTACGCAATTCCCGTATCTGCTCGGTGATCCGCGCGTCAAATACGAATATAAAGACTGGAAAATCGCCATGGCCGCGCCAACCGGCGGTGTGGTCTATACCTCCCCGTCAACCGGCGTTGAAGCCGTGGCAGATCTTGCAAAGCTGAAAGGTCAAAAGCTCACATATGCAAGCCAAGGGGCCACCTCGCTTGATCTGGTGCCGTTGCTTGGATTCAAACTTATGGGTTTGGATGTGCAGCATGTGTTCGGGTTCAAAGGGCGCGGCGATGGCCGTTTGGCGTTTGAACGTGGTGAAACGAACATCGACTACCAAACCTCCTCGGCCTACATCAAAAACGTACAGCCTTTGGTCGAGGCAGGACAAGCTGTTCCGCTGTTCTCATGGGGGGTGTTGGATGAGGCAGGCACCATCGTGCGCGACCCGAATTTCCCGGATATTCCGAGCTTCCCCGAAGCCTATGAAATGCTGACGGGCATGGCGCCCGAAGGCGACGATTACGATGCCTTTGTGGCCTTCTTCATCGCGGGGTTCCCGGCCCAGAAAATGGCGGTTCTGCCCAAAGGCACGCCAGACGATATCGTGGCGGCTTTCAATGCGGCCTTTGAGACAATGAAGCAAGATCCCGAGTATCTGGCGAATAAACAAGCCGTCCTCGGGTCCTACGAGCAGGTCACAGGCGGCAAAGCAGAAGGGCTGTTTGAGATGGGCACGACCATTTCGACGCAAAACCGCAAGAATGTCGTCGATATGCTCGGCGCGCACTATGGCGTGAAGCTCGGCGAATAACCCCAAAGCCGGGTCAAACGTCGGGGGTGATCGCAGGTCTGCCGTCACCCCCCCTTTTTCCACACATATATACTGAATTTCCCCGGAGGACTTCCCCGTGGCCGATACCCTATTGGCAGCGCTCTCTGCGCTCATGACTTTCGATCATCTGCTTTACATGCTCATCGGCGTGACAGTTGGACTCGTAATCGGGGTGATCCCCGGATTGGGAGGCATCGCCGGCCTCTCTTTGTTGATGCCCTTTCTGTACGGGATGGACGATATTTCTGCTCTGGCGATGCTGATCGGCCTCGTTGCGGTGATCCCCACATCGGATACGTTCTCTTCCGTGTTGATGGGGATTCCCGGCTCCTCTGCCTCGCAGGCAACGGTGCTCGACGGGTTTCCGCTCGCTCGCCAAGGCCAGGCGGCACGGGCGCTGTCTGCAGCTTTTATCTCGTCAATGTTTGGCGGGATATTCGGGGCCGTTGTGCTGACCGGTTTTGTCGTTGTGGCGCGGCCCTTGATCTTGATGTTCGGCTCGGCTGAACTGTTCATGTTGGCGCTGTTCGGCCTGTCGATGGTGGCAGTTCTGGCCGGGCGTTCTTTGGCAAAAGGCCTCGCGGCCTGTGCGGTGGGTTTGCTGATCGGTTCGATTGGGGGGGCGCCCGCGACGGGCGAGTTCCGCATGACGTTCGGCATGGGCTATCTGTACGACGGCATTCCTCTTGTCGTGATTGGCCTTGGCCTGTTTGCCGTCCCCGAGATTTCCGATCTTTTGCGCCGCAACACCTCGATTTCGGATCGCCCGCCGCTTGGCTCCGGCTGGGCGAAGGGGTTTCGCGATTGGTATTCCAACATTTGGCTGTCCATCCGCTGTTCGGGCATGGGCTGTATGATTGGCGCCATTCCGGGGCTTGGCGGTTCGGTGGTCGATTGGATCGCCTATGGGCACGCGGTTCAGACCTGCAAAAATCCTGAAAATTTCGGCAAAGGCGATCCGCGCGGCGTTGTGGCCCCTGAGAGTGCGAACAACGCGATGCAAGGCGGGGCTTTGCTGCCGACGATGCTGTTCGGCATTCCCGGATCGGGGTCGATGGCGGTGTTTTTGGGCGGGATGGTGCTTTTGGGCATGGAACCCGGACCGGCGATGGTCACCACAAACCTCGATGTCACCTATTCGGTGATCTGGTCATTGGCGCTCGCCAACGTGATGGGCGCGGGGATCTGTCTCTTGCTCGCGATTCCAATCTCGCGCCTGACCCAGATCCGCTTTCCGTTGCTGGCACCGTTCATGATCACGCTCATCTGCTTTGCAGCGTTCCAGGCGACCCGCGACATTGGCGATCTATTGGCGCTCCTGTCCCTGGGTTTGCTCGGTATCTTGATGAAACGCTTTGCTTGGCCCCGCCCTGCGATGCTGATCGGCTTCGTGCTGGCCCCGCAATCCGAAACCTACCTGTATCAAGCGGTGCAGTTCTACGATTGGTCCTTCGTGACCCGTCCGGGGGTGATCATCATCGGTGGGCTGACACTCGCCTCGGTGATCTTTGGTATTCGCAAACGCGTGGACGACACCGGGCATGTCGTCTCGGCGTCCAAAGATACCGACGAACACGAAGGCCGTTGGACCAGCCGCGCTCCGCAAATCATCTTTGCGCTGATGATTGTAGGACTCTTGATCGCCGGGCTGAAGGACGCGCTTGACCAAAGTTTCCTTGCCGCCGTCTTCCCCGCCTCCGTGGCTGTGGTGGGTTTGGCGATGGCCCTGTGGCTGCTGCCGGAACTGATCGCTGGGCATCGTGGTCATGTCTCGCATTACGACAGTGAGTTGGATGGTGAGACGGTCGGCAAAGCCGGGGTCGGTGGACTTTGGGGCGGTGCGCTTTGGATTGGCGGGCTGGTTCTGGCCTCTGCGCTGATCGGCTTTTACCTCGCGATGATCCTGTTCTTCGTGGCGTTCCTGCATGTGAGGGCGCGGGCCAAGCCCCTTCAGACGCTGATCATGACGGCGGCAGCGGCGGCCTTTATCTTGCTGATCGCCAAGATGCTCTCGCTCAATTTCCCCTCGGGTCTGGCGCAGTCCTATCTCGATCTGCCTTGGCCCTTCCGCTGATCCCACATTGACCAGCCCTCCGACGCTGTCGGGGGGCACACTCATTTTTGCCGAAGGTGTGACATGACCCAAACTGCAATCCCCTATCTTTTGTTGCGCGGCGGGACCTCGCGCGGGCCGTATTTCAACCGCGCTGATCTGCCCGAAGATCACGATACGCTGTCGGGCGTTTTGGTCGCGGTCCTCGGTTCGGGGCAAAAGCTCAATATTGATGGCATCGGTGGCGGCGCTGCGGTGACGACCAAGGTTGCGATGTTGTCGAAATCCGATGTTCCGGGGGTCGATATCGACTATTTTTTCGCCCAGGTGTCGGTTGAGGATCGGCTGGTGGATTACAAGCCGACCTGCGGCAATATCCTTTCGGGTGTCGGCCCTGCCGCGATCGAAATGGGCCTGATCACGCCGACCGGTGACGAAACGCGTGTCCGAATCCGGTCGGTCAACACCGGCGCGCGCGTCGAGGCGGTCGTGTCCACCCCGAACGGGTGCGTGAGCTATGAGGGCGAGGCGAAAGTTGACGGTGTGCCGGGCACATCGGCTCCGATTTATCTGAATTTTATGGATGTCGTCGGCTCCGCCACAGGGGCGCTTTTGCCCACGGGGGCGGTGCGCGATGTGATCGACGGGATCGAGGTGACATGTATGGATGTGGCGATGCCGATTGCGATCGCACGCGCCTCTGACTTTGGCCTGACCGGATATGAAAGCGCCGAAGAGTTGGACGCGAACCGTGCGTTTTACGCGCGGATGGAGCCGATCCGCCTTGAGGCGGGCAGGCGTATGGGGATGGGTGATGTGTCCAAATCGGTGACCCCGAAATTTGCCCTGCTGGCCGCCCCCCGCCATGGTGGCACGATCACCGCACGGTATTTCATGCCGTGGAATTGCCACCCGACGATGGCGGTGACCGGCGCGCAATGCCTTGCCTCTTGCGTCCTGACCCCCGGCACCGTGGCCGAAGGACTGTTCGCCCCCCCCTCCGGCAGCCCCGCGTTGGTGCGGATCGAACATGCGAGTGGCGAGATTGACGTGACCGTTGACTATGCCTCGGATGACACGGGCTTTCATCTGAAATCTGCGGGCCTGCTGCGCACCGCGCGTCTGCTTGCGCGCGGCGAAGTTTTCGTGCCTTCTTCGATCTGGGACGGCAAAGCGTAAAGGAGATCGAGATGCGGGTGCATGTGCTGGATGACTGGTCGGACACGCTGCGCAGTTTGCCCTCCTTTGCTCGCCTTTCGGGTCATGAGGTCACGGTCTGGACTGACAGCGCCTCCGAGGAGATCCTTGCCCAACGCCTTGCCCAAGCCGAGGCGTTGGTTTTGTTTCGCGAGCGCACACAGATCACCCGAAGCCTGCTTGAGCGTTTGCCGAATCTCCGGCTGATTTCTGCGCGCGGGGCCTGGCCCCATGTCGATACACAGGCCTGCACCGATCTTGGCATCGCGTTTTGTTCGCAAAAATCCGATGCCGCGCCGAACCATTCTGCGGCGGAGCTGACATGGGCGTTGATCCTGAGCGCGATGCGCGATCTGCCCGCGCAAATGGCGGCGCTGAAAGCCGGACAGTGGCAGGCGGGTGTGGGCCGTTCGCTGCGAGGACGCACCATAGGGATTTATGGGGCGGGCCGCATTGGGCAACTCGTCGCTGGATATGCCCGCGCCTTTGGTATGGAGGTGATTTGGTGGGGCAGCGCGGGGCGGCGGGCCGCTCTTGTGGCCGCAGGCGAGACCGTGCCCGAAAGCCGCACGGCGTTTTTCGGCGGGGCGGATGTGATTTCGCTGCATTTACGGTTGGTGCCGCAGACCCGTGGCATTGTCACCGCGAAAGACCTTGCCCAGATGCGTGCGGATGCCATTTTGGTCAACACCTCCCGCGCCGGGTTGATCGAGGTCGGTGCGCTGTTGCCCGCGCTTACCAAAGGACGTCCGGCGATGGCCGCCCTTGATGTCTTTGACGTCGAACCAGTGCTTGACCCGAATGACCCGCTGCTCACCCACCCGCGCGTGATCGCCACGCCACATATTGGGTTTGTCACGCGCGATGAATTCGATCTGCAATTCGGTGAAATCTACGATCAGATCAACGCCTATACATCAGGCGCACCCATCAATCTCGTCGCAGGATAATCTTGGCCGCAATCGGCGCGCCCAGGATCACGATGATCACCCGCGTCAGGTGGTGAACGATCACAAATCCCAAATCCGCCCCGGTGACGATGGCCAGCACGGTCATCTCGGCCTGTCCGCCGGGCGCGAAGGCCAGGAAAGCATCCACCGGGGGTGCCAGATGCAGCAGGGTGATTGCCTCAGTGAACCCCGCCGAGAGGGCGGCGAGCAGGGCGACGAACACCACGCCTGAGACAACAAAGCGCCTCAGTTCGCGCCATGTCACCCCGACGTAACAGACGCCAATGCCGATGCCGATCAGAAGCTGCGCGGCCAAAATCGCCTCGCGCGGCGGACGCATATGCAAAAGACCGGTGAGGGACAGGGTGGCCGCCAAGATCATGGGTCCAAGGATTGATGCGCCGAACAGATGAAACCTCTCGGCGACTTTCCATCCGGCCAGAGCCGCAAAGGCCATCAGCCCAATCTGATCCCATGGAAGTTCACGTGCGGGCAAGCCGATCGGGTTACTCAATCCAACGCCGTAGAGTTGCACGGCAATGATCGGGGCCAGCGTCACGATGATCAAAACCCGCGTCGCATGGATCAGTGAGAGCGCGCGTGCGTCACCGCCCGCTTCTTGGCCAAATACCACCATGTCCTGCAATCCGCCGGGCATGGCCGCATACCAAGCGGTGACCCGATCATATCCGAGGGCGCGGAAATACGGCAGTCCGACCAAGGCGATCAGCCCGACAAAGACCGGCACCAATGCCACGGTTTGCGCCATTTTGGGGAGGGCGTGCACGACGTCTGGGGTGATTGAGGCCCCCGCCGCCACCCCCAGAATCGTGCGCGCCGCCACCGAAACCTGACCCATGCCTTGCAGGGACTGACCCGCGAGGGCGGCAATGAGGCAGGCCAGAAGCGGACCGAACAGAAAGGGCAGGGGCAGACCCAGAGCGATGAAAATCCCCGCTCCGCTCAGCGCAATCGTCATGGTTTTCAGCCGCCGTAGGGCGATTGGGTGGGATGAGAGCAAGCGATGGATCATATGGGCCTCATCTGGTTGACATGATATGTATCCGAATGTATCCACTAGGATACAAAATCACAAGAGGTCAGATATGTCAGACCACACCGACGAAATTCCTCAGGGCCAAAGCGCCTATCGCCGTTTGCTTGAGGAGATCCGCAATGGCGTTCTCGAACCGGGAATGCGGCTTCGCGAAGTCGAGATTGCCGAGCGCCTTGGCCTGTCGCGCACACCGGTGCGCGAGGCGATGCGGCTGCTTGAGGGCGACGGGCTTGTTGTGCACCAGCCGCGTCTTGGGGCGACTGTGCGCGCATTGGGCTATGCCGAGATCATGGAGCTTTACGAAATGCGTGCGGTTCTGGAAGGCACAGCGGCGCGGCTCGCGGCGCGCGCGGCCTCCGAAGTGGAGCTGTCTGAGTTGACGGCGCTCAATGCCGAGTTCGCAGAGGCCATTGGTCATCAGGCGAAAGCCGCAGAAATCAACCGCCAGTTCCATATGATTTTGCAAGACGCCGCGAAGAACCGGTTTCTCATCAAATCCATCAGCAGTTTGCAAAAGACGATGATGATCCTTGGCCCGACCACGCTGTTGGATGCCGACCGCGCGCAGAGCGCGGTCGGAGAACACGGGCGGATCATGGCGGCGCTGAACGCGCGCGATGGTGTGCGCGCCGAAGCCGAAATGCGGGCCCATATCGAGGCCGCTCAGCGGGCGCGGCTCAAAGGATTGCGTGCGCGTGAGCGTGCCATTGAGGAGGATTGAGCAATGGTGAAAACGGTTAAAGAGGTGAAATCGGTTAAAGACACCGTGTGGGATGTGATTGTTGTCGGTGGCGGCAACGCGGCGCTTTGCGCGGCCATCACCGCCGCCGAAGCGGGCGCAAAAGTGCTTATTCTGGAAGGCGCGCCAAAGCCCTATCGCGGCGGCAATTCGCGCCACACCCGCAATTTCCGCTGCATGCATCAAGGCCCGCTTTCGGTGCTGACCGGGGCCTATCACGAAGACGAGTACTTCAACGATCTGATGCTGGTCACCAAGGGCAAAACGGACGAATCCCTCGCCCGCCACGCCATCCGTGCGTCTGAAGAATGCCTACCGTGGATGGAGGCGCATGGTGTGCGGTTCCAGCCTTCACTCTCCGGCACGCTGTCTTTATCGCGAACGAATGCGTTCTTTCTTGGCGGTGGCAAGGCACTGGTTAATGCCTATTACAATACTGCGCAGGATCTCGGGGTCACTGTGAAATACGATGCGCAGGTGTTGCATATCGGGATGGTCGGGGACTGTTTCTGCCATGTCGCAGTGTCCTTTGCGGGGGGCGACACGGTTGAGATTAAGGGGCGCGCCGTGGTGCTGGCCTCGGGCGGTTTCCAATCCGATCTTGAATGGCTCACCCGCGCGTGGGGGCCTGCGGCGGCGAATTTCCTGATCCGGGGCACGCCCTACAATCGTGGCGTGGTGCTGCGCGACATGCTCAACCAGGGCTGTGAAAGCGTCGGCGATCCGACCCAATGCCACGCGGTTGCGATTGATGGCCGCGCGCCGAAATTTGACGGCGGGATCGTGACGCGGCTTGACTGTGTGCCGTTCTCGATCGTGGTGAACCGGGATGGTGAGCGGTTCTATGATGAGGGCGAGGATGTTTGGCCCAAACGCTATGCGATCTGGGGGCGGCTTGTGGCCGGTCAACCCGATCAGGTCGGCTATGCCATCATTGATGCCCGCTCGCGCGATCTGTTCATGCCCTCGGTGTTCCAGCCGGTGCAGGCCGACACGATTGACGATCTGGCCGACAAACTTGGGCTTGATCCCAACGCGCTGGTCCAAACCGTCGAGACCTTCAATGCTGCCTGCACCGACGGCGATTTCACGCCCACCGAACTGGACGGTCTGGCCACCACCGGCCTCACCCCGCCCAAAACCAATTGGGCGCGCACGATCAGTCACCCGCCGTTCTATGCCTATCAACTCCGCCCCGGTGTGACCTTTACCTATCTCGGTTTGAAAACCGGACATGACGCCCGTGTGCAAACCACAAATGGTCCGCTCCCGAATGTGTTCGCGGCGGGCGAGATCATGGCGGGTTCGATCCTTGGCCAAGGGTACCTTGCGGGCTTTGGCATGACCATCGGCACAGTGTTCGGGCGGATTGCCGGGCAAGAGGCCGCCAAAATTGTCCTTTCTCAGGAGGCGCAGCATGTCGCTTGACACCCATCTTTCCGAAGCCCGCCGCCAGATCGAGATCTGCAATGCCTGCCGCTATTGCGAAGGGTTCTGTTCGGTTTTCCCCGCCATGACGCGGGAAAAAGCCTTTGCCGATGGCGACCTGACCCATTTGGCAAACCTGTGCCACAATTGTCGGGGCTGCTACTACTCCTGCCAATACACCGAGCCGCATGAATTTGCGCTTAACATCCCGGCAGCCTTGGCCGAGGTGCGCCAAGACAGTTGGGAACGCTTGGTGGGACCACAGGTTCTGGCCAAGGCGTTCCATCGCAGCGGTGTCGCCATCGCCGGGGTGCTTGTGCTTGGGTTTGCCCTGCTGATGGCTCTGATCTCGGTGATGCGGCCGGTCAGTGGCGAAGGGTTCTACGCCGAGCTGTCGCATAACCTGATGGTGGCGCTCTTTGCGCCTGCGTTCCTTTTGCCCTTATATGCCGTGGCCGTGGGGCTGAGACGGTATTGGACGGAAACAGGCGCGCCGAAGATGGTGTTGAGCGATGTTTTCATCGCGTTCAAACAGGCCGGGCAGCTCAAAAACCTCAATGGCGGGCAGGGGCAGGGCTGTAATTTCGAGCGCGAAGATCGCTACACCGATGCACGGCGCTGGTTCCATCAGGCGGTTTTGTTCGGCTTTCTGCTCTGCTTTGCCGCCACCTCTGTCGCGACATTGATGCACTACCTCCTCGACCTCAAAGCGCCTTATCCCCTCTTGAGCCTGCCCAAGATGTTCGGCGTCACCGGAGGTATCCTCTTGGTGATCGGGACGATTGGTCTGGGTTGGCTCAAAACCAAAGCGGACCCTGAACTCGGCGCCAAACGGGTCTGGGGCGGCGAGATGGGCTTTATCGCTTTGCTGGGTTTCACTGCCGCATCGGGGCTGGCGCTATATGTCGCAACGGGAAGTGCCGTGATGCCGATCCTTTTGGTGCTTCATCTCGGTGCCGTGACGACGCTGTTTCTGCTGCTGCCTTACACGAAAATGGTGCATGGGTTTTTCCGTCTCACCGCTTTGATCGCGGAAGAGGCCATCAAACGCCGTGGTTCGATGTAACGGCCTTCTTGCCGCCGGTGATGCCGGGATCTGCGCGGCGGTTGGGAGGGTCTTTGCGCGATCAGCAATAAGCGCACATGCGTTGTGAACATGCGCCACGCTGAGACCTCATAATCCACGGCGATCGAACGCAAAGAACACCTCCGGCAAGGTGCCTTTGGTCGCCCGCAGGGTAAAGACGTAATCGGACCGTTCCAGATGCATTTCCCGGCACGGGATCTGGATGAAACCGTCTTGGCGGCTGGCGCCCTTGTTCCACATAAAGCCAACCCCAAGCCGATGTGCAACCGCATCCAGAACCCCGTCGCGGGTGTCGAGGACGATGGAGGCACGCGGAGACAGCCCCGCCTTTTGAAAGGCTTCATCGACAACGCGCTGGGTCGAGGAGCCCGCCGTGCGCATGATCAGCCGTTCCCGCATAAGATCGCGACAACTCACTTCGGTCTGAGCCGCCAACGGGTGCTCGGGGTGGACGATCACCACCACGGACTGGCTCTGAATCTTGCGCCGTTTGAAGCGTGGCTGGTCGGGCACCTCGGGCAAAACCGCGACATCAACCCGACCTTCGGTCACGGCTTGTACGATCTTGCCCCAGCTTCCCATCTCGATGTTCACGTTCACATTCGGGAAATGGTCCTGAAACGCCGCAATCAACGCCATACCCGGCAAAGGATTTCCCAAACCCACACGCAGTTCGCCCTGTTCTAATGTGCTGTGTTGCGACAGGGTTTTCGCAATGCGTTCTCCCGCATCCTCGATCTCTCGTGATGTCTTGTAGATGTCCTGACACAGTTTGGTGGGCACCATGTCGTTGGCCACCCGTTTGAACAATTCCGCATTCAGCGCATGTTCCAGATTGCGCACCTGTTGGCTGATCGTCGCCTGCGAGACGTCCATGCGCCGCGCGGCAGCCGAAAAGCTACCAGTTTCCATCACACCGTTGAGGGCGCGCAGGCGAGCAAAGGTCAGGGCGGCAAGCGCCTCTTTGGGCAACAAGGTCTTCATGTGAGACCTATAGGAACCTCCTGTAACCGTAACATGACTGTTGCAGAAACTTCCTATGAAGCCCCGAACAGAGCGAAGGGGGCCGTCATGGCGACTATCCAATTCCGAGACATCCGAAAGTCCTTTGGCGACACCGATGTGCTCAAAGGCGTCGGGCTTGACATCGCGGACGGCGAATTTTTGTCGCTTGTCGGACCGTCGGGGTGCGGAAAATCCACTCTGTTGCGGATTTTGGCGGGTCTCGAAAGCCAGACCAGCGGATCGGTGACGATTGGCGGTACACCCGTCGACGGGCTGCATGCCGCAGATCGCGATCTGGCCATGGTGTTTCAAAGCTACGCGCTTTACCCGCATCTCAGCGTGGCCGAAAACATCGCCGTGCCGCTGACCATGCGCCGTCTGTCGAGCGCACAGCGGTTGCCGCTGATCGGGCGCGTCTTGCCGGGCAGCCGGACGACCCGTGCAGCGATTGGCACTACCGTGCGCGAGGCGGCCGAGATGCTTGATATTGCGCATCTGCTCGACCGCAAGCCTGGGCAATTGTCCGGTGGTCAACGTCAGCGGGTGGCCCTGGGCCGGGCGCTGGTGCGCGACCCTTCTGCGTTCCTGCTTGACGAGCCACTGTCCAATCTCGACGCCAAAATGCGCGTGCATATGCGCGCGGAGATCGCCCAGCTTAACCGCAGGCTTGGTGCAACCTTTGTCTATGTCACCCACGATCAGGCCGAGGCGATGACCATGTCCGATCGGATTGCGGTGATGATGGAGGGCGAATTGCTGCAAGTCGGCACGCCTGACGCGCTTTACGACCACCCGCAAGACCTTCGCGTGGCGCAGTTCATTGGCTCGCCTGCGATCAACATCCTGCCGGTCGACACCGACGCCAGCGGTACGATCCACCTGTGTGACATGGCCACCGGACTGCGTGCAAGCGGTCCCCCCATCGAGCATCTGGGCGTGCGCCCCGAGGCCTTTGTGCCCTGCGAAGAGGGCGAATTGGTTGTGGGCCGCGTACGGATGATCGAGAACCTCGGCTCGGACCTGTTCGTGCACCTTGACGCAGCCGGTGTGCCAATGCCTGTCACCGTCCGATTGCCATCTTCGGCGCGTGGGCGCGTCAAGGTCCGTGACGTGATGCGTCTTACCGCCACGCCCGCACGGATTTGCGGCTTTGACAGCGCTGGCAAGGCCGCCCCCGTCAGCGCCCATGATGAGGCCCACGATAAGGCTCACGACAAGGCCCACGACAAGGTGGCACGCCATGTCTGATCTCGCCTCTCTTACGAACAGTGTTCCAAAGCAACAGCGGATCGCGCGCCCCGAGCGCCCCGAGCGACGGCAAGCCCGTGCAGGCATGGTGCTCTTTGCCCCGGCGCTGGTGTTGTTGATCCTCATCCTGATTGTGCCAGTGGGGGTCGCCGCACTCCTGTCCTTCACCGATTACACGCTGGGTCGCCCAAGCATCGACTGGGTGGGCCTGCGCAATTACATCGACATTTTTACCGGCTCTTCCTACCGCAAAATGATCGTGGCCACAGTGCTTTATGTCGCGCTGGTGGTCCCTGCCTCGGTGTTTCTGGGCCTGGGGGCGGCGCTTTTGATCCGTTCGCTCAATGTGGGACAGTCGTTTTACAAAACTGTCTATTTCCTGCCGGTCATGGCTTCGCTTCTGGCCATGGCGATCGTGTGGGAATTTGCTCTGCACCCGACATTGGGGATCGTGAACCGCACGCTTGCGATGGGGTGTGGCACGCCGCTGGAACTGTGGTCCTGGTTCGCACGCAGCTGTATCGATGGCTTTCCGCTTTGGCTCGGAGATCGCGACTATGCGCTCTATACGTTGGCGTTCATCGGCATCTGGCAGAGCTTTGGCTTCAACATGGTGCTCTATCTTGCGGGCCTCACTTCGGTGCCCAACGATCTTTACGGCGCGGCCTCTATGGATGGGGTCAAACGTGGCTGGGAACGGTTTCGCCTGATCACATGGCCGATGCTGGGACCGACGACGGTCTTTGTCGTCACCATCACGATGATCCGCTCATTTCAGGTCTTTGACACGGTCGAAGCCCTCACCCACGGCGGGCCCGCAAAATCCACCTATGTGATGATCTACGCGATCTACGAGAAAGGTATTGCGCAGAACCTCGTCGGGCTGGGGGCGGCCATCACCATCCTCTTTCTGGCCTTTGTCATGCTGATCAGCGTGGCGCAGCGCCGCTTTGTCGAACGTAAGGTGCATTACCAATGACCTATCGCTTTTCCACCCGCCAGACGCTGGCCCATGGGCTTTTGATCCTCGGCGCGATCATCGTTCTGCTGCCCTTTTATGTGATGATTTCGACCTCATTCAAATCGCCCGCAGAGATTGCCACGGGCACCGGTGGCGTGTTCGGGTCGCAGGCGCTGTTTCCCGATCCGACCTGCCTGGCACTGGGCGGCAACGAGACCGAGTGCCTCGTGCGCCCGGTGCGTGACAACTATAGCCAAGCGTTCACCGCCGCGCCGCTCTGGCGCTACCTTCTGAACGGGGTGATCGTCACCGCCTCGATCTTTGTGCTGCAAACGTTGATCGCCGTGCCTGCCGCCTATGCGTTGGCCAAGCTTAAGTTCTGGGGGCGCGATGCCGCTTTTGCCCTCGTGTTGTTTTGCCTGCTGATCCCGGTCCATGCCATCGCGCTGCCGCTTTATCTGATGCTGGCAAAACTGGGCCTCACAAACAGCTACGCCGCCCTCATCCTGCCGTGGATCGTGTCGGCCTTTGGCATTTTCCTGATGCGGCAATTTTTCATGACCGTGCCCGATGATCTGATTGATGCCGCGCGCATGGATGGGATGGGCGAGTTTGCGATCATCTGGCGCGTCATGTTGCCCACTGCGATCCCTGCGCTTCTGGCCTTTGCGATCTTCTCGGTCGTGGCGCATTGGAACGATTATTTCTGGCCGCGCATCGTGATCACCGGTGACCGCAGCCTGTTTACGCCGCCCTTGGGTCTTCGCGAATTCAAGGGCGATCTGGGCGGCGATGTCTACGGTCCGATGATGGCCAGTGCAACGATCATCGCTGTGCCGCTCGTCGTCGCGTTCTTGCTGGCGCAGCGCCGTTTCATCGACGGTATCACGCTGTCGGGCATGAAATAACCCCCGTTTCCTCCCTTTCACACAGCCAACCTCCAAAAGGATTTTCCCCGTGAAAACGCTTCTGCCTCTCTCCACCGCTTTGATCGCCACAATGGCCACCACGCAGGCCCATGCGGTCGATATCGAAGTGGGCTATGCCTATTCCGCAACCTTCGATCTGACGTTTGAGCAGATCATGCAGGAGTTTGCCAAATCCCATCCCGACATCACTGTGACCTTCCGAGCCACCTATGAAAATTACGAGGATGCGACCAACACTGTCCTGCGTGAAGCGGTGGCAAACACGCTGCCCGATGTGTCCTTTCAGGCGCTGAACCGTCAGGCGTTGCTCGTTGAGCGCGGCATCGCCAAACCGCTCGACGCCTATATCGCCGCCGAGCCGGATTTCGAAACCGACGGCTACCACAAAGCCATGCTCGATCTGTCGACCTTTGGCGGACATATCTATGGTCTGCCGTTCTCTGTCTCGACCCCGATCAGTTTTTACAACCGGGACATCTTGAACGCCGCAGGGGTCGATACGCTCCCCGCGACCTGGGACGAGGTCATCGCAGCCTGCCAGTTGATCAAGGCCAAGACCGACAAAGAGCCGCTCTATTGGGAATGGAATATTTCCGGCAACTGGTTGTTGCAGGCGGCGATGTGGAGCCAGGGCGTGCCGATGATCAAGGACGGCAAGCTGAATATGGACAATCCCGAGGGCCTCAAGGCACTTGAGACAGCCAAGGCGATCTTTCGCGACTGTGGCATGAAAAACGTCATCGGTGGTGACGCGGCCAAATCGCTGGCGGCGGGCGATCTGGGCATGTTCTTTAGCTCGACGGCCTATGTCGGCTTTGTCGATCGCTCGAAAGTCGGCGATTGGGAGTTTGTGACCGCGCCCTATCCGGGCATCGACGGCGCGCCGCAGGCTCTGCCGGCAGGTGGCAACTCGGCCATGCTGACCTCGACCTCGCAAGATCCTGAGGTGCTTGAGGCCGCGTGGCAGTTCATCAAATTCACCACCTCCGGCGCGGGGGCTGCTGCCGTGGCGCTCACCACCGGCTATGTGCCGCCGAACAAAGTGGCAAACGAGCTGTTGATGGAAGACTTCTATGCCAAGAACCCCAACAAGCTGACCGCTGTCAATCAACTGCCGCTCTTGTCTGAATGGTTCGCCTATCCGGGAGACAACGGTCTGGCTGTGACCCAGGTGATCGAGGATTACCTTGAGGCCATTTTTGTCGGCGACGCGACCGATATGGAAGAGCTGCGCGACGAGATGGTCGAAGAGGTCAACGCGCTGTTGCCGCGCTAACTGACGTTGCTCTCATAAGGCGTGGCGGTCCCCAGCGCCGCGCCGCAGTCCCAAAGGATACACGATGCCCGTTCCCCTCCGTTTCGCCGTTCTCACCGATCTGCATTTCGTCCCCGCAGGTCAGACGATCTACGGTTTTGACCCGCGTGCCAGCCTGAGGCGCGCGCTTGATTTCCTCGACACCCTGCCGCAGGTGGATTTTCTGGTGATCATTGGCGATCTCACCGACCGCGGCGAACAGGCAGCCTATGAGAGCCTGCAAAACGAGCTGTCTCGTCTCAAGGTCCCGGTGATCCTGATGGTCGGCAATCATGACGCCCGTGCGCCGTTTCGCGCAATTTTCCCGAATGCGCCGCGCGACGACAATGGCTTTGTCCAGGGGTTGCATGTGTTCGAGCAGGCCAGCCTCATCACCCTCGATACGCTGATTGATGAGGCAGGCGTGCATCATGGTGCGCTCTGTGACGCACGCCTTGCGTTTCTTGAAGCCGCGCTGCGGGACGCGCCCGCTGACCGGCCTGTCCTGTTGTTCCAACACCACCCGCCGCTGGACCTGTCGATCCCGCCGATGGACGCAATTCGCCTGCGTGATGAGGCGGCCGAACTTGCGACTTTCGCGCGCGCGGGCCGCACGCCCGACCACTTGTTCATGGGGCATGTGCATCGCCCGATCACGGGTCTCTGGCGGGGCATTCCGTTCCACATCCAGCGCGCGCTGATGCATCAGGTCCATCACGAATTTGATCAGCCGGGGCGGATCATGGGGACCATTGAGGCTCCCGATCTGGCCTATGTCACGGTCGCGGAGGGCACCGTCCTGATCCATGATTGCTCCTTTGCCTACGATGGTCCTGTCTTTGATCTGGAATCTCCAGAAGCCGCCGCCGTGGCAACACCTCAAGACTTGGAACGGTTCTGATGCGGCTCGATCTCTATGATGGCTTTTTGTGTGATCTTGATGGTTGTCTGATTTCCGGCACAACGGTCCTGCCGGGGGCCCGAAGCCTGCTCGAATATGCAGGTGATAGGTTGATGATCCTGAGCAATAATTCCACCGATACGCCTGCAACCCTATCTGCCCGTCTCAAGCGGCTCGGCCTGATCACGCCGCCGGAGCGTATCGTGTTGGCGGGCACTTCGGCTCTGGATCATCTGGCGCAGATCGGGAATGTACGTCTCAGACTCTACGCAAATGCGGCTCTGCGCGCCTATGCGCAGGGGTTGGGGTTGTCACTGAACAGCCCTGAACCCACGCATATCTTGCTCACGCGGGACGAAACATTTGGGTACAAAGACCTTTGCGATACGCTTGAGCTTTTGGCAAAAGGCGCGCTGCTGTTTGTCGCCAATCCCGACGAAAGCCACCCCGGTCCCGATGGCACACCCGTACCCGAAACCGGCAGCCTGCTTGCGGCGATTTTAAGCGTTCTGCCGGACCTTCGCTATACCATGATCGGCAAACCGGAAGCGGGGTTATACCGTGCGGCCCTTGCTCGCCTGTCTGGAGATGTGCGCAAAGTTCTTGCCATTGGCGACAACCCAAAGACGGACGCCGCAGGCGCTGCGCGGCTTGGCATGGAGTGCGCTTTGGTTGGGGGGAGTCATGGGACATGGACAGATCTAGAACATCTTCTGGAGGTGGGTCAGACAGCCAGCACGCTCGCAAGACATCGTGCGCGAACGTGCACCTGATCTGAGGGGGCACGAGAGGTCCCGCAAAGTCAAAAGCGACCTCTCTCACAGCGAATGATATTCAAATCAAACCTGCGGCCTGCGCAAACCCGGCTCTGATCGAGCTGTTTCAAAACAGGTGCGCCTATGAAAATCAGGCCAACACCAGTCTCGGCGGGGTGTACGACGAGACATTCTCTCTGATCGCAAGAGCCGCCAATGGGCAGGCTGCATCCGGCTGTGCTAAGGTCAGCTTTCTTTCTCGGAGCTTGCCGTTGGGTTAACCCTGCATTAAACAGCCTGCGTGCCGAAACATGAACCGGCGTCACACTCTGTCACCTCCCGTGCCCGACACGACACGACAAAGGCTTTACATTTTGCTTGATGAAACCGCCATGCGCGCCGAACTCGCCGATCACTATGACCTGACCCCTTCGCTCAGCTGTGCCGAGGAGTTGGCGGATGTCTATGCTAAAATGGACCGGGTGATTTCACCGCCAGACTGGGCCATCTACGCGCCCTATGTCAAAGCTATTCTCGCGCTCAAAAAGCAACGCAACGCCGTGATTTTGGCCCATAACTATATGACGCCTGAGATTTATCACGGTATTGCCGATGTTGTGGGCGACAGCCTGCAACTGGCGATCAAAGCCACGGAGGTCGAGGCGGATGTGATCGTTCAATGCGGTGTGCATTTCATGGCCGAGACCTCGAAAATCCTGAACCCCTCGAAAACGGTGCTGATCCCGGATATGGACGCGGGCTGTTCGCTGGCCGAAAGCATCACCGCCGACGGGATTGCCGAGATGCGGGCCAAATACCCCGGCGCGCCAGTGGTGACCTATGTCAACACCACCGCCGAGGTCAAAGCCGCCTCCGACATCTGTTGCACCTCGTCGAATGCGGCACAGATCGTTGCCGCGCAAAACAGCGACACCGTGATTATGACCCCGGATCAATATCTGGCCCAAAACGTCGCCAAACAGGTGCCCAACAAGCGCATCGTCTGGTGGGCAGGGTCCTGCATCGTGCATGAACAATACACCGCCAAAGATTTGCGCGACTACCGCGCATGGAACCCCGGCACCCGGATCATCGCCCACCCCGAATGCCCGCCTGATGTGATCGCCGAGGCGGATTTTTCCGGCTCAACCAGCGGCATCATCGACTATGTTCATCGCGAACGGCCCGAAAAGGCCATGCTGGTGACCGAATGTTCGATGGCCTCGAATATCTCGGATGAATTGCCGGATGTGGACTTTGTCGGCCCCTGCAACATGTGCCCCTACATGAAGAAAATCACGCTCGAAAAAGTGCTTTGGTCGCTGCATTCGATGCAGGGTGCGGTTGAGGTTGATCCGGAGATCGCGGCACGGGCACGGGTGTCGGTTGAGCGGATGATCGACCTGTCACGCCGCCTCGCGGTTTAAACTAAATGGATGAGCTGAGCACAGGGCGGGTCGTCATTGTTGGGGCTGGGCTTGGCGCGCTTTACGCGGCATTGAAACTTGCGCCACGCCCGGTGTTGATGATCTCACCAGAGGCCTTGGGCGAAGGTGCCAGTTCGGCTTGGGCACAGGGTGGGGTCGCGGCAGCCATGCATGACGCCGACAGTGCCGCAGACCATGCCCGCGACACCGTCCGTGCCGGGGCAGGGACGGTTGATGCCCAAATCGCCACACGGGTCACCGCCGAGGCCCGCGCGCATATCCTTGATCTGACCAAACTGGGCGCGCCCTTTGATCGCACGGCTGAAGGTGGATATGTGCTGTCGCGTGAGGCGGCGCATAGTTTTGCCCGCGTGGTCCGGGTGCGCGGAGATCAAGCCGGCGCGGAAATCATGCGCGCTTTGATTGCCGAAGTCCGCGCCACCCCGTCGATTCAGGTGTTAGAAGGGGTGATGGCCACCGGGCTTCAGGCCGAAAATGGCCGCGTCACCGGCCTCGAAATCGCGCGCTGCGACGCGCAGTACGACACTGGGCTCTCGGCATCCTGTCTGTTGCATGGTGCCGCCTATATCATGGCGGGCGGCGGGTCGGGCGGGCTTTATGCCCTCACCACCAACCCACCGCGCATTTGTGGACAGGTGATCGGCATGGCCGCCCGCGCGGGGGCCGTGATCGCCGATGCGGAATTTGTGCAATTTCATCCCACAGCCATGGCCACCGGCGCCGACCCCGCCCCTTTGGCAACCGAAGCGCTGCGCGGCGAAGGGGCGCTTTTGATCAACCGCCATGGCGAACGCTTTATGCTGGGGCTGCATCCCGATGCGGAACTCGCGCCCCGCGACATCGTTGCCCGCGCCATTTATGCCCAGACCCAAGCGGGCCTGCGCCCTGCACTCGACACGCGCGACGCCCTTGGCCCCCGTATCCTGACCGACTTTCCGGCGGTGGCCAAAGCCTGCCGTGAGGCGGGGATCGACCCGCTCCGTGATCCGATCCCGGTGGCCGCCGCCGCGCATTACCACATGGGCGGGATCGCCACCGATGAGGCGGGCCGCAGCACGCTTGCGGGCCTGTGGGCCTGTGGCGAAGCGGCCTCGACTGGCTTGCATGGGGCAAACCGACTGGCCTCAAACGGATTGCTTGAGGCTTTGGTCTATGCCCGCCGCTGTGCGGTGGATATTGATGCGACACTCGGGTCTGTCGCGGTTGAAGAGACGCCGATCGTCATTTTGCCGAACTTGGCTGTCGCCCAAGCTCCTGATCCCGCATTGGTGACACGGCTGCGCCGCGCCATGACCGATGGGGCCGGTGTGATCCGGGATGCCGTTGGGTTGTCCCGCACCTTAACCGAAATCGCCGAGATTGAAGCGGCGCAGCCCGATTGTCCCGCTTTGCAGAATATGACGGCCACCGCGACACTGATCGCAGCGGCGGCACTGTTACGGAAAGAAAGTCGTGGCGCGCATTGTCGGTCGGATTTTCCCGAGACGAAGGGGGCGACAGGCACCCGCTCATATCTCACGCTTTCCGATGCCCTCACCCTCTCTGACACGCTGACGCAGCGTCCCCATCCAGAACCGGAGTTCCCATGACCGCCATGTCCCCTCTGCCAGACCTGATTTTGGAACCGCTGGTCCGTGCGGCGCTGATGGAAGATCTCGGCACTTATGGCGACATCACCACGCGGACGGTGATTCCGGCGGGGACGCGCTATCGCGCCCGGATACAGGCGCGCGAGGCGGGTGTGGTGTCTGGGATGCAGATCGCGGCCCTTGCCTTTCGCTTGGTGGATCCGCAGCTTTCCGTCACGCTTCATACACCGGATGGGACGGCCATCGCAGCAGGCGATCTTTTGATGGAGATTAGGGGAGATGCCGCCTCCATCCTGTCCGCTGAACGGGTCGCGCTCAATTTTGCCGGACGCCTCAGCGGCATTGCCACTCTCACTGCCGCGTTCGTCGCCGAGACCCGCGACACCAGGGCCCGCATCACCTGCACCCGCAAAACCACCCCCGGTTTGCGCCTTGTCGAAAAACAGGCGGTCTTGCATGGCGGCGGTTTCAACCATCGCTTTTCCCTGTCGGATGCGATCCTGATCAAAGACAATCACATCGCTGCCGCCGGGGGCATTCGCCCGGTTTTACAGGCGGTCAAGGCCAGTGCCTCGCATATGATCCGAACCGAGATCGAAGTGGACCGTCTGGATCAACTGGCCGAGGTGCTCGACGAAGGCGGCGCGGATGTGGTGTTGCTCGACAATATGGACACGCCGACTCTGCGTGACGCTGTCGCAATGACTGCTGGCCGGGTGATCCTTGAGGCCTCAGGCAACATGCGGCTGGAGCGCATCGCCGAAGTGGCCGCCACCGGGGTTGGATATATCTCCTCCGGCGCGCTGACTCATTCGGCGCACACCCTTGATCTGGGGCTGGATTTTTGACGCGATCGCTCAAGAGGGCAAAGTCACGCGGCGCTTAATGACGCCACTGTTCGGCTAGTGGGGCGGGCGTTACAGGCGGATGCAGGTCTTCGGAATTGCGTCGTAGCCACCCTTGCCGACCTAATAAAGCAGAATAGACGCGTGTCCTGAAAGCATCTAACCCGCTTCGAAGACATCGGCATCACCGGGCCTTGCATAGTAATCGCCTTTGTCGGCCACAAAAATATGCTTGCCAATACGCAAGGCGGAGGTGTCGTCCAGACACCCCGCGGCGATGCCAATACCGCTTTCGTCGTTCATGCGGTAAAAGAGGCTGGAACCGCATCTGGTGCAGAACCCGCGCTTTGCTGTCTCTGATGACGCGTACCAGTGAAGGCCCGCGTCTTGCGTGAAGGTGAGATCGTCAAACCGGGCGTGTGTCGAGGCCCAGAGGTGACCGCTCGTCCGGCGGCACTGGCTGCAATGGCAAACCGTGACGGTCTCTCGGATGTGGCTCACCTCAAAGGCCACAGCACCGCACTCACATCTGCCCTTTGTCAGTCTCATCTTCCCAGTCATCTGCCACATCCTCTTTTTGCATCAATATCCGTGTTCGGCCGCTACCCTGCCTTCTCTCCCGCAAGATCGTGTCCACGCCGCTCGTGACGATGATTGCCGCACCGACGATTGTCATCATGTCCAAGCGCTCTTGCCAGATGAGCCAACCGAAGAGCGTGGCCCAGAGCAGGCCGGTGTAGTCCAGCGGTGCCACGACAACGGCCGGAGCAAGGCGAAAGGCCTGTGTCATCATCGTCATCCCCGCAGTGCCGAAAGTGGCGATGCCCGCGAACAACCAGAGGTCCCCGGACCGTATCGGCACCCAGCCGAGAGGGACGATCAGCGCGCTCAACAACGCCCCCGCGCCGGTCAGGTAGACGAGCAGCGTCCACACACTTTCGCGCGCATCGACCCAGCGGGCACTGAGCATGAGCAATGCGTAGACAAGCGCCGTCGCGACAGGGAGCAAAGAGATCCATTGAAAGGTCGCCCCGCCCGGGCGGATGATCACGAGAACCCCGAAGAACCCCGCCAATACGGCCAACCAGCGCCGCCACTCGACTTCCTCGCCAAGGAAAAGCGCCGAAATCAGGGTGATGAAGAAGGGCGCGACAAAGATCAGCGCCGTGGCCTCGGCCAGAGCGAGATGGATGACGCTTGTGAAAAACATCATCGTGGCAGCAACCCAAAGCGCGCCGCGCAGCAAATGTGCAACGGGCCGGTGCGACCTCAGGGCCGATGCGCCACCCATGATCACCGCGATGATCACAGTGAATGGCAAGGCGATCACGTTGCGCAGAAAAAGGATTTGCAGGGGGGAATAGCCGGAGGTCAGCGCCTTTGCGATTGCATCATTGGCGCTCAGACAGGCCACCCCCGCCATCATCAGAAGGAGACCCGTTATATGACGTCTCGGCGCTTTGGCGTGCGCAGTGTTCATTGTCATCCCCCCAAGGCTGTCTGCCCTCGTTGAGGCAAAATCTGCATTGCGATCAACCTCTCCCAATATGATGATTTTATGCAATATTTACGGAATGCATCTTGCTCTATAATCGATAAACCCGCCTATTTTGGCATGATTTAGCTAGATATGGTGAATGAAGGAGGTTTTTATGCACGAGATTGATGAGGTCGACCGGCGTATCCTGCGCGTCATGCAGGCGGATGGGACGCTTTCGGTCACAGAGATCGCCGACCGGGTCGGCCTGTCTCAGTCGCCCTGTTCACGGCGCGTTTCCCGGCTTGTTGAAAACGGGATCATTCTCGGCAAGACGGTCCTTCTCGATCGAAAGAAACTGGGGTTCAACGCAATCGTGCTGGTGCGCATCAAGTTGACGTCTCACGGTCGCACGTCCTTTGAACAGTTCCAACAGGCCGTGCTGCGCATCCCCGAAGTGCAGGTGGTTCAACTCATGCTGGGGGACTACGATTTCAACGTGCGCGTGGTGGTGCGCGACATGGATCACTTCCATGCCCTGCTGCAAAACCAGCTCGTGCTGCTTCCCGGGCTTCAGGAAATCCAGAGCTCTGTGTTACTCGATGAGTTGAAATACACGACGCAGCTTCCTCTGTAGGGGCAGGGGCATCGCGCCCGGTTCCCGGTCCAGCACTTTGCAAGGGCTGTTTTGGAATGGCTGCTCCGTTGACCCCACAGGCGCAATGATGCGGTCAGCCTGAAATGAAATTCAGACTGACCGAAGCGTTATCCGGCCAGCATTTGCCGGGCGCGCAGGGCACGGTAGAGACCGCCCTCATGTGCCATGAGGTCCGGCGGTGTGCCATCTTCAACAATCCGCCCACGATCAAAGACCAAAATGCGGTCCATCCGCTCGACCGTGGCCAAACGGTGGGCAATCACCAAAGTGGTGCGCCCCTCCATCAGCCGCTCTGCGGCCTGCGCCACCTTGGCCTCGGCCTCTGAATCGAGCGAAGATGTTGCCTCATCCATGATCAGGACCGGCGCATTCGACAGGAAAGCCCGCGCGATGGCGACCCGTTGACGCTCCCCTCCCGACAGTTTGACACCGCGCTCACCCACCTCCGTACCAAACCCTTTGGGCAGCCGCTCGATAAAATCGAGTGCCCCCGCGCGTTCGGCGGCGTCCCGGACATCCTGCATCGACGCGCCGGGACGGGCGTAGGCGATGTTCTCGGCCAAGGAGCGGTGAAACAACACAGGCTCTTGCGGGACAAGTGCGATATGTTGGCGCAACACCTCCAAGGGAACGCGCGCGATGTCGACGCCGCCCAGTGTGATCACACCGTCGTTGATCTCGTGAATCCGCTGGATCAGTTTCACGAAGGTGGTTTTGCCCGAGCCAGATCGTCCAACCAGTCCGACTTTCTGGCCCTCTGGAATGGCGACGTCCAGATTGGTAAAAAGCGGCGTTGCAGCCCCGTCGTAGCCATAATCCACATGATTGAACGCCAGTGCCGCAGCCCGCGGCGGCAAGGCGGCTTCGGGCTTTTTCGCAACAGAGGTTTCCGGGGTGGCGGCCATCAGCGCCACCAGTTCCTCGGCATCGTTGACGGCCTTTTGCAGCCCGCGCACATGGTTGCCCATCTGGCGCAAATAGCCGTCGAGCATCCCAAGCGCCGAGACCACAAAGGCGATTTCGCCAGCATTGGCCAGATCGCGGCTATAGGCGAAAAGCGCCCCGCCCAGAACGGTTGCGCGCAAGGCCCAGATCGTCATGTCCTGGGACAGGCCTGAAAAGGTGCCGCGCCGCCATGTGCGCCGGCTGCGATGCGCCCATTTGTCCAGAACAAATCCCAACCGGGTGTCTTCGCGCAGCTCGCCTGCGTGGGCGCGCACGACGCCGTTGGAGGTGATCGCATCGGCCAGCGCGCCGGAGACCCGGCTGTCTTGGGCGTTGGCCAAACGGGCCGCGGGCGCCACCCAGAATAACGTCAACGACATCGAAAGAGCCAAAAACACCAGTGCGCCGATCCCGGCGACGAGCCCGACCTCCCAGCGAAACGCCGTCAGCGTGCCGATGGTGCCCAAAAGGATCAACACCGAGGGCAACAGCGCCAACAACAGCAAGTCCGCCATTTCATCCAAGGCCCAGGCCCCACGCGTGATTTTACGCACGGTCGATCCGGCAAAGGCGTTTGCGTGCCAGTCGGCGGGGAGCCGCTGAACATGGGCGAACGCCTCGGCTTCGGCCGCGCGCATGGAGGGGATGGTCAGGTCGATGATGCAAAAATAGCTTAGGATTTTGGCCGCAATCGACAGGGCACCAAAGGCCAACAATGCCGCAAAGGCAGGCCATGGCGTGCCTGCCCCGGCAACCGCATCGACGAGGCGCCCTGTAAAAACCGGTACGGACAGATCGGCAGCAGATGAGACCAGGACCAGCGCCAAAATGGCGACGACCTTTCCCCTTTGCCGCATCCAAAGGCGGAAGGTGAACGAGAAAACACGCGCAAATGCGCCGTGAGCAGAAAAATGGAACATGACAGTCTCACAACCTTACGGGCTGTGCCTTGCAAATTGTTTGGAAAGTGGGGTCCAGCGCGGACCAGTAAATCTGTACCTTTGGGCGAAAGCGCCACAGAAGCGTCAGATAAAGGCGTCTCCGAAACCGGAGATCCCCGGGAGGTAGCGATCAGCGATAGTCATGTGCGCCCTCCTGGCAAGGTGTGTCATTGGGGTTGTCTTAATTGGCGGTCACATGGTCCGTCAAGCAAAAGTTAAGTGACAGCCATCGGAGGATGTTTGCGTATTCCGATGAAAAGCTCTTGTTGATTTGGATCCTGACAGATTTCGAACCGAGGCGCGGGTTCACTCGCGATACACATCCTGTCCCGCAGGAGCACGCGTGGCAATTCATTGATCACGTCTCAGGTGGGCAGGGGCCATTTTGCACGTTTTCCGCCAATTTTTTCGGTCAATTCGCTGGCCGCCGTCACGACTCTTCGGGCGACGACCTCCGTCATCTCGCCAGTCAGGCGCATCATCATCGCTGACACGGAAATGGCGCAGACCGCATCGCCATCCGGGCCCCAGACAGGGGCCGCGAGGCAGCGCAGGCCGCGCGCATGTTCTTCATTGTCCACGGCGTAACCCTGTGCCCGGATGTGTGTGATCTGATCCATCAGAGCCGACAGGCCGTCAACCGAACGCGGCGTCATTGTGGGGAACCCGTGCCGGTCGCAAAATTCGGCGATCTGGGCATCGGGCCAAGTCGCCAAAAGCGCTTTCCCCATCGCCGAGCAGGTCGCGGGCACCCGTCCGCCGGGGGGAGAAATTGCCCGCATGATCTCGCGGCTCTCCACCTGGCTCAGCGTCACCAGATGCCCGTCGTCGAGATGCCCGAGATTGGCGGTTTCCCGCGTTTCGTCACGCAGCCGTCGCAGATAGGTCAGCGCCGGGGCCACATAGCTTCTCTTCTGGACATAACTGGCGCCCACCGCAAAGGCTTCATGGCCTACATGCCATTTCGACGTGGTTGGCTCGAAATGGGCAAAGCCCGAATGTTCCAAGGTTGTCAAAAGCCGGTGAGTGGTTGAGACGGCCAACCCGGCTTGTACTGCGAGGTCTGACACCCTTTGTCCCTCGGTCGCTGCCCCAAGCCGTTTCAAAAGCCCCAGAGCCCGCGAAACCGCCTGGACACCCCCTGTTTTTTCGCTCGCCATATCTATCACTGCGATCCTTGTTTTCCATATCGTGGAAAACTCTTTCTAAACAATATCTGCCGTCGGGGAAAGCGCGTACATCAAAAGACAAGAAGGAGATTTGACATGACATCATACGTTGCTCGCCACGGGCTGGACGTGGCCGAACCCCTCGCCACCTTCATCGAAACCGAGGTTCTCGTTCCCGGCGTGTCTGCGGATGCGTTCTGGTCCGGCTATGCCACACTGCTGAAAGACCTGATGCCTGTGAACCGTATGTTGCTTGAGACCCGCGACAGGTTGCAGACCGAGATTGACGCGTGGCACTCGGCCAATACGTTGGGCGATGGCACGGCGTATCGCGCGTTCCTGTCGGAGATCGGCTATCTGCAACCGGAACCGGCCCCTTTCGCTGTCGAAACGCAGAACGTCGATGATGAAATCGCTGCCGTCGCCGGCCCCCAGCTTGTGGTGCCCGTGATGAACGCGCGCTTTGCCCTGAATGCGGCGAATGCGCGCTGGGGCTCGCTTTATGATGCGCTCTACGGCACGGATGCCATCCCCGGCAAGGCAAGCGGCCGCGGATATGATCCGGTACGCGGCGCTCAGGTGATTGCCTGGGCACGGGCACATCTCGACAAGGTGACCCCGCTGAGCGGACAGAGCTGGGCCGATGTCACCGGGTTCACGGTGTCGGAGGGGGCTTTGCTCGTCGCCGCAGGAGGCATGGATGTGACGCTTGCCGATCCCGCTCAGTTCGCGGGCTATCGGGACACGGGCAATATTCTCCTCACCGCCAACGGGCTGTTGATTGAGGTCGTGATCAACCGCGACAGTCTGATCGGCAAAACCGATCCCGCCGGCATCGCCGATGTCCGCATCGAAGCCGCGCTGACGGCCATTCAGGACTGTGAAGATTCCGTCGCCGCGGTCGATGCCGAGGACAAATGTGCGGTGTACCGGAATTGGCTGGGTCTGATGACTGGCACATTGACCGAGACCTTCGACAAAGCGGGGCAGCAGATGACGCGGGCGCTTGCCCCCGATGTCACCTATCATGCGCCGGACGGCGGTTCCGTCACCCACCCCGGACGTGCCCTCATGCTGGTGCGCAATGTCGGCCACCTGATGCTGACCGACGCGGTCCGCATCGACGGTCAGGACACGCCGGAAGGCATCATGGACGCCGTCGTGACGGTGGCCTGCGCCATGCACGATCTGGCCAAGACGGATGGTCCGCGCAATTCGCGCAAAGGCTCGGTCTATGTTGTCAAACCGAAAATGCATGGGCCCGAAGAGGTGGCTTTTGCCAACACGCTTTACAGCCGGGTCGAAGCTCTGCTGGGCCTGCCTGAAAACACCGTGAAGCTTGGCATCATGGATGAAGAGCGTCGGACGTCGGCCAATCTGGCCGCCTGTATCGCGGCGGTGAAAAATCGCTGCGTGTTCATCAACACCGGGTTTCTCGACCGCACTGGCGACGAAATTCACACTTCGATGCAGGCCGGTCCCGTGATCCCGCGCGGCGAGATGGCCGGGTCCGCATGGCTTTCGGCCTATGAGAACGGCAATGTCGATACCGGCCTCGCATGTGGCATGAAAGGTCAGGCGCAGATCGGCAAGGGCATGTGGGCCAAACCCGATGAGATGGCCGAGATGCTCGCCGCCAAGATTGCGCATCCGAAGGCCGGGGCCAACACGGCCTGGGTGCCGTCTCCGACCGCCGCAGTGCTGCACGCCACGCATTACCACGAGGTCGATGTCAGCGCCGTTCAGAGCGAGATCGCGGATCGCCCGCGCGCGCGCCGCGAGGCTTTGCTGATGCCGCCGATCATGCACGGGCGCAACCTGTCACAGGCCGAAATCCGGAACGAGCTTGAGAACGCGTGTCAGTCCATTCTGGGCTACGTGGTGCGCTGGGTCGATCAGGGTGTTGGGTGTTCGAAAGTACCTGACATCAATGATGTGGCTCTGATGGAAGACCGTGCGACATTGCGGATTTCCTCACAGTATCTGGCCAACTGGCTGTTGCATGGCCTGTGTTCGAAGGATGACATCGAAGCTGCGTTCCGCCGCATGGCTCCAAAGGTCGATGCGCAAAACGCCGGTGATGCACAGTACACCCCGATGGCCCCCGGTTTCGCGGGCGAAGCCTTTAATGTCGCACGAGCGCTGGTCTTTGACGGAGTCAACCAACCTTCGGGCTATACGGAGCCGCTTCTCCACGCGGCCCGCCGCCGTGTGAAGAACGCCCTGTGACGGTGGGCGCAAAATCAAGGAAGGATACAACATGCTGACGATCAAGAGACTGGACATTCAGGACGCCCGCGTCCTGATCGCCGGGGCGCGGGAAAAAGCCGAGGTGATCGGCGTGCCTATGTGTATCGCAATCACCGATGAGGGCGGCAATCTGATCGCCTTTGAGCGGATGGACGGTGGCAAGGTGACGTCGTCGATCATCGCCATCGACAAAAGCTACACGGCCTCGGGCGCCAAGAAAGCCACACATGAATATGGCGTTGCAAGCCAGCCGGGATCGCCGGCCTACGGCATCGGTTCCGCCATCGGTGGCCGCCTTATGGTGGTGGGTGGCGGCCTGCCTGTCATTGTCGAGGGAGAGGTTGTCGGCGGTATCGGTGTCTCCTCTGGGACTCCGGATCAGGACCGCGCCGTAGCCCAGGCTGGCATCGATGCATTCCTTGCCACTTTGTAAGGTTGCGCATGTGACGTCGACGATGCGGCCTTTCACCGAATGCAACGGTTTCGCGACGTCACACCCCCAACATTAGGGAGTGTATGAGTTTTAATCTCATCGGGTGCGCGTCCCGCCATATGGTCAAAGTTTTGACATCGTGAGCGGCAGGCACCGTGCCCAAAGATTTTAAGTGAGGATCAAAAGTCGCGCGTCGGCGAAACAACCTGCTAGGACAGTATAAATGAAACATAACTATCCTTATAGGAATTTTATTTCGCCGAGTGTGTGCGCTACCTTCAAGTGCGACTCCTATTAGAAAACAATGAGTTATCTAATGAGGAGAATGTGCTATGGGAGCCGTTTATACACAACTGAGTATTTCCGAGCGACGCAAAATGGAACGCTGGAGACACCCGAAGGTCCCTGTCGACGAGATGGTGCGTGTTCTGGGCTGGTCGAAATCAACCATCCATCGAGAAATCAACGTAATTTCTGGGCCTCTGACGCTTTCCCGAAGAAATACGCGGGGTATTTCGGCCATACTCTGCCAATTGCATACGCAGAGGCACCGCCCCCCCAGAGCCAATAGGAGCGCAGTTCAACTATCGCTTATACGCGTGAAACGCGGCGCAAATGGAGAAGGAAGACGGCAAACGCCGTTGTTTACGCCGCCAATTCAGGATGGAGATATCTCTCCAACCCGGCACGGCAATCGTCGGGCCAGGGATGGGATTTGTGGTCCTTGGTCGAGGTCATGACGATAAGTTGCTCGATGGTCCAGATCACGTCCTCTCCGACCTTCACCACGGTGTATAAATCAAGAGAGGATTTGCCGATCTTGCGCACATGCACATTGAAATCGAGCACATCCCCGTATACCGCAGGTTTTTTAAATTCGATGGTCATTTTGACACTGGGCAGACCCAAATGGCGATCAAACATCAGCTCCTTCCACGTCACCCCGAAAGAGGCGAACATGGCCTCATTCACATCGACCAACATGGACAGATAGGCCGGGTGATAGGCGATGCCGGTGAGGTCGCAGTCACCAAAACGCATCGGCTTTGAAATCATAAAGGGCATAGGAATTCCTTTCAGTCGGGTGGTCGTAATGGGTATACGCCGTATGTGAAGATGGGCGGCCCGCCAAATTTGCGCCCTCTCTTATTGTTTATGTTTAAAATTTATTACGATGTCAAACACCGGATGAATCGGGTCGGATATGGGCGCTTTATCGGTAGAAATTCTCGAAAGATAGAACCTATAGTTTTGAGAATGAAACCATATATAATCAGAAAGTGAATTATTTAGCATTAAATTTCAATGTTTTAATCAATGGCTCACAGGCCACACTTCGGCGCGTCTGACCCATGTCTTACCTGTTGACAGGCAGATGTGCTCAATTTAACTTTATATTTAAAATATATTGGAGGCGCGAGACCTCAGCCTCCTAAGTCAAAGGATGACAGCAATGAAGATAGCGATTCTCGGCGGCGGCCCTTCCGGTCTGTACTTTGCGATTTCGATGAAGCTGCGCGACCCGAACCATGACCTCACGGTCTATGAGCGCAACCGCTTCGACGACACCTTTGGCTGGGGCGTTGTGCTGTCCGATGAGACCATGTCCAATTTTGAGGACAACGACCCGGTTTCCGAAAAAATGATCCGCGACAACTTTGCCTATTGGGATGATGTCAAAACGGTCCGTGGCAACGAGGCGATGACATCAGGCGGTCATGGGTTCTGTGGCATTGGGCGCAAAAAGCTGTTGTTGGTGCTGCAAGAGCGCGCCCGCGCACTTGGCGTCACCTTGCAATACGAGACCGACCTCACCGACGAAAAGATCGCTGACTTGAAAGAGACCCACGATTTGGTGGTGGCCGCAGACGGCCTCAACTCCAAAACACGCACGATCTATGCGGATAAATTTCAGCCCGACATCGACATGCGCCGGAACCACTTTGTTTGGCTCGGCACGCATCAGAAATTTGACGACGCCTTTACCTTTATTTTTGAGAAAACCGAACACGGCTGGATCTGGGCGCATGCCTATCAATTCGACGATGACACAGCGACGTTCATTGTCGAATGCGGCCCCGAGGTCTTTAAGGCCTTTGGCTTTGACAGGCTCAGCCAACAAGACAGCATCGCGCTGTGCGAGAAGATTTTTGCCAAGCATCTTGGTGGCCATGCCTTGATGACCAATGCCAATCACATTCGCGGTTCGGCCTGGATTCAATTCCCGCGCGTCACTTGCGAAAACTGGTATTTTGAAAATGTCGTTTTGCTCGGGGATGCCTCCGCCACAGCGCATTTTTCTATCGGCTCCGGCAGCAAACTTGGGATGGAAAGTGCCATCGCCCTGGCCGATGAACTCAACTCCGGCGCACCGCTGCAGGACGCGCTACAAACCTATCAAGACGAACGCAAACTCCAGGTGTTGCGTGTCACATCCGCGGCGCGCAATTCGACGGAATGGTTTGAAGAGGTCGAACGCTATCTGACCTTGGACATGATGCAGTTCAACTATTCCCTGCTCACCCGGTCCCAACGGATCAGCCACGAAAACCTGCGGTTGCGCGACCCGGAATGGCTGGCCTCGGCCGAAGCCTGGTTCCAGAAAAAAGCGGGCAGCAATTCAAACCGCAGCCCGATGTTTGCGCCGTTTAAGCTGCGCGAGATGGAATTGACAAACCGTGTCGTTGTCTCGCCAATGGCACAATACAAGGCCTCTGAAGGCATGCCGACCGACTGGCATTTTGTGCATTACGCGGAGCGCGCCAAAGGTGGGGCCGGGCTGGTGTTCACCGAAATGCTTTGTGTCTCCATGGAGGGACGCATCACCCCCGGTTGCCCGTGTATCGGACCGGACCAAGTCCCTGCTTGGTCGCGCCTGACCGATTTCGTGCATGCGGAAACCCCCGCGAAAATCTGTGCGCAAATCGGCCATGCAGGTCGCAAAGGCTCCAACCGTCTGGCATGGGATGGGATCGACCAACCGCTCACAGAGGGCAATTGGGACCTCCTCTCCGCCTCGGCACTGCCGTTGATGGAGGGCAATGTCGTGCCCAAAGCAATGGATCGCGCTGACATGGATAAGGTCAAAGACCAATTCGTCGCAGCGGTGAAAGCCGCAGCACAGGCCGATTTCGACATGATCGAAATGCACGCAGCCCACGGCTATCTTTTGGCCTCCTTCATCTCGCCCGTGACCAACAAGCGGTCTGATGAGTATGGTGGAAGCCTAGAGAACCGGATGCGGTTCCCGCTTGAAATCTTTCACGCGATGCGCGCGCATTGGCCCGAAGCCAAACCGATGAGCGTACGGATTTCGGCCCATGACTGGATGGGCGACGAGGGCGTTCACCCCGAAGAGGCCGTCGCGATCGCGCAGATGTTCAAAGAGGCCGGAGCCGATGCGATCAACGTCTCCTCTGGCCAGACCGATAAAAAAGAACAGCCGGTCTATGGCCGTATGTTCCAAGTGCCCTTCTCTGATCGGGTGCGCAATGACATCCACGCGCCGACTTTGGTGGCGGGCAATATTTATGAACCGGATCATGTCAATTCGATCCTAATGGCCGGTCGCGCCGATCTTGTTCTTTTGGCCCGTCCGCATCTTGCCGATCCATACTGGACGCTTCATGCGGCCGTGGATCTGTGTGACACGGAGCAACCATGGCCAGCCCCCTATGAAGGTGGGCGCCGTCAGGCCAATCTTCTGGCCGAACGCGCGAAAGCGATGGCGTCATGAGTTTAGACGGGAAAGCGGCCTTTGTGACGGGAGGCGGCTCCGGTGTCGGGGCTGTCATCGCCATGCAACTGGCCCAAGCCGGAGCACAGGTCACGATTTGCGGTCGCCGTCGTGCGCCGCTCGACGCTGTGGCCGCCAGGCACCCGAACATCACGGCAGTTGTCGCGGACATCACCGATGAGGCGGCGATTTCCGCAGCCATTGCCAAGGCGGCCCCCGATATTGTCGTGGCCAACGCCGGGGCCTCGGAAAGTGCACCGTTCGCCAAAACCGAATTGGCCGCCTTTGAACGGATGATGGCGGTCAACCTCACCGGCACGTTTCTGACACTGCGCGAGGGGGTCAAGGCGATGCAGGGTAAGCCATGGGGCCGCCTCATTGCCATCGCCTCGACCGCCGGGATCAAAGGCTATCCCTACGTGGCCCCCTATGCGGCGGCCAAACATGGCGTGGTTGGGATGGTCAAATCCCTGGCGCTCGAAGTTGCGCGCAAAGGCATCACGGTCAATGCGATTTGTCCGGGGTTTCTTGACACCGAAATGACCGACCGCTCGATCGCCAATATCGTCGAGAAAACCGGGCGCAGCCCCGAAGAGGCCCGCGCCTCTTTGGAGGCGACCAACCCCATGCATAAACTCGTCCCTCCCGAAGACGTCGCCCGTGCCGTTCTCTGGCTCTGCTCTGAGGGCTCGGATATGGTCACTGGACAATCTATTTCAGTGTCCGGAGGTGAGACATGAGCGAGACCTTTTCCATCCGCCGTCAGGTGGAATTCAATCACTGTGACGCCGCCGGGATCGTGTTCTATCCCCGTTATTTTGAAATGATCTCCTCGCTGACCGAGCGGTTCTTTTCTGATGCGTTGGATTTTAGCTGGGCCTCCATTGGCCTCGCTGAGGGCTACGGCACGCCGATGGGCAATATCGAGGTCCGCTTTCACGCGCCCTCTCAGCTTGAAGATTGGTTGGATCTCTCGCTACAGATCGAACGGATCGGCCGGTCCTCTGCGACATTCCTGATCACCTGTGCCTGCGAGGGCGCGCTGCGGTTCACCTGTAAAGCCACGGTGGTTTACGCCAACATCAAGACCGGCGGCTCTGAACCCTGGCCCGAAACACCGCGCGCAAAAATGGCGCGCTATCTCACGGCCTCCTCCCAAAATTAAATGCCAAGATTAAAAGAAAGACGCACCATGACAGCTCTCACACCTCATATGTTCCTCCAGCCCGACGGTTGGGTTCCGGCCAAAGGCTATGCCAACGGTCTTTTGGCCGAAGGCCGGATGGTTTTCACGGGCGGTCTGATCGGGTGGAACGCCCAGCAAGAGTGGGTGCATCTGGATATGCTGGGGCAATTCCGCCAGACGCTCGAAAACATTGTGGCGGTGCTGGAACAGGCCGGTGCAAAGCCCGAGCACCTTGTGCGCCTGACCTGGTACATCACCAACAAAGAGGAATATCTCGACAACCTGCGGGCGTTCGGTGCCGCTTACCGCGAGGTGATTGGACGGCATTTCCCGGCGATGGCCGTTGTTCAGGTCGTGGCCTTGATGGAGGACGCCGCCAAGATCGAGATCGAAGCCACGGCGGTTATTCCCCATGACGTTACACCCCATGACTGAGGCGCTTCAACGCCCCGACACGGCCCCCACCCTTGTCACTGTCGCCCCGCACAGCCACGCCACGCCGCGCGGGGCGGTCACCGGAGCGTGGATCATGGGGCAACTTGATGTGGCGGCGGGGCTTGCTGGCCGTAAAATTTCTCAGGGTGATGCCTTGATCCTGTCGATCAAAGAGCTGACCTTTCACGCCGCCCTCGCCGCTGGCGCGGAATTTGCGATCCATGCCGACCTGACACGACGCGGCAACAGTTCCTTTAACCTGTTTCTTTCCGCTTGGGCCGAGCCGGACACGGATTGCACCCTCATTATGAGTGCTGATGTGGTGCTTGTTGCGATTGATGCCGATGGCAAGCCACGGAAACTGAACTAAAAAACATTACAACAGCGTTAGCCGCATAGTCCTGATAAAGAAAAACCCATATGAATTTCATGTGGGTTTTCACTTTACCTGCGCGCCTATAAATTGATACTTAAAACAAGTTTTGTACGATACTTCGAAATGGATAGGTAAAAATGACTGCGCAAGAGACCCATTTGGTTGAGGATGAAATGCTCGCGCGTCAAAGGCTCCGGCTTTGGTTGCAAATGCTCAAGGCCGTGCGCCACGTCGAGGGATCTTTGCGTGAGCGCCTTCGCTCAGGCTATGCCACCACCCTGCCCCGCTTTGACGTCTTGGCCGCCCTTCATTCGGAACCGGAGGGCATGAAAATGAGCGAGCTGTCGCAGCATCTTGTCGTGTCCAATGGCAATGTCACCGGTGTGGTGGATCGGTTGGTGAATGAGGAGCTTGTGGAGCGGCTAACTCTCGAATCAGATCGCCGAGCTTTTCTGGTGCGGATCACCGACAAAGGCCGTGCTTTGATGGATGAAATGACGTCTGAGCATCTCAGTTGGATTGACGAAATGTTCACGGATGTATCCGAGTCCGACGCGGCGCGCGGCATTTCCATCATGCTCGACATTCGCCACAAAGGTTAACGTAGCTTCTCGTGATCAGCGCCTATGTGTCGCGATCACGCGAGAGGCCTCTTCATAGAGTCCCGAAAGAATGTTGAGCGTCCGCACCGCGTCTTTCATCCGCGCGGTGAATTCCGGCAATTCAGCAATCTCTGAAATCAACTGACTGCGGCGTATCTCTGCGTATCTATCAGTGATCTCACGTCCCTGATCCGTGGCCGCGTAGGTGACCCCTGTCCGACTTGATCCATGTTTGGACACGAGCCCGTCAGAAACCATTTTCCGTATAGAATACTGAATGTTAGGAATGTCGTCCCGGTTCATCAACCGGGCGATTTCTTTGATCGTTTTGGCGCGATCATTCATGCGGATCACATGGAGCAGCGCGTTGTCCGGGCCACTGGCAACATAGCCCGAAGAGGCGACCAGACACTCAGATTGCCAGCGACCAAAGCTTTCGAATGTGCGCATCAATGCGAATTCAAATTCCGTCGCCGCGACCTCTGGCTCATCGGCGGCAAGGTGCCATGTGAAGTCAATATTTTTTGGCGCGGCCTTTTTTTCCGACATGTGCGGACCTCCGGTTTCGGCTTCGGTTTAAACATGTTTTCACAGCAAAATTATCTTGACTCAACGTCTTTTTTAAATGAATTTTTAAATCAAAAATCTATTCAAAAACCAACATGGAGAACCGCACATGACCAAGAATAAAATGTTTCAAAAGGACGGGTTCAAACTCGGCACCTTCTCATCCAATTGCTCCTCTGGGATGACGGTCAGCAAAGCACCGGAACGCTGGGTGAACAGCTGGGAAAACAATCTCAAGCTCGGCAAGATGCTTGACGAGGCCGGGATGGATTTCATTTTGCCGATTGCCCGCTGGATCGGCTATGGCGGCGAAACCGATTTCCACGGCAGCGTGTTGGAGACGGTGACCTGGGCCACGGCACTTTTGGCAAACACCAAAGACATCTCAGTCTTCGCCACCATTCACACAGCGGCCAATCACCCCGTTGTCGTCGCCAAACAAATCGCCACGATGGATCAAATCGGTGCGGGTCGCGCGGGCCTCAATATTGTCGCGGGCTGGAACAAACCGGAATATGAGGCGCTTGGGCTCACACTGCCCGATGATCATGAGTCCCGCTATGGCTACGCTCAGGAATGGTTCGACATCGTTCAAAAACTATGGACCAGCCACGAACATTTTGATTGGGACGGCGCGTCCTTTACCCTCAAAGGCGTCAAGGGGGATCCTTGGCCCATCGAAGGGAGTGTTCCGATCCTGAACGCCGCGGGCTCCGGTTTGGGGCGTGAATTTGCCACCCAGAACGCCAATTACCTGTTCACCCCGGCCATTGACCTGACCCGCTCCGTCGATGAGATCAAAGAGCTGAAACAAAAGGCAACGGACAAGGGTCGCGATGTGGGCGTGCTGACGTTCAGCCATGTGATTTGCCGCCCCACCGAAGAGGAGGCGCGCGCCTATCACGACAAGATCATGAGCGAAATCGACTGGCCCGCCGTCGACAATCTGGTGAATCTTCAGTTCGCCCACGCGCAGTCTTTCCCGCATGATCTCTTGGCGCAAATCCGCGATGTGATGGCGCTTGGTCATGGTGGTTTCCCGTTGATCGGGACCCCGCGCCAAGTGGCCGATGGCATCATCAAATTGCATGACACTGGCTTTGCGGGCACCACCCTGTCCTTTGTCGACTACGTTGAGGAATTCCCCTATTTCCGCGATGAAGTGCTGCCGCTTCTCGCCGAAGCTGGCATTCGTTAACGCAAAAGCAAAGCCCCCGATCTCTGAGAGACCGGGGGCTTTTTGTCTTGTCGAGACAGGCAGGATTAAAGCAGGCCGGTTTCCTTGGCGACACGGCGATAGGCCGCCCCGGCGGTAAAGCCCCCGTCGATCACAAAGTCCTCTCCGGTGATGAAAGCCGACCCCTCGGAGGCGAGAAACAGCACCAATTGGGCAACCTCGTCGGCCTCACCGGAGCGGTGCATCGGCGTCAGGTTGATCATCGGTGCAAGGTGCGGCGATCTGCGATTCAGGTCCGTCACAATCAGCCCCGGACAGATGGCATTGACCCGAATGCCCATGTCCGCGAACTCCATCGCTGCCGTACGTGTCAGGCCCCGGAGCGCCCATTTTGACGACGTATAGGCGGGGTCGTAATGCCCGGAAAAGCCACTGTTGGACGAAATATTGATGATGCTGCCGCCCCCCGTTTCGGCCATGAATGGCGCCGCATGTTTGAGACCGATGAACGCGCCAGTGGCATTCACATCCATCACTTTACGCCATTCTTCCACGGACATGTCTCGGATGATTTTGCGATTGATGATCCCGGCGTTGTTCACAAGGATATCCAGCCGCCCGGTCCACTCACGGACAAGATCCAAGGCCGCGCACCATGCCATTTCCGAGGTCACATCGAGTGTCGCGAAGCGCACATTATGCCCGGCATCACCCAAGCGTGCCGCCAGAGCCACACCGTCCTCTTCCAGCACATCACACAATAGCACAGAGGCCCCAGCCGTGGCCAAAAGCTCGGCCTCGATCGCGCCTTGCCCGCGTGCGGCGCCGGTTACAATCGCGGTTTTGCCCGACAAGTCCGTCAGGGCATTTTTGACCTTCTCGAAATTGATACTCATGCTTGCACCATCCGTTGGCGTTGTTCCCCAAGCCCGTCCGCGCCGAGTGTGACCACTTGTCCGGCCCGCAGGAACGTCGGCGGCTTCATCCCCAAGCCAACCCCCGGAGGGGTGCCGGTTGCAATGATGTCCCCCGGCTCCAGCGTCATGAATTGCGAGATGTAATGGACCAGATGCGCCACCCCAAAGATCATCGTCTTGGTGTTGCCGGTCTGACGGCGTTCACCATCCACATCGAGCCAAAGATCAATGTTCTGAATGTCGTCGAATTCGTCTTTTGTCACCATCCATGGGCCGACGGGACCAAAGGTGTCGTGGCTTTTGCCCTTGACCCATTGCCCGCCGCGCTCGGATTGAAAGGCCCGTTCAGAGACGTCATTGACCAAAGCGTAGCCTGCAACATACTCCAGTGCATCGGCTTCCGAGACGTATTTTGCGCGTGAGCCGATGACGATGCCCAATTCGACCTCCCAATCGGTCTTTTCGGACGTGCGCGGAATTTCGACATCATCATTTGGACCGCAAATCGCGTTCGAGGCCTTGGCAAACAGGATCGGTTCAGTCGGGGGTTCTTTGCCCGTTTCCTTGGCGTGATCGGCGTAGTTAAGGCCGACACAGAGAAATTTACCCGGTCGTGCGATCGCTGACCCGAGGCGCGGCGCCCCCTCAACCACGGGCAAACCCGTCAGATCAAGAGCGGCGAGTCTGGCGAGGCCCTCGGGTGACAGGCTCTCGCCATTAATGTCTGCGACAACACCGGAGAGGTCGCGCATTTGGCCCTCGGCATCCAGACATGCGGGGCGTTCCGAGCCGATCGGCCCATAGCGAAGAAGCTTCATAAAGCATCCTTTCATAGGACGTCTCCGGGGCATGATCCGCCGGAGACGACAAGGGGATGAATGTTACGCGCGACGATAGCCTTCGAGGGCTTCGTCGGGCACATCAGGAAGGTTTGTGACGAGATTGTCCGGCGTCCGACAGGTCAGCCAAACAAGTTCCTCGGTAGTGCTCATGTTGACTTCGACATGCGGCATGTAGGGCGGCACAAACACGAAATCGCCCTCATACATATCAAGATATTCTTTGTAGTCTTCGCCAAAATAGATGCGACCATGACCTTTCAGGACATAGCCCCCGGTTTCGCATTCCTCATGGTGATGCGGCGGCGAGCGATGACCGGGTTCATTGCTGACCCGCCCAAACCAGATTTTAGTGGCGGGTGTGTGCTGTGGGCTCACACCCGATTTGCGAACGCATTCACCGGATTGCAATGTGCTGTCATCCAGTTCGGTGGAACGCGTGACGACGGGAACAACTTTGTCGGCCATGGATAGTCCTCCTCTCAAATTGGGCGGGTGCATCGCACCCTTGGACGCAACAGTTGCATATGATGTTTTAGGCTTCAAGTAAATCTTTGCGCGTGGGATATGACGTTCAAAGACCTAAGGCGGGCATCGGCGCCCATAGACAAGAGGCCAGGCAGCGGGCGAGGCGCCGGAACTTATTTGCCCTAAATCCAAGGTCATTGCACAGAGAGACAGTTCTATGCCCGGAGCGCCCTTCTGTTTGATTCTACTCAAATCACTCTAAATACCCGTATTTTTTTGTTTGTTTAAATTTTAATCAGTGGTTTACCCCACCACAGTCGCGACAAACCTTCTCAACCGATCCCGTTGGAATGCGCTCAAAACTCTGTTTGTTTTCATGCAGTTTTCGACATCTTCAGCGTGCGATCAAAACAAATCACAGCCTTTTCAGGACAGGATTCCACACGCGCCCCCTCGGCGGTGCGAAAGATTTTTATCTCAAAATAAACTTTGTACTTGAAGAAAACTTATATATGCACTTGCATATTAATAATCAAAAAGCACAGTTCACCTCAACAGGGAGTCCCATATGTCCACCCAGGAAACACTTGCAAACGTCGCAGCTGGTCTGCTGAACGGGTCCATCAAAGTCGTTGATTGCACCGCCCCGCTCGGCCCAGATACGCCGCTGTTGAAACTGCCGCCTGAATTCGCCGACGACACGCCCAAAATTGAGATTCACAAAATCTCCGAATACGGTGACCGCGGTCCGTTTTGGGCTTGGAATTGGCTGAAACTCGGCGAACATTCCGGCACCCATTACGACGCACCGCATCACTGGATCACCGGCAAGGATTTTCCCGACGGCTCCGTCGACACCATCAATCCGCAAAACTTCGTCGCTCCGGCCAATGTGATTGATTGCTCCCAAGAGGCCGCCGAAAATCCCGACTTCCTTTTGACCGTCGCGCATGTGAAGGCGTGGGAAGCCGAGCATGGTGAGATCAAAGAAGGCGAATGGGTGTTGATGCGCACCGATTGGGATCAGTACAACACGGATGAGGATAAGTACCTCAACGCAGATGAAAACGGCCCACATACGCCTGGCCCGACGGCAGAGCTCATCACCTATCTGATGGAAGAGAAAAAGGCGCTTGGCTGGGGTACTCAGTGCATCGGCACCGACGCAGGCGCCGCAGGTGGCTTTGAAATTCCGTTCCCGGCGCACAACCTGCTGCACAAACACAACCGCTATGGCCTTGCCTCTTTGACCAACCTGAAGGAGTTGCCCGCCAAAGGCGCGATCCTTGTCACGGCACCGCTCAAGATCGTCAAAGGCACCGGCTCGCCGATCCGGGCGCTTGCGCTCATCCCTGCCGCGTGATCCGGGAGACATATCCATGACCGCATCCACAGACATTGCTATCATCGGGACCGGGATCAACGCCTTGGTCGCCGGAGCCCTGTTGGCCAAATCGGGAAAACGTGTCGCGATGTTTGAACGCGAAGCGGTGGCCGGCGGCTGTATGCGGTCCGAAACCTTGGCGGAGGGGGTCACCTACGATCCCCTTGCCACAACATTCGTGCTTTGGGTGACGGGTGCTGCCCATGGCGCGCTCGGGGCCGATCTGGCCCGGCATGGGGTTGAATTTTGTGCCACAGACACCCCAACCGGCGTGCTTTTGCCCGATGGTCGGGCGTTGACCTATAAAATGGACCGTGCCGCCAATATGGCCGCTTTTGATGCCATTCACAGCGGCGACGGCGCACAGCTTGGTGCTGATCTTGCGGCTTTTGGCGCCGATGCCGAACTGCTGTTTGGTCTGATGGGGGGCGATCCTTGGTCGAAATCCACCGCAAAGCTGCTGGGCAAAGAAGCCTGGAAACGCAAGCCGCATGGGCTTGCCGCCACCATGGGCGGCGCGTTGCAATCCATGCGCAGTTGGTTGGAAACCTCTTTTGAGGATGAGTTGACGCGGGCGCTTTGGGCACCGTGGTGCCTGCATGCGGGGCTTGGTCCTGAGGCGGCATTTTCCGGCCAAATGGGTCAGGTGATCGGCTTTGCCCTGGAGGCGGCAGGCGCGCCCATCGTGAAAGGCGGCGCGGCCAATATGGTGCGCGGGCTGATCGCGATCATCGAGGAAAACGGCGGCACCGTGCGCACCTCTGCTGAAGTGTCCGAAATTTTGGTGTCAGATGGCAAAGCGACTGGTCTCAAATTGTCAAACGGCGAGACGATCAAGGCGGGCAAACTGCTTGCCTCCGTCACGCCGCATCAACTCTATGGCAGGCTCGCCCCCTCCCCCAAACACAGCGACAACCTACGCAAATACAAATACGGCAAAGGCAATTTCCAACTTCACTACCTACTCAACGGCCCAGTGAAATGGACCACGCCGGGGCTTGAAACCGTCCAACTCTTGCACATCACCCCCGGTCTGGATGCGGTGTCAAAAGCGGGGAACGAAGCCGAACGCGGGATGTTTCCGGATGTGCCAACGATCTGTGTGGGTCAACCCACCGCCGCCGATCCGAGCCGCGCCCCGGAGGGCCAAACCGTGCTTTGGCTGCAACTGCCCGAAGCGCCGCGCAGCGTCAAAGGCGATGCCCGCGGCGAGATCACCGTGCCCGCCGATGGGCAATGGACAGAGGCGCTGCGCGAGGCCTATGCCGACCGCGTTGAGGCCATCCTGAGCCAGCATATCGACGGGTTCAAAGATCAGATTGTCACTCGCCGCGCGATCTCTCCGGCGGATTTGGAAGGCTACAACATGAACCTTGTTGGTGGCGATCCCTATGGCGGCGCCTGTGCTCTTGATCAGTTTTTCCTCTGGCGTCCGTTTGCCGACACCCTGCGCCACGACACCGGCATCAAGAACCTCTATCACATCGGCGCGTCCACCCACCCGGGCCCCGGTCTGTCCGGTGGCTCCGGCTTTCTGACAGCCAAGGAGTTGGGCGCATGATGGACCGTCCTGAGGATCTCGAAGAGTTCACGCCCTATCTGATGAACCGGATCATGGCGCGCTACAACAAAGGGGTTGAAGCCACGCTCAAAGAGGTGGGCGTCTCCGTGGCTCAAATGCGCGCGCTCGTCGTTTTATTCGATGGCGGTCCCTGCACGATCAGCGAGCTGTCGGTGCTGACCGTGATCAAACAATCCACCCTCTCGCGCACACTCGATACAATGGAAAAGGCCGGCCTGATCCGTCGCGAAGGACAAGACGGTGACAGCCGTGTGCGCAAAATCAGCCTCACCGATGCCGGGCGCACCGCCTATGAAACTGCTTGGCCAGCCATGCTTGGCATGCGCGACACCATGCTTGCCGCTCTCACACAAGACGAACGCGCGAAGCTCAACAAGATGCTTTTGCGGGTGTTCTATGACATCCGCCATCACGATTTTTAAAGGAGACCCCCATGGCCGAAAGATCATTTGCCAAGGAAGTCCAAAAACTCAAACAAGGTGAGGGCGACACCTTTGCCGGTGAAGGCATCTTGGCCATCACCAAGGCGCTTTTGGAAAACGGCGTCGGCTATGTCGGGGGCTATCAAGGCTCGCCGATTTCCCACCTCATGGATGTGTTGGCGGATGCCGAAGAGATCCTCAGCGAGCTTGGGGTGCATTTCGAGGCCTCCGCCAGCGAGGCCACCGCCACGGCCATGCTCGCGGCCTCGGTCCATTATCCGATCCGTGGTGCCGTGACCTATAAATCCGTCGTCGGCACCAATGTCGCCTCGGACGCCCTGTCCAACCTTGCGTCGGGGGGCGTCACGGGCGGCGCATTGATCATTGTCGGCGAAGATTACGGCGAAGGCTCGTCGATCATGCAGGAACGCACCTATGCGTTCGCGATGAAATCTCAGGTCTGGATGTTGGACCCGCGCCCCAACCTGCCCGCCATTGTCAAAGCGGTCGGGGATGGCTTTGAGCTGTCCGAAGTGTCGAACACCCCTGTGATGTTACAGGTCGGCATCCGCTCGTGTCACGTCCACGGTCATTTCGAGGCGCGTGACAACAAACGCCCGCCGGTGACCGTCTCTGATGCGCTCGAAAACCCGGCGCGCAAACTGGACCGTATCGTATTGCCGCCCGCGACCTATCTGCACGAAGAAGAAAAGCTGACCAAACGCCTGCCAGCCGCGCAAAAATTCATTCTGGATCGCGAGATCAACGAACGGTTCGGCGCACCGGGCGGCAAGGTGGGCCTGATCCTTCAAGGTGGCACTTATAATACCGTGATCCGGGCGCTCAACCGTCTGGGACTGGCTGATCTCTATGGCGACACCGAGATGGATATGTTGGTGCTCAACTGCGTCTATCCCCTCGTTGACAGTCAAATCATGGCCTTCTGCGAGGGCAAGGATGCGGTCTTGATCATTGAGGAAGGTCAACCCAACTACATCGAACAACAGATCGCGCATATGCTCTACAAAGCGGGCAAATCGGTCAAACTCGAAGGCAAGGGCATGTTGCCGATGGGTGGGGAGTACACCGGGCAAGTCATGGTCGACGGCCTTGGCGCATTCCTGTCCGACCATGCGCCTGACATGCTGCCAGTGGCCAAACTGGCCGCCAACGAAGACCCGATCGCGATCCCTGATCTCTCCAAAATCCTGCCTGCCCGCCCACCAGGGTTCTGCACCGGTTGCCCGGAACGTCCAATCTTTGCCGCCACCAAATTGGTCGAAGAAGAGCTTGGCGAACATCACATCTCCTCTGACATCGGCTGTCACCTGTTTTCCATCATGCCGCCGTTTGATCTTGGGGCGACAACGATGGGCTATGGCCTTGGCCCTGCCTCCGCCGCGGCCTTTCACAATGAGAACAAAAAGGGCCGTCGCTCGATTTCCTTCGTCGGCGATGGCGGGTTCTGGCACAACGGCCTGACCAGCTCGGTCGGCAACGCGGTGTTCAACAAATCCGACAATGTCATCGTCATCGTCGACAATTTCTACTCGGCGGCGACAGGCGGTCAGGACATCCTGTCCTCGCGCGCCACGAACAAAACCAAACAGACCCAAAACTCCATCGTTGAGGCCTGCAAAGGCATGGGCGTCAAATGGATCCGTCAGATTGATCGCACCTATGATGTGACAAAAGTACGCGACACGTTGAAAGAGGCGCTGACCACCGAGGAAGAGGGTCCGAAGGTGATCGTCGCCTCCTCCGAATGTATGCTCAACAAACAACGCCGGGTGAAACCCGAACTGGCAAAGGCCGCCAAAGAGGGAAAACGCGTCGTGCGCCCACGCTTTGGCGTCGACGAGGATATTTGCACCGGCGATCACGCCTGCATGCGCCTGTCGGGCTGTCCGTCCCTCTCGGTCAAGGACACCGGCGACCCCCTGCGCGATGATCCGGTGGCCGCGATTGATCAAACCTGCGTCGGCTGTGGCAACTGTGGTGAGGTGGCGGATGCTGCCGTGCTCTGCCCCTCCTTCTTTCAGGCCGAAATCGTGTCGAATCCAAGTGCTGGCGAAAAACGCCGCGCCCGCCGCAGCCAAAAAATCATCTCTTGGCTGCAAAGCCGTCGCGACGCGAAACGCGTGGCTTTTGCCTAAGGAACCGCTCCATGAACATACAAGCAAACCCGATTGTCGCTCGCCGCTCTCCCGGTCCTGACGGAGAGAAAGTCATCACACTGGCGGCGCTCGCGGTCGGCGGTCAAGGCGGTGGTGTGCTCACCAACTGGATCGTGGCCGTGGCCGAAGCCAATGGCTATCGCGCCCAATCCACCTCGGTTGCGGGCGTGGCACAACGGACGGGCGCGACCATTTATTATGTCGAAATGTGCCGCGACACCGGCCGCGCGCCGGTGTTTTCCTTGTCCCCCTCGATTGGGGATGTCGACATTCTTATCGCGTCGGAGTTGATGGAAGGCGGACGGGCGATTATGCGCGGCTTTGTGACACCGGGTCGCACCACGTTGATCACGTCCACTCACCGCATCGCCGCCGTGTCGGAAAAAATCAATCCCGGCGATGGCCGCGTGGATGGCACAGACGTGGTCGAAGCCATGGGCATCGCGGCGGATCATGTCGTCGCCTTTGATATGGAAAGCGTGGCGAAAAAAGTCGGGTCAGTGATTTCGTCATCCCTGCTTGGCGCGCTGGCGGGATCAGGTGCCCTGCCGTTTCCCCGCGACAGTTTTGAAGACGTGATCCGTGGCTCAGGCCGCGGTGTTGAGGCGAGTTTGCGAGCGTTTGGCGAGGCCTACGAGATTGCAAAAGGCACCAAACCTGCGCCGCTCCCCAAAGAGATCGCAGCGCCCATCGTGCCGGTTTTGCATGTTCCGCAAAAGCTCGCCACCAAATGGGCGGCCCTTGAGGCCCGCGTTGCGGCCTTGCCGGATGCGGTCAAGGACATGACGGCTCTGGGTTTGAAAAAAGTCGTGGACTACCAAGATGTTGCCTATGGTTCCGACTATCTTGACATGGTCGAAAAGATGGTCGCGCTGGATGCCGCGCCGTTTGATCTCAGCGTGAATGCTGCCAAATATTGCGCCCGGGCTTTGTGCTATGATGATCTGTTGCGGGTTGCGGATATCAAAACACGGGCATCACGGTTTGAGCGTGTCAAAGACGAAGTTGTCGTCAAAGACGATCAAGTCCTCATGCTCACCGAATATTTCCACCCGCGTTTTGAGGAATTCGCCACGACCTTGCCCAAATCCATCGGGAAGTGGCTACAAAGACGCAAAGGCATTGAAGCGTTTTACACCAAGCATTTCGACAAAGGGCGACGTATTCGCACCGATAGTTTGCGTGGATTTATGATGCTCTGGGTGGTGTCGTCCCTGCGGCCGATCCGCCGCAAATTGCTGCGTCACGAAAGTGAAATGGCGCATATGGCCGCGTGGTTCAACACCGCGATGGACGTGGCCAAAACGGACCCGGCGCTCGCCTCCGAAGTGTTGGCCAATTATCGCCTGATCAAGGGCTATTCCGACACCCATGCCCGTGGTCTGTCGAAATTTGCACGTGTGATGGGCGCGCTTGATCTCTTGAAGGGCCGCAATGATGCTGCCGATTGGATGCGGCGTCTGCGTGTCGCCGCTCTCGACGATGTCAAGGGCGACAAACTCGATGGGGCTTTGGCCACTGTCAAAAGCTTTGCGGAGTAAGGGATGAGCACGCCGATCGTCATCATTGGGGCCGGGATCAACGGCCTTGTCGCGGCGGCCGATCTGGCTGCAAGGGGCAAAAAAGTTCGTGTTTTCGAGCGCGCGCCTACCCCCGGCGGCGCTGTACGTACCGAAGAGTTGACCCTCCCCGGCTTTCGTCACGATGTCGCGGCGATGAACCTGTCGATGTTTGCGGGTTCGGCCTTTATGGCCCAGCATGGGGAGGAAATGGCGCGACACGGAATGGGGTTTGTCCCCATCTCGCGCCCCTTTGCACAGGCTCTGGAGCCGGGCGATTATGTCGGCGTGTCCACGGATATGGAGGAGACGCTGGCCACCTTCGCCTCCGAGGCTGACAAGGCGACATGGCGCGAGCTGATGGCGGCGTTTCCCGTCCGCGCTGGTGTGGTCGGGGGGCTGCTTGGCACCCCGATGCAACGCTGGCCCCTGCTCAAGTTCATCTGGAAAATCTGGCGGTCTCTGGGAACGGCGAAAACTCTTGAGGTGGCGCAATTTCTGATGAGTTCGCCGCGCGCGTGGTTGGAAGACACCTTTGAAGACCCGCGCCTGCGCACCGCGCTATCGACATGGGGGATGCATCTCGATTTCGCGCCCGACATTGCCGGAGGCGCGATTTTCCCCTATCTCGAAGCGATGGGGGGTCAGGCCATGGGCATGGTGATTGGCAAGGGCGGTGCAGATGTCGCCACCCGCGCGCTGGTCGCCATGATCGAGGCGCACGGCGGCACCGTCGAATGCAACGCCAATGTGACAGAGATCGCGCACACAAACGGCAGGGCCACAGGCGTTGTCGTGAATGGAAAAAAGGTCGAAGCCTCAACCATTTTGGCAGGTCTGGCCCCCAAACACCTGTTGCGCCTTACGGGCGGCACACAGGATGTGCGGTTTGACACTGGTCTCGAAAAATTCCGCCATGCGCCCGGAACAATGATGATCCATCTTGCCTTGGATGCCCCTGTGCCATGGGCGGCAGAGGCGCTTGGCACTTTCGCATATGTCCATATCGGGCGCAGCATCGACACCGCTTCGCGCACCTATGCCCAAGCGCTTGCCGGGCTTTTGCCCGACTCGCCGCTTCTTGTTGTTGGCCAACCGACAGTGTTCGATCCCGCTCGTGCCCCGGATGGAAAGCACACGCTTTGGGTTCAGGTCCGGGTGGTCCCGGCCGAGATTAAAGGCGATGCAAAAGGCGAAATTACTTCACGAAATTGGGAAGATGCAAAGAGTCTGATGGCGGAACGTGCGCTGGATTTGATCGAAGAGCAAGCCCCCGGGTTTCGCGCCACCATCTGCGCACAGTCGCTTGTCTCGCCGCTCGATCTCGAGGCGGAAAACCCCAATCTTGTTGGCGGCGACCAAATCTGTGGCTCTCATCACCTGAGCCAGAATTTTCTTTTCCGCCCTGTGCGCGGCTTTGCCGACGGGCACACGCCGATAGAAGGGCTGCACCTGATTGGAGCAGCCGCCTGGCCGGGGGCCGGGACCGGTGCCGGATCGGGATTTTTTGCGGCGCAAATGATCAAGTGACAGACAAATCGACATCAATGTCGTTTGAGCCTTAAGTTTATGCTTTAACTTTAAACTTTATATGCTCAAACTATCACCAGAAACAGAGCCCGACAAATGGGCCACCTTCAATCAACGGGAGCTTCGCATATGACTGCAAAGACACAACTGACACGGCGCGGATTTATCGGCGCATCGGCGGCCCTGACCGCTTTGATCGCAACGGGAGCACCTGTTTTGGCACAGAGTGCCGACAGCCTGACCATCGCCTATAATATTCCGGTGCAGAGCTGGGACCCAACTACAGGCCCGGCGGCGGTGAACCCCGCGCTGCAATCCATTTACCTCGCCGTGTTCGACCGCTTCATCGACCAAGCCCCTGACCTGTCTTTTGGCCCCGGCCTTTTGACCGAGTGGGGATTCAACGACGACAAAACCAAAATCACCATGACCGTCCGCGAGGGCGTCAAATGGCACAACGGCGATGATTTCACCCCCGAAGATGTGGTGTGGTCCCTGACCCGCGCGGCCAATCCTGAGATCGGAAACCCGATGCAATTCGTCTGGTCGAAAATTGGGAACTTTTCCGTTGAGGGCAATGTGATCACTGGCGATGTGTTCAGCTTTGAGCCCGCACTGTTCAAATGGATGGCCTTCCTCACGGCCTTTGTCCTGCCGAAGACATACTATGAAGAGGTCGGATCGGAAGGGTTTGAAAAGGCGCCAATCGGCACTGGCCCCTATATGGTCGACGCTTATGAACAGGGCGCCTATGTGCGGCTCAAGGCCTTTGCGGATTATTGGGGCGGCGCACCAGAGTTTGACACCGTGACCATCAAATTCGTCACCGATGCCGCCTCGCGTGTGGCAGAAATTGAATCGGGCAATGTCGATGTGACCTCGAACATGCCCTATGAGGAATATGACCGTTTGATCGCCAAAGACGGCCTGTCCGGTGTGGCTGTGCCGATCACCGATATTGGTATGATCTTCCTGAACGACATCGACGTGATGTTGGATAAGAACGTCCGCCTTGCTGCCCATCACGCGATTGACAAACAACTCATCATTGATCGTCTGTTGCGCGGGTATGGTGTGGCCCTCTCCACCCTCGAAGTGCCCGGTTACGCCGCCTATGACGACAGCATCGTGGTGGAATACGACCCTGAAAAATCCAAAAAGCTTTTGGCCGCGTCCGGCTATTCCACCGACAATCCGGTGACATTCACGATCCAAACCACACGCGGGTTCAAACCCAAGGATTACGAGATGATCCAAGCGATTGTTGGCATGTGGCGCAAGGTCGGGATCAACGCCGAGATTGAGGTCTATGAGATCGCCAAGCACTATGAGCTGCGCGCCTCTGATACCTTGGCCCCGGCGGCGTTTTACAACTGGGGGAACTCGATCGGCGACCCCTCGACCTCCACAGGGTTCTCAATGTTCGGCCCTTCGCCCCATGCGGTTTGGGACAGCCCCGATCTGGTTGAAAAAATTGGGCCGCTCTTTGTCGAACCCGATGAAGACAAACGGATTCAGGGCTATAAAGACGTGTCGCGCTACATCGCTGAAGAGGGTTATGTCATCCCGATTTTGCAATATGTGATGCCCATCGTTTATGCGTCCACGGTGAATGTGGTGCCCTACACATCCGGCGATTTGCTGCCCCAAGCCATGACCAAAGCCTGAACCCCATCAGGCCAAGCACCCGGTCCGCATAGCCTGCGGCCCGGGCCCTAATTCATGTGAGAACCCCATGCTCCTGAAAACCGTCTTTGTGCGGCTGTTGACGACTGTGATTACGCTGTTTGGCGTGGCTGTTGTGGTCTTTGTCCTTGTCCGTGTTGCGCCCGGAAACCCGATTGCAATGATGCTGCCACCCGGTGCGACGGAGAAAGACATTGCCGCCCTCAACGCGGTCTATGGCTTTGACAAAAGCCTGGCCGAACAATTCATCATTTGGCTTGGCGGTGTCTTGCACGGCGATTTTGGAACCTCGATCACCCTGCGCCAACCCGTGGCCGAGCTTGTGCTGGGCCGATTGCCCGCGACACTCGAACTGTCCAGTGTGGCGCTTTTGCTCGCGCTGGCGCTTGGTGGCTGTGTTGCCGTCATCGGGGCGCGCAAACGTGGGACAGGAACAGAAGTTGGGCTTGATCTGACAAGCGGCGCGGTTTTGTCGGTGCCGGATTTCCTCTGGGGTCTGATCTTTGTTTTGGTGTTTGGTGTGCTCTGGCCGGTCCTGTCAATCTCAGGTCGGGTCGACCCGCGCATCGACATTGATTTCACAACGAATTTCTACATTTTCGAAGGGTTGCTGCGGGGGCGGCTGGATGTCGTTGGCTCAACCTTATCGCATATGCTCATGCCTGCGATGTCGCTGGCGCTGCCCTTGGCCGCGATGATCGCGCAACTGTTGAAACAGAACCTCAAAGAGGCGTTGACGCAGGATTACACGACGCTGGCGCGGGTGCGCGGCTTTTCCGAGACCGCGGTGATCTTGCGCGAAGCGCTGCGCAATGCCGCCTTGCCAACCTTGGCGCTTGTGGGGGTTCAGTTCACGTTTCTCATCGGCGGCACCGTGATTGTCGAACGTCTGTTCGCCTTTGAGGGGCTTGGCAACATGGCCATTGATGCCGTGATCAACCGGGATCTTCCGCTCATCCAAGGCATCGTGCTGCTCTTTGCGGCGCTCTTTACCGTGATCAACCTTTTGGTCGATCTCTCTTACACATTCCTGAACCCGAGGTTGCGCCATGGCTGATGTCTCCACGAATTCCCCCCGGCTGATCCTCACCGATACCAATTTTCGGTTGTGGTTGCCGCTGTTCTGGATCGGCTTGATTGCGGCGGCGGCTCTGTTTGCGCCACTGATCGCGCCGCAAGACCCGTTGGCACAAGATCTGATGATGGAACGTCTTCCGCCGTTTTTCATGGAGGGCAGCGCGCCCGGATATTGGCTGGGCACCGACAGCCTTGGCCGCGATGTCCTATCACGCATCATTTACGGCGCGCGCATTGCCCTTTTCGTCAGTCTGATTGCCGCCACGACCACCGGGATTTTTGGTTCTGCCCTGGGCCTGATCGCGGGCTATTATGGCGGTTGGGCCGACCGGGTGATTTCTCGGCTGGTCGACATTTGGATGGCATTCCCGCCGGTCCTGTTTGCCGTGCTTTTGGTGGCCGTGATGGGCACCGGGCTTGGCTCCGTCATCGCCGCAATTGCGCTGATTGACTGGACCCGGTTCGCGCGGGTGATCCGGGCCGAAACCATGGTTCAGGCCCGTATGGATTATGTCGATAGCGCCCGGATTGGCGGTGCCCGCCGCGCCGCCACCTTGGTCAGTGAAATCTTGCCCAATGTGATGCCCTCGATCATCGCGCTTTTGATGTTGGAAATGGGCATCGCGGTGATTGTCGAAGCGATCCTGAGCTTTGTGAACCTGTCGATCTCCTCGGATGATCCCACCTGGGGGTCAATGATCGCCGAAGGGCGAGGCGCCATCCATTTTGCATGGTGGGTGCTTTTGTTCCCGCTGATCGCCCTTTTCATGACCGTTCTGAGTTTCTCAACGCTTGGCGAAGGTCTTAAGCAACACTTCGATCCGGTGCTCAAATGACCATGACCACAGCTCACGCCCACACGCTTGACATCATCAACCTCAACATCGCCCTGCCCCGAGGCCAACGGCTTTTGCGCAATGTGTCGCTGCAATTGGAACCCGGCGAGGTGCGTGCCCTTGTCGGAGAAAGTGGGGCCGGAAAGTCGATGATCGGCAAGGCCGTTCTTGGCATTCTTCCCCATAGGATCAAAAGGACTGAGGGTGAAATTCTCTTGGAGGGAGCCCATCTCAATGTGATGACCCCGGCCACCCGCCGCAACACCGTGGCCAAAATGTCCGCCCTCATTCCACAAGACCCGCTGACCGCGCTCAATCCGGTGCGTAAAATCGGGCCACAGATCACCGATCCCCTGACCCGAATTCACGGTTGGAGCCATCAGCGCGCGCTTGCCCGTGCCCGCGAGCTTTTGGATCGGGTGCATATTCGCGCGCCTGACCGGGTGATGCACAGTTATCCGCATGAGCTGTCCGGTGGGATGCGCCAGCGGATTTTGATCGCCGCCGCCTTTGCGCCCTCGCCGCGCTTGATCGTGGCTGATGAACCCACCACGGCGCTGGATGTGACCGTACAAAAGCAAATCCTGCGTCTCATTCGAGAACTGCAACGGGAAACTGGCACCGCCGTTTTGTTTGTCACCCATGACATGGGCGTGGTCGCCAAGATCAGCCAAAAAGTCACCGTGCTCTTTGCCGGGCGTGTGATCGAGGACGCCGCAACACGGACCGTTTTTGAAAACCCCGCGCATCCCTACACACAGGCCCTCATCGCCGCGACGCCGACACCAAACGTCAGCGCCGAGCCGTTTCAACCGGTGCCTGCGGCACTGATCACCGAATTGCACCGCGAAACACTGGCCGCAGATGCCCTTTATGCTCAGAGAGGTCGCCGATGAACCAGATGACGCACCCCGCGCCCCCTGCCCTTTTTTCTATCCGCGATCTGCGCCTGTCTTTCGCGGATCGCGCCCACAAACCCCTGTTTGGTCCGGCTCCGCGTGTCGAGGTTCTCAAAGGTCTTAGCCTTGACATCCCAGAGGGGCGTATCACGGGGATTGTGGGCGAAAGTGGGTCGGGAAAGTCGACCTTTGGGCGCATTCTGGTGCGCTTGTTGGCCCCCGAGTCTGGTCAGGTTCTGTTTGACGGAAAGGACATTGGCGCATTGGACGAAGCCGCACTGCGACCGCTGCGCCGAGACCTTCAAATGATTTTCCAAGACCCGATGTCCTCGCTCAACCCGCGCCACAGGGTGTGGCGCATCATCGCCCAACCGATGAAACGCTATGGCCGGGGTGGGGACCGGGCGGCTGCGATCACAGCCTTGGAAAAGGTCGGCCTGTCCGGGCAATTTGCAGATCGCTATCCGCATGAACTGTCCGGCGGACAACGGCAACGTGTCGGCATTGCACGGGCAATCGCCTTGGAGCCGCGGTTCATTTTGGCCGATGAAATCGTCTCTGGCCTCGACGTGTCCAGCCAAGCACAGGTGTTGTCTCTCTTGGCCGATCTGGCGCGGGATATGGGGCTCACCTTGGCCTTTATCAGCCATGATTTATCCGTGATCCGCCATCTGTGCGACACGGTCGTGGTCTTGCACCACGGGGAAATCGTGGATCAGGGCCCGGTCGAGGACGTGTTTGAGCATCCGCGATCCGCAATCACCAAAAGCCTGCTGTCCGCGATCCCGCGCCCGGAGATGGACGAAAGCTGGTGGGACGACATGTCTGAACCCGCCTGAGTGACTACGGACGTTTGGCCGCACGCAGTGTTTCAATCGGCGTGCAGCCAAATTTTCGACGGTAATGCTCGGAGAACCGACCAAGATGAAAGAACCCAAGCGCCATGGCCACCGTCGTGACGCTTGTGTCCAGCTTGGGGTTCGACAAATCTTCCCACGCCTGTTTCAGCCGAAGATCGCGTAAAACCGTCATCGGGGCGCGGCCATATCGCGTCCGGCACATGCTTTGCAGGGTCCGAACGCTGGTCCCCGCATATTGCGCGATGTCTTCAATCATGATCGGATTGTGCAGGTTTTCGCGCATGAACTCTTCGGCGCGGCGCAGCACGCGCGGAACCGGCCCCGCCGCCCCGCCCCTCATCGGATCAAGATTATGGGCCTGCGTTTGTAACACCCCGATCATCAACGTGCGCTCAAGCTGACGTGCCAAAAGCGTATCTCCGTCGACCAGATTGGTCCCTCGTTCTGCCTCACGCATCACAAAGTCTAAGACGCTCATAAAGGCACGGCCTTCGCCGCCGCGCATGTCATTGGCACCGTCAAAATGAAGCGTCTGACCAGAGGGCAAACCAAACTCGGCCCGCGCCGCATCGAGCAAGGCGGCCTTCTCAATCTGCACCTGCACTTGCACGCAGTCTTCGCTCCAGATCATGCAGGTCTGTGCATCCGGGTTGAGCACACCGCCAAACCCGCCACCGATCTCATGTCGGTTCGGGCCATTGGCCACCGACGCCGAGCCACGGATCGGAACCTGAAACAGATAAAACCGCTCAAGCTCGCCCGGTGCAATCAGGGTCTTTGCCCCATAGGTCATGACATTGATGGACAGGGACCGCCCCGCAAGACGGTTGTGCCGCGCGGCAAGGCGACCGGACCCGATGGTTTCCAAACGATGATCGCAATACACCCGCGCTACGCAGTCGCGGGTTTCATCCAAATCGTCACTCGAAAACAGCGGATGCGCCCCCAGAGGCAAGCCCTCCGTTGCTGGCTGTCCATCGAAACGAGTCATGCGCCTCCCCTGATATGGTCATTTAGGACGTCTGTGCGGCAGTCTATTTTAGACCTAAAGTATATTTTTTCGCAATATGGACTCTGTCCGCGCGATCAGGATAGCGCGTTCCCCCCCACTCTCCGCAAGCTTTCTTTTTATAAAACCAACAACAGGGAGCACAAAATGCGTGGACTGAAAGACAAAGTCGCAATCATTCCCGGTGGTGCCACGAAAATTGGCGTTGCCGTGGTTGACGCGTTTAAATCGTACGGCGTCAAGGTGGTCGTGGCCGATATTGACGCGGAAAATGGAGAGACGCTCAAGGGAGATGGCGTGCATTTTATCCGCGCGGATTTGCGCTCGGATGCCGATATCGACGCCCTCGTCAAAGGCACTGTCGACACATATGGCCGGATTGATTTTCTCGTCAACGTGGCGGCCACATATCTGGACAACGGGGCTGAAAGCACACGCACCGAATGGCTCGAAGCTTTGGATGTGAACCTTGTTGGGTCGGTGATGCTGATGCAAGCCGCCCGCGAACAGCTTGCGCAAAACAAAGGAGCCATTGTCAATTTTGGCTCCATCTCGGCCCGCGTTGCCCAAACGGGCCGCTGGCTTTATCCCGTGTCCAAGGCGGCGATCCTGCAATTGACCCGCAATCAGGCGATGGATCTGGCCCCCGATGGCATCCGCGTCAACGCGGTGTCCCCCGGCTGGACCTGGTCCAACATCATGGACAATCTCACCGGCGGCGACCGCGCGAAAACCGACAAGGTCGGGGCCGACTATCATTTGTTTGATCGCGTTGGAGACCCGGAAGAGGTGGCGAATGCCATCATGTTCCTGTGCTCAGACGAGGCCGGATTCATCACCGGCACCGATATCCGCGTCGATGGCGGCTACACCACCATGGGACCAGAGGGAAAAACCCCGGCCATCCCGCGCCTCATCGACTGACGCACAGCAAAACCAACAGGAGAGACACTATGAAACGCATCACAATTGTCGGCGGCGGTCAGTCCGGCCTACAACTTGGCATTGGCCTCTTGCAAAAGGGCTATGACGTGAAAATGATCCAAGATCGCACCGCACATGAGATCGCCAACGGGCGCGTGACCTCATCGCAATGTCAGTTCGACGCCGCCCTCACGTTGGAGCGCGATCTTGGCATCAATTTTTGGGAGGACGACTGCCCGCCGGTGGAAGGCATTTCCTTTTCCGTCCCCAATCCCGAAGGGCCGGGCAAGGTCATCGAATGGTCCTCGCGTCTGGATCAAAAGGCCCAATCCATCGACCAAAGGGTGAAAATGCCACGTTGGCTTGCGGAGTTCGAACGTTTGGGCGGCAAGTTGATCATCACGCAGGCCGACATCCCGATGCTCGAAGTCGAAGCAAAATCCGCCGATTTGGTGATTGTCGCCTCTGGCAAAGGCGACATCGGCAAGCTGTTTGAACGGGATGCGGAGCGGTCGCCCTTTGACGCGCCACAACGCGCGCTGGCGCTGACTTATGTGCATGGCATGACGCCCCGCGACAATTTTTCGGCCGTCAGTTTCAACCTCATTCCCGGTGTCGGCGAATATTTCGTATTTCCCGCGCTGACCAAGTCTGGTCCCTGCGAAATCATGGTGTTTGAAGGCGTGCCGGGGGGTCCGATGGATTGCTGGCGCGATGTCAAAACCCCCGCTGAACATCTTGCCCAATCGAAGGACATTCTCAGCACGTTCTTGCCTTGGGAAGCGGATCGGTGCCGCAACATCGAGCTCACGGACGAAGACGGTATCCTTGCCGGACGGTTCCCGCCGACCGTACGCAAACCTGTGGGTACGTTGCCGTCTGGGGCGTTGGTTTTGGGGATGGGCGATGCGGTCTGTCTCAACGATCCGATCACGGGTCAGGGCGCGAACAACGCCGCCAAGGCGGCTGGTGTTTACCTGGATGCGATCTTGCGCCATGGCGAACAGCATGGCGATCATCCCTTTGACGCCGCTTGGATGCAGGCCACGTTTGAGCGGTTTTGGCAGTATGCCCAATGGGTTGTGCGTTGGACCAATATGATGCTGTTGCCACCGCCGCCTTTCGTGCTGGACATCATGGGCTCGGCGCAGGTGCTGCCGGGACTGGCGCATCGCATCGCCAATGGGTTTGATGACCCACGCGATTTCTTCCCGTGGTTTGCCGATCCGACCGCCGCGCAAGAGTATCTTACAAGCCTGCAGGCGGCGTGACATGACCATCGACACAGCAACCTTTCGCGCCACAATGGGGCTGTTTCCGGGGGCCGTGACCTTGATCACAACCGGAACCGGCGAGATGCGGCGCGGCATCACTGCCACGGCGGTCTGTTCCGTCAGCGATGCCCCGCCAAGCCTTTTGGTTTGTGTCAACAACCGGACTGGCACCTGTTCGGAAATCACCCGCTTCGGTCGTTTTAGCGTGCACCTGTTGGCCCAACACCAAAGTGATGTCGCCATGACCTTTGCCGGGGCAAATGGGCACAGCGGGATTGCCAAGTTCGACCTTGGCGACTGGCAAGAGTGCCCGCGCGGATTGCCGCGTCTGCCGGGAGCGCTCGCCAGCCTGTCTTGTGATGTGTTGACCGAAACAGACTCCGGCACCCATCGGATTTTCATCGGCCGCATCGAAGATGTCGTTCAGACCGCAGGAGACCCTTTGATCTACGCAGGGGCCCAGTTTCATCGGCTGCAAAAAGTCGCCTGACGTCACAAACATAAAGAGGCCAACCCGAAGGCTGGCCTCTTTGTATCCCGCAAAACCCTTAGGCTTCGGAAGAGGACGGCTTGCGAATGTGGTATTGCTTCATCTTGCGATAAAACGTCGGGCGAGAAATCCCCAAAACCGCCGCAACCCGCGTCACCTTACCGTTCTCCGAAATCATCGTTTGGTGCCAACCCGCCCAATCCAACACATATCAGCGGACTTAGGGGTCTATCCCGCCTCGCACGCCATCAGGATGTCGCGTGTGACGGGCATACGTTCCAACGTCCGTGCGATCCTCTCACGCCATTTGGGACCGCGCGCCAGTGCGTCCTCATAGGCATCCCAAATGTCGGCCGGACGATCCTCGGACATGGTTTCAATAAGGAACGCCGCCTGCTGACGGTCTTTTTCTGCCTTGAAGGACTGAGGCCCGTCACGGCGACGGTCTGCCACGATCAGTTTGTGGATGGCGAATTTCTCGGGCCGCGGAATCTGCACAAGAATCCCATCACGATAGAGCGCAACCACATGGATCGGGTCCGAAATCAGGTAATTCAGGTGATGCAGCGCCCGCGCCTTGACGCCCAGAGCGGGGAGATCGCGAATGCCTTCGGCGGCATCAAAGGACGGGGTGAGAAATTCAATCATCATCCCCGTCTTGCCGCTTTGGCGCCACCGCCAGACACTGTCACGATCAAGGCCCTGAACAGGATCGAATTTGAGCGCCGAAAAGGTCTGGGCCAGCGATGGCTCGACCGCGTCTTGCAAGGCAACCGACAGGCGTTCGAATTGCGCGATGTCAATATCCCCGGTGTTGGCCAAGCTGCCAAGGGGAAGAGTGGCGCCAAGCTCTCCCTCCATCAGACGAAAGGCATTTGTCCCGATCAGGGTGCCACCCAGCCGGAATGTGCCGACCTTTGCCATGGCGAGCAGCAACCCGCCCGTTCCGCGATCGACCGGGGTCATACCCTCGGCGCGCAGCAGACGCGCAAGCCGCGCGCGTTCCAGCTTGCGCTCTGCGGCCCGTTCGCGAAGCTCATTCATGCGGTCCACACGAGTGCGCGTCTCGGCGCTGTCCGGCCCGATATACCAGAACTTGACAGAGGTGCCGATTTTTTCGGCCGCGTACCAATAAACCTTGCCACCGCGCTCCTTGGTAACAAGCGAGCCACGCACATTCGCGACCATATCGTCTTTCAGAAGACGCAAGAGATCACTATAGGCAGACCGTGCCACTGAACTTAGATTTGCCACTTTGGCCCCCGCTGTCACATGCACGGTAAACTTATATCTTTCGGTTTGCCGTGGCAATCGGGAAACCGATTTATTTACGTTTACCGATCAGGGTCTTCTTCCGTCCCGGAACTGTCCGAAACATTCAGATGCGCTTTGACCATCAGGGGCGGACGGTAAGTTTTTCACCCAGATCAAGCGCTTCTTGGGCGACCAACAGGGCATCATGGACATGGTGTTTCGCGGCGGTCACCGCATCAACAAGACTGGCACCCTGTGCCAGATGCACCGCGATGGCACTGGCCAATCGGCACCCGGTCCCTCTGAGCGTGGCATCAATCCGGGGCGCCGTGAAGGCCACACATGGGACACCTAGGCGATACAGGTGATCGACGCTGACGGGGCCTTCCGCATGCCCCCCCTTGACCAGAACCGCCCCACATCCCCGTTGCAAAAGCCGCTCGACACAGGCGCTATGATCGCCCTCCGGGACGCCAAGGCGGCGCGCCAAAGCGGCCAGTTCCGGCACGTTCGGTGTCAACAGGTCGACCTTTGGCAACAGCCGGTCCAATAAGGCCGTGACCCCAAGATCATCCAGCAACATGTGACCGGAACTGGACATCAGCACCGGGTCCAAAACGCACGGGGCGCGGGGCACAGCAGCGGCGACCGCCTCGACGATCCCTGCCCTGCCCAGCATGCCAATTTTGACCGCGCTCACCGGACCGGCGATGGCGATTTGATCCGTCACAACCTTGGGTGGGACGGCGTGCACGGCGGTGACGGCGCGGTCGCTTTGGGCGGTCACCGCGGTGACGGCAACGCGCGCGGTGCCGTTTAGGGCGTGCACCGTCGCACTGTCGCGCAACACCCCTGCCCCGCCGCTTGAATCCAGACCCCCAATGCAGAGAACAACTCCACTCACATTCCGTCTCCAACGATGGCAACCCGGTGATGCCCAAGCGCGGCACACCGTTTGGCCGCCCGCCACGCCCGCAGCCCAGACGTACAGACAAAAACCACGCGCTGTCCCGGCGTGGGTTGTGGGTCGGCTGTGGCGCGGCCCCGCAGATCGATGACCAAATCCTCCGGGGAGATATGCGCGGGGGCCAAAATTTCCGGCACCACATCCGGTTCTGGCGCGCCATCAAAGCGAAACCCGCTCACATGCCATTGCGCCAGATCGAGCGACAAAAGCTGTCCCAAAGGCGAAGGTTTTAGCCCCAACAGAACCGACAATGCCATCTGCGCCTGAAGCGCGCCGAGCATCGCAACGACCGGCCCCATCACGCCTATGTCCGAACAGCTCCCAAGCCGCGAGGGCAGATCGGGAAACACCGCGCGCAGACTGGGCGCGCCGCCGCAAAACCCGCCAACATAGCCCTGACGCGCCAACACCGAGGCGCTGATCAACGGGCGTTCAACCGCGAGACAAAGATCGGAGAGCGCATAGCTGGTGGCAAAACTGTCCGCGGCATCGACGATCACATCGGCTTGCGCCATGAGGTCGGGGGCATTGCCCGGATCAAGCCGGGTGACATGGGCAATGAAACGCCCGTCGGGGTTGAGCGCACTGAGACTCTGCGCGGCAGCTTCGGCCTTGGAGCGCCCCAAATCAGACATCCGAAACAGGGTCTGACGGTGCAGGTTGCTTTCCTCCACATGATCGGGATCGACGATGTCGATCCGCCCGACCCCCGCCCCGGCCAAAAGCGGCAAAACGGTGGAGCCAAGCCCGCCCGCCCCCACCACCAAAACCCGCGCAGCGGCCAACCGGGCCTGCCCGACCGCGCCGATTTCGGGCAGGATTTCCTGCCGTGCATAGCGGTTCATCGCCAAGCCTCCGTGGCCCTGATCCAGTCGCAACAGCGCGTTTCGGGATCAGCCGCCTGTGCGATATCCGTCACCACCGCGGCACTGTCCGCCCCGGCGGCAAACAGCCCCGGCAATCGGTCCGGCGTCAGCCCGCCGATCCCGACCAGCGGCACGTCGCCCGCCGCGCGTTTCCACTCGGTTACACGATCCAATCCTTGCGGGCCCCATGGCATCCTTTTGAGGAGCGTCGGATAGACCGGACCGAGCGCCACATAGGCCGGATCACACGACAGGGCGCGCTCACGTTCGGCCTCATCATGGGTGGACAGACCAATGGCGACCCCGGCACGACGCAGTGCTGCAAAATCCGCGCTGTCCATGTCCTCTTGGCCCAGATGGACAAAGGAACAATTGAGATCAAGCGCCGCTTGCCAGTGATCGTTGACCACAAGCTGGGCGCGATGCACGGCGCAAAAGTCGCGAGCACGGCGGATTTGACGGTGGATTTCCGCCTCCGGCTGATCTTTAATCCTCAATTGGACGAGGCGAACCCCATGGGGGACGAGCAATTCGATCTGACTGACATGGCCCACGATCAGGTAAAACGGATCAAGTTTCATGCCAACAACTCCGCCATGCCGAACACCGGCGTGGACGCATGGGCCATGTCGCGCGTGGGCATGAGGCCCGCCTCCCGCGCCAACCGTCCCGCCGCGACCGCTTGAGCAAAGGCCCGCGCCATCGCCACGGGGTCAATTGCCTTGGCCACGGCGGTGTTCAACAGCACCGCGTCAAAGCCCATTTCCATCGCTTGCATCGCCTGAGACGGCGCGCCGATCCCGGCGTCGATCACCAAAGGCACCTGCGGAAAATGCGCCCGCATGGCGCGCAGCCCACCGATGTTGCGCAACCCCTGCCCCGAGCCAATCGGCGCGCCCCATGGCATCAACACGCGACACCCGGCCTCAATTAACTTTTCACCAACGATCAGGTCTTCGGTCGTGTAGGGAAAGACATCGAACCCATCCGCACATAAAATGCGGGCGGCCTCGACCAGCGCAAAAGGATCGGGCTGCAACGTGTCGGCATGGCCGATCACTTCGAGCTTGATCCAAGGCGTGCCAAACAGCTCGCGCGCCATATGGGCGGTGGTCACGGCCTCGCGGACCGTATGGCACCCTGCGGTGTTGGGCAAAATCCGGCAACCGCTGTCCTGAAGAATATCACGGAATCCGCTGCCCCCCGGCCCTTCGCGGCGCAACGAGACGGTGATGACCTCCGCGTCAGAGGCCGAAATGGCCGCACGCAGCACCTCGGGCGAGGGGTATTGTGCGGTGCCGAGCATCAAACGGGTGTTGAGGTCTATGCCATAAAACATTCTATCCTCCCTGCATCGGCGCGAGGAGTTCAACCTTTGCGCCTGGGGTGAGCGGGGTCGATGCCCGTGCCGCGCAGGGCACGAACTGCCCATTGAGCGCGGTGGCGACTGCGGATGCCTCAATACCGGTTTCGACAATCAAATCGGCCAGTGTCGGCGCAGCCGTTTCATGGGATGCACCATTCAAGTCAATGCGCATGGGCAGGCTCCTTTGCCAAAACGGAGACAAGATCAAGGGCGAGTGCCGGGGCCATCAAAAACCCGTGGCGGTACATGCCATTGACGTGGATCACATCACCGACATGCCGGATGGCAGGCAGATTGTTTGGAAAGGACGGTCGCAGCCCCGCCGCCGTTGTGATCACCTCGCCCTCGGCAAAGCCGGGGTGAACGGTATAGGCCGCCGACAGCAATTCCATCACAGCCCGCGCCGTGATACCGCCGGCATCATCGCTTTCGACCATCGTCGCCCCGACCATGTACCGCCCCGCGCCGCGTGGCACGATATAGACCGGAAAGCGCGGATGCAGCAGGCGGATCGACCGGGTGAGGGTCACATCGGGGGCGTGCAGTTCCAACATCTCGCCACGCACCGCACGCAGATCGGACAGAGCCGCGCGGGCCGCAATCCCTGTGCAATCCACCACGCGCCCGCGCGCGGGACCGTCGCGAAACGCCACCCCCGCCGCCAAAAGCCGCATGCGCAAGGCCGTGAGCGCAGCACGGGGGTCGAGATGCGCCTCGGCTGCAAAGAAAAGCCCGCGCGCAAATCGTCCAGATATTGCGGGTTCCAATGCATCGGGCGTCACCCAGCCATGCCCGCGTGTTGCACGCGCAAAGCGATCCAATTCCCCCGCATCACGCGGAGCGGCGAGCACAAGCGTCCCGCGCCGCGTCACATCAGGGACATGGGCCGCCCACCAATCCACCGCCGATTGTCCGCGCGCGACGATCACCTCCGGCGCGCTTTCGCCCTCGCAATAGGGCGCAAGCATCCCCCCCGCCAGCCAGGAGGCGGGGGGCGGGGGGCTGTGCTCGGGCGCGATCACTTCGATCTCATGCCCCGCCTCATGCAGCGCAGTGGCAACGCACAACCCCACCACGCCCGATCCCAGAACCGAGATCATTCCGCCGGCTCCTTCGCGCTGTCGCCTGTCGGCAGGTAAAGTTCACCACCCTCGCGGAATTTTGCGGCCATGGCGGCCATGCCATCCTGCTTTTCGGCCTCGGCGCGAATGTCATGGGAAATCCGCATCGAACAGAATTTCGGCCCACACATGGAACAGAAATGCGCCACCTTATGCGCCTCTTTCGGCAGGGTTGCGTCATGCATGTCACGCGCCGTGTCGGGATCAAGGCCGAGGTTGAATTGATCCTCCCAGCGGAACTCAAACCGAGCGCGGGACAGGGCATCATCGCGCAGCTGTGCGCCCGGATGACCCTTGGCCAGATCGGCGGCATGGGCGGCGAGTTTGTAGGTGATGACCCCGGTTTTGACATCGTCTCGGTCCGGCAGGCCAAGGTGTTCCTTGGGCGTCACATAGCATAGCATCGCCGTGCCGAACCAGCCGATCATCGCCGCACCGATGGCGGAGGTGATATGATCATAACCCGGCGCGATGTCGGTCGTCAGTGGCCCGAGCGTGTAAAACGGCGCTTCGTGGCAGTGTTTCAACTGCTCGTCCATATTGGCTTTGATCTTGTGCATCGGCACATGGCCAGGACCTTCGATCATCACCTGACAATCCTTGGCCCAAGCGATTTTCGTCAGCTCGCCAAGCGTGCGCAATTCGGCAAATTGTGCCTCGTCATTGGCATCGGCAATGGAGCCGGGGCGCAAACCATCGCCCAAAGAGAATGACACGTCATAGCGCCGGCAAATGTCGCAAATCTCGTCGAAATGCTCGTAGAGGAAACTTTCGCGGTGATGATGCAGGCACCATTTCGCCATGATCGACCCACCACGCGACACAATCCCGGTCACCCGCTTGGCGGTCATCGGGATCATGTGCAGTCGGACGCCTGCATGGATGGTGAAATAATCGACGCCCTGTTCGGCCTGTTCAATGAGCGTGTCGCGGAACACCTCCCATGTCAGGTCCTCAGCAATGCCGTTGACCTTTTCCAACGCCTGATAGAGCGGCACAGTGCCGATGGGCACCGGCGCATTGCGGATGATCCAGTCACGAATGTTGTGAATGTTGCGCCCGGTGGAGAGATCCATCACCGTATCTGCGCCCCACCGGATCGCCCAAACCATTTTCTCCACCTCTTCCTCCATCGAGGAAGTGACGGCGGAATTGCCGATATTGGCGTTGATCTTGACCTTGAAATTGCGGCCGATGATCATCGGTTCCAATTCGCGGTGGTTGATGTTGGCGGGAATGATCGCGCGGCCTTCGGCGATTTCCTGGCGGACAAATTCCGGCGTGACGAGGTCAGGCAGTTCCGCCCCCATCGGATCGCCATCGCGGGTATAGGCCGCCATCCGGCCTTCATTTTCACGAATGGCGACGAATTCCATTTCCGGCGTGATCACCCCGGCTTTGGCATAGGCAAGCTGCGTCACGGCCCGGTTGCCAACAGCGCGCAGCGGATCGCGCTGTTTCGGGAAGGCGGGCGTCAATCGCGCGCCGGTCGCAAAGCCGTTGTCGGCATCTGTGATCATCCGCCCCTCATATTGTTCGATGTCGCCACGCGCCTGAAGCCAGCCACCGCGCACATCGGCCAACCCTTCGGAAATCTCGATCTGCGCTGCGGGGTCAGTATAGGGGCCGGAGCTGTCATAGACCCGCAATGGCGCCTCGCCCGTCACCGAAATCTCGCGCAACGGCACGCGCAACTCATGGGTCTGGCCATGAACATAGATTTTTTGTGAGGCTGGCAAAGCGCCTGTGGTGATTGTCGGGATCGTGTCTTTCATTTCGGTCTCCTCATAACGATGAGACCCAAGTGAAACGGGTAGCAGACATGGACCACCGCCCATGCGCCAAACGCAAATGGGCCAAGCGGCCCGAAAGGACCGCCCTCGTGACAGAGGTGTACGGAATTGCCCTTCGGTCTTCCTACGCCAGCATCAACTGGGTCAGGTTCTAAGGGTCGCGTCACCTCGGGCGGGGTTTCCGCCGTCAATCAGCCTCTCAGTCCCTTGGGCGGGACTCCCCTGACGTAGTGGTATTAACGAAATGCCGTGGCGTCCTGTCAACCGATAAGTTACGGCGAAGGCGTAGACCGGCTTGCACACGCGCCTGTCACCCGCTGATGCGGGCAACAGATTTTTGGGCTATCTCATTGAATATACGACTGATCCAACAACGAAAAGCCGGGGTTCGCAAGCGGGTGCGTCCTCATTTGGAGTGACTGCTTTGCATGTTGCAAAACTCTTAGGCGTCGGAAGATAGCGCCTTGCGAATATGGTACTGCTTCATCTTGCGATAAAGCGTCGGGCGAGAAATCCCCAGAACCGCCGCAACCCGCGTCAGGTTGCCGTTTTCCGAAATCATCGTCTGGCGGATGGCCGAGGCCTCAATGCTTTCGAGATCGCCGGAATGGCCTTTGAGAATGTTTGGTAGCGGATCTTCTTCGCAACTGGCGAAATCGTCCTGCAATTCGGGCGGTAAGTCCCTCAGGCGCACAAGATCATCTGTCTTGATCAGGTAAACACGCTGCACCACGTTGCGCAATTCACGCACATTGCCCGGCCATTGATAGGCCATAAGCCGTTTGATCACCTCGTCGGAGAAGGTCATCGGCGGGCGTCCGGTTTCCTTGGCATAGCTTCGCGAAAAATGAGCGACCAGTTCAAGCACGTCATTCGCACGGTCCCGCAGGGGCGGGACTTCGATGGTCACCACGCCAACGCGATAAAACAGGTCACGCCGGAAATTGCCTTTTTCGATCTCTTGCCGCAGGTCGCGGTTCGTCATCGCCACCAGCCGCACGTCAACCGGACGGCGTTGACTGCCGCCGACCCGATAGATCGCACGTTGTTCAAGCGCCCGCAGCAGATAGGGTTGCAATTCGATCGGCATGTCCCCGATTTCATCAAGACACAGCACGCCGCCATCGGCCAATTCAAACTTGCCCGCGCGTCCGCCGCGTACCGCCCCGGTGAAGGCCCCGTCCTCATAGCCAAAGAGTTCGGCCCCGATCAGTTCGCCGGAAATCGCCGCGCAGTTCACCGGCACATAGGGGGCCTTTTCACGCGGCAACCGGCTATGGATCAACCGCGCGAACAGCTCTTTGCCGACGCCGGTTTCCCCATGGATCAGCACGGAAACATTGGCTTGCGCCACCCGCTCGGCCAATTCGATCGCATCGACCATCTTGGGCGAACTGCCGATAATCTGGATCTCAGCCTCGTTCACATTGCTGCGCGGTTTGATCGTACACGACGCAGGTATACGGGTCGAATTGTTCTTATTTTTCAAAAACAACGCCGCACCACGATAGACGCCTTCCAGCTTCAGCCGCTCGACACCGTCCGTCTCAAGGCTCAGGGGCAGCAGGTTCGTGATCTCTCTGTCTGAGAGCTCCAACAGCTTTGGCAAAAGCTTGTGACCGACTTCTAACTCCTTGGACCGCAACAAGGTTTTTTCATCCACCCCACGCCGAAACAGAACGTGACCGTTCTTATCCAACAGGATCACACCGCGATCCACCCGACTGTATTCGGACATCATGAAGGCTTCGAGCAACATGGCGCGCTCTTCTTGCTGCTGCTCCGCGAGGGCAATCTCAATTTCACGCGCCGAGGCCAACACCAGAGCAATATTGTGTTGGCGGAAAATCTGGGGCGGGCCAGACAAATCAACGACCCCGATAATCTCTTGGGTAAACGGATCGCGGATTGGGGCCCCCGCACAGGTCCAGGCCTGCACACCTTCTACGAAATGCTCGGCAGCATGCACATAGGCGGGCTTTCCCGTCTTCAGCGCGGTGCCGATCCCGTTGGTCCCGATGGTTTGTTCATTCCAATCCCCGCCGATCTCAAGATGGATGCCCTGACCCTCGTCCAGGATCAACTCGTCCCCAATGGCGTCGATGATGACGCCCTGATCATCCGCGAGGATCAGGATCGTCTTGGCTTCTTTCAGATAGGGTTCGAGACGCTTAAAGGCGGCCGATGCCGCCTTACGCAAAGCGGCGTTGCGCTCCTGACGCAGGAACACCCCGTTCTCGTCAATGATCTTGCGCGACGCCTGCCCACCGGCATTGACCCCGAGTTCCCGGCTGCGTCGCCACGAGGCAAGGATTTCCTCGCGCACAGTGTCAGGTCGGGTCTCAGTATTTTGACCAGAGGACACAAAGCGTTCCCACGCCTCACGGGTATGCTGTTCCGAATAATCGGAACCGCATATCAGCCCCGCAGCCTTGTCATTTTGCATGTTGTAAAAGCTTGAACGGGTCATGATGAGGGGACACGCCTTCCTTTCTCATAGCTGATGATTCAAAAAGCGCCGTTTTCCTCATGTGCTTTTCAGGTCCAACACAATCTCAAGCTCATTCGCCAGATCTTTCTCGGTAAAGTCACGCGTGATCTCAACGCCTTCCAAATGTTTCAGCAGGCCGTAAAGATCGTCATCCAACGGGGAGAGGAATCCATTTTCCTTGGTCGCAAGAACCAGTTTTTTAGACATGAAATTGCCACGAATTTCGCCCAGCATCTGAATCTGCAACCCGCTGGATTTGTCCGCCAACACAACGCGGTTGTTCAGGCTGACTTTTACGTAGGGGTCGGCAACATCATTGCGCACAGAGGCTTTGAGATCATAGATCATCAGCCCGTCGAGCTTGGGCGGCTCCCGCCGTTTCGCCTCTTGCTGGCGCATACGGGTGTAGCCACCACCGCTGAGCTGGTCTGCGAGTTTGCGGATCACGGGCATATTTTCAGAGATCAGGCGCTTCGCCTTCACATCTTCCGCACGTGGACCTTCTCTCTTCGAGAAAATATCCAATTTCAGTTCCTCCCTGATTAAAAGATTAGCAGTAGTTGTCTCGTCTCTCCAAGAGAAAAGACCGGCCTCGTCCAGCGGAACACATCATCGGTTTCATGGTAAAAACGGCTGAAACCCGTCGGATTTTGGAAAAAGACGCCACGGATCAGATGGATGCAGTCTTCTGCAAGACACCTCATTTCCCGGCTTTCAGAGCATGAGTGTGCAAAAACTGAACAACGTTTTCTCCGCAGATACGGACGAGAACACGGGGTGGCCTGTGCCAAAGGCGCATTTCCGACGCAGGAAAGGCCAAGACCGAGGTCTGCCAAAGGCCGAAATCCGGCCTTTGGCATTCTTATTCAACTCCGATCAACGCAGATCGAAACGGTCCGCATCCATCACTTTGACCCATGCCGCAACGAAGTCTTTCACAAAGCCTTGCGCATTTGCCCGGCTGCCATAGACCTCGGACAAAGCCCGCAATTGCGAATTCGATCCGAACGCCAGATCAACGCGCGTCGCGCTCCATTTCTTCGCCCCCGACGCCCGGTCACGCCCTTCAAACAGCGTTTCGGAGTCATCGACCGGCACCCATTCGGTGTCCATGTCCAAAATGTTGACGAAGAAATCGTTGCTGAGCGTGCCGGGGCGTTTGGTCAAAACGCCGTGCTCCGATCCACCTTGATTGGCTGCCAGTGCCCGCATCCCGCCAACCAAGACGGTCATTTCCGGCGCGCTAAGGGTCAAAAGCTGCGCCTTATCCACCAAAAGCGCCTCAGCCGGATAGGTATAGGCGGCTTTCTCGTAGTTGCGGAATCCATCTGCGACAGGTTCCATCGGCGCAAAGGAGTCTGCATCCGTTTGTTCAGCCGAGGCATCCGTGCGACCCGGCGTAAAGGGCACCGCAATGGCCGTCCCGCCGTCTTTGGCCGCCTTTTCAATGGCCGCATTGCCGCCCAACACGATCAAATCCGCCAAGGAGACTTTTTTCCCGTCGCTTTGCTGATCGTTAAAGGCGGTTTGGATCGCGCTCAACCTGTCCAGCACCTTGGCCAGACGGGCGGGATCATTCGCGTCCCAATCCTTTTGCGGAGCCAGTCGGACACGCGCCCCGTTGGCACCGCCGCGTTTATCAGAGCCACGGAATGTCGAGGCCGAGGCCCAGGCAACAAAAACCAGATCCGACACCGAAACTCCCGAGGACAGGATTTCCGCCTTGAGGACGGCGGCATCTGCATCCGTGATCAGGGGATGATCTGCCGTCGGGATCGGGTCTTGCCAGATCAAATCTTCGGCGGGAACCTCGTCCCCAAGGTAGAGTGCTTTCGGTCCCATGTCGCGGTGGGTCAGTTTGAACCAGGCGCGCGCAAAGGCTTCGGCGAAGGCTTCGGGGTCCTCGTGGAACCGTTTCGAGATCGGCCCATAAATCGGGTCCATCCGCATCGCCATATCGGCGGTTGTCATCATGACCGGAACTTTCGCACTCGACCCGTCAACCTGCGGCGCGTGATCCCCCTCAGACAGGTCCTTGGCATGCCAAATATGCGCGCCAGCCGGGCTTTTGGTCAGTTCCCACTCATAGCCGAACAGCAGGTCAAAATAGCCATTGTCCCACTGGATCGGGTTCGCGGTCCAAGGGCCTTCGATGCCCGAGGTGGTGGTGTCCACGCCTTTGCCGGACGCATGCGCGTTTTTCCAGCCAAAGCCCATCTCTTGCAGCGGAGCCGCCTCAGGTTCCGCCCCCACGAGCGCGGGATCACCGGCGCCATGTGCTTTGCCGAACGTGTGTCCGCCCGCAACCAAAGCAACCGTTTCCTCGTCGTTCATCGCCATCCGCGCAAAGGTTTCGCGGATGTCACGGCCCGAGGCAATCGGATCAGGCGTGCCGTTCGGACCTTCGGGATTGACGTAAATCAGACCCATTTGCACGGCGGCCAACGGATTTTCCAAATCGCGGTCGCCCGAGTAGCGCTTGTCGCCCAACCATTCGGTTTCCGAGCCCCAATAGATGTCTTCTTCGGGTTCCCACACGTCTTGGCGACCGCCGCCAAAGCCAAAGGTCTTGCCGTTCATGCTTTCGATCGCGACGTTTCCGGCCAGGATCATCAGATCGGCCCAAGACAATGCGTTGCCGTATTTTTCCTTGATTGGCCATAGCAGACGGCGGGCCTTATCAAGGTTGCCGTTGTCCGGCCAACTGTTCAGCGGCGCAAAACGTTGAGTGCCTGTTGAAGCCCCGCCACGGCCGTCGGCGGTCCGGTACGTGCCGGCAGAATGCCACGCCATACGGATGAAAAACGGGCCGTAGTGACCGTAATCCGCAGGCCACCAGTCTTTGCTGTCGGTCATCAGGGCGGTCAGATCGGCCTTGACCGCTTTCAGGTCAAGTTTTTGAAACGCTTCGGCATAGTTAAAATCCGGCCCCATCGGGTTCGAAGCCGGGGTATGTTGGTGCAAAATCCGCAGATTGAGCTGATTGGGCCACCAGTCCCGGTTGCCTTGCCCCGAAGCATTGGTGGCGCCGTGCATAACCGGACATTTGCCCGCGCGATGCTGATTGTTTCCGTCCATGGTTTCCTCCCTTTAAAGTGGAACATATAGTTTGAGCCCATACGTTTTAAAGCACGGGGGGCCTCCCGGTTTCCCGAGCGGCCCTATTGTAAAGCAAGAGACGGTGTCAGAGCGTCTTTTTGCCCATTTCGGATGCGATGTAATCTGCCTGCCGGATCGCCAATGCCACAATGGTAAGCGTCGGATTTTCCGCCGCACCTGTGGTGAATTGACTGCCGTCCGAGACAAACAAGTTGGCAATGTCATGCGACTGACCATGCTTGTTGACCACACCATCACGCGCCTTTTCAGACATCCGGTTCGTGCCCATATTATGGGTCGAAGGATAGGGCGGCGTCGGGAAGACGCGGGTTGCGCCCACGGCCTCGTACACGGCAATACCCTGTTTGTAGGCGTGACTGCGCATTGCAATATCGTTCGGGTGATCATCAAAGTGCACATTCGCCACCGGCAACCCATGTTGATCCTTTATATCATGGTTCAGCGTGATCCGGTTGGTTTCTTGTGGCATATCTTCGCCGACAAGCCACATGCCAGCCATGTTCTCGTAATGATCCAGCGCCGTGGTGAATTCACGACCCCAGCCGCCCGGATCAAGGAAGGCCGCCATGAACGGCGGACCCAGAGACAGCGTCTCCATCTCATAGCCGCCGACAAATCCCCGTGACGGATCATGACGGGCTTCGTCTTGGATGATCCCGGCCATGGTGGTGCCACGCCACATACGAACCGGCTGATCAAACACGCCATAAACCGATCCGGTCATGTGACGCATGTAGTTGCGCCCGACCTGACCCGAGCTGTTCGCCAAACCATCGGGGAACATGGAGGAGGCCGAATTCAACAACAGCCTTGGACTTTCGATTGAATTCCCGGCGACACAGACGATCCGGGCCTTTTGCTCGTGCTGTTTGCCTTTGGCATCGACATAGACAACGCCGCTCACCCTGCCCTTTTTGTCATGTTCAATCCGCATGACATGACACCGCTCGCGCACTTCCAGATGTCCGGTCGCTTCTCCCTTGGGAATGTCCGTATAGGCCGACGACCATTTCGCGCCCCACTTACAGCCCTGAAAACAAAACCCGGTTTGTTGGCACGCCATGCGGCCATCATACTCGGCCGAGTTGATCGCCATCCGTCCCGTGTGGACCTCTTTGTAGCCCAGAGCCTTTGCCCCGGCTTCGAACACTTTGTAGTTGTTGTTGCCCGGCAAACCCGCCCGGCCACCCGTGCGTGTGACGCCCAGCTTGGTTTCTGCTTTGGTGTAGTAATCATCCATCTCACGCGGGTCGATCGGCCAATCCAGAAGGTTCGCGCCTTGCACATCGCCATAGGTCGACTTGGCCTTCCATTCGTGGTCCTGGAACCGCAAAGACGCGCCCGCCCAATGGGTCGTGGTGCCGCCAACGGCCTTTACAATCCACGCAGGCAAGCCCGAAAAATCCTTGGCCACGCGCCAGTCGCCCGAGGTCGACCGAGGGTCGGTCCAGGCAAGTTGGCCAAAGCTGTCCCATTCGTCATTGATATAATCCTCTGGCAAATACCGGCCACCCGCCTCGAGCGAGACAACCGAAATTCCTTTTTGTGCCAATTCGTTGGCCAACACGCCGCCACCGGCCCCGGTGCCAATAATTACGACAACGCTGTCGTCATTCAGATCAAAAGGTGCAGTCATTGTTCAAACCCCTCAAAGCCAATTGATGTCATCGAAACCGCGGTCAATGTATCCGCCTTGCGAAAAGCTCTCGCCCTCGTAGCCAAAGATCGGCCAGACAGCTTTTTGGTTGTACAGGCCGGTCACCAACCCACCGCGAACCTGTTGAAAGAACGGGCTGTTTTCCATTGCGCGCAACAGATCAACACGGTCGCGTTCCCAACCCACGTCGATGTAGCGCGCGTAGCCGATGCCCTTTGCCGCCGCATCCAAAGCGGCGATATTCGCTTCGATGGTTTCGGCGGCCTCAGCCGTGTCATAACCTTTCACGGCAATGGCGTAATATGCATCAGAGACCTGATCATGCGGATAGATATCTCGTGCCATTTGGATCAGCGTTGCCATGGTTTCGGACGACAAATACTCGACCTCCAAAGCCCAATTTGCGGCCTCCACCCGGCCCGCAACAAAACCGGATCCGATGGCGAAGCTGGCGCCGAACACTGCGCTTTGCGACAACAATTGCCGGCGCGTCATACCTTGCTTGCGAAGAGACATGTTTTCCTCCCTTTTCAATTTTACTGATATCTGCCAGCGCGTTGCAGAACTTCGATCTGGTACCCGTCCGGGTCCTGAACAAAGAAAAACCGCGCCAGCGTTTTGCCATTGCTTTTGAAATCAACCACCTTGCGCGGGGCAAACCCCACCGCCTCAAACCGGGCATGTTCGGCCTCAAGATCTTCGACGCTGAACGCAAGATGGCCGTAGCCGTTGCCCAGATCGTAAGGCACGGTTGTGCCCTTGTTGACCGTCAGCTCCAGTTCAAATGTGGCCTCTGTGTTGGACAGATAGACGAGCGTGAAATCGTCAAAATCGATCCGCTCCGCGACCTCCAACCCAAAGGCCGCGCGGTAAAAGGCGACAGACTGGGTCTCATTGAGCACCCGGATCATGGAGTGAATTGCTTTTGCCATTTTCAGTCCTCTACGCTTGAGAGTTTTAAATGCCCTGCGACCGAGAGCGAGGATGCGGTCGCAGGGCCGATGTCATCGGCAAGGTCAATGGGACGATCCCTTGCACGTTGACTCACCGGTCCGGGCCTCAGGGGACAATCACCCCGCGACCGGTAAACTTGCGATCATTGAAATCGACGATGGCTTGGTTGATGTTGTCGAGGCTGTATTCAGTCTGGTGCATCTTCACCTTGCCGTCGGCATTCATTTCCATGAGTTCGACCAACTCAACAAAATCACCCACAAGGCTGCCACCGATCTTGATCTCGTTCGCGACCAAGTCCAGTGTTGGCACTTCGACGGTGCCGCCATAGCCGACCATGATCAACTCGCCGCCCTGACGAAGCAGCTTCCAGCAGATGTTTTGGGTGCCATGCTCGCCGACAAAGTCGATCACCACATGTGCGCCGCCGCCGGTCGCTTCCTTCACCTGTTCGATCAGGTCAGGACCGCCATCGAGAACGATGTCCGCGCCCAACTCTTTGGCAAGCACTTGCGCGGCGGGTTCACGGTCCGCCGCAATCACCCGCGCCCCGCTTGTGTGTTTCAGCACTTGCAGCGCAATATGACCAAGCCCACCGATCCCCAAAAGCACAACATAGCCCCCTGGATTCAGGAGTTTGGCCGCCTTTTTGGCCGCGCGGTAGGCCGTGATACCCGCATCCGCCATGGGCGCAACTTCGAGCGGGGTGATGCCGGTGTTCAGCTTGATGACCGAACTTTCGCTGGTCTTGAAATATTCGGCAAAGCCGCCGTCCAAACCAAGACCGGGGAACAGCCCGTGGTCACAATACATATCATGCCCATACCGGCAGCTCAGACAGATCCCGCAGCTGCGATGTGGGTGACAGATCACCGCATCGCCGGGTTTCACCGAGGTGACGGCACTGCCCACGTCTTCGACCCAGCCTGCATTCTCATGGCCCATGATATAAGGCAAAAGATTACCCCCGGTATCCATGATGTCTTTCCAAACACCTTCGATGATATGCAGGTCGGTGCGGCACAAGCCGGCTGCACCGACCTTGATGATCACCTCATCCGGCGCTGTGATTGTGGGAGGACGTACGTCTTCAATCTTCAGCTGCACCTTCATTGTGGGATCATATTCGTAGAGTCTTGCTGCTTTCATGGTCAGGTTCCTTCCGACTGTTCAGACCGACCCCGTGACGAGGTCGGCCACCATTTCATTCACAAACGAGGTCAGGGACGGCCCAAAAGCTCGGCACCGCCACCGCGTGCAGGGCCCGCGGTCGGATCGGCTTCGCCTTCCGCAAGATCCCCAACAAGCGTTTCGGTTGTCAGGATCAGCTGGGCGACGGATGCGGCGTTCACCAGGGCTGATGCCGGGACACGCGCGGGGTCGATGATCCCCATCGCATACATGTCGCCAAACTCGCCGGTTGCCGCGTTAAAGCCCTGGCCCGTGGCCCCCTCGACGACAGCCTTCGCCACAGCGTCGGCATCTGCGCCAGCGTTGCCGGCAATGCGCTTCACCGGCTGCGTCAGGATTGAGCGCACCAATGCCACGCCTTTGGCGATGTCACCTTCGGCTTTGACCCCATCCAGACAGGGCGCGATCTGTGCCAAGGCGGTGCCACCGCCGGCGACAACACCGTCCTCGGCCGCCGCACGCACAGCGCACAGAGCATCCTCGATCAACTGGATCGTCCGCTTTTGTTCGACCGGGGTGAACCCGCCCGCATAGATAATCGCGCTACCCCCCGTCAGTTTCGACAACCGCTCGCGCAGCTTGTCTTTTTCGACGTTCGGTGGTGCGACGTCATATTGCCGCTTCACCTGATTGCGGCGGGCTGTGATCGCCTCAGAATTGCCCTCTCCCCGCAGGATCGAGGTGCCAGAGGCATGTGAGCGCACCACTTCCGCCCCACCAAGCTGCGCGCGCGTGACCTTCTCGATCTTTTTGCCGAGATCGCGGGCCAAAACCTCGCCGCCGGTCAGAATGGCAAGATCATCCATCATCGCGGTGCGCCAATGGCCGTACTCGGGCGGGTGGACGATCAGGTATTTCCCTGCGCCGCCGCCCTCCAGCAACCGGATCACCACCTCGGGTGCGATTTCTTCGGCGATGATCATAAGCGGACGGTTTTCGCCGTCCGCGATGGAAATGGCTGTGTCCAGAATTTCAGGCTGAAGAATTTTCTGATCGGTCATCAAGATCAGCGGATGGCGCAAGATCGCTTCCATGTTTTCACGATCCGTGACCATGTGATGCGAGATATATCCGCGCTCGATGGACATGCCCTCGACCACATCCATCGTCGTTTCGATGGTCACCCCGAAATCGGCGGAAATGACACCGCTTTTGCCGACCCGACGAAATGCTTCGGCAACCAATGCGCCAAGGGTCGGGTCCGTCGCAGACACCTGCGCCACGGCTTCAAGATACTCCGGGTGCGCCTCGCAATCGCGCGAGGAGGCATCAATCGCCTTGACGATCTCTTGCACAGCCAGATCGATGCCCTTGCACAGATCGACCGGCTTCACACCGGTGTTGGCCAGCTCCACACCTTTTTGGATCAACGCATTCGCCAGAACAATCGCCGTCGTGGTGCCGTCACCTGCGACATCGTTGGTCTGCATCGACACTTCGCGCACCACCTGAGCGCCCATGTTTTCAAACCGATCGCTCAGTTCAATCTCGCACGCGATGCTCACGCCATCGCGGGTCACAAGCGGCGTTCCCACCGGGCGGTCGATCATTGCATTGAGACCCTTCGGCCCGAGCGTGGGCTCAACCGCAGCGGCAAGCCGCGCCACACCGCGAGCCAGACAGTCCCTGGCGGTCGTTCCATGCACCATGAGTTTCGCCATATCTTCCTCCTTCTGCCCAAGAGATTTCTCAGGCTTCCTCCTAAAACGTTTATTTTATCAGAGACTTATCGCCCCGGGTTGGCTCCGTCGCGGGGCGGCACACGCCCGGCAATAAAATCAACCAGCGTTGGCCCCTCGGGGCCGATCTCGACTTCTTTGTAGCGGGTTTTGGCAAGCCCCCGGCACATTGCGCCGTTGAACTCCATGTTGATGCGGGTGCTGCGGAGGTGGGTAAGATGCTTGGTCAGCGCGGCGGCATGGATGGGTTGCCCGTCCCAAGTCGGAAAAGCCAGATCATCCGGGTTGACCGCCAAACCTTGAGACAGGAGCAAGTCCAGATACCGCGGTGTCTGCCGCAGTTCCTCTTCCCCTGTGAATTCAATCCGCTGAAGCGCCGCCAGCGGCATCGACACAATATCCTCCGCCCTATGCCCAAGCGCCTGAAGACCCAGCAAAACAACCTCTTGCCGCTTGTCAAAGGCTTTGGACATGAACTTCGCAACCACGTCGTCCAGTCGCTCTCCCTTGCAATACTGGGCAAAGATATCGTGGTAATTTCGCCCGCTGTTCACACCCTCATTGACCTCATCGCCAAAACAATGGTCGTTCAGTTGAACGGTCATTTCTTTGACCCAAGGCAGCGAGGTGATCTCCTTGCGGATGCCAAAGGCCATCAGAAAGGCGAAATTCGGCGAACACCAGTAGGTGGGGAGTCGAAATTCGACTCGCACCGTTCTTGCATCCGAAACTTCGACCGTCTCGACGAACCCCATGTCTGTAATGGGTTCGTCGAGTTCCGGGTCTGTCACCGCTTCGAGACAGTCCCAGACGTCGAGTTCCAGCTCTGTTTTGAGAGTGGACACCAGCATCGGATCACTCCGCCGCAATCTGAACCGGAGACCCGGCCAATTCGACTTTTTTCTTATTTACATCAATGTCGTAAAGACGTGCAGCGTTGAGGCCGAGGATCTTTTCTTTGATCTCATCGGTCAGTTGCACACCCCGTTCCTGGGCGATGTCTTCGGGGATTTGATAGTCCCAGAATTTCTCAACCAACCATTTCGGCGTCCAGATCGCATAGTCCGAGCCAAACAACAGCTTGTCTTCACCCAGCCAGAACAACAGCTCTGCCATGATCTCGCCGAAATAGCGCGGACGCGAATGAATGAACGGCAACGCCACAGCCAAACCACCATAGACATTGGTTTCCTGCGTCGCGATCCAGCAGAACTCATCCAGACGCGGCAGTCCGCAATGTTCGATGATCCAGTTCAGGTTTTGGAAATCCGTCGCCGCATAGTCGACATCGCGCACATCAAACGCATCCATGGACAGGGGCGTGATCGTTGGGCCCTTGTGGACATGGACATTCTTGATGCCCAGCTTCTCGCAGAGTTCAAAGCATTTGTAAGCGGCCGGATCATTCAGCGCCCAGCCTTTGCTGTCGCCATTCCATTCGGCCGTGTACATTTTCACGCCCTTAATGTCGAAGGTCTCTTTCATGTAGTGGATGTATTCCAGAGCCTTTTCGCCATCACGCGGATCGAACGAGCCGTTGACGATAAAGCGCTCAGGATGACGGGCGGCCATCGATGAGCTGCGCTCGATCGAGGAAAAGCCCTTTTTGTAGAAATCGTTGAGATAGGTCGATTGGATGATCGCCATGTCGTCCGGGCCATCGACGAAGAGATCGCGATAGACGTCATCTTCGCTGTATTTTTCGAACTTCGATTTTTCCCAAAGCTCCTCGGATGGGCTCAGGTTGGTATGATAGGCGTAGAAGCAATCAATGAATTGCTTGCCGTGGATATTCGCCTGATTTTCAGGGCTGCCGTCCCAAAAATGGGTGTGCCCGTCGAGTACGAAAATCTCTTTCCCCTCAGGTGTCTTGAACATGGTTTCCTCCCAAAGTGTCGTGGTGCGTTTGTGTTGATTTGGATGTTGGGTCAGAGGGCGCGAAGAACCGCGCCCTCCCGTCCTTGCGTCATCAAATGTATTCGAACACGTCGTCCATGTTGCCAAAGAGGATCACCACGTTGTCATCCACGCGGACCATGCGGCCATAGTGGGTGGAGGTGTTCACCTCAAAGATCTCAGCGGTCATTTCACGACCGAAGAATTCGCTGATCTCATCCATTTTGAAGATCAGCTTGCCTTCGCCATCCACCCGGATCGTCGCCGGGTTATAGGTGACCGTCACGTTCGGATCCTGCCCCATGAATTCGGCGATGGCACGGGCCTCGACCGAGTCATTCATGGTGATCCCACACTGGTGTGAAATCGTTTGATCGAAGGTGATGTCCTTCATAGATTTGAAAATGTTCTGCTTGGAAGCATCACGGGCATTGATAGACATTTCTCATTCCTTTTCAGAAAGTTAGCTGAGGCCCAACTCGGTGACGATCTGGCTGATCCGCTCATGCGAAACAGCTTTGACATCTTCGAACGATACCGGCTTGGAATGCGGCTGCGACCAGATCGGCTGCAACGCGATGGCGGCTTTGTCGGCCAGGTCGCGGTGCTTCGCGAGCCAGCCTTTGAACAGCTTGCGGTTGTGATCGCCGTATTGTTCGTCGTTTGCCAACAGGTAAATCAGGTCCACGGTGTTCGCGAGGTTGCGCTCGTAATCCGCTTCTGCGGCCGAGATCACCGGCGGCGTGATGAAGTCGTTGTTGGCGGCTGCGGCCTGCATGAAGAAGCCCGACCGGATCAATTCGCCGACCAGAGGTTCGAACACGATGTTGATCGCGAAATATTGCTCGAGGTAATCCTCACAGCCCATGATCGTCTCGATCGCTTCGCGGGTCGGCTGCCAGATCGGATCTTCGAGCCAGCATTTTTTGCCCAGCTCATCGTCCCACCCTTCAAGATCCATGCCGATTTCGGCCAGATACAAGGTGATGTCCTGTGCAAGGCGCATCTTGTAGGACGAGTTCGTCAAGGTGGCGTTGTTGATCATCTGGGATTAGCCATAGCGCTGCGCCTGCATCAGCGAGGTGCCAAGACCAAATTCGGCATGTTTCCATGCGCCCAAATGTTTTTGCAGGATCATCTGCCAGTTTTTGTCGAAAGACCGCGGTGCACCGGCGCGGCGCGCATTGGTGATCACGCTTTGCACCATGCTCTCGATCTTGGACTGGCGCTGATAGTGGGTGCGTTCCCATTCTTGGTCGGGGGCGCGGAAAGCGTGCCAGTTGCTCGACAGCGCGGCCGTGCTGTCTTTCGTGTAGGCCCCGCCGCCTTTTCCGCCCTCGAATTCAATGATCCAGTTTTGGATCAGGTAGCGCTCGGGATCGGGTTGTACGTCAACTGTGACGTCTTCGTAATGGGTTGCCCGTTTGCCGCGCGGTTCGAAATAGTTGTAGCGGCGGCTGGTTGAGCCGACGAATGTTGCGGCACCGGCGGCGCCGGATCCTACTGAGCTTGATGTTGCTACCATTGTAGCCTCCCTTTGGTTGGTTTCACGTCACTAGCGTTCGAGCCGGGTTCAATGGCCCGAAGAACCGGAAGTGGGCGTGAACTTGTCGTAGAAAATGCGGTCTGTTTCGAAGTTGCGCATGAACAAAACGGGTGTCAGCGCGTCGATCATCGGCGGCGGTCCACAGGCATACACGTCCCCCTCCCCGTCGCAGTCGATCTCCTTCAACCGCGCATCGACGCATTCATGGACAAAGCCGCGCTCGCCGGCCCATCCGCTGTCGTCAGCCTCATGGCTGAGCACCGGAATGAACTCGACATTCGGGTGGGCGTCGGTCAACGCCTTGATCTCGTCCAGTTTGAAAAGGTCGCTTTGAGACCGCGCGCCGTAGAAGAAATAGATCGGGCGCTCTTCTCCGCTGACCACCTGATCGTTCAAAATCGACCAAACAGGCGACATCCCGGACCCGGCTCCGACAAGGATCACTGGCCCGTCTCGTCCTTCGCGTCGGAAGCACATCCCGTAGGGCCCTTCGATTTCGACTTCGGCTCCGGCTTTGATGCCGCCATCGTCGAGTTCGTTGGAGAACCGTCCGTCAGGGTATTTTTTGATGATGAAGCCGAGTTTTTGGGCTTCGCTCGGCGGATTTGCCATGGAGAACGAGCGTGTAATCTTCTCCCCTTTTTCCGTTTTGACTGTGATGTCGACATATTGACCCGCCCAAAATTTGAGAGGCGCATCCAGTTCAATTTGAACAGCGCGAATGTCATGGGTCAGTTTTTGGAAATCGACGATCTTGCCGGAATACTGCTTCACCGGGATCGACTTGGACAGAACCTCTTCGTCATAGTTCAACAGTTCGATATCAATGTCGCTGTAGGCATGCGCGCGGCACATCAGGATATGCCCGCTGTCTTTCTCCATGTCATTCAACGCGAAGGTGGAGTATTTCAACATCTCCGTTTCGCCATTCAGCTTGACGCATTTACACGCCGAGCATTGCCCTTCCTTGCACCCGTGAGGTAGCGCGATCCCCTGCCGGAACGCGGCGTCGAGAATGGTTTCGTCTTCCTCGACTTCAAACTCCACTCCGACCGGTTCCAACCGGACAGTATAAATATCCGTCATTGTGTCCTCCCTATCCACAGCGTGCAGACATTGCACACCGGGTGGTGGGGGCCGTCAGTCGGCCCCCGCCGTGTTGGTTTAGTTGCAGGGGTTGATGGTGAAGCCTTCGCGATACTTGGCGATATGCGCATCGCGATCCGTATCCGACATTGCGCGCAGCATGTTCAGCGGCGACCGCAGCGTGTGACCACGCACATGCTCGAGCTTCCACATATCCTTGTTGTCGAACCGCAGGTGCGGCTGAGCGACAAGGGTTTCGCCATCTTCGCGGACGAAGTTCAGATCCTTGATGGCATCCGCCAGATCCCAACCGTCGTAGACGCTTTCCCATTCGCGTTTGCCCGAGAATTTGCCCATCGCAGGCGTTGGGCGGCCCTCGTATTCATCCGAGAACGCAGAGACTGCGGTCCAGCGATCCAGCTCATGCGCAAAGGTGTGCCACTGGCCGTCGATCTGATCGACAACGATGTCTTCACGGACGACACATGGCACCAAGCTCGACCAGCACCGATGCGGATAGACGTAGCCGGTGTCTTCGTTGAAGGTGACGACCGTTTCACCCGGCTTCGACAGTTTGGAGTACCATTTCCAGAAATCACCGAACTCGGCATACCAACCCGGATATTTGTGCTCGAACCATTCGAAATCTTTTTCGGTCTGAGCTTCGATCCGCCAGAAGTTAACAGGCCAGCCAACGGCAAAGAACTGAGCGATCTTGTGAACGTAGTTCTTCTTGGTGATCCGGTTCCAGGCTTCCTGGACGTCATCGTGGTGGACTTTCACACCATACTTCTCAAGCGGAAGCATGTAGGTCCGGTAGTAGTCTTCAAAGATCCAGCGGTGCCACATTTCCGCATAGGACTCTTTGTCCTTGTCGCGGTTGGTGGTGCCGTATTCGATCAGCGTACCGATGGCAGCGTCAACGATGGCGTGGTTTTGCCAGAACGCGTAACGCAGATCGCGTTCCAAAAGCAGGTGGTTTTCCGGCTCTTTGAGCGCGGCCATCAACATCGAGTGGCCGTTGCCAATGTGACGGCTTTCGTCCGACTGAACCGACAAGAACACGGTGGGCAGCGCGTAGTCGCCATTGCGGGCGGCTTCCGACGGCATGGCCACGAAAAGCGTGTTGGTAAAGGCCGTTTCAGCAACCACGGTCAAATACATACAGGCCGAAGTCATCACGTCCCCGGTGATGAAGCCTTCGCCGAATTGGCGGCCGATTGTGGTGGCATAGCATTTGCCAAACGCTTCTTCGGTGATGTCGAACCCGGCCGGGTCGATGTAGTTTTCCATGTACCACTTTTTCAGGTTCATCTGAATCGTGGAGTGACGGAATTCGTCCACCATCTGCATGGTAAACCCGGTCCGCAGATCTTCGCCCGGAGCCAGGCGTGCAATCATCGCCATGGAGCGCGCCGCCGAAATTTCCGGGAAGGGGATGATGGCCAAGAAGAGCTTCATCCATTCGACCCAACGGGGTTGAACATTGCGGAACATGTCACCGCGCAAAGCGGCGTCAAGTGCGCCATAAACCCGGTTGTCCTTTTCTTCCTGCATCGGGAAGTAGGAGCGCAGAACCTGTTTCATCGGGTCGCGCGGTGCCTTGGTGATTTTGTAGTCTGTCGGAAAGGTGCTGGCTTCCTGCACATAAGAAGGGTTCCAACCAAGATCGGAAATCTTCTTGGTGGCCTCCCCCACCGAAATCCCACGCTGAGACGTGATTTTATTAAGCGTTAAAGTCATGCCATGAGCCTCCTTAAAGCTCTGCAACCGGAACCCCGGTCACCTGTTGGCGGCTTTTGCCGTTGCGTTTGAGCGCCGGTGTTCAATCTCCAGCGGCGCCGGTTTTCGGCAAAGGTTGAAAAGATCGACATCCTTACGATGGCCGGCATGTGCCTTGGCCCATCACCCGAATGCACTCACTCCCTATCCTTCGTTCTTTGAGGCTGCCCCGCGTGGAGCAGCTGCTCGCGTCTTGTGCAGGTCTTGTTGCAAACGGCGTTCCACAATTCGAAAAAACCGCAGATCTCGCGGTTAAAAATATTTAAGTGTTTGTTTATAATGTATATTTTCTGTTAATTTATTTTGCACACTCAAAATCAGCCGTGTCTGCACCCTGAGTGAAACGGACATATTGTCGCATATTGTGTCACTCGGACGTTTCGCACAGTTACGAAGCGTTACACGTTACACTTAACGCATTTTACACTCTGCCCGGAGAGGCTCAGGCCGACGAAAAAAAGCAGTGCTCAAAACGCAATATGCCGAGCATTCGCCCGGCACGTTGTGTGGATATTCCTCGAAGATTTCGCGCTGATGCGGGAGGTTTCGACGCCTCAAAATCTCGCTGAAACCTCAGGCGTAAAGACGCCGTTTCGCGGCGGGTGCAAGACCGATTTCCTGACGATATTTCGACACAATACGTCGGGACACGGTGATGCCCTCCACCTGCAACAGCGCCGTCAAGCGACGATCAGACAGCGGATGAGCGGAATCCTCGGTGGCAAGAAGAGCCCGGATGCGCGCCTGAACTTTAGCTTTGGAATGTGTCATCCCGACCGAAGCCGCCCCGGCGCAAAGCACCCGCGCCGCGATCACGCCATGGGGGCCTTCGATCAACAGCCCATTCAACACCCGGCTCACGGTGCTGGCATGATACCCGGCGATCTGGGCGATTTCGGACATGGTCATCGGCTCCAAAGCTTCGGCCCCGGTGTGAAAATACGCGCTTTGTCGATCCACCAAAACCCGCACCACCTGCTTTACCGCGGACTGACGCAATTCCAGGGCTTGTTTCAACGCTCGCGCCCGCGCAAGCGCTTCACGCAACGCGGGGGTCTGCCCGGCTTTTGGCATCGGTAAAATCGACACTTCGGACGCGCGCGCGGAGAGAAATTCGATCTCCCACCCCGTCGCGGACAAGGTCACCCTGACGTCCGGTTCACGCAAAAGCGTCGCATCCGTCATGAAAACAGCACCCGGTTTCGGGTTCAGCCGACGGATCACGGACAGGCAGGACATCACCTCCTCCATCTCAAGCCCGGTGGCTTTCGCCAGACAGGTGGGACCGCCTTTTTCAAACGCCCCCAGATGGGCCAAAACCCGCCCCATGGTCTCGGTCATGGCGTCCTGATCTTCCAACTGAAGCCGCAAACACTCTTCGAGAGTCCGGGCGAAAAGCCCCGCCGGTTCAACACGCTTCTGGATAATCTTCAGCGCCGTTTCGACCACCTCAGCCCGCATATCCAGCGTCTCGGAGATCTGGGCCACCGACCGGCCAAGCCAGCCGGATGGATCAAGTTCCTCGATCAAGGCGGTGACCAGTTTTTCCAACTGCCCGCCTTGTAAAATCAACCCGGCCAGCTCGCGAAAGACATGATCATAGAGGCTTGAGGCGTCTTCAACGGCGGTCATTTCAAGAACATCCGTCGCACTGACACCGCCCGCGCTGCGCGGACGCAGCACGATCATCGGATTGTCCCGCGCGGTCTGTGCAATATAATCATCCAACTCGGCCGACGACATGTTCAACACCTCGATCACCTGACCGATTTTGAACACCTGTGTCTGTCTGGCGCGCATACGTATGGCTAGCGTCATCTCTTTCTCCCTCTGTCCCTCTCGGGACAACTCCTCCGTCCCGGTTGGGACAAAACTCTGGCCATGTGCGCGATGGCCGGGTTATCGTGGCTTAACTGAAACCCGGACACGCAGCCCGATGCACAAGACCGATCCGACTGGCGGAACACTCCCTTTCGAATACGCGCCACCCGAACTGTCCTATCCCGGCCTCTCGCCACAGCTTTTGGCTCGGGTGAAACAGCTTTGGGCCGCGCAAGGGTTGGACTTCGATCGCTACTGGCGCGACGGGGTGCGCAGCCTGCCGGGGTTTCGGGCCTTGCCGCGCGTTGAGAACGCGCCCAACAGCGCCGAGGTGGATCTGGTCTTTCTGTTTGACCAATGCATTCTCTGGGTCCGGGCGTTGCACGCGGGGACAAGTTGCGGACGCACTCATCACATCGAAGGCCTGACCCCGGCGCAATGGCACGGGCTTGCGGCCCTGTCTGCGCGGCTGACCGAACAACTCAGCGCCCTGCGGCTTTTGGCATTGACCGACCTGCCGATGCCCGCCATGCAAATCGCCCGGTCGATTTCCGAAGATGTGGATATGGCTCTGGTCCTGCTGATCCGCCCCAAACTTGCACAACGGTTTGCCGACTGCCAAAGCGTTGAAGAGGCGAATGAATTTTGGCGGCGTCACATCGCGGGCGGGCGGGTTTTTCGGACCATTTCCGAAAAGCTCTATACCGTTGGCATTGATCACTCCGCCGACACCGACTATGCGAAATGGCGCAAGACGGTGCTGACCACGCTGGGCGCGGCGGTGCACAGCAACGCGCTCAACACCCATGTTCCGACCCGCCAACACGACAACGTGCTGGTGAATGACGACAGCTTGCATTTTGCCACGTTTCGGATTCATGAACTCTGTGCCTTCGCTCAACTGGTGGAGCCGGATTTGACGAAAATATTGGATCTGGCGGGCGCAACAGCCGCCAATACACCCTCTGCAACCGACCCGCTTGCGCAGCTGGCCGGACCGTTGAACAGTATACTCGTGAGCCAGATTCAAAGGCTGGCGGCCCCCGGAACGACGCCCACCGGAGTGCGGCAGGCGTCAAAGCTCCATTAGTGCTTGAGGTCTTCGGCTTGGCCAAGGCGATTTTCGGCCACCCAGCGCGCGGCCAGAACAAGTGCCCCTGCCGCGAAATCTTTGCCGTGCTCCTCAACCATCTCTTCGGCCACTTTCGCCAGTGCCTGGAAAAAACGGTCCTTGCTTTGTTCTTCTGTGGTCAATGCTTGTGTCATTGATCCTTCTCCCTTGGTTTTTCTATTTGAACATGTCGTCTGGAAAAGTGGCGATGGACACCGTGCCATCCTCACTTCCCAGTGCCAGATGTGTGCCGGTCCCAGACCACGCGACCGACGTGACGGCAACGCCGGTGCCTTCGCGCAGCATCATCTCCTCGGGTTGGCCCACCCGGCAAATCGTGACCAAACCATTGCTATAAACCACGGCGCAGAGGTCACGTTTCCCGTGAACCGACAGCCGATCCACAATCGTCAACCCCGGTTTTCCCGTCGTGATCGGGTCCCCTTCGTGATCGCCAAATGGCAGTTCAGGCAGCGCCCAACCCACCACGCGGAAGGCCCCGGACGCGACCAGGGCCCGCGACGTTGCACTGAAATCCACCGACTGCACCGCCTGCGGAAAATCAACGATCCGATCCGCTTGCCCGGCAACGGCATCCACCACCAGAACAGACTTGTCGCGACACCCCGCAACCAACCAACGCGCGCAGGGCGACCAGCGCATCGCCAAAACCTGACCCTGACAGGGCAGTGTCGTCAGAAGCTCAAGACCTTCGGCTTTGACGACACTGATATGCCCCGCCCCCCAACACGCCAACAGGCCCCCATCGTCTGACACCGCGATGTCACGCACATCATGCGTCAGCTCTGTGCTGCTCAGCGGTTCCCCACCCTCAGCACTCACGACCGATATCTGATCGCCACGCCCGACCACGATCTGTGCCGCGCCCGGCATCGCAGTCAGTGCCGTGATGTCAACGCCCTCACTGGGCAGCAACCGCAGAAGCTGGCCGCGGGGCGTCGCGCGCCAAAGCTCTTCTCCCTCGCTATGGACAAAGGCAAATCCCTGTGGCCCAAGCGGGCACATTTTACTGTCTGGCAGCGCCGTGGCATCCCGGCTGGTCAGAGGCATCGGCAGTGGTTTTTCCCGCGCCCGAATGGTCATCCGGCCGGTGTCGAGTTCCTGCCGTATCCGTTTTTCCGGGCCTTCGGCATCCTTCACGCCGACAAAGGTCATGCGCCCGTCGGCCTGAACCACCGCAAGCGCCGTTCCGTCCATGTTGAACAGAACCTGCCGGATGTTTTGGTCCAAATCCCATGTCCGGGCCAACAAATCAAAAAGCGAGAGCGCCTGAGGCGGCATATGCTGTGTCATTCAGTTTTCCTTTTTCATAACGGCGTCGATTTCCGCATCCAGTGCAGAAAGACGCCCTTCCAATGCATTGATCCTGTCGGCGCTGCGCTCCAACGCGGCCTCATTTTGGCGACGCGCGACCTCGCGGGCCTCGTCAACCACGCCGTCCTCTTCGTCCTTCATGTCCAACACCATCATCCCACTGGCCTTTTGGTTCAGCCGCATATGCTCGACATTCGCCGCCGCGATGTCCTGTGTGACCTTCAGGCGATCCATGAGAATATCTTGAATGCTGCGTGATTGACCTGTCATTGAGACCCCCTTTAAATGAGTGCTGTTTGACGCATTGAAGGGCCGACACGATGATTGATCCCACCGACATTCGATTTTTCCAAACGCTGGCGTTGGTGTGTCACCAAACCGATGGCGTGGACACGCACTGTCAAAACGCCATCCAGCAGGCGCTTGACACCCGTGATCCGCAAGACATGCGCGCGGCACGCCACGCCGTTGATGCGCTGGACGATGTGCTCAAAGATCAGATTTTGCAGCAGGTGCATCGGCGGATGGCCACCGATATTTCTGCGATATGGGATGTGATGTCCTACGCCTCGGGGCAAACCAAAGAGCGCCCGAACTGAGCCTGCATCGTACAAACCACACGGCCCTGTATGCAATTTCTCGTGCACGGCTATCCCCTCCCCTGAACATCCGGTCTTTCGTATGGGTCAGGCTATCGAAGCGACAGGATGACGCAATGAAATCCGCTTTAAACAGGTGGATTTTTGCCCAAATTCGTGGTGCGTTGGAAAAGTTGTAAAATAGCTTTACGGTTTCATTTTGAGGTTGGAACATATTGTTCCATAAGAGATTTTTCTGCAGTGCAGTATATTTTCCAAATCACGATTATTTCCGAATCACCCTCTTGATTTCGTCCGATGATTCGCGCTGTTCTGGGTCATCTCAGGCCAATCAAGAGAGCCCCATGACCCGCTTTTTCACCGATCCGGCACCGCGAGATTTCGCCCTTCGGGAGGTCCGGCACGAGGATCTGCCGACCCTGATCCAACAGTTGAACGATCCCCGGATTGCCCCTTGGCTTGCCGCCGTGCCACAGCCCTTTGGCCCGTCCGAGGTCGATGCGCTGCTGGCCCATGGCCAGCATCCCGGTGAACATCTCTTCATTGTCGAACAAGGCGGCGCAGTGGCGGGATGCCTGTGCACCGGGGCCTCACTTTGGTATTGGCTCGACCCGGAGTTTTGGGGTCGCGGGTTGATGCATCACGCGCTACAGGTCGCCATTGCCACCCATTTCACCACGCTCGCACCGCCGCTGATCGCCACATGCCACACTGATAATGCGGCGTCGCAGGCGCTGCTGACACGGCTTGGTTTTTCACCTGCCCCAACCCTGCGCAAAATGTTTTTCCAAAGCACACAGTCGGCGCAGCTTTGCCGTGATTTTGTGATGACGCCGGAACAATGGCATCTGTTGCACCCGCCGCTCATTGCCGTGAATGACGTCAGCCTGCGTCCGGCGGAGCAAAAGGACGCCGCGACCTTGGTGCATATGTTGCCCCACACCGGATCACCGATCTGGCCGACCCCGGAAACGATCCGCGCGTTTATCGAAACGCATCGCTTTCGCGGCCCGCCAAGGGGCCTTTTCGTCATACTCGACGCGCATCGCCGCAGCTTAGGCATGGCGCTTTTGACAAAAAACACGCCCGCTTTGCGCTTTCTGTCAGAAGAAGACACAGCCCGTCACCATGATCACGTCGCCGCCGCATTGGCGCAAGGCATCGGCGCTGTTCAGTCTTTCAGATGCGAATAAACCGTGTTGCGTGAGATGCCCAAACGGCGGGCGGTCAGGGCCACATTGCACTGACAGATTTGAAAGACACGCCGCACCTCGAGGCATCGCTTTTCTCGCATCGGAACCCCCAAACAGCGACCACAGGCCCTGGTCTCGCTCTGTTGCGCCGGAAAGAAATGGTCCACCTGCGTCTCGCGTACGATCCCGGCGGGACAGCTTGCCACCAAGACCTGCAAATGATGCCGCAAATCGTTCAAATTACCAGACCGTTCCATTGACGCGAGCTTGCGCAGGGCCTTGGCCGACAGTTGATGCTGCGGCGACAAATCCGCCAGCATGATACGCGCCAATTTGTCGAAATCCGTGCGCGCCCTGAGCCCCGGCAAATCAACAGTCAGCATGTTGACACCCGCAATCGTTCTGGTCCGTATATGGGTTTCATCCTGCTGTGGCTGATCCGTCGCCACCACATACCAATGCCCCGCCGCCACATCTCTGCGCACACTGTCCAGGAGCACGTTCAAATCGTCTGCGGCCAGACCCTTCAGCGCAGAAACATGCTCCAGCACCAATGTGCCGCCCTGTGCCAGGGAGAGCCCCGACGGGGCGGTGGCCTGCATCAACTCCCCGATCACCCCGCGCATATCCGCGTCTTGGATCAGCCTGCGGCAGTCTACGGCGATCAACGGTTTTGCCGGATGCACATGTCGATGTATGACCTCGGCCATGGCGGTTTTGCCGCTTCCCGTTGCGCCGTGAATGCACACTGGCTGGCCCACATCCGCCGCCCGGCGCGCCACACGCAAGCATTCGCGCACCAGCTCGTCATCAAAGACAAGCTCCTGGTCCTGAGGTTCTAGCCGGTAAAGCCGCGGGGCACGTAGCGTCACTTCCTGCGCGGGGGTACCACCTGAGCGCGGCCGTGACATTGGGCGCAGCCGGGCGAAATAGCTCGCATTCAACCCATCCGAAAGCTCGACCGTGTCCCCCCGGATCAGTTTGCGCAGGATCGAGCGAAAGGTCCCGTTAAAAATTTCGCTGAACCGGCTTGTGGCCACACAGTTCAGACCCGACAGCAATCTGGCCGAACTTCTGTTGGCGCCGGTGACATAACCCTCTTCGTTCACCGCTACCATGCCCACACTCTGCGTCGGCAAATATTCGACTCTGGGATGGAATTGTATGATGTAATCCCGGCGATGGCTTTCGATGAACAATCGGTTTTCAATGTTCGTCGCTGCCAGACCGACCAGAGCTTTGGTGTGATACTGGCGGGCAGACACTTCCGAGGACGCATCGAGCAATCCGACAATCTTGCCGTCCGACGCAAAAATCGGGGCGCAGACGCAGGACACCCCGCCGTGACGCGTAAAAAAATGCTCAGGCCCGGTCACCATACTGGTCTGTCCGGTGAACAGCGCCAGCCCAAGCGCATTCGTGCCGCGCAAATCTTCGCGCCAGATCGAGCCGGGGCGCACGCTGCGCGAACATTCGGCGGCGTGGAATTCAGCATCCATGATGGCGTCCAAAACGGTGCCGTTCGCATCCGCGAAAGCCGTCATATAATTCGTACCGGCAATCTGCGAACTCAAAAGCTCAAGTTCGGGTCGCACAATTTCCATCAGCCGTTCGTTCTGCTGGCGTGCGATTTGCAGCTCCTGATACGAGATCACTGCCTCCACGGGCGCGCCACCGGGGTCCAGCCCCACGCGCAGACACCGCTGCCAACTGCTTGCAATCTCCTCAGGCATCGCGCCATGCGCAAATTGTTCACCGGCGTCCAACGCCGCGCGCGCTGTCATAAATGCTGTTTTCATACTCATGAAGCGCACGATCCTCCCGTTGATCCCAACAGTTTTACCCTGAAATGCAGGAAATCAACGAGAATGTTCAGTTTTTGAACAGCGAATGTGAAGGATGTTCAAAAAATCTGACCGTCATCAACGGCCAGCGCCGTGGCGCAGCTTGTCCAATGACAGGGGCCTCACGCCCCTGTCTGACCACAGATTGCAAAATGGCCTTGGGCTTATGTGGGCTTATTCGGTGTCACCCGCCGCATCAGAAAAGGCCGCTTTGTCCGTCCCCAGCAGCGGGGCCGCGCGATCAAGGGTCATTTCACTGCGTGAGAACCGGATCGGCGTACGCAGTCCCTCAATCCCCTCTGGCGCAATCCGCAGGTTGCGCGCTTCGATCTGTGGCTCGGACAGGGCTTGGGCCACCGTGTTGATCGGCCCGACCGGCACCCCCGCCTGTTCAAGTGCGGCGATCAGATCATCCCTTGACCACGCGGTCGTGGCATGGACCAGCGTCGCGCAAAGCCTCTCGCGATGTGCGACCCGCGCTGGGTTGGTGGCGTAGTCCGGGTTGGTTTCCAGCCCCTCAAGCCCAAGCACACGGGTCAGTGCCGCGAATTGCCTGTCGTTGCCGCATGCGATGATCAGATGGCCGTCGGCGGAGGGGAACACCTGATAAGGCACGATATTGGGATGGGCGTTGCCCAACCGTGTGGGGGCAACACCGCCAAGGAGGAAATTGGTGGCCTGATTGGCAAGCACGCCCACGCCGCACTCCAACAGGGACAGGTCCACATGCTGGCCCAAACCCGAGCGCGCCCGCTCCGCCAAGGCGGCCTGAATACCGATCACCCCATAAAGGCCGGTGAACACGTCGATCCATGCGACGCCGACCTTTTGTGGTTCGCCACCGGGTTCGCCGGTCAAATCCATGATGCCGCACATGCCCTGTATGAGGAAATCATAGCCGGGCTGTTTGGCGCGTGGACCGTCCTGACCGAACCCGGTCACGGAGGCATAGACCAAGCGGGGGTTGAGTTTCGACACGCTGTCAAAATCAAGCCCAAATTTCACCAGCCCGCCGACCTTGAAGTTCTCAATCAAAACATCCGCATCGGCAATCAGCGCCTTGAGCCGGGACAAATCCTCGGGGTTGGAAAAGTCGCAGGTGACAGATCGCTTACCGCGATTGGCAGCATGAAAATAGGCCGCGACCTTTTCCGTGCCGCCATCAGGCAGCGGACGTTCGATAAAAGGCGGCCCCCAACGGCGCGTATCGTCGCCGTCCGGGGACTCGATTTTAATGACCTCAGCCCCCAGATCCGCCAAAGTCTGGCCGATCCAGGGACCGGCCAGAATGCGGGCAAGCTCTACGACCTTGAGACCCTTGAGAGGTGCGTCGCTGATCATGGATCAGCCGAACGCTTGCAGGCCAGTGATCGCGCGCCCGAGGATCAGCGCGTGTACGTCATGTGTGCCCTCATAGGTGTTCACCGTTTCCAGATTCTGCGCATGGCGCATCACATGATATTCGATCTGGATGCCATTGCCGCCGTGCATGTCACGGGCGTTGCGTGCAATATCCAACGCCTTGCCACAGTTGTTGCGTTTGATCAGCGAGATCATCTCGGGCGCGAACCGGCCCTCATCGAACAACCGACCCACGCGCAGTGCCGCTTGCAGTCCGAGCGCAATTTCCGTCTCCATATCCGCGAGTTTCTTTTGGTAAAGCTGGGTCGCGGCCAGAGGGCGATTGAACTGATGGCGGTCCAGCCCATATTGGCGCGCCCGATGAAAACAGTCTTCAGCCGCGCCCATCACACCCCATGCAATGCCATAGCGCGCGCGGTTGAGACAACCGAACGGACCACCCATCCCTTCAATATTCGGCAAAATCGCCTCTTCACCCACCTCCACATTGTCCATGACAATCTCGCCGGTGATTGAGGCCCGCAGGGAAAGCTTGCCACCGATTTTCGGTGCAGACAGGCCCTTCATACCTTTCTCAAGGATAAAGCCACGCACCTTGCCGCCATGCGCCTCCGATTTGGCCCAAACCACGAACACATCGGCAATCGGGCTGTTGGAAATCCACATTTTCGAGCCAATCAGGCGATAGCCGCCGTCGGTCTTGATGGCGCGGGTTTTCATGCCCGCCGGGTCTGACCCCGCATCGGGTTCGGTCAGGCCAAAACAGCCGATATATGCGCCGCTAGCCAGTTTGGGCAGGTATTTTTGCTTTTGGGCCTCAGAGCCATAGGCATAGATCGGGAACATCACGAGCGAACTTTGCACCGACATCATCGAGCGATAGCCACTGTCCACACGTTCAATGGCCCGCGCGACCAGACCGTAGGACACATAGGAGGCCCCGACCCCGCCATATTCCTCGGGCACGGTCACGCCAAGCAACCCCAACTCACCCATTTCGCGGAAAATCTCCGGGTCTGTCTTTTCTTCAAGATAGGCCTCTGCGACGCGCGGTTGCAGGCGATCCTGCGCAAAACTATGCGCTGTCTCCGAGATCATGCGCTCTTCGTCGCTCAGTTGCTCTTCGAGCAAGAACGGATCAGCCCAATGAAACGAACTCCCTTTGTGGGATGGTGCAGACATGTTGGATCTCCTCATTTCGACCGGATGGATTCTATGGATTTCAGTGAAAATATGCATGGAAATCGCCGTTATAAAGCGATATTTACACATTACTTCATGCATAAAGAGAATGATATGAGGCAAAGACGCTTCCTCCCCTCCGTCAAACTTCTCATGGCACTCGACGCGGTGGTGCGACACCGCTCGATCACGGCGGCGGCCGAAGAATTGAGTCTGACTCAGAGTACGGTGAGCCGTTTGATCCTGACGCTGGAAGAGCAGCTGGGAAAAGATCTTTTCACCCGCGAACGTCGGCGGTTGATCCCCAATGCCGCCGCGATCAGTTATCAACGCGATGTGGCGCGCGCCCTCGACATGATTCAGCGGGCGTCGATGTCGGTGGTCACCAACCCCGATGGCGGCACCCTGTCGCTTGCGATCCTGCCCACCTTCGCGACGCGGTGGCTTGGGCCGCGTCTGAGCGGGTTTCTCAACGCCCATCCGGGTGTGGCCGTGAACATGTCCACGCGGATCGGTCGGTTTGATTTTGGCGGCGAAGTGTTCGACGCCGCCATCTATTATGGCCAACAGAATTGGCCCGAGGCGCGTTCTATGAAGCTGTTTGATGAAACTGTAACGGCTTGTGTCTCACCCGGTTTCGCGGCCTCCCATCGGTTGCAAAATCTTGAGGACCTAACGGGCGTGCCAACGCTGCATCTTGAAAGCCGACCAAGCGTTTGGGCGGATTGGTTCGAAGGGCAAGGAGGCTCCGCGACAGGAACGAACGGGATGATGATGGATCAGTTTTCAATGATGATTCAGGCGGCGATTTCCGGGCTTGGGATCGCGCTTCTACCAGATTATCTTGCCCGGATCGAAATCTCCGAAGGCCGGCTTGTGCCCGTGCTGCGCCAAGCCGTGCCTGTTCGGGGGGCATATTGGCTGGTTTGGCCGGCACAAAAGGACGACCACGCGCCTTTGGTCTCATTCCGGAATTGGTTGTCTGTGGCGGCCCAACCAGAGAGCCCCTCCTGACGGAACCGTCACATCCTGGCCGATCTCAGTGACATGCCGGCGTTTTGCAAACAGGTGGTGACGGCAGACCGCTTTAGAACGCGATGGAATAGGCCAAGCCCACGCCAAAGCTTTCAAAATCCGATGCCCCGATCCCGTCATAAAACCCGGTCAGTGCTAGGTTTGAACCGCCGTCAAAGGCATAGCTCAGACCCAAATCCACGCGGCCGCGCCATCCCTCAGAGCTTAGCTCAAGGGTGCTTGCAGCGCCGGTGCCCTCGCCATGGGCCCAGATGGCTGAGACACCGCCATTGATCCGCAAATCCGCGTTTGCCAGCGGCACGTCATGCTCAAAGTCCAGCCCAAGCGCCGCCTGAGCGAGGCCAACCCTTTGCTCGGGGATGATGTTGCCCAGCCCATCTTGATAGGTCAGTTGTGTGTCTGAGGTATAAGACAGGTCAAAATTCGGACGTAGAGTGGTTGGTCCGTAATCCATTTCCCCGGCCAATTTCGCCTGAAGCAGCCACCGCTTTGTATCGAACTGATCGGCGTAGGTGCCATAGGGGGAAATGTCGTTTGAGGTCCGTCCATAGAGCGCGCGCCCTTCAAAGTAGAGCGGATGATTGGGACTGCGCGCGATGACATAGGGCCCGGCCAACCACCCCTGCCCCGTGACGCTCGCCGGCCCGTCTGTTTGATCTATGTAATCGAATTGCAGCATGGCCCCAACCATCATGTTCGGGGACAGGGTTGCATGGCTGCCCAAAGCGCCAAAGACATAGCGCGTCTCAGCCCCCTCCTCGTCCGACCACGACCCCGTCAAAGCCATCCAAACCGACTGTCCGGCTTGGCTTGCGATGTCAAAATGCCCCGTGCCGCGGCTCACCTGCGCATTGAACCTGCCGCGACTTTGGCCCGTCAGGAAGGGGATCAAATCCGGTTGGTTGGCCAGCAATTGTGTGGCCCGTGACTGAAGAAACGTGGCGATCTGTTCCTGGGTGTCGGCCACCGTTGTGTCGGAAATGGTCACCCTGTTGGAGGCGGTGCTGAGATTGCCCGCCGTGTCTTGCGCGGCTCCCTCCGGCACCGACGCAAACGCATCTCCTGTCCCGGTCAGGGTCACCAGGGCCGTGTAAACCGCCGGGCCACCCGTGATCCCGGCCACCGTGGCGTTTGCGAGGGCGATGTCAGAAGCCGCAAACCCGGTCACATCCTCAGAGAAGGTGAAGGTCAGCAGAGTTGTATCCCCGAACCCCGCCGTCTCTGCCGCCCCACTGATCACAAGACTCGGCGCGATCAAATCGGTCTCAACCTCAACCGTGGCCGCAGGGGACACATTGCCCGCCGCATCCATGACCGTGACCCGAACCGTGCCACTGGGCTGTCCAAGGGGTGAGGTCACATCAAAGATCCCGCCGCTCAACAGGACGGTTTGGTATGATCCATCCGGGAAGGTAATCGTGGCCGTGGTGCCAATTTCACCGGAGCCAGAGACAGAAATCGACGCGCCGAAGTTGACCACGGTCGCCTCGATGATCGGCATCTCTGGTGCGGTCACATCGGTCACGGTTACGGTGAAACTGACCTGCGCCGCCGCATTGCCGACGCTGTCGATGGCATTCATCGTCACCGTGGTGTCACCGATGGGGAAATCATAGGACCCGGTCAAAACCGTCGCGCCAATTGCATAGGTGATCGCCGGGACCTCGCCGGAATTGTCGGTCACAGACCCCAAGGTGGTGACATCCAATGCGGCGGTGTTCAACCCCGCATCGGTGTCTACATTCTGGGTCGCTGGGGCGGTGATCACCGGAGCTTCGGCATCACTCACTGTCACGGTAAAACTCACCTGCGCGGCCGCATTACCGGCGCTGTCTTCGGCGTCGATGGTGACTGTGGTCACGCCCGACGGGAAATCATAGGGGCTGCTGATCATCGTACTGCCGATCTTGAACACCGGCACAAGGTCTGTGTCGCTGTTGTCCGACACCGTGGCGGCGAAACTCACCGAAGCGGTCGAAAGCCCAGCATCCGCCGCCCGCGCAATATTGGCGGGGGCCGTGATCACCGGCGCCTCAGCGTCGCTGATCGTCACGGTGAAACTCACCTGTGCTGCGGCGTTGCCTGACGTGTCAGTCGCATCCATCGTTACCGTCGTCTCCCCAACGGGGAAATCATAGGAACCGGCCAAAGCGGTCGACCCCACCTTATAGGTGATCGCCGGGACTTCGCCGGAATTGTCGGCCACAGAACCCAAGACGGTCACATCCAATGCGGCAGTGTTCAGGCCTGCATCGGCAACGGCCGTTTGATCGGTCGGGGCGCTCAGAACCGGCGCTTCGGTGTCCAACACAGTGATAAAGGCCGATTTCGTTGCCGTTCCGCTACACCCATCGAGATCGCTCGCGGTTAGAGAGACCGTGTAGGAACCGGGTGCGGTGAAGGTATGCGTCACGGAAGCGAAATTTGAAGAGGTTGCGCCATCGCCAAACGACCATGCCATGCCGATGAGTGGCGAACCTGCGGTTGTGGTGGAGGTGAAAGCCACCGCGAGAGGCGCATCGCCAGCGGCGACATCCGCCGTAAAATCCACGTCCGGCCCGATCGCTTGGACCAAGTTTGAAACGGTTTTGGTATCTGTCAAACCCATGGCGGTGGTGACAGTCAGCTTAACTGTAGCCAACCCATGGGAAAACATGTGGGTTGGGCTTTGTTCTGTCGATGTGGTGCCATCGCCAAAATCCCACAGCCACCCAATGATCTCGCCCGTGGTTCCTGCGGTTGAGGTGTCGGTGAAACGAGTGGTCACGGGGCTACAGCCAAAAACGCCTGATGCGGTAAAATTCGCAACCGGGATGGCCGTATTGGTCACCGTCACCGTAAAACTCGCCTGCGTCGCCACATTGCCAACGCTATCCGTGGCATCCATCGTCACCGTGGTGTTTCCGATGGGGAAGGCATAGCTGCCCGTCAGCACAGTTGCACCAACCTTGTAGGTGATCGCAGGCACCTCGCCCGAATTATCCGTCACGGACCCCAAACCCGTCACATCCAGCGCAGCGGTGGACAGACCCACATCGGAGCCGATCGTTTGGCTTGAGGGCGCAGTGATGACCGGCGACGTGACATCAATATTCAACGCATTTGCGCTGGATTGATATGTGGTCGTGATCCCATCAAAGACAGAGGCACAGATATAGTCGCCATTGTTGGCTTCTGATGTGACCGAAAACGACACGCCGGATGTGAAGGCAATTGAGGGTGCGTCGCTGGCGTTACAGGTGGCATCGGCGCTGAAGCCATATTTTGCGATGGCAAGCTGACCACTGTCCGGGTCGGTGGTGGTGATGGTGATTTGGTCGCTGGTTGTGACACTGGCTGAGACATCATCGGTGAAGGACAGGCTTGGGGCGGTGTTGGCGCCTTCGCTGATGTAATAGGTGTAAAACCCGGCGCTCATCCCACCCGCATCCGACACAAGCCGAAACGAAAAGCCCATAAAGGTCTCATCGGCATAGGGGAGCTGTGCGCCGTCTTGCACGAAATCCGCGATATTGGCCTCTGTCGTTCCAAGGCAGTTTGCAATCAAGGTCGTGGTGATTGAGAGACCAGAATAGATCCCGGGTGTGATCCCGTATGTGGAATCGCCGGCTGTGACGTAGTTGCCCCCCGCATAGCCATAGGACCCAAGGCCATTAAGGACCACACCGGCCGATATCCCCCCGTCTTCGGTTGTGCTTGCCATGACATTGCAGGCACCGATCGTAGATGTTGAGCGAAACTTGATGTCGCCGCCGCCGACAAAGGCAAAGGCGGCTTGAGACCCCATGACTAGACCTAAAAGCGCAATCAGAGCGCAGCGGATCACCGTCACGCGCCAGCCCGCGCAGAGACGGTGGCAAATGCCATTTGTTTTGTTTGTCATGATCACCACCCCTAAACGTAAAGTCCTCTTGCCGACATACGCCATCTCGCCTGTCGATCTATATGTGGATTCACACATGTGGCGCAGAAAGCACAGGTGCGTGAGCGCCACTAAATTTAACCCAAGCCCTTATGTTTCAACGCGTAAAATGGAAACGGTTGTTCCGGTTTCTCCGGTTTGAATGGACAGATTTGCGTCAATTTTTGATGCCCGCCGCCGCATCCCCGTCAGACCATAACGGGGCCTGTCGGCACTTTGGGCGGCACCAACGTCAAACCCAAGACCATCATCCGAAACCGCGACCCGCCGGTGGTCGGCATAGACCGTAATCGTGCTGGCACGCGCGTGTTTGATCACATTGGTGATCGCCTCTTGCACGATCCGCGCGATGTGCAAATTGTCAGACGGGTTTTCAGTCGGCCAGAGTGGCTCGTCCTGGATTTGCCACTCAAAGCTGACACCGTGTTTGGCCAAAAGCCCCTCAAGCCGTGTGCGCATCATGCCCAGGAGCGTGGCCAGACTGTCCTGGCTTTCGATGCTGTCCATCATCAAGGCCAGATCGCGCAGGGCGTCCTCCAAAGCGGTGCGCAGGGTCGGGTCGTCGATGGATTGGCTTTCCATATAGGCCAGCGTGTTGACCAATTGGCCCCCTACCCCGTCATGCAGTTCCAACAAAATGCGGCTGCGTTCCTGACTGATTGTTTGGGTCTTTCTCACCGTAGCCAATTCGTTGAAACTTGTTTCAAGCTGCGCTGATTTTTCGGCAATCGTACTGTGCAATGTCGCGGCCAACTCTGCATGCGCCGACAGGCTTCGGATCAATTGCGACAGGATCAGCCAGAGACAGACCAGCGCGGTCAAAAGCGGCATCAGATGCAGCAAATTCATGCTGCGGGCCTGCGAGTGGGTCAACACTAAAAACAACCCGTCAAAGGCAAGCGCAAGGGCAAGGGACAGCGCCGGGAAAAAGATCAGAAAGTCGATTTTTGGCACCGAATGGCGATGCTGCCACATAACCGCAACGGTAACGAGACCGGCGATTGCGGCGCATAAATTGACCGCCATGGTGGCCGGATAGACGTATTGCATGGGCAACAGAAACGCGACCAAAATACCGAAACAGATCAACCACGGCAGCACCCGCTCGCTGCGCAAAGGCGCGATGCCAAGGAAGCTGCGCACAAATTTCAACATGAACAAGACGTAGCTTGCGACAAAAAGGGCATGCAGGCTTTGAGAGATTTGGTAGTCGCCAACGGTGACATGCGTCCCAAGTAAAGCCAAAAAGCCACAGGCCGACACACAGGACAGAGCAATCCAAAGAAACATCCGCTCCTTGGTCCGTGCAAGCCAGACGACAAAATACCCTAAGGTGAGCAGGATCATCAAACCCAAGGCCAACTGTGTCAGTCCCTGCGTGAGCATAAATCGGGTGTCATAGGGCGTGCTCAGCATCTCCAAGTCGCCAAAATGAAAAGGCTGCAAATCAAGTTGCCCCGGTACCGGACCTGACAGATCGAACATCACTCTATTTTCGCCCAGCTTCAAAAGGCTAGGCGACACTTCGACCAGCAAAGGCGCCATCCAAGGATGCCTTTGATGCGGCAGCGCGTGGACCAAGGCCCCATTCACCGTGATCTGTAGGTGGTGGTTATACTTGGGAATGAAAAACGCCTGCATCTGTGTCGGCACCTCATCCAAGGGGACCGTAAACTGCAAAACCTGATGCTCGATCCCCGGCGTGTAGCGCGCGGGCGTCGAAAATGGCAGGTCCAATGGCACCGGGTCGTCACAGTCAGGTTGCGCGCAAGAGGCAACACGATCAAAAAACATCGTGTGTTCAATCGGTCGAATGTCTCCGATGTCTACAACGGAGAGCACCGTGAGCATGGCAAGAATCCAGACCACGACACCGCCATAAACCCGCGCGCCCGCTCCCATCAGATCATGCCATTCTTTGCAGCCTGTGCGACGGCCTCAGTGTTGGAACTGACCTTGAGCTTGCGGTAAATCTGCGTGATGTGATTGCCGACTGTACCGCCAGAAATACCAAGCTGATCACCAATTTCGCGACGTTTGTAGCCGCGTGCGATGGCGCGAAGAATTTCCGTTTCACGCCCGGTGAGCATCTCCATTTGGCTCGTCGCTATGCCTGCATGATCGCTCAAAAGGTTCAAAACATGGCGCGCAATCGCCGGGCTGATCGGACTGCCGCCATCAATCAACGTTTGGATATCATCGCCAACTTGCCCGAGATCGCCCCCCTTTAAGATGTAACCCCGCGCCCCCGCTTGAATCGCTTCGACCACACGGGCCTCGTCGCCAAAGATCGAAATGACCAGCGCATCGACCTCCCAATCGGCAGCGGCAACCGCTTTGATCGCTTCGATCCCCGACCCGTCCGGCAGGCCAAGATCAACGAGAACAACCCGCGGTTTGAGATCGAAAAGCCGTTGCAGCCCATGATCCAAAGTCCAACAGACATTGCCCACGACCAAATTGGCATGCACCGCCACAGCATTTTTCAACCGCGCCGCGATGTCTGGCCTGTCTTCTATAATTAAAACGCAATGAGGCATCATCTGCCGACCAATCTTTGGATGTGATCGGGCGAAACTATCATGTTGGGCCCTCTTGCCTAGGGCTTATTGACGTTTAGGCTTCCCCTCATTGCATAACGTCTGCTTCAAGGTTGCAAACAGGGGAAAGCAGACAGGACGCGACCCACGACTGTTCGTTGAGGCTGTTTTGTGGATTGTCAGAACCGGGGCACAATGGCGCACGTTGCCCGAGGAATCCGGCTATTGGGATTCGGTGTTCAAGCGCTTCCGGCGATGGGTCAAGGCCGATGCTTTTCAGGATGTTCAAAGCGTTGTCCGGTCAGTCTGACTTGAAATACGCCATGATTGACAGCCCCATCATCAAGGGCCACCGCTCAGGTCAGGACACTAAGGGGGTCTCAGGGCGAAGCCATGGGGCGCTCACGCGGCGTGCCAGGGTTGATCGACGGGCTTGCCGCCGGTCACCTGTTGGCAAACCGGGCCTTTGACACAAACCGGCTGCGCGCCGCGCTGTCGGTCAGGTTGCGCCATTTGATCCAAAACGCCTTCGGAAAGTTAAAGGAAAACAGCGGCATCGCGATAAGATCCTGAAAAACCGACCAAATCGCCCACGCCTTCACCCCTCTGCGACCACCCTTGTTCACTTCAAATGAGCGTCAACAAGCCCTAGATAATTTGGTTTCGCGCGGCGCAACCCACTCGTCATTCGCCTGCCAAAGGGTGGAAAAACACATATTCGCCTACTTCAAAGACCAATCGCTGTGCGAAACCAAGCAATCATTCAAACGTGCATTCCGTAGCACAAAGTGCATAAATCTGCTTGGCACGACGATGCGCCCGAATGTCGGCGGCCATACCGTGCTGAACTTCGTTCGCCGTCCAGAGCCGCCCGATATAGGTCAGTTCATGCGACACATGTAGCGACACGGTCTCCTTGGTGTCAGCCTGTGGAGATCTGACCATGACGAAGCGATCCGATGCAATGTCCGCCGCTTGGAACACTGAAAACCTCTCGTCTGATCGATGTTCATATGGGGCGCCAATCCAGATAACCGACCTTGAACGGCCATTCCGGTCTCTCGGAGCCCGTCAGGATGCCACTGTCGAATCCCATAAGACTGATAGCGATTTTGAACGTGGACGCAGGTGAAATCCGCTTGTCGCACAGCCCTTCCGCAACCAGATGGCCTGTGACCCGCTCTCCCACGCCATCGTGCAGGTCACACGCTCTGTGGCCACGACTTGAGACGCTAGCGCGATCCGTGACGCTGCTGCGCCATCATTAACTGTCTCATTTTGATAACCCCATCTCTGTTCAAGAGGCGTGTACTCCGGTCAAAGCATGCGCGGCCAAGTCATTGCCGACTGATACGCGCACAAACTGGCATGCTACGGGTATCTGGCAGGCGGCCCCTATCCGGCTTCGGCCAACTTCGGCGAGACCTCGGTAGGCACCCTGTCGATCCGCCGATTCCTGTGCCCGGTCTGTTATCAGAATCAGCCGTAAAATCATCTGTCCGAGGACCTGCGCAGACCCCTGGCGGTGCCCCCTCACCGGGGCCTCACTCCTCGCCCGAAACCTGAATGACCCGGCAACTGGCCTCGGCGCAGCGTGCCAGGACCTCTGGCGCCAGCGCCGCCCCGGTGACCACCACGTCGTAGTCCCAAACCATCTGCTTGCGACAGGGCAACTCGCGGCCCAGTTTGGCGCGGTCCATCACCAAGACCCGCCTGCGTGCACATCCAGCGATTGCAGTTCGCGCGGTGACCTCTTCGGTGTTGTAGTCCAGCACCTCGCCCGCCTCCGAAAGCCCGCCACAGCTGAACACCGCGATATCAACAAGATAATCGGCAAAGAAAGCGGTCGAAGCCGTGCCGATCATGTCGAGATCGCGCAGCCGCACCGTGCCCCCCGCCAGCGTTACCACCGCACCCGGCGCCCCTTGTAGCGCGATCACCGCATGGATCGAGTTGGTCGCCACGAACAGCCCCTCGCGATGAGCCGCCAGAATCCGCGCGCAGGCCTCGACCGTGGTGCCCGTCCCCAGCGCCACCCGCGCGCCATCACTGACCAGATTCCGCACCGCCATGGCGATCTGTTGCTTCTCACCGCGCGCCTGACTGATCCTCGGGGCATAGCCGATATTCTCGGACGGCTGCCTGAGGCGCACGACGCCATTGCGTCGCTGCACCAGCGCCGCCTCATCGAGTTCGCGCAGATCGGTGCGGATGGTCTGCACCGAAACTGCGAGCCGTGCCGCCAGATCCGCCGCCGATATTTCGCCCACGTCACACAACAGCCCGATGATTTCATCCCGCCGGCGGGTCATCTCCTCTTTACGCATTCGCTTTCCTTTGAAAGTGAATAATCCTTTCTGCCTCCTAGCAGCACTCAGGAACCACGGGCAAGATAATAATAAATTTGGAAAAATGTCATAAAAGGTTTTCAGACTCCGGGAATAAGGGCCGCCATTACTTTCGTACGAAAACCAATATCGGAGACCTCGGATGAAATCCCTGTTGACCGCCGCCGCCCTCACCCTCGCCGCTTCGGCCTCCTTTGCCGAGACGCTGACCCTTTACACCTCGCAGCCCAACACCGACGCACAGATGACCGTCGACGCCTTTATGGCCGCCAACCCCGGCATCGAAGTCGAGTGGGTCCGCGATGGCACCACTCAGCTGATGGCCCGTTTGATGGCCGAGATCGAAGCGGGCAGCCCGCAGCCCGACGTCCTGCTCATCGCCGATACCGTGACCCTTGAGGGTATGGCGCAGGCCGGTCAGCTCAAGGCCTATCAGTCGCCTGAAGCAACCGCCTATGACCCGGCGCTCTATTCGGCGGATGGCTACTATTACTCGACCAAGCTGATCACCACGGGCATCATCTATAACTCCGGCGCGGCGATGCAGCCCTCCTCCTGGGCTGATCTTGCCGACCCGTCCCTCAAGGGGCAGGTCGTGATGCCTTCGCCGCTCTATTCCGGCGCGGCCCTCATCCACCTTGCGACCCTGACCGGCGACAAGGACCTCGGCTGGGACTATTACAGCACCCTCGCCGCGCATGACGCCCGCGCCCAAGGCGGCAACGGCGGCGTGTTCAAGGCGGTTGCCTCGGGCGAGAAGCCCTATGGCGTCGTCGTCGACTTCCTCGCGATCCGCAGCAAAGCCGATGGCTCGCCGGTCGAGTTCGTCTTCCCGAAAGAGGGCGTTTCCTACGTGACCGAGCCGGTCGCCATCCTTGAGAGCGCCAAAAACGTCGACGCCGCGCAGAAATTTGTCGACTTCGTGTTGTCCCAGAAAGGTCAGGATCTGGTCCTCGACATGGGTTACATCCCGGCGCGCAACGACATGGGCGTCCCCTCTGGTTTTCCGGCGCGCGAAGAGATCAAGCTGATGTCCTTTGACGCCGCCAAGGCGCTGGCGGATGCCGAAGCCAACAAGGCCAAGTTCACCGAGCTTTTCGGCGCAGAATGAGCCTCGTCGCTACAAACTCCAGCAGCAGCCGGTCCGAGGGCCGGCTGCTGTCGCTCGCCCTCGCGCTGGCAGCGCTGATCACGCTGGCCCCTGTGGCGCGGCTGTTTCTTGAGGGCATCACCGCAGGTGGCAGCCTCAATCTCGGGTTTTTCACCGAGGTGGTGGCGAAACCTGCGACGCTCTCCGCCCTGCGCCATTCGTTGGTGACGGCGGGCCTTGGCACGGTGATTTCTGTACTGATCGGTGGAACTTTCGCCTTTCTCGTGGCGCTGACCGACCTGCGCCGCAAGGGCGCGCTGGTCTTTTGCCTGATGATCCCGATGATGATCCCGCCGCAAATCACCGCCCTATCCTGGACGCAAGTCTTGGGGCCCTCGTCGGTATTCTTAAAGACCCTCGGCCTTGCCCCCCCGCTCGGCGCACCGCAGCCTCTCTATTCCTCCGGCGGCATCATTTTCCTCTTGGGGATTCAGCACACCTCGATCATCTTTCTGACTTTACGCGCCGGCCTGCGCGCCATCCCGCAAGAGGTTGTCGAGGCCGCCCGCATTTCCGGCGCAAAGGGTTTTCGCATCTGGGCCCAGATCGTGCTGCCCCTGAGCCTGTCGAGCCTTCTTGCTGGCATCGCCATCACCTTCGTGACCGCGCTTGGCAATTTCGGCATCCCCGCGATGCTCGGTATTCCCGCCGGTTATTCGACCCTGCCAACGCTGATTTATCAACGCCTTGCGAGCATGGGCACCACCGTCTTGGCCGAGGTCGCGGTGCTCGCCATCCTGATCGGCCTCGTCGCCACTCTTGGCATCCTGTTGCAGCGCTTCTTCCAGCGCCGCCAACGGGTGCATCTGGTGGGCAGCACTGGCCAACCACTGGCGATCCCCCTGGGCAAGGCCCGCCTGCCGGTAGAAATCGCCCTTTGGGCCGTGATCTGCGCCATTCTGGTGCTACCTATGTTGGGGCTTCTGGCGACCTCTTTGGTGCCCGCCTATGGCGTGCCACTCAGGCTCGACACAATCTCGCTGTCCGGTTGGCACGAGGTGCTGTTCCGACAGCCAGTGACCCAACGCGCGTTCGTGAATTCCTTTGCGCTCTCCATCAGCGCCGCAACCCTTCTGATGGCGCTCTGCCTGCCGCTCGCCTGGCTGATGGACCGCCACAAGACGCCGCTCGGCCGCGCTTTCGACAGCCTGTTGGACCTACCCTATGCCCTGCCCGGCGTGGTGCTGGCGATTGCAATGATCCTGCTGCTGATCAACCTGCCCTTCACCGAGGCCACCCTCTACGGCACCATCTGGATCATTTTCCTCGCCTACCTGGCGCGGTTCTTCGCGGTGATGTTCCGGCCCGTGCAATCTTCCTTGCGTCAACTCGACCCCTCGATGGACGAGGCGGCGCAATCGGTCGGCGCCTCCCTGTCGCGCCGCCTGCGCGATATTATCCTGCCGCTCTCCGCCCCTTCGGCGGCGGCAGGTGCAATCCTTGTCTTCCTCACCGCCTTCAACGAGCTGACCGTCTCGGCCCTCCTGTGGTCCTCGGGCACGGAAACGCTCGGCGTGGTGATCTTCAACCTCGACGACAGCGGCGAGACGGTGATGGCCTCCGCCGTCGCCATGACCATCGTCTTTGTCGTCATGTTCCTGATGGCGGTGATCCAAGCGACCTCCCGCCGCCTGCCCAAAGGAGTTGTGCCATGGCAGAACTGACCCTGACCGATATTGCCAAACATTTTGGAGACGCGGCGGCGCTGAAATCCGTCACCACTACCATGCGCGATGGCGAGTTTCTGGCCCTCCTCGGTCCCTCCGGCTGCGGCAAGTCCACCCTACTGCGCCTGCTGGCCGGGTTTGAACAGCCCACCAAAGGCAGCATCCGCATCGGAGACCGCGAGGTTGCCAATGCCGCAAGCCGCCTGAACGTGCCGCCTGAGGACCGTAACATCGGCTTTGTCTTCCAGTCCTATGCCCTTTGGCCGCATATGAGTGTGCGCCGCAACGTCGGCTATCCCCTGGAAATCCGCCGCCTGTCCAAAGCGGAGCGCGAGGCGCGCATCGACGCCGCTCTCGCCGCCACTGCGCTGGAGCCTTACGGTGATCGTATGCCTTCCGACCTCTCTGGCGGGCAAAGGCAAAGGGTGGCCTTGGCGCGTTGTCTGGTCTCCGACCCCACTGCCGTACTGCTGGATGAGCCGCTGGCGAATCTCGACGTGGCTCTGCGTGCCTCAATGCAGGCGGTGTTCTCCGACTTCCACCGCCGCACCACGGCCACCATGGTCTATGTCACCCACGATCAGGCCGAGGCTATGGCCATGGCCGACCGCATCGCGGTGATGAACAATGGCGTGATTGTTCAACTCGACACGCCGGAGGCGCTCTACGCCCGCCCCCGCAGCCGCTTTGTTGCCGAGTTCATCGGTGAGGGTGCTGTGGTCCCCCTCACCGGCGCGACCCAGAGTGACACAGGCGCAGAGGCCACCCTGCTCGGCGCCCGCCTCAAGGTGGAAACCGACACCGCCCTGCCCGCCTTCGCCTGCCTGCGCCCGGAGAACCTCACCATTGCGGAAACCGGCGACATCCGCGCGCGTGTCGAGCGTGTCACCTACCTCGGCGGGCGCTATCGCCTCAACCTCACCGCGGCGAGTGGCGAGGCTTTGGTCACGCAATCCGCCACCCGGCTAACCCCCGGCGATCAAATCGGCCTCGCGCTCTCTGCGCCATGGGCTTTTGCCGCCGCCTGACAGGACCCTGATCATGAGCACCATCACCGTTCTCTCCGGCATCGGAGACAAGGGCCCGGCCGCCATGCGACTCGACACCGCGCGTCACCGCTGGCTGCTGGACTGTGGATTCGGCCCTGAGGCCAATGCCAATTTCGACCCCAAGTGGTTGGAGGGCGTCGACGCGGTCTTTGTGACCCACGACCATATCGACCATATCGGCGGTGCGGCCTATGCCGTGGAGGCGGGTCTGCCGATCCACGCCACCCGCCGCACCGCGCAGGCGCTGCCGCCCTCGGCGCAGGTGATCGCGCTGCCGGAACGGGGCGAGACCCTCATTGACGGCATCCGCCTGACCACCGGGCGCAATGGCCATGCGCTTGGCGGCGTCTGGTTCCATTTCGATCTTGGCGAGGGGGTTTTCTATTCCGGCGATTGGTCGGAGGAGAGCGATTGGTTCGCTTTTGATACGCCGCCAAAGGCCGCCACCGCAATCATCGACTGCTCCTATCACTTGAGCGACGTGCCACAATCCCAGCGCCTTGCCGATCTCGATGCGCTCATTGACACCCTGTCTGGTCAAGTGCTCTTTCCGGTGCCGCCTTCGGGGCGCGCGGGCGAGCTGGCCTTGCATCTGATGCGTCGGTTTGGACCTGAGGCGGTGCTGCTGGACCCCGAATGCTGCCATGCCTTGCGTGCGGCGCTCGCCTCCGACTCCATCGCCGCATCCGCGCAGGAGATCGCACCGCTCTTGGAGCGCGGCCCGCTGGACGTCGCGCGTTTCCTGATCTGCGACACGCCGAACGCCGATGGCGGGGCCGCTTGGGCCTATGTGCGCGCCTGGCGCGAGAGCGGACGGCTCGGACGCGACGCCCATGTGGTCTTTACGGGCCATATGACCGCTCACGCCCGTGGCATCGAGACCGTCGAGGGGGGCTATTTCCGCCGCTGGAATGTGCATCCGCCGCTCTCCGACCAGATCGCGATGATCCGCCGCTTGGGCGCACTGCGCTTTGCGCCGACCTTCTGCACCCTGCCAGAAGACTATCTGGTCGAAAACGCCTTTGGGGCACAGGTCTTCCTGCACGACACGGTGACACTGTGAGCCCCCTCTTTTCTGACCTGCCCCGCCTGCCCGCGCGTCCCTTCGTGCTGATCCGCCACGGCGAGACCACGGCGAACCGCGATCAGATCATTGCCGGACGTCTGGAGGTCGAACTGACCGAGGCGGGGCGGGATCAGGCGCGCGCACTGGCCCAACTCGTTTGGCCGCAACCGCTCGCGCTCTTCACCAGCCCGATGCGCCGCGCGCGTGAAACCGCCACGCTCGCCTTTCCTGCGCAGCCCGCCACGAGCCACCCTGGCCTAAAGGAACGCGACTGGGGCATCTATGAGGGCCGTCCCCTGCCTGAGCTGCCCCCGCGCAACGCCACGCCAGAGGGCGGCGAGGGTTGGCGGGAGATGATCCAACGCGTGCACGCCGCCCTCACCGCCTGCCTGATCGAGGCCAGATCCAACCTGCCCGTGGTGATCTGTCATTCCGGTGTGATTCGCGCCACGCGGCTGTTGACCGGCCAGCCCAGCGTCGGCTCCCGTGCGCCCAACGCCCGCCCCCTTCACTACCGTCCGGCGCATGGTCCGACGGGCAACACCTTTGAGGAAATTCTAAATGAGCTTTGACAGCCCCAAACTCACCCGCCCCTGCGCGGTCTTCGACATCGACGGCACGCTGGCGGAATTCGACGCCCTCACCCTCGGCCCATTGGTGCATGGGGTGGAAAAACACTGGGACGCCTTTCACGACGCCATGGCGACTACGCCGGAAATCGCCCCGGTCGCCCGCGTCCTGCGCCACCTGAAGGTGGGGGGAGAGGCCATCGTCCTGTGCTCCGGCCGCCCCGAGGGCTGGGTCAACCGCACGGTCGAGTGGCTCCACGCCAATGACCTGCCCTTTGACGGCATCTACCTGCGCCCTGACGGCGCGGATGAAATGAGTGACCCTGAGGTGAAACATGCCCTCCTGACCCGGATGCGCAGCGATGGTTTCGAGCCCTGGATCGTGTTCGACGATCGCGCCACGGTCGTCGACTTCTGGCGCAGCCAGGGTCTCATCTGCCTACAATGCGCGCCGGGTATGTTTTGAAGGTGCCTCGGGGTCGGTGTCAGGAGCGTCTTGGCCTTGTCCGTGACCCTGACGATGTCTGTATCTTGGAAAACCATATCTGGCATTCCCACCACGCAGCATTCGGGATCGCCAACGCCAATGAATACGCCGCCGCCCCTGTTGTTCGCCAAGGCTGCAATAGCTCGGATAATTGGCTCCATTCGACGCGGTTCGAATTGCACCTTGCATTCCTGTTCGGACGTCTCGCCATCCCCTAGATACCAGTTGCCTTCGGCGCGCCGAACAAACCTCGCGTGCGCTCGCGCGGCCAGCGTCGACTCGCGTTGTTCCCCGGCTTCAATCACAACGGCCACCTCGGCAGGCGCAAAACCGTTTTCCTCGCGCTTTTCGTGCTGGGCGTGGTGATGTGCCTCTAACCTGACACCGCCCCGGCGGCGCCGACCTGCGGGTTCATCGCGGACTGTGCGCCGCCTTTGCTTTGATCAGCCCCGCGAGATACATGCCATATTCGGTCTTTCTGAACGTCTCAGGGGAGTGTGCATCGTGTCTTCACTGATCCCACCTTGTTCATGGGCGCACTCGCCGTCAAAACGCACTGATGAGGCGTGATCTTTTATATCTGAATCATTGGCGGAGGCTGGTAGTATCTGTCCACCATCTTGGACGATGACAGCCACTCTATCAGCGCTTGGAAACTCAGTACAAATATGCGGGCTGAGGATGTGACGGACACGCTCGAACTGACACCAAACCAAGAAAACCCGTGCCCTCCTCGCAAATGACCACTTTACAAGCGATCTTGTGCGTCAGATCGGGGAGGTCGCCGAGAAGTACAACAACAACCGCGCCACCGCTTGTGGGTGAGAACAGCCCATCGCCCTCAAGTGCAAGGTGCACTTGCCCTAGCGTCTGGGACAATACGAAAGCGCAAAGGGCCAACACGAGCGCATGACATCCAAATAGGCGCAATGAGAGAGAACGCCTTAGGTTTTCCTTTGCGTGATTCGCACTTCATATGCGCATATGATGAACAACACATAAACACGAAAGGAGAGTGCTGCTGCCCCCAAACTTGCTTATTTTGGAGCCATAAAAAGAACGTAGTTTTCGAAGAAATGCAGGGCGCGGACACCCCTGTCGCAAAAGTACCGGCAATTTGACTTACCTCTTCTCCCCGCGTTTTTGCAATTTTCAAATGATACCGAGATCACCCAAAGATAACGGGGGTGAAACGTAAGAGCAGGTTACCTGCCATCATAAACAGGGAGACACGGGGTGCAGATGACAACCCTTGACGGAGCCTGCGCGGTGCGCAGATCCTATGCGTTCATACGGATGGCACCCCTGCATACCGCGGGGGGAGCAGATCGCCTTGCACTCCCGGCAGCGCGAGAGCTTGGCGAGAGCCATGTTCAACGCAGCTGTAGAAACACATACACGCCTTCGTTCTCCTTCGAGATGAGACAAATCGCCTCTCTTTTGTCCAGCTTATGCCTCGACGTTTTCCAGAGAACAGGTGGCACAAACGCTCTTTTGAATTCTCATTCGGATCGCATGGCACAGCCGCTCCACCGATCCCCCTTCTCCCAGCCATCTACTGTAGCCGAGGTCCATGATTATGCGTGATCCCATTAATATCCCCGCTCTGGTCGAACGTCGCGCGGCTTACAAAAGCCTCGAAGCGCCGTTTTACAACTCCCCTGAAATTCTGGACCTCGATATTGAGGTGATCTTTGGCAACCACTGGATTTTTGTGGGCACCGAACCGGAACTGCCCGAGCCGGGCGATTGCATCACGGTCGAGATTGGCAAAGTCTCCGTGTTGCTGCTGCGTGGCGATGACGAAGAGATCCGTGGGTTCCACAACGTTTGTCGCCACCGGGGAGCCAAGCTTGTGGATGAGAAATCCACCACCATCGGCAACATCGTCTGCCGCTATCATGGCTGGACCTACAATGAGGATGGTGAACTGATCCTGGCGGAGCACATGGGCAAGGAATTCGACAAATCCTGCCATGGCCTGAGAACAGTCCATGTGCGCTCCATTGCGGGCCTGATCTTTATCTGTCTGGCCAAAGACGCCCCGACGGATATGGACCGCATGGCGGAAACGATGGAAAAATACATCGCACCGCATGACATCAAGAACACCAAAGTGGCCTTCCAATCTGAATTGATTGAGGAAGGCAACTGGAAGCTGACGCTGGAAAACAACCGCGAGTGCTACCACTGCGAAGGCAACCACCCGCAGTTGACTGTACCGCTGTCCGAATTCGGCTTTGGTTTCTCCCCTGACGAGTTGGACGAACGCCGCTCCGCCGATGTTGAAAAATACGCGCAGGATGTTCGGGACAGCCATGCCAAGTGGGAAGCATGCGGCCTGCCTTCCTCTGAGGAAGAACACCTGTCCGATGTCACGGGGTTCCGCACCATGCGTTTGCCGTTGATGTGGGAAGGCGAAAGCCACACCGTCGACACCAAGGTCGCCTCCAAGAAACTTCTGGGCAAGTTTGACAATGCCAAACTTGGCGGCCTGAGCTTCTGGACCCATCCGAACTCTTGGCATCACTTCATGTCAGATCACATCGTCACCTTCTCCGTGGTCCCCTTGTCGGCGGATCGCACCTTGGTGCGGACCACTTGGCTGGTGCATAAAGATGCGATCGAAGGTCAGGATTACAACCTCGACAACCTCACACAGGTCTGGACCTACACCAACCAACAAGATGCCGATCTTGTGCGCCTTGCGCAACTGGGCAGCGCGCAAACGGGGTATCAACCGGGGCCGTATTCACGCTTCACCGAGCCGCATGTTGAATCTTTCGCCGCATGGTACATTGGCCGTTTGAAAGCGTATTTCGATCTGACCCAAACCACGGCAGCGGCAGAATGAGCGCGCCGAGCAACGAAAACCTGACCGAGGCAACGGGCGTACCGATGTGGGACCCGGAGGTGGACGATGTTCTCGTCTGCCGCCAGGTCCGGCAGGAGACCCACGATGTAAAGACCTTCGTCTTTTCGGCGCGCGAACCGCGGGATTTCCGTTTTTATCCCGGACAGCACATGACCTTTGAATTGCCGGCCGACGGTATGATCATGCGCAGCTACACGATTTCCGCCTCTGCCGCGCGCCCCTACCGGATTGAGATCACGGTCAAACGCGTCCCTGGTGGACCGGGCTCAAACTGGCTGCATGACAACATGCTGCCGGGCAAGGAAATCAACGTTGCGGGTCCGAGTGGTGATTTCACCACCGACGCCAACGCAGAAGAGAAGCTCCTGTTCATTTCTGCAGGCAGCGGCATCACCCCAATGATGTCGATGACACGCACCGCCTGTGATTTGTCAGAGCCGTATGATCTGCATTTCATTCATGCCGCGCGCAGCCCGTCGGATATCATTTTCCACAAGGAACTCGAGCTTCTGGCCAGCCAGAACCCGACTTTGCGTCTTGCATTCACCTGTGACACCACCTCGGCGCATCACAGCTGGAGCGGCTATGTCGGGCGGCTCAACATTCAGATGTTGGCCATGATGTCCTCAGACTACAAAGAGCGGAAAATCTTCTGCTGTGGTCCTGCACGGTTCATGGAAGGCGTGCGCGCCATGCTCCAAGACGTCGGGTTCAACATGGACCAGTATTTCGAGGAAAGTTTTGATTTCGGTGCCGAAACGGCTGGGACCATTGAGGATCCGAGCTCTGCGCCAGAGATCAGCGGCGACACCTATCGCGTCAGCTTCCCTAAAACCGGACATGTTGTCGTGGTCAGCCCCGGCATGACCATCCTGTCGGCAGCGAAAGAGGCGGGGCTTTTGCCGATGTCCTCTTGTCAGCGCGGCATCTGCGGCACCTGTAAGTCGAAATTGCTCTCAGGAGAGGTCGACATGCAGCACGGTGGCGGCATTCGCAAACGCGAGATTGATCAAGGCAAAATTCTGATTTGCTGTTCGACGCCGTTGTCCGATGTCGAGGTCGAACTCTAACACTTCACGTTTCGTCGCGCGTGTCAGTGCTTTGCTGAGCTTCGCCACATGGCACGCGCGCCCGTAAATTTTGAACAAAGGTCCATCAAGAGACCTAACGGCGGGACCTACCCGCATAACCGACAATGGAGGGATATCCATGACTGCCCCAAATGATTCCGAACAAACGCCCCACGAGGCGCCACCAGAGAGCGCCATCGACACCGATTACGACATTGGTCAGGACAACATCGAAGGCACTCTCGGGCCATTCGGCTTTGACCTGCACAACCCGGTTTTCCCGATTTCGGCTCTGACTGTCATCGCATTTGTTGTCTTCACACTGCTGTTTCCCGAACTGGCTGGCACGACGTTCAGCGCGGTGTTTTCTTTCGTAACCAAAGGTTTCGACTGGTTCTTTATCGGCGCAGCGGATATTTTCGTGATCCTTTGCCTCGTGATCGTCATCAGCCCCTACGGCAAAATCCGTTTGGGTGGCCCAGATGCCAAACCCGATTTCACCTATACAAGCTGGTTCGCGATGCTCTTCGCGGCTGGCATGGGCATCGGCTTGATGTTCTACGGTGTGTCGGAACCGCTGAGCCACTTCTCCTCGTCTCTGGGCGGCGTCGTCGTCGGCGAAAACGGCATCCGCACCGACTGGGCCCCATTGGGTGCCGCAGCTGGCAACGAAGCCGAAGCGATCCGTCTCGGCATGGCTGCGTCTATTTTCCACTGGGCCCTGCATCCTTGGGCGATCTACGCCATCGTGGCCCTGAGCCTTGCGCTGTTTTCTTATAACAAGGGTCTGCCGCTGACGATCCGTTCCGCCTTTTACCCGATCTTCGGGGAACGCGTCTGGGGCTGGCCGGGTCACATCATCGACATTTTGGCCGTGTTTGCGACCCTGTTCGGTCTCGCCACCTCTCTCGGGCTTGGGGCTGCTCAGGCAAACTCTGGCTTCAACAAACTCTTCGGAATGCCGATCAACGACACGTCTCAGGTGATCTTGATCTGTGGCATCACTGCGGTCGCCTTGTTCTCCGTGATCCGTGGCCTCGAAGCCGGGGTCAAACTGCTCTCCGAGATCAACATGGGCGTCGCCTTCTTGCTCTGGGCTTTCGTGCTCATCGCCGGGCCGACGCTGCTCTTGGCCACTGACATGCTCGACTTCCTTGGCGCCTACCTTAAATACCTGCCAGCACTGTCGAACCCAATCGGTCGTGAAGACGTCAACTTTGCTCAAGGCTGGACCTCCTTCTACTGGGCTTGGTGGATTTCCTGGTCACCGTTCGTGGGGATGTTCATCGCCCGCGTCTCTCGTGGTCGCACCGTGCGCGAATTCATCATCTCCGTGCTGCTCGTGCCGTCTCTCGTTTGTGTGGCCTGGATGTCCGTCTTTGGTGGATCCGCAATCAGCCAGGTTGTCCGTGACGGCTACACCGCCGTGGCCGAAGCCGCTCTGCCATTGCAGCTCTTCACCATGCTCGACGCCATGCCTTGGACCTCTATCACCTCCTTCATCGGGATCATTCTGGTCATCGTCTTCTTCGTGACCTCCTCAGACTCCGGGTCTCTGGTGATCGACACCATCGCCGCCGGTGGTAAGGTGGATGCGCCCGTGCCGCAGCGTGTGTTCTGGTGCCTTTTCGAAGGAATCGTCGCCATCGTCCTGCTGCTCTCAGCCGGTGGTCTTGGGACTTTGCAGTCCATGGTGATCTCGACTGGCCTGCCCTTTACCGTGGTGCTTTTGGTCATGTGTGTCGCCATCTGGCGTGGTCTGGCCTCAGAACCGCGCTGATCTAAAGGGCTTTTCCCCCGCCCCACTCTCGCCGCCGGATGTATATGCCGGCGGCGTTTTCATTCCTTCCCCCCTGCTCTTTCGTTGAGGCCCCCATGTCTGACCGGATTTTTATCAGCAATCTATGCCTCTACGGCTTTCACGGTGTGATGCCCGAGGAACAGCGCATCGGGCAAAGGTTTTACATTGATCTGGCTTGTGAACTTGATCTTGCCCCTGCGGGTGAGGCCGATGATTACAACCTCACCGCCTGTTACGATGCCCTGTGCCGACTGGCGCAAACCACCTCAGACAGCGGCCCGTTCAACCTGATCGAAACGCTGGGGGAACGCATTGCACAGGCGGTTCTGAGCCAATTCAGCTCGGTGAACTCGGTGCGCGTCACTGTGCGTAAACCCTCGGCCCCGATTCAGGCCAGCCTAGATCATGTTGGTATTGAAATCTTGCGCCGCCGCTAAAACCATAACGCCCCCACCATAGGACAAATGCGGCACGTGCAAACAGGACCGCCCCTCCCCGCTGCGTCGCAGAGTTACGCCCCTCTACAGATGTTTCTCGCGGAATGGGTCGCGCCTTGGACACTGGCCTCGAGTCGATCTCAATTGTGGTCAAAAACCAATAAAACTAGGGGAGCTTATGCCAAAATTCTATGCAGTATCCAGATTAGAACAGGCCCGACCCATTAGGATTTTCGACTAAGACGACAAAAACGTGACGATGACGCATACCTTCACCATCTGTGGCGCAAATATCCGATTATTCGCCCGTTGAAGACGCAATCATCGTCCAATCCCTTCTCTCGCAGAGAAAGTTGCACGATGACTCGCTTCAATGCACTGAACCTTGTTAAGAACGCCCTGACCGGGCACAAAAACTGGACCGAGCAATGGCCGGACTCCCAGCCGAAAACCGAATATGACGTCGTCATCGTCGGGGCTGGTGGTCACGGGCTTGGCGCCGCCTACTATTTGGCCAAACAGCACGGCATCACCAATGTCGCCGTGATCGACAAAGGCTGGCTCGGGGGCGGCAACACGGGCCGGAACACCACGATCATTCGCTCGAACTACCTCTACGACGAAAGCGCGCGTCTGTTCGACCACGCGCTGGACCTGTGGCAGGACCTGAGCCAGGAGCTGAACTACAACGTCATGTATTCCAACCGCGGCTGTCTGATGCTGGCCCACACAGTGCATGACGTGCAGAGCTTTAAGCGTCACGTGCATTCCAACCGTTTGAACGGTGTGGACAACCGCTGGCTGACCCCGCAAGAGTGCAAGGAATATTGCCCGCCCATCAATATCGCGCCCGATGCCCGCTACCCGGTGATGGGTGGTGCGTTGCAAGAACGCGCCGGGACCGCCCGTCACGACGCCGTGGCTTGGGGTTATGCCCGTGGTGCCGCCGAGCGTGGCGTGGATATCATCCAAAACTGTGCCGTCACCGCGATCCGCCGCCACCCTGACGGGTCCGTCGCCGGGGTCGAAACCGAGAAGGGCTTTATCAAAGCCAAAAAGGTTGCCGTCTCTGCCTCCGGTCACAACTCCATGGTGATGGAAACCGCTGGTGTACGTCTGCCGCTTGAAAGCACGCCGCTTCAGGCGCTGGTCTCCGAGCCGGTCAAACCGATCTTCCCCTGTGTGGTGATGTCGAACGCTGTGCACGCCTATTGCAGCCAGTCTGACAAAGGTGAATTGGTGATCGGCTCCGGCACCGACCAATACGTGTCTTATTCGCAGCGGGGTGGTTTGCCTCTGATCGAGCACACGGTTGCCGCGATTTCCGAGGTTTTCCCCATCTTCAACCGGATGCGCATGTTGCGCAAATGGGGCGGCATCGTTGACAACACACCGGATCGTTCCGCGATCATCGGCAAAACCCCGGTGCAAAACCTCTACGTCAACTGTGGCTGGGGCACCGGCGGGTTCAAAGCCACACCCGGCGCAGCCCACACGCTTGCGTGGACCGTGGCCAAAGACGAACCGCACCCGATCAATGCGCCTTTCACGCTGGATCGTTTCCGCACCGGCCGGCTGATCGACGAAGCCGCCGCCGCCGCCGTGGCCCACTAAGGAGAGACATAAAATGATTCAGATTCATTGTCCCTATTGCGGCGAAACCCTGCCCGAACTGGAATTCGCCTATGCCGGTGAAGCCCATATTGTCCGTCCGGAGTCCCCCTCGGAGCAGACAGACGAAGAATGGGCAGCGTTCCTTTTCCTTCGTGACAACGTGAAAGGCCCGCATTTCGAACGCTGGCGCCATGCCCATGGCTGTGGCCGGTTCTTCAACGCGGTGCGCAATACGATCACCGACCGTTTCTACATCACCTACAAAGCTGGCGAACCGCGTCCGGATTTGGCCAAGCTTCTGGAGGAAAGCAAATGAGCAAACATCGCCTTCGTGGACGCGGTCGCGTCGACGCCTCCCAACCCGTCGTTTTCACGTTTGACGGCAAACCGTACACAGGCCTGAAAGGCGACACCGTCGCCTCTGCCTTGCTCGCCCATGGCGTGCACCTGATGGGCCGGTCGTTCAAATACCACCGTCCGCGCGGTGCCATCGCCGCCGGGTCCGAAGAGCCGAACGCGCTGATCGGTACGCGCCGCGGGCCGGGCCGGTTCGAACCGAACACCCGCGCCACGGTGCAGGAAATCTGGGACGGCCTGGAGACCAACTCGCAGAACAAATTCCCCAGCCTGAAATGGGACGTGGGCGCCGTCAATGACGCCGCTTACATGCTGTTTTCGGCGGGCTTTTACTACAAAACCTTCATGTGGCCGCGGTCCTTTTGGGACAAGGTTTATGAGCCGTTCATCCGCGCCGCGGCCGGTCTCGGTGTCTCGCCGTCTGAAGAAGACCCGGACACCTATGCCTCGCGCTATCTTTACTGCGATTTGCTGATCGTGGGTGCGGGTCCCGCCGGGATTGCCGCCGCACGCGAAGCTGCGGGCAAAGGCCTGTCGGTCGTGTTGGTGGATGAGAATTCGGAAATGGGCGGGACACTTTTGTCCGAACCACAGTCCAAGATCGACGGCAAATCGGCGTGGACCTGGCTAGAAGACGAGTTGGCCGCCCTGAAAGAGGCCGGTGTCAAGCTGATGACCCGGACCACGGCGATTGGCTACTACCACGAAAACATGATCGGCATGGTCGAGAAACTGACCGACCACCTGCCGACCCTGCCCGCAGACACACCGCGCGAGCGAATGTGGCGCGTGCGTGCGAAACAGGTCGTTCTGGCGCAGGGCGCGCTTGAAAAACCGCTGGTGTTCCATGGCAACGACCGTCCGGGCGTGATGCTCGCTGGCTCCGCGCAGACCTACCTGCATCGCTATGGCGTCAAAGTCGGGGAAAGCCCCGTCGTCGTCACCTCGCATGACAGCGCGTGGTACGCAGCTTTTGATCTTCAGGCGGCTGGTGCCTATGTGCAGGCCATTGTCGATACCCGGCCGCAAGTGCGTCAGGATCTTCAGGCCGAGGCCCGCACCCGCGGCATCCCGGTCAAACTTGGCCACACGGTCACGGCGACCGGCGGTCGTCTGCGCATCAACACGGTGCGAGTGAACCCGCTCAACGGCACCCATGTCGGCAATGGCCAGTGGATCAAATGCGATGCGCTTTTGATGTCTGGCGGCTGGACCCCGTCGCTGCACCTGTTCTCGCACACCAAGGGCAGCCTGATCTGGGACGACGATCTGACCACGTTCCTGCCCAAGGATACACCAGAAGACTGCATCATCACTGGCGCGTCGCGCGGACTTTGGGGCGTCGAAGCCGCGCTCAAAGACGGGTCTGTACGTGTTGGTGAAGCGCTGAGCAAACTGGGTGTCGAGGCCACGGTCTCTGACTACACCGTCGCGGACGACCGCGTCGGCACAGGCGTCACCATGCGCGAATTGCCGACCGATCGCAGCGCGGGCAAAGCGAAAGCTTTTGTCGACTTCCAAAACGATGTGACCGCAAAAGACCTGCGTCTCGCCGTGCGCGAGGGCATGCGCTCCATCGAGCATGTGAAACGCTACACCACCAACGGCATGGCAACCGATCAGGGCAAGATGTCCAACATCAACGGCCTGAACATCGCCGCCGACGCTCTGGGCAAAAAGCAACCGCAGGTGGGTCTCACGACCTTCCGCCCGCCCTACACGCCGACCACCTTTGGGGCCTTCGCGGGCTATCACCGCGGCGATCATTTCGAAGTGGTCCGCAAGACCCAGATCGACGGTTGGGCCGAAGAAAACGCAGCCGTGTTTGAACCCGTGGGCCAGTGGCGCCGGGCGCGGTACTTCCCGAAAGCGGGTGAGACCATGGATCAAGCCGTGGCGCGCGAATGTGCAGCGACGCGGGCTTCCGTGGGCATCTTTGATGCCTCCACTCTGGGCAAGATCGAAGTGGTCGGGCCGGATGCGGCCGAATTCGTCAACCGCATGTACACCAACCCGTTCATGAAACTTGCACCGGGCAAGTGCCGTTACGGTCTTCTTTTGGGCGATGACGGATATATTCGCGACGACGGTGTGATCGCACGCATTTCCGACGAACGGTTCCACGTGACCACCACCACCGGTGGGGCTGCGCGGGTGCTGACGATGATGGAAGACTACCTCCAAACCGAGTGGCCCGACCTGAATGTCTGGCTCACCTCGACCACAGAGCAATGGTCCACCGTTGCGGTGAACGGACCGAATGCCGCGAAACTGCTTCAGCCCTTCGTCAAGGATTTCGCCCTGACCGAAGACAATTTCCCGCACATGTCCTGCGTCGAAGTTGAGGTTGCGGGCTATCCCGCGCGTCTGTGGCGCGTAAGCTTCACCGGCGAGATCGGCTTCGAGATCAACGTGCCCGCCCCTTACGGTCGCGCACTTTGGGAAACCCTGTGGGACGCGGGTCAGGCATATGACATCACCGCCTACGGGACAGAAACCATGCACGTGCTGCGCGCTGAAAAGGGCTACATCATCGTCGGTCAGGACACTGACGGTACGGTGACCCCCTATGACGCGGGCATGGGTTGGGCGGTTGGCACCAAGAAAGCCGACTTTGTTGGGATGCGCGGGCTCAAGCGGCCCGATCTCGTCGCGGAGAACCGCAAACAGCTTGTCGGTCTTGTGACCGAGGACCACTCCTGTCTCGAAGAAGGGGCCCAGATCGTCTTGGATCCGAACCAGCCCATCCCGATGAAAATGGTCGGTCACGTGACCTCGTCTTATCATCAGGGCACAACGGATCACCCGATCGCATTGGCGTTGGTCGAAGGCGGCCATTCGAAAATGGGCGAGACGGTTTATATCCCGATGCCCGACCGGACCATTGCCGCGAAAATCACCGGGACCGTCTTTGTCGATCCTGAAAACGCTCGTTTGAAAATCTGATTGGAGGTCAGACATGTCCAAGCATATCTCTTCTCTGGCTCCATCGGTCGTGGTGGATACCGCGGCTGCCCGTGTGGCCGTCACGCCAATGACCGGACGGATTTCGCTGCGCACGCGCGGCGATCTGGCGGCGATCGGCAAGGCCATTGGCGTCAGCTTGCCAACCCAAATTGGCATCTGCGCCAAAACTGACGGAATTGAGGTCGTGTGCCTCGGCCCTGATGAGTGGACCCTGCTTGTGCCGCTCGATCAGATCGAAAAGGTGCAAGGCGCTTTGGCGACCCTCGCCCCGTCGTTGCCGCACTCGATGACCGAAATCACCGGACGCGAGATCACCTTTCAGATCGAAGGCCCGCAAGCCGCTGACCTGATGAGCATTGGCTGTCCGCGTGACATTTCCACCATCAAGGTGGGTCAGGCGCGCCGCACGCTTTTTGACGGTGCCACCGTCGTTCTCTGGCGCGATGCCGAGACCAGTTTCCGCATGGATGTCTGGAACAGCTTCGCCCCTTTCCTTGCCTCAACCCTTGAGACCGGTGCGAAAGAACTCGCCGCCGAACTCGCTTGACCCCGAAGGATTTTCCGCATGTTTGACCGCCTGCAAAGACCCGAGATCGCCGATGCCGATGTTGCTTCCGCGATTGGTGAGGAACTCGACCGTCAACAAACCCAGATCGAACTGATCGCTTCCGAGAACATCGTGTCCCCGGACGTGATGGCCGCACAAGGTTCCGTTCTGACCAACAAATATGCCGAAGGCTACGCCGGCAAGCGCTACTACGGTGGCTGCGAGTTTGTTGATAAGGTCGAAGTTCTGGCCATCGAGCGGCTGAAGCAACTCTTCGGTGCCGAATACGCCAACGTGCAGCCGCATTCCGGTGCACAGGCCAACCAGGCTGTGTTCCTCGCCCTTCTTCAACCGGGCGACCGTATCATGGGTCTGTCCTTGGCCCACGGCGGTCACCTGACCCATGGGTCTCCTGTGACCATGTCCGGCAAATGGTTCGATGTCGTCTCCTATGAGGTCGACCCTGAAACCCACCTGATCGACATGGAAAAGGTGCGTGAGAAAGCGCTCGAAACCAAGCCGAAGCTGATCGTGGCCGGTGCCTCTGCCTACCCGCGCGTCATCGACTTCGAAGGCTTCCGCAAGATCGCCGACGAAGTGGGCGCTTACCTGATGGTCGACATGGCGCATTATGCCGGTCTCATCGCCGGTGGCAAATACCCGAACCCGGTGCCGCACGCCCATGTCACCACCTCCACCACCCACAAGACCCTGCGCGGTCCGCGTGGTGGCGTGATCTTGTCGAACGATGAAGCGATTGCCAAAAAACTGAACTCCGCCGTCTTTCCGGGCAACCAGGGTGGCCCGCTGATGCATGTCATCGCTGCGAAAGCCGTGGCGTTTGGCGAGGCGCTTCAGCCGTCCTTCGCGGACTACGCCGGTCAGGTGATCGAGAACGCAAAAGCTCTGGCCGATGTTCTCAAAGTCGGCGGTCTGGGCATCGTTTCTGGCGGCACCGATTGTCATATGGTTCTTGTCGATCTGCGCCCCAAAGGCGTGACCGGCAAAGTGGCCGAGATCGCTTTGGAACGGGCTGGTCTGACCTGTAACAAAAACTCGATCCCGAACGACCCGGAGAAGCCTTTCGTGACCTCCGGCGTGCGTCTGGGCACCTCTGCGGGCACCACACGTGGGTTCAAAGAGGCCGAGTTCGAACAGATTGGCTCGCTGATCCTGCGCGTGCTCAACGCCTTGTCGGACAATCCCGAGGGGGACCCCGCGGTCGAAGCCGAGGTTCTCGCAGACGTGCGCAAACTTTGCGCCGATTTCCCGATCTACGGCGCATAATCCAGACGCGGCATCCCGCCGGGGGGTGCCGCGCGGCCCGAACACATGTTGATCTTGGATTGATCGCCTGATTGATCGATCGATATACCTCCGGGGCCTGTCGTAGATCACGCAGGCCCCCATTTGCGGAAGGCTTCCCATGTTCCTGTCTGTCTTCGACGTTTTTAAAATCGGCATCGGGCCCTCTTCATCACACACGATGGGGCCGATGGTCGCCGCCGCGCGGTTCATCGAAGAACTCCACGACCGGAACTTCAATATTCCCGGCGCCGGCAAACTTCATCGTCTCGGCGCCAGCCTTCACGGTTCCCTGGCCTTTACCGGCAAGGGCCACGCCACCGATCGTGCTGTCCTTCTTGGGTTTTGCGGCTATACGCCGGAGACCCTTGATCCCAACGCAATCGACGAGATCGAAGACCGGGTCCGGCGCGAAAAGGTTGTGCACCTGGAGGGTCTGGGCGCGCTTGCTTTCGATCCTGACGTGGATCTCGTTTTCGACTGGGGCCCACCGCTTGAAGGCCATGCCAACGGGCTGATCCTGAAAGCCTTCGACAAAGCCGGTAACGCCTATCAAACGCGCACCTTCTATTCCATTGGTGGCGGCTTTGTTGTCACCGCCGAAGAGTTGGCCGCGCAGAAAAGCGACACCCAGAGCCTGCACAACGAAAAAGCGGCACGGGCTTTCCCCTACCCCTTTGGCTCTGCCAAGGAGATGCTCGATATGGGCATCACGTCCGGCAAAACCATTGCCGAGATGAAACGTGCCAATGAGCGCAAAGTCTATGGTGCCGATCTGGAACCGAAACTTGACCGGATCATCGAGACCATGAACGAGTGTATCGACCGTGGACTTGCACAAGACGGCATCCTCCCCGGTGGGCTGAACGTCAAACGCCGGGCCAAGGGCATCCATGAATCTCTGAAGGCCGAACAAGGTCTCAACATCACCGCACCGCATGTCGCCAACGACTGGATGAGCGTCTACGCCATGGCGGTGAACGAGGAAAACGCCGCCGGGGGCCGGGTCGTGACCTCCCCCACCAACGGGGCGGCAGGTGTTGTCCCGGCGGTGATGCGCTATTATCGCCATCATTGTGTCGGGGCGAGCGACGCGAAACTGCGCGACTTTTTGTTGGTCGCAGCGGCCATTGGCGGGCTGATCAAACACAACGCCTCAATCTCTGGTGCGGAAGTCGGGTGCCAAGGCGAAGTGGGATCTGCGGCGGCAATGGCGGCGGGCGCGCTGTGCGCCGTGCTGGGCGGCACCAATGCGCAGGTGGAAAACGCCGCTGAAATCGCTCTGGAACATCACCTCGGCATGACCTGTGATCCCGCGGCCGGGCTTGTTCAGGTGCCATGCATCGAACGCAACGCGCTTGGCGCGATCAAGGCGGTGTCGGCGGCATCTCTGTCCCTGCGCGGCGACGGCACGCATTTCATGCCGCTCGACAACTGTATTCAAGTGATGTTGGAAACCGGGCGCGACATGAACCTCAAATACAAAGAGACGTCCACGGGTGGCATTGCGGTCAATTTGCCGGAGTGCTGATCCAATCCATCTGACGAATATAAAAACGCGCGCAGCTTTGGCTTCGCGCGTTTTTCTGTGTCGGTTCTTCGCCCAACGCGCACGAAAAAGGGCGACCCATGGGGCCGCCCTGTCCGTGTCATCTCGCAAACCGGTCAGCTTGCTTTCAGCATCCCATGCGGGTCGAGGACGAATTTCTTCGCGGCCCCGTGATCGAAGGCATCGTAGCCCGCCGCGGCGTCTTCGAGAGAGATGATCTGGGCATTCACGATTTTCGCGATCGGCAAACGACCATGCAGGATCGCCTGCATGAGCTGACGGTTGTATTTCAGCACCGGCGTCTGACCGGTGTGAAAGCTCTGAGCTTTCGCCCAACCCTGACCGAAGCGCAGCGACAGGCTACCAACTTTGGCGGCCTCGTCCACAGCGCCCGGATCTTCGGTCACGTAGAGGCCGGGGATGCCGATGGAACCTGCAACACGGGTGATTTCCATCATCTGGTTGAGCACGATGGCGGGCTGTTCGCCGCCGGTGTGACCACGGGCTTCAAAGCCCACAGCGTCAATGGCGGCATCCACTTCGGGGCTACCAGTGATTTCGGCGATCATCTCGCCAAGGCGATCGCCCTTGTTCAAATCGACCGGGACAAACCCCATCTTGGCGGCGTGATCGAGGCGCTCTTTGTTGAAATCACCGATCAGAACCACAGCCGCCCCGAGAACCTGAGCGGAAGCCGCCGCAGCCAGACCAACAGGACCCGCGCCTGCGACATAGACGATGGAGCCGACGCCCACACCCGCCTGAACCGCACCGTGAAACCCGGTCGGAAGAATGTCGGACAGCATGGTCAGATCGGTGATCTTGTCGAGGGCTTGATCACGATCCGGGAACTTCAGAAGGTTGAAGTCGGCGTAAGGCACCATGACATAGCGCGCCTGACCGCCGACCCAGCCGCCCATATCGACATAGCCATAGGCCCCGCCTGCACGTTCGGGGTTCACGGTGAGACAGACGCCCGTGTCCTGTTCTTTACAGCACCGGCACCGGCCACAAGCGACGTTAAACGGCACGGAGACGATGTCGCCGATCTCAAGCATCTCGACGTCAGAGCCTTTTTCGATCACTTCGCCGGTGATCTCGTGACCGAGGACAAGGCCCTCGGGCGCGGTGGTGCGGCCACGCACCATGTGCTGGTCGGAGCCACAGATGTTGGTGGACACCACTTTCAGGATCACGGCGTGACCGAGCTTGCGCCCATCCGGCGCGGCCATGGTCGGGTCTGCAATGTCCTGAACCTCGACCTTGCCGGGGCCCATGTAGACGACACCTCTGTTGGAACTCATGATATATCCTCCCATTACGGGCGCGCTAGGCCGCCCTCTTACTTGCACATGTTCAGGGATCGAACGCTCCGTCCTCCCGGAGCGGGCCAACCCCTTGCACGTTGCGGACTGGCCGCACGCGCGTCCGTTCAGCAGACAGTGTCAGGCCGGGTCGAGGCGCGGAGAGATGAGGCAAACGCGCAGGACATTTGCGCCAGATGTAAAAACGCGCCCTTCCCAGCGGAAAGGCGCGCAATCAGGACAGATGTCTTTGGCAGGAAACCGCTGCTACATGCGCCTTAATGCGCTGCAACCCCCCGGAGCCGTTCAGACCGGCGGCGCAAAATTTCCACGACGGTCAAAAGCGCAATCGAGATCACCACAAGGATCGTCGCCACAGCAAGGATCGCAGGGCTGATCTGTTCGCGAATACCGCTCCACATTTCACGCGGGATGGTTTGCTGATCGGGCCCCGCGATGAACAGCACCGCGACCACTTCGTCAAAGGAGGTGACGAAGGCAAAGAGACCGCCCGAAATCACACCCGGCAGGATCAACGGCATCACCACTTTGAAAAAGGTGCGGCGCGGATTGGCACCAAGGCTTGCCGCAGCCCGGATCAGGGACTGGTCAAAACCCGACAGCGTCGCCGTCACGGTGATGATCACAAACGGAATACCAAGGGCCGCGTGGGCCAAAACGACGCCGGTGTAGGTCGAGGTCAACCGACCGCATTCAAAGCCGAAAATGGCGCAGGGGTTCGAATAGAAAAAGAACATCCCTGTGGCGACGATGATGATCGGCACGATCATCGGGCTGATCAGGATCGCCATGATCGTCCGCCGCCATGGCATTTCCGGGCGTGACAGGCCAAGTGCGGCCAATGTCCCCAGAACCGTTGACAGGATCGTCGCCCAAAAGCCGATGATCACGGAATTCTTCGCCGCTTTCACCCAATCCGCATTGTGCCACAGATCGGACCACCAGGCCCCATCACGCACCGCTTCGGAGTTTTGCATCCCCGTGGTCAAAAGCGAGTCATACCAGCGCATGCTATAGCCCTCGGCATCAAAGCTCAGCATTCTCTCCGTGTAGGTGAAATACGGCTCCGCGTTGAAGGACAGGGGGACGATAACAAGGATCGGCGAAATCAGGAAGACGAACACCAGAACGCAGATCACCAGATAGGTGGCATGCCAAGCGCGTTCGAGTGGGGAGGCATAGGTCGGAAGGGCCATCAGTCTCTCTCCTTAACCGAGTTTCAATTTGTCGATGCCGATCAGGCGATCATAGAGCCAGTACAACACCAGCACCCCGACAAGAAGCATGGTCGCCAGAGCCGCCGCCATGGACCAGTTGGCCTTGGTCATGTGGAACTGCACCATGTTCGAGAAGAGCTGACCATCCGCACCGCCGACCAATGCCGGAGTGATGTAGTAGCCAACCGCGAGGATAAAGACCAAGAGCACGCCAGCCCCAATGCCGGGGATGGTCTGCGGCAGGTAAATACGGCGGAAGGTCGTCCAGCTCGTCGCGCCAAGGCTACGGGCCGCGCGGGTGTAACTTGGCGGAATCACACGCATCACGGAATAGAGCGGCAACACCATGAAGGGCAAAAGGATATGCACCATGGCAATGATCGTGCCGGTCTGGTTGTAGATCATCTGAATACGGCCATCGTCGCCGATGATGCCAAGCGCCACGAGGATGCTGTTGATGACCCCTTGGCCTTGCAACAGCACAATCCAACTTGTCGTTCGCACCAAAAGCGAGGTCCAGAACGGCAACAGCACAAGGATCATCAACAGGTTGGCCTTGGCCATTGGCAGGGTCGCAAGCAAGTGCGCGACCGGGAAGGCCAAAAGCAAGCAAATCGCCGTGATGACTGCAGCAACAACAAAGGTTTTGATATAAAGTTTGAAATAGATGCGCTGGTTCTCATCCACCTTGACGAGTTTGCCGTCCGCATCCCGTTCACGGTCAAAGGCGATGGTGTAAAAATCCAACGTCCAAGGGCTGGAGGCCGTCCGCATCGCATTCCAGACACGCGGGTCCTGCCAATCCTCATCAATATCGAGCAGCGCGGCCATATAAGGCGGCTCAAGATCCGCAGCCTTGCGCGCGGACTTGGTAAAGAGCGAGCGCATGCCAGACACAACATAGTTGATCCGGGTGCCGGCATCCCCCGCCATACGCGTCTCTTTCATCAGGTTGAGATCGGAGGCCAGCGCCGCATAGGCGGCCTCATCGGGCACGGTGCCCTTTGGGTTGGCCTCGAACCATTGCGTCAGCGCCGGAACGGTTTGGGAAAAGCCGTCATTGTACACCGAACGCTGCAACATCTGGCCGATGGGCACGGCGAATGTAATCACAATGAATGCGAGCAAGGGCAGGACCAGAAAGAAGGCCCGGCGTTTTGCACGAGCCTGTGCCGTGGCCAAAGCGGCCTTGAGTGGGCGCCCGTCCGCGGTGGTCAACTGAGAAGCGACGTCAGACATCCTTTTTCCTATCTTGCTTTATGCGCCAAAGCGGCGCGCCATGCTGCGGCCACTTGTTGACGTCCGAGTCAGAACACGGTTCGGCGAAAGAGCTCAGAACGCGCTTTCGCCAGTTTGCCGGAGAACGAGGGGAAGGACGTCCTCCGGCAAGCTTTCGATCCGATGTCGGATCAGTTGGACAGGAGCCACGCGTTGAAACGCTCGCCCAGCTCGGTCTCACGGTCGACCCAGAAATCCGCAGAAGAGGCCAGCGCGTTGGTCATGTTCGCCGGGTAGGTCGGCAGGTTCGGCGCCATCGGAATGTCGGTGCCGTTGACATTGCCCACCAGCAGTGCGGCGGATTTACGCGGCGTGCCGTAGGAGATGCGCTCGGAGAAGCGCGCGGAGGGGGCGCTGGAGGTCGCGAATTTGATGTACTCCATCGCAGCTTCTGTGTTTGGAGCACCTTCGGGGATCACGTAACCTTCCCACTCAAACACCTGACCGTCCCAGAGCACTTCGAAGGGTTTGCCTTCGTTCACGGCGGCGTTGAAAATCCGACCGTTGTAGGACATGGTCATGACCACTTCGCCATCGGCCAAAAGCTGCGGCGGCTGTGCGCCAGCTTCCCAATAGATCGCGTCATTCTTGATGGTGTCGAGTTTCGCGAAAGCGCGATCCACACCTTCGTCGGTGTCGAGCACGTCATAAACCTCGGCTGCGGGAACGCCATCGGCCATCAACGCCATTTCCAGAACCACTTTCGGGCTCTTCAAAACCCCGCGTTTGCCCGGGAATTTCTCGGTGTCGAAGAAATCGGCGACGGAGGACGGTGCCGCACCTTCGGCGAATTTCGACGCATCAAACGCAACGGCGGTGGCATAGATGTCGTTCGGCACCATGCATTCGCTCAGCGTGCCTTCGAGGAAATCGTCCATCGCCGGGGTGCCATCGATCCCATCGGGCAGCATCGAGGCATCAATCGGCATCAATTGACCTTCGTCGCACAGGCGCACGGCATCGGAGAGCAGGAACAGCGCCACGTCGGTGGTCACGTTGCCCGCATCCACTTGGGCTTTCACCGGAGTGGCGGGGTTGTCGGCGTCGACAGAAACAATACCAATGCCAGTTTCTGCGGTGAATGGCTTGTAATACGCTTCGGTTTCAGCCGCGGAATAAGACCCACCCCAGCTCATGATGGTGATGTCATCGGCCAGCGTTGGAAGTGCAAGGCCACCAAGCGCCGTGGTGAGCGCGAAAAGAGTCTTCTTGTTCATATTTCTCTCCATGTTGGATCGGGACTTTCGCGCGGTTCAAGCCGCGCGTCTCTTGCCTCGCCCCGGTTGAACCGAAGCGAAGAAAACTCAGATCATGTCCAGCGCACGCGCATCAAGCGGGTTCCAACCAATGCGAATGCGTTGGCCGGGGGACAAGGGAACCTGGTCAATGGTGTTGCGACATTTCAAGACGAACTCATCATGGCCCGCCACCTTCATGCGGGTGCGCAGAATGTCCCCCATGTAAATCACTTCGAGCACTTCCGCGTCGATGGTGTGCGACCCTTCAGGGATCAGTTCGGGTTTGAATTCAACACGTTCCGGGCGAATGGACACCAAAGTCTTTTCGCCTTTTGCAAGGACATTCACCGCCGTCGCATGAATCCGTTCGCCATTCTCAAGACACACCACGGCCCGGTCGCCGTTCAGCTCTTCGATCACGCCGGGCAGTTTGTTATTCTCGCCAATGAAGCCCGCAACGAAACTGTTGTCCGGCCGTTCATAAAGTTCCGCAGGTGGCGCGAGCTGTTGAATGCGGCCATCGTTGAACACGGCGACGCGATCCGACATGGTTAGCGCCTCGCCTTGGTCATGGGTCACATAGACGACGGTGATGCCAAGGCTCTCGTGCAGGTGTTTGATCTCGAATTGCATATGTTCGCGCAGTTGCTTGTCGAGTGCACCGAGCGGTTCGTCCATCAACACCAGCTTGGGGTCAAACACCAAAGCACGAGCCAAGGCGATCCGCTGTTGCTGCCCGCCCGAAAGCTGGGCCGGGCGACGATTGGCAAAGGCCCCCATCTGCACCATATCAAGGGCGCGCTTGACCTTTGTTTCGCGCTCGGATTTGCCCATGCCGCGCACTTCGAGCGGGAAAGCAAGGTTCTCACCCACCGTCATATGCGGGAAAAGTGCGTAGTTCTGAAACACCATACCGATGCCGCGTTTGTGCGGCGGCACCTGGTTGATCGGTTGACCATCGAGGCGGATCTCGCCATGGGTTGCCGTTTCAAACCCGGCCAACATCATCAGACAGGTGGTTTTGCCACTGCCTGACGGTCCAAGCATGGTCAGGAACTCACCCTTGGCCAGTTGCAGGTTGAGGTCTTTCACCACGAGGGTCTCGCCATCGTAGCTTTTCTGTACATGTTCGAAAGACACGAACGCATTGTCGCTGGATGCAACCATGACCCAAACTCTCCCCGAGTTTTTTTATTGTTGAGCCGTGCGGAGCCAATGAGGCCCGCCGACAAAGATTGGGAGGAGTATTGGGAGATGAAAAGTGCGCAGGGAGTAAATATACGTCAAAACAACAGTATTATCACGACATCAGACGAAGATCCCGCCTAACAAATTTGCAAAGCGTCATATTTTTGTGCAAATACGTCACTTTTAAATGCCGTCAAGGTCAATAACGCGTCTAATTTTTAATTTTCCACGACGGATGATTGTCGGAAAGACTGGGGCGTATCGCCGTAACGCCGCCGAAACATGCGACTCAAATGCGAAGAATCACAGAAACCGCAGTCCACGGCGATCTGAGCGACAGACTTTTGCGTCTTCTCAATCAAGTGTTTGGCAAGGTCCAATCGCATGTCGAGAAAAGCCGCCTGTGGTGACGTGTTCAAGGCGAGGCGGAAGTGGCGCTCAATCTGACGTTTGCTGTTGCCCATCCGTAGCGCGACGTCCTGAACCGAGATCGGCGTGTCGATGTTTTGCTGCATCAATAACAGCGCACGCTGGACAATCGGGTCCTGCGTCTTGAGATCAAGCGGCAGACCCGGCTGTGGTTTTTCCGCCTGAAGCGCATCGTCGATGATCATAATATGCAGGCTTTTGCTGGCCTGCGAGCGGCCAACATGTTTGTCCACCAAATAGGCGGCCAAATGCGCCGAACTCACCCCACCCGAACAAGTCAGGCGGTCACGATCGACCACAAAAATCTGATCCGCGACGGGGCTGAGACCTTCGAATTGCTCTAAAAAATCAGAATGATGAAACCAGCTCACGCAACAACGATACCCGTTGAGCAACCCAACCTGGTGCAGGAAAAAGGCACCGGTGCAAACCCCAACCAAGGGAACGCCCGCATCCGCAGCCTGATGCAGAAAGCGGTGATAGGCCTGCCCCAGAGAGGGGGTTTCATCCATCAACCCGCCCACCACAACAATGTAATCAAACCGCCGCGGATCGCCCAATCGCTCCTTCGGCTGCACTGTGATGCCACAGCTCGACTGCACAGGATCCATCGTGTCAGACAGCACAGTCCAGTCACAGAGAATCGGACGGCTGCGATCCCCATCGTCGGCGGCAAGACGCAACACATCGACGAAATTCGCAAAGGCACAGAGCGTAAAGCGGCGCGCTAGGATAAACCCGACGGAAAGACGCGGCCCCTCGTCTCTCGCTTTCAGCGCACGCAAGTTTGTCGTGCGCGGTTGCGAAACTGACTCTTGTGAAGACGGAGTCGTCATCTTTGTCTCTCCAAACAGGAAACCCCATATCTTTGTCGTAGCGATAATCTCGCTTTGACGCAAACATTCTATTTTTCGACGCAAAAAGTCGTCAGGTTGCTCCTCATGATGCCGTAATCCGGTTCTCTTGGTGAAAAACGACAAGTGACGTCGGGAGGGTAGGTCAACAGGATCGCAAACAACCGCTGACACTGGCGGTCCGTCCGAACGTTTGCGAACACCGCTGCACCTGCGCTCCAAAGAGAGCCAAAGACCTGGTGATCGGCATGGCAAACCCGGCCAGACTGGGAACGCCACCGGGAGCATCGCTTCGGCACCCTGCTCCCCAATCTTGGAAATAATTCAAAGGCCTCGCCATAGGTGAGGGCCACCCCGAAGACTTTGCGTTTCGGGGCCGACAGAAGAGGGAAACATGAAAGTACTCGTTCCTGTAAAACGGGTGGTCGATTATAATGTGAAAATCCGCGTCAAGGCGGACAATTCCGGTGTCGACCTCGCCAATGTCAAAATGTCCATGAACCCCTTTGACGAGATCGCCGTCGAAGAGGCCGTGCGTCTGAAAGAAGCGGGCAAGGCGGATGAGATCATCGCCGTATCCGTTGGTCCGGCACAAGCGCAAGACGTGTTGCGCACCGCGCTCGCCATGGGCGCAGATCGCGCCATTCTGATCACCGTCGACGGCACTGTTGAGCCGCTCACCGTTGCGAAACTCCTGAAAGGTGTTGTCGCAGACGTGGCCCCCGAACTGGTAATCCTCGGCAAACAGGCGATCGACGATGACGCCAACCAAACCGGTCAGATGCTCTCAGCTCTTCTCGGCTGGTCGCAGGCCACCTTTGCCTCCGAAATCGAGCTGGGCGATGGCACCGCAAAAGTCACCCGCGAGATCGACGACGGTCTTCAGGCCATTGAGGTCAAACTCCCGGCCATCGTGACCGCCGACCTGCGCCTCAATGAGCCGCGCTACGCCTCTTTGCCGAACATCATGAAGGCCAAGAAAAAGCCGCTCGAGACAAAAGAACCCGGCGATTATGGCGTCACTGTCGAGCGTCGCCTGAACGTGTTGCGCGTCGAAGAGCCGTCTCAACGCGAAGCGGGGATCAAAGTGTCCTCTGCCGCCGAGCTGATCGACAAGCTCAAAAACCAAGCCGGCGTCATCTGACCCAGAGGGAACTTTCAACATGGCTATTCTTCTTTTCGCAGAACATGACAATGCGAGCCTGTCAGAGCAAACCGCAAAGGCTCTGACGGCCGCGTCCCAAATCGGTGGCGACGTCGATATTTTGATCGCGGGCAAAAGTGCGTCTGCCGCCGCCGAAGCCGCCGCAAAACTTAGTGGCGTGCGCAAGGTGTTGTTGGCCGAAAGCGAGGCGCTCGAACAGCTTCTGGCCGAAGCCGCCGCAGCGCTCATCGTTTCGCTTGCGCCGGAGTATGACACTATTCTGGCCCCAGCCACGACCAGTGGCAAAAACGTACTGCCGCGCGTCGCGGCGCTGCTCGATGTGATGCAGGTGTCAGAGGTCACCGAAGTGGTGTCCGCCGACACGTTCAAACGTCCGATCTATGCCGGCAACGCCATCGAAGTCGTGCAACCCACGGATGCCACCAAGGTTCTGACCGTGCGCACCGCGGGCTTTGCCGCCGCAACGGACGGCGGCTCCGCAGAGGTCAGCCCCATCGATGCCCCCTCAAACGGCAGCGATCTGTCCTCTTTCATCAAGAACATTCAAACGGAAAGCGACCGCCCGGAACTGAACTCCGCCAAGATCATCGTCTCCGGGGGCCGTGCTCTTGGGTCTGAAGACAAGTTCAACGAGGTCATCACGCCTCTGGCCGACAAACTCGGTGCCGCTGTGGGGGCGTCCCGCGCCGCAGTGGATGCGGGCTATGCGGCGAACGATCTTCAGGTAGGTCAAACCGGCAAGGTTGTCGCCCCCGATCTCTACATTGCCTGCGGCATCTCTGGTGCAATCCAGCACCTCGCAGGGATGAAAGATTCGAAAATCATCGTGGCGATCAATACCGATGAAGACGCCCCAATCTTCCAAGTGGCGGATTATGGCATCGTTGGCGATCTCTTCGACATCCTGCCCGAGCTCGCGCGCCAACTCTGACGCGCGCCTCTCAGACATTTATGAACGGAACCAGACATATGAGCTCCAATTCCTACATTCTGCGCGTCGCCTGTGACGACCAGCCGGGCATCGTTGCCACCATCAGCGCCGCCATGTCCTCACGCGGGGCAAACCTCGCTGAATCCAACCAGTTCTGGGATCGCAAGACGAACAAATTCTTCCTGCGTATGTCCTGCCTTTTTCCCGAGTCTGTCACCAAGGACAGTGTCGAACTGGCCTTGAAACCTGCCGTCGACCGGTTCAGCCTGAAACTCAAGGTCGAGGATGAGACCCGCAAGCCGAAGATCATCATCATGGTGTCGAAATTCGACCACGCGATGCTGCACCTTCTGTACCAGATCAAAACCGGCTGGCTTGACGCCGAAGTGGCGGCCATCGTGTCCAACCACGAAGACGCCCGCAAAGTCGCCGAACAGGAAGGCATTCCCTTCTATTGCTGGCCGGTGAACAAAGAGAACAAGACCGAACAGGAAGATAAACTGGCCGCCCTCGTTCAGGAAACCGGGGCCGAGCTGGTGATCCTTGCACGCTACATGCAGGTGATTTCCAACGAGCTGTCCAATCAGCTCTTTGGTATGATCATCAACATCCACCATTCCTTCTTGCCGTCCTTCAAAGGCGCGAAGCCCTATCACCAGGCCTATGACCGTGGTGTCAAACTCATCGGGGCGACCGCGCATTATGTGACGCCTGATCTTGATGAGGGCCCGATCATCGAACAGGAAACCGAGCGCGTCACCCACACCATGTCCGCCGAGGATTTCGTCGCAACAGGTCGCGACATCGAATCTCGCGTTCTGGCCCGTGCGGTGAAATATCACCTCGAAGGTCGTGTCATGCTGAATGACAACCGTACCGTCGTTTTCACTCCGTAATCCCTGTCCGGGAGGGGGCCGGTACGCCGGTCCCTTTTTGACTTTTCAAGGAGGTGCGTCCATGACGGCACATATCATCGACGGAAAGGCATTTGCCGCAGGTCTTGGGGATCGGATTGCCGCAGGAGCTGCTGCGTTTGCTGACAGGACGGGCCGCGCGCCCGGTCTTGCGGTTGTGCTGGTCGGCTCTGACCCGGCCAGTGAAATCTATGTCCGCAGCAAGGGCCTGATGGCTCGTAAGCTCGGCATGGAGAGTTTCGAACATACCCTGCCCGCAGAGACCACGCAGGACACATTGATGGCGCTCATCGCGGAATTGAACGCCAATGACGCGGTGGACGGCATTCTTGTTCAGCTCCCCCTGCCCGACCACCTCGACAGCCTTCAGGTGATCGAAGCGATTGACCCGGCCAAGGATGTCGACGGGCTGCATCCGCTGAGCGCGGGGTATCTCGCCTCCGGTCTGCCCGGTCTGGTGTCCTGCACCCCACTGGGCTGTCTGATGCTGCTCAAAGATCAACTTGGATCCCTCTCTGGACTTGATGCGATTGTCGTCGGGCGCTCGATCCTCGTCGGCAAACCGATGGCTCAGCTTTTGTTGGCGGAAAACTGCACCGTGACCATGGCGCATTCACGCACGGCTGATCTGGCGGAAAAAGTCGGCAAGGCTGATATCGTCGTGGCCGCCGTCGGTCGTGCCGAAATGATCAAAGGCGACTGGATCAAAGACGGCGCCACCGTGATTGACGTCGGCACCAGCCGCGTCATCCGCGATGGGCAAAAGTACCTCGTGGGGGATGTCGACTTTGCCGCCGCGTCTGAAAAAGCCCGCGCCATCACGCCGGTTCCGGGCGGCGTTGGTCCGATGACCATCATGACGCTGATGCACAACACGCTGATCGCCGCTTACCGGCGCAAGAATTATCCAGTTCCGGAGTTGGGTGCATGACGCCCTGCGACGATATGAAGATCGGCACAGATTCTGGCCGCGCGACGGGTGTGTTCCGTCGCGCGGCTTTTGTCGGTTTCGGGGCCGACGTTTTCCCCCGTGAATCCCGGCGCAGCTTCCCCGCGCTATCCACAGACAAGCACCTCGAAAAGAAGGATTGAGAGATATGTCTTCGTTCCCCAACAGGGCCAAAGTTGTCATCGTCGGTCTCGGCGGTATCGTCGGCGCCTCCGTCGCGCATCATCTCATTGAAAACGGCTGGGGCGATATTGTCGGCATCGACAAATCCGCCGTTCCCACAGACATCGGATCGACCGGACACGCGTCGGACTTCTGTTTCGCCACGAGCCACGATCTTTTGAGCACGTGGAGCACCATGTACTCGATGGATTTCTACGAGAAGATGGGCCGTTACTCCCGCATCGGTGGGATCGAAGTGTGCCGCAAGGGAGACGATGATCGCCTGACTGAGCTCAAGCGCCGCTGTGACAGTGGTCGTGCCTTTGGCTCCAACGTCCGCATGATCACCGCCGCAGAGGCCAAAGAGAAATTCCCGCTTCTCGAAGAAGACCAGATCGAATGCGCCATGTGGGACCCCGACGCCGGTCTCGTGGTGCCGCGCTCCCAAGCCGTCGCAGGCGAATTGATCGACGCCGCCGAGAAAAGCGGCAAGCTCAAAGTCTTCGCCAACACCCCTGCGCTGGAGCTGATCACCGAGAATGGCCGCGTCACCGGCGTGAAAACCCACCGTGGCACGATCATGGCCGATTACGTTGTGGTCTGTGCCGGCCTCTGGGGTCGTTTGATTGCTGAGATGGCGGGCGAAGACCTCCCGGTCATGCCGGTCGACCACCCGCTGACCTTCTTTGGGCCCTATGATGAATTCGCTGGCACCGGTCTCGAAATCGGTCGTCCGCTGCTGCGCGATCAGGGCAACTCCGCCTATATGCGTGACACCGGCGACCCTGCGACCACCGAGGGTGGCCAGATGGAATGGGGCTACTATTACGAGAAAGACGTGCGCATGGTGCATCCGCGCGACATTCTTGAAAAAGAAGAGGCCCGCATGGGTCCGTCCATGCGCGACCTCGTGCTGGAGGACGTGATCGAGCCGCTTGAAAAAGCCATGGAGCTGACGCCGATCCTCGCCGAACTTGGTTTCAACGAAGGTCACTCCTTCAACGGCCTTCTGCAAACCACCACCGATGGCGGTCCGTCGATGGGCGAAAGCCGCAAGCTGCGGGGGCTGTGGTACGCCGTCGCGATCTGGGTCAAAGACGGTCCTGGCATGGGCAAGCTCATTGCCGACTGGATGACCAAGGGCCGCACGGATGTCGACCACAACGGCATCGATTACGCGCGCTTCAACGACTACCAACTGACCGAAGACTACATTTGGGGCCGGTGCGAAGAAACCGCCGCGAAAATCTACAACCCGCCGGTCCACCCGCGCGAACCCTTCGCGAATGCCCGTGGCATCCGTCGCTCGCCTTTCTATGAGCGCGAAGTCGAGCTGGGGGGCTATTTTATGGAGCTTGGCGGCTGGGAACGGGCGCATGGCTATGCGGCCAACGAGCATCTTCTCGAAAAATATGCTGATCAAGTGCCGGTGCGCGAAGCCGAGTGGGACAACCGTCACTTCTGGCGCGTGTCCAACGCCGAACAGCTTGAGATGAGCGCGGATTGTGGCATCATCAACCTGTCGCACTTCCACATGACCGACATCTACGGTCCCGATCACGTTGCGCTGATGGAATATCTCTGTGCGGCCAAAATCGGCGGTGACAACATGATCGGCAAGGGGATTTACACCCATATGCTTGATGACGAAGGCATGGTGCGCGCCGACTTTACGGTGTTCCGCATGGAAGACCGTTGCCGTCTGGTGAACGGGGCTGACGCCGGTCCGCGTGATCTGATGTACATGAAACGTATGGCCCAAGATCGCGGTTTCGACGTCACCATCACGGACGTGACCGAGGATTACACCACGGTTGGCATTTGGGGTCCGAACGCGCGTGAGAACCTCAAAAAGGTTGTCGCCGATCCCGATATGCTCGACGTGGAAAACTTCCCCTTCGCAGCGATCAAGACGATCGAGATTGCGGGTAAAAAAGTCTCCGCTTTCCGCATTTCCTATGTCGGGGAGCAAGGCTGGGAACTTCACATGCGCTATGAGGACGGTCTGGCCGTCTGGGACGCGCTGCGGGCTGAGGGTGTTCTGGCCGTGGGGGTTGAAACCTACGCCAACTCCCGTCGTCTGGAGAAATCCCTGCGCCTGCAAAACGCCGATCTCAACACGATGTACAACCTCTACGAAGCTGATCTGTCGCGCCCGAAGGTGAAAGAAGCGGAGTTTCGCGGCAAAGAGAAACACCTCGAATACCGTGCGCGGGAACACCAACCGGCGATGCTTTGTACCCTCGTGATGAAAGAGCACACCGACGCAAACGGTGTGAAGCGCTATCCGAACACCACCCTGCCGGTGATGGACCCGGAAACGGGCGAGGTGCTGATCGACGAGCTGGGGCGTCGGTCCTTTACCTCTTCTGTCGCGTTCGGTCCGACTGTGGGCAAGAACATCGCGCTGGCCTACCTGCCGTGGGACTATTGTCAGGTCGGGCGCGAGCTCAACGTTACCTATCTTGACGAGACCTACCCGGTTGAAGTCGCAGGTGTCGGCTACGCACCGCTCTATGACCCGGAAAACACCAAACCGCGCAGCTAAGGCGCGGGGCCGTGGCTAAACATCAAAGGGGCGCCAAGTGCGCCCCTTCTTCATTTGGGTGGGGAATCGCCGCGTCGTCCTACTGTGTCAGGACAGAGACGAGGGCCACCTGCGCAGCCCCCGCCTGTTGTGCTAGTCTTTTATAGCCCGTTCCGCATGCAGGCCCCGAGCCACCGCAAAGCACATCAGCAACAACACCACGGTAAAGGGCAAGCCTGTCGAGATGACCATGGATTGCAGGGATTGCAGCCCGCCCGCACTCAGCAACAAGACGATGGCAACAGCCCCTTCAAAGATGCACCAAAAGGCACGCTGCGGAACCGGTGCGTCCACTTTGCCGCCTGCCGTGATCGTATCAATGACCAGCGACCCCGAGTCCGATGACGTCACAAAGAACACCACCACCAGAACGATCCCGACGAGCGAGGTGATCGCGCTGAGAGGCAAGGCATCCAACATCTTGAAAAGTTTAAGTTCAAGAGAGGCATCCTGCGCCACCGTGTACCCATCGTTGATCACCTGATACAGGGCCGTGCCGCCAAAAACGGACATCCACAGCACACAGACCAGAGACGGGATCAACAGCACACAGACAACGAATTCGCGGACGGTCCGACCCCGGCTCACACGGGCAATGAACATGCCGACAAAAGGCGACCAACTGATCCACCACGCCCAATAGAACGACGTCCACCCTTGGCTAAAGTTGACATCTTCGCGGCCAATCGGGTTCGACAGCGCCGGAAGATATTCGATATAGGCCATCAGGGAGCTGCCGAAGAGTTTGATGAGATAGGCCGTCGGCCCAATCAACAGAACAAAAACGAGCAGCAAGAAAGCCAGACCCATATTGATTTCCGACAGGATTTTGACACCGCCATCAAGACCGCGAAGCACGGAAACAAGTGCAATCGCCGTGATGCCGGAAATCAAAAGCACCTCAGTGGTCGGTCCGACGGGCAAACCGAACAATTCGTTCAGACCCGCATTGGCCTGCGTCGCGCCGAAACCAAGGGATGTTGCCAACCCAAAGAGCGTTGCGAACACAGCCAGCGTGTCAATGATATGGCCGACCCAGCCCCAAACCGCGTCCCCGAAAATCGGGTAAAACGCAGACCGGATCGTGAGAGGCAGGCCCTTGTTATAGCTGAACAGGGCCAAAGCCAAAGCCACGACGGCATAAATCGCCCAAGGGTGCAAACCCCAGTGGAAAATCGTCGCAGCCATGCCAAGACGCACCGCATCCGCTTCGTTTCCAGCCGCTGCACCAAGCGGCGCCCAGTCCGTGCGCACACCGTTTTCCATCGCCGTCCCACCCAAAGAGGACGAGAAATGGCTCATTGGCTCTGACACACCGTAGAACATCAACCCGATGCCCATACCGGCGGCGAATAACATCGCGAACCATCCAACGTAACTGTAATCCGGGGTGGCTTCGGTGCCGCCAAGGCGCACATTGCCCCAAGGCGTTATGATGAGAAGAAGACAAAAGAGCACAAAGATATTTGCGGCGCCGATGAAGAACCAGTCAAAGCCTTTGGTGACAGATGAGAACAACCAGCTGAACAAGGTCCCGGACTGTTCCGGCAGAGCCAGCGCATAGAAAACGAAAGCTACAATTGCGAGGCCGGACACCATGAAAACCGGATTGTGGATGTCGAACCCGAACGGTCCAAGAGTGCCTTCCACGTTATCTTGTCCGATTTCGTAGTCTGTCTCGATAATTTCAACGTCCCCTTCAGGGGAAGGGATACCTTCTGGTGTAAGGTCCTGAGGTGATTGGTCGGCCATGAGGCCTCCTTTCGTTCCTTTTGGAATGGGTGGTTATTTTGATGGGTGCTTATTCACGCACGAGCATGACAGAAATGTCGCTATGCGCCGCAAGATGTACACCATGGCCGGACCAGATATAGTCTGTTGCGTTGGGAACATGTGTGGCCATCACCACGAGATCGGCCCCAAGCGTGCTGATCGCTTTTTCGAGCTCGCGATCCTTTTGAACCGCCGGATCTTGACTGACGATCATATGACTTTCGGTTTTGATGTTATACTTTCCGGCCTCCTGCTCCGCGAATGCTGCAAGTTTTGCTTCGAATTCTTTCGGCGTGTGCGCGACAGAACTCGGCATCGGCGTTGTCACTCCGACATAGCAAATGCTGGCATCATGCGTTTGTGCAAGATTTCCGGCCACGCGAAGCGCTTTTTGCAATCTGTCCACATGGGACATGTCGATTGGCACGACTATTTTCTTAAACATTGTCTCTCCTTTATTGCTTGTCATCTCCCCGCATCGGCACATCAACGCCTGCGCACGAGAACCCCGGTCAATCTCAGGCCGGTACAGGATGAAGGAAACTGACCACCCATGGTGGACAGCGAGAACAGCCTTCATGCATGACAAGTCTTACATTTTTCAGGGTAATCGGCAAATGAGATGTCAGATAAATGCAGAGGCCTTCGCTCTGCCGCAAACTTCACGGTAGAATTGGAGTGGCTTGCAGCCCGGCAGAAGTAGGTCCCACGGTCTTTGACTTTGATGTAGGTCTCGTCCATCCGCCACCCATATGGCGACGCTGGCATAGTCACATGTGCCAGGAAACCAGACAGTTTGCGACAGTATCAAACTGACTCAAAACCCAAATGCGGACTTTGTCTAACGGTTGGTGGCGCTCACATCAGGATCATCGGCATCCGTTTGCAGCCCTCGCCCTAACGCCCGTGCTTGCTTGCAAACGCGCCAGGTGACAAGCCCTCATGCCGGACAAAAGCCAGTCCGAATGCACTGGCGGACCCGTAACCGACCCTGAGTGCAATCTCGGTATTGTTCAACCTGCCCTGCCGCAGCAAAGTCTTGGCAACAGCCATGCGCCAGTCGGTCACATATTCCAGCGGCGCGCGGCCAACCTCTTTTCGAAACCGTTCGAAGAAGCTTGACCGCGACATACCCGCCTCTTTGGCCAAGTCCGACACGGAGAGGACACCGCCCGCCTCGGCGTGGATACGCCGCAAAGCACTCGCCAATTGCGGGTCGGACAGGCCGCGCAAGAGACCTGGTGGCAGGGCCGTTGCAGGGCCAGAACGCAGAGCCTCGATCAGCAGGACCTCCAGCAATCGCTCCAGGATCATCTCGCGCCCCGGCCGGTCAGCGCGGGTTTCCTCATGGATCACGGGCACCAGGGCGGTCAGGCGGGAATGACCTGAGACATGAATCATCTCTGGCAGCAGCGACACGAGCAGATCACTTGCCGGCGCGTCAAAACGGCAATGCCCGACAAGGGCGCGAACATCGACCGAAGCGTCGCTTGAGCCAAGCCGGAAACGCCCTGGGCCGGTTTCAAGCGGCAGGTGTGGCGTATGCAGGGGCGGAGGAACTTCGCTGGACATGGTGAAGCCCTGCAGGTGGGGGATCAGCACGAAATCACCAGCCGTCAGCGTGACCGGATCGCGCCCGGTCACCTTTAACTGACACCGTCCTTCGACCATCGCGCAATAAAAGGGGCTGGCCATGTCGCGCCGCGCCACCAGCCACGGACCACCGGCCTCAACCATCTTGGAGATGGAGACCGTCGGTTTGAGCAAGGTAACGACACTGGAAAGGGGATCTGAGACACTGTCGAGCATGGATTTGGACGATTGATATATGATTGTGGACAAATGTATATAGAACGAACGGCCTCCGTTGTCTATCTCTCTGTCACGGAAGACAGGGAGATCTGATATGCCCGCATCCTCATTGCCGGTTGTTCCACCGGTTTCGGTCAGGCCATCGTCGCGCAGTTTCTCGATCAGGGGCGGGAGGTCATCACCACGATGCGCCGCCCCTCTGTCGATGAACTGCCCGGGTCCGACCGCCCGAAGGTGCTGCCCTTGGACGTGACCGACCCCGGGAGCATCGCCCTCGCGCTTTCTCACGCGGGCCAGATTGACGCGCTGGTGAACACCGCCGGCCTTGGCATGCTCAACGTATTGGAAGGCGCGGACATTGCGCAGGTCCGCGAAGAAGGCCTTGCACCATCCTGATCCACACGCCGCAGCAAAGATGCGGCGCTCATCCTCTAGAAAAGGAAACTTTCCCATGAACAGACTGATCAACCTGTCCCGCGCTCTCCCGGCGCCAGAGTCGGACATCACCGTGGCCTATACACCAATCCGGCTGCCTATGCCGGGGCGCCAGCCGCTTGAGCTGCGCCTGACTGCACCGGCGACCGGGGGCAACCTGCCCATCGTGATCCTGTCGCATGGCTTCGGTCCCTCGAATTATATACCATCCAAAGACGGCTACGCCCCGCTTGCCCAGTTCTGGGCCGAACGCGGGGTGGCCGTCATTCAGCCAACCCAGGCCAGCTCCCGTGTCGGCGGGCTGGACCCCGATCTGCCCAATGGGCCATTCTTCTGGCGCGAGAGGGTGGAGGAAATACGTGTCATCCTCGACCAACTGGCCGAGGTCGAGCGGCAAGCCCCCTCCGTGACCGGGCGGCTGGACCATGACCGGATTGCCGTGGCCGGGCATTCCTTCGGCGGCTTCACCTGCGGCCTTCTGCTTGGTGCGCGTCTGCAAGGCGAGGATTTTACCGATCCGCGCATCCGTGCCGGTATCCTGCTGGCGGCTCCGGGCCGGGGCGGTGCCGATCTGACGCCTGAAAATGCTGAGCGCTTTCCCTTTTTCGACGTGGATTTCAGTGGCATCAACATTCCGACCCTCGTGGTCTGCGGAGCGGAAGACGACCCGCATTTCACGCCCCGTGGCCCGGAATGGCACGCCGATCCCTTCCACGATGCACCCGGAGCCGATGCTCTGCTGACGATCAATGGCGTTGGCCATGGCCTTGGCGGTATCGCAGGGTGGGACGCCCGCGAAACCGAAGCCGAAGTCCCCGACGCGCTTGAGGCGACGTGCCGGTTGACGCTGGCCTGGTTGAGGAGCACGTTTGCCATCGAACCCACGGCTTGGGCGCAGAGCAAGACCGCACTCGAACGAAACGCGGCGGCCATTGCGAATATCACCCTGAACAGAAACACGATTTAGCTGCTTTGGCATCACGCGAAAAGCTCAGCGGCAGCGTCGCCCCTATCGTATAAGTCCACAGATCGAGCTGCGAAAGACGTCTGCCCGGTGGGCAGCCCCAGCAAGGGGCTGCACCAAACCAGAACGACTCATCTGTAAACTTCTTGCTCTGGCCCTTAAGCAGGATTGCCCCTGCCCGCCTGAACCTGACGGCGTGATAACAGGTCGCTGATCTCAGTTGATCCCATTCACGCGCTGCAATTCGCGGACATAGGCGATGATCGCTTTGACATCGCTCTGTGTCACACCCTGTTGCACGGGCATATTACCAAAGCGCCAGTGATGGGCCTGAACGCCGCGTTCAGCCGCCATGAGAAAGGCCATATCGCCATGATGCGAAGGCTCGTAGATCTTATGAACCAGAGGCGGGCCGAAGCCTTCTTTGCCGGCGGCATTTACGCCATGACAGGCGGCGCAGACGCTGTCGAACGCGCGCTTGCCGATCTGCGCATGGGCTGACAGCGCCTCAGGCAGAGCGACCGCAACAATCGGATCGCCCTGTGTGGGGCGTGAGGAGGCGGCGAGCGGCGCGCTTGCGGGTTCAGGTTTAAAGATGAGATAGGCCCCGAGAGCCAGTGCTGCAGCACCGACCAGAGGCAGGACAAATTTGTTCATGGGTGTTTTCCGTATCAAAGCGTGACGACTGAGCGCGCCACAAGAAAGGGTTCAGGCGAGGCTGAGCCCGATACGGGGCGGCGGGAGGTCAAGGCCCGGCATGCGCGCGAGGATATTCACCACTGTGGGCGCAGGATAGCCGAGAGGGCGCAAAATACGGCTGACCAGATGGTCAAGGCTGCCATTGAGCGTGAAAAGGACGCAGATCGCCCCATGCGGACAGGGGACGTCAAAGGGGGCGGCATCAGACATTCGGTCCGGGCAATCGGGACATGGGCCAAGGCGATGCATGGACATGGCAGTGTCCTGCGCCATCGCAGTCATCTCATGTGACATCCCCGCGCGTGGCGCGGAGAAAACGGTCAACAAACCGATGAGCAGAATGGTCACAATACGGTGCAAGCCGTTTCTCCATGGCTTTGGATGGTCACTATGAAAGATCACAGAGATTTGGTCAACGCGGTGCTGTGCCTCTGGCCTCCTGGCTCAAACCGTCCAAGATCGCGCAGTCCGGTGCCTCATCACCATGACATTGCCCGATCAGCGTGGTGAGACGCGTTTCCAACGCCCGAAGATTTGTAATTTTTTCCCGAACCGAAACAAGATTTTGCTCCGCCAGGACGCGCACATCGCGGCTGTGGCGCAACGGGTCCGCCTCAAGCGCGAGCAAAGCCCGGCACTCTTCCAAAGAAAACCCCATCAACCGCGCCTGTGCCAGAAATCGCAGATGCGCGACCTGCCCGGCATCAAAATCGCGATAGCCATTCGCGGCGCGGTCGGGGGCGACAAGGCCGATCTCTTCGTAATAGCGGATCGTTTTGACCGGCAGTCCGGTCTGGGTCGAGGCATGGCCAATGTTCATCGCAATCTCCTTACCGCTTTCATAAAGCCTACAGCAACTGGAGGGTAAAGTCACATCGACGTGAGAGACGCCTGTCGGACATCAATGCGGGCGGCTGACCCCCCGGAATTTGAAATCTCACATCATCGCACCAGTTTTTAACCCATGCCGCCGAGAAAATTCCGAAATACCCCATTGACCCTCCAGTTGGTGGAGGCCCTACCTGAGGAAGCGAGGTCAGAATCCGAGAGCATCAGGAGTGAACCATGACAGCGCACGACACCCAGCCCCACCACGACCATACACCTGCCGTGATCCGCGATCCGGTCTGCGGCATGACCGTCGACCCGAATGCCGACAAGCCACAGCTCGACCACGAGGGGCATGGCTACCATTTCTGTTCCGAGGGGTGCCGCGAAAAATTCAAAGCCAACCCTGAGGCCTATATCAAAGCGACCGATCCGGTCTGTGGCATGTCGGTGGAACGTGCCACCGCCGCGCATATGTCCAAACGCGATGGGGAGCGGTTCTATTTCTGCTCCCCCGGCTGTCAGGAGACATTCGAAAAAAGCCCGGCACCTTATCTCGGTGCGCGACCGGTGAAAAGAACCATGCCGGAGGGGACACAATACACCTGCCCCATGCATCCCGAAATCATCGAAGACCATCCCGGAGATTGCCCGAAATGCGGCATGGCGCTGGAACCAATGACGCCCTCGGCGGACAGCGGACCGAACCCGGAACTTGTGGATTTCAAGCGCCGGTTCTGGATCATGGCACCGCTGGCGGCCGTCGTGTTTGTGCTTGAAATGGGGTCCCATGTTGGACTGCCCTTCGCGGAATGGATTGGGCATAAACCGTTCCTCTGGCTTCAGTTCGCGTTGGCCACGCCTGTGCTCTGGTGCGCGCGGCCATTCTTCCTGCGCGGTTGGAAATCCGTGGTGAATGTCTCGCCAAACATGTGGACCCTGATCGCACTCGGCACGCTGGCCGCCTATCTGTTCTCCCTCGTCGGATTGCTTGCGCCGTCGGTGTTCCCGCCGGAAATGTTGGGGGCTCATGGCCTGCCGCCGGTCTATTTCGAGGCCGCCGCCGTGATCCTCGTGTTGGTTCTCGTCGGTCAGCTCATGGAACTGACTGCACGAGAAAGAACAGGGGACGCGATCCGCGCGCTCATGGACCTCGCGCCGAAGACCGCGCGGGTTGTCACCGACGATGGCGAGAAGGACGTCCCTCTCGATGAGGTGCAAACCGGCGATCATCTGCGCGTGCGCCCGGGCGAAAGCGTGCCTGTGGATGGCGAGATTCTCGAAGGCCACTCTTCGGTCGATGAAAGCATGATCACCGGCGAACCGGTGCCGGTCGAAAAAGCGCAAGGCGATGCGGTGACGGGCGGCACGCTGAACACATCCGGCTCCTTCGTGATGGCGGCGCAGGCCGTCGGCGCGGACACCACCCTGTCGCGCATCGTCGCGATGGTGGCACAAGCACAGCGTTCGCGCGCGCCCATTCAGGGACTGGCGGATCGCGTGTCGCTCTACTTCGTGCCTGCCGTGGTTGCCGTCGCCCTCATCGCATTCCTTGCTTGGCTCGCACTCGGGCCAAGCCCGGCCTTGGGCTATGCCACAGTGGCCGCCGTTTCCGTGCTCATCATCGCCTGTCCCTGTGCGCTTGGCCTTGCAACGCCGATGTCAATCATGGTCGGCACCGGACGCGGTGCGCAGGCGGGCGTTTTGATCCGCGATGCGGAGGCGCTCGAACGGTTTGCCAAGGTCGACACGCTCATTGTGGACAAAACCGGCACGCTGACCGAGGGAAAGCCCTCGCTCACCGATGTGATCGCCAATGGGATCTCCGAGGACGATCTGAAATCCTATGCCGCAGCCCTTGAACGCGGCTCCGAACACCCTTTGGCGGAGGCCATTTTGAGCGGCACACAAGACGCGCCAAAACGCGAGGCGACGGGGTTTGAGGCCATCACCGGCAAGGGCGTGGTTGCCATGATCGAGGATGCCCGGATCGCTCTGGGCAACTCTGCACTGATGCTGGAGCTTGGCGCGGAACCGGGTGCCTTGACCGAGGCGCTTCAAAACCTGCAATCCGAGGGCAAAACCGCCATGTATCTTGCCAAAGACGGCGTGGTTGTCGGCATTCTCGCGGTGGCGGACCGGATCAAAGCAACGACGCCAGACGCGATCGAAGCCTTGCACCGCGAAGGCCTGCGCATTGTCATGGCCACCGGCGACAGCACACGCACGGCAGAGGCGGTGGCAAAACAACTTGGCATTGACGAGGTCCACGCCGAAGTCTCACCAGAGGGCAAGGCCGCATTGGTCGAAGAGCTGCGCAAATCCGGCGCACGGGTGGCGATGGCGGGCGATGGCGTCAACGACGCCCCCGCGCTGGCCTCCGCCGATGTGGGAATCGCCATGGGCACGGGCGCCGATGTTGCCGTGGAAAGCGCGGGGCTGACGCTGGTCAAAGGCGATCTGACGGGCATCCTGCGCGCCCGGCGTCTGGCCGAGGCAGTCATGCGCAACATCCGCCAGAACCTGTTCTTTGCCTTCGCCTATAACATCGCAGGCGTCCCCATCGCCGCCGGAGTGCTCTACCCAGTGTTCGGCGTGCTCCTCTCACCCGTGATCGCCGCACTCGCGATGAGCTTCAGTTCGGTGTCGGTGATTGGAAATGCCCTGAGATTGCGGCGCGTAAAGCTCTGAGGTTTCTTTTGCTGCCGATCACGGGCGCATGATCGGCAGCATGTTCTGTGGACTCCTGCAACACTCGTAGGTTTCTGCTGCCCGTCAAGACACCACGACCGATGCTGACGCGGAAATACCGCGTATAGCAGAGACAGCGGCACGGGTCGCGACACCGCCGACATGAACAGTGCAGGCCCCGCACGCGCCAACGCCGCAGCCCGTATTTGGTTCCGGTCGTGTTGAGCTTTTCGCGCAAGCCCCAAAGAAGCGGCATGTCACCTACGGCTATCACCGTCTGCTTTTGTCCGGTGATTGAAAGTCTGTATTGGTCATGGTTTCGAATACCGGCTGCTGAACAAGTTGTTGGGATTGAGCCCCTTTCGGAGCCCGGTCATTCGGGCTCCGAGATTGACAAAAATAGTAAAACTTGAGACTGCGCTCAGTTCAGGCCGCGTTGGACAGCGCCACCGCATCGAGGCCTGCCGGATCGTGCAGGCGGTCCGAGGTATCATTAGCCGCCTGCCGGACCACTTCTGCGACGTCGCTGTCGCTGGTGGTCAGGCCCAGGTTGGCGAAGCCCACAAAGATCGGTTCGGCGAAGTTGACGTAAGCCGCAGGGATCAGGTCTGCCACCGGAATGTCAGTATTCTCCCCGAAGCTCGTTGTCGGCCCATAGCTCGGTTCCACCAGTTTGACACCAACGCCGAACGCACCCACGACGCCGATCCCGGCATTGTTTACCAGTACGTCGATCGGTCCTACGACCTCAATCGCGGCGGCGATGCTGTTCGCGTCAGTGACGTCGAGAGCGAGGATGCGAAGGCGATCTGACGTGGGTAGCCCCTCTTTACGCGGAGTTCGCATGGGGCGATTACGTTCCAGCTCTGGGCGTGGAAGTAGCGGGCAGTTTCAAGTCCGTCGCCGGAGGACGTTCCGGTGATGAGAACGGGTTTTATGTTCTGGTCCTTTGTTTGGGTTGACAAGGCGAAGTTGGCCCGCAGGATCAGGACGATCATCACTCATAAGTCTCGTTTTAATTTGCAAGAGTCCTGAATGTCCGATCCGTCGTCTCAAATGATCCAACTCCTGCGACCCCGCGCGGTGTCCTCCAAGGGAGTCACCGGGGCGGGTCGTTGGGCCATTCGGTATGAGGAGTTCGGCAAACTAGATTTTTGTACAGCGCTTGAGGGGCAACGCCAGTTGGCCGGTGACTGTGAAGACCCGGTCATCCTCGAAGAAGGTGATTTCGTCCTCTTGCCGACAACTCCCGCCTTTGTTCTGCCAGGACTGGAGTCTGGCCCGGCACAGCGGATCGACTCCCGTCTCGCGCCGACCGCAGAGCGCAGAGCGCAGAGCGCGAGGTCCGCTATGGTCGGCAGGAGGGGCTCCTCCCGGGTGAGAGTGCAAGCGCTTGGGAAACCTTCAACCCCGGAGATTACCGATGAACGTTCACCCCCATTGCGTTCCACTTGTGATCTGTGCCGGGGCCCTGCCTTGTCCAGTGCTGCTTGTTTTGGCCGCAGCAATTCGGGCCCGTCAAAAGCCCCATGTGGGGACGTCGACATGGCGCGAGAAGGCCACGCTGAAGGCGCTGGCGAATTCATCGCCGATGCAACGTGCGTTTTCGGCGATCGACGCCTGCCGTTGCCGCGTACGGACCAAGGGAGGTGCGCTCAAGGTCGGCCCCGCTTGCGCGGGACAAGAACACTAATGCACCTGCCTTCCATCACCGCCAGTTAACGCAGCGCGTGTGCCCTGTCTCAGCTTTAAAGACAAGGTTCACATTTAAGGGCTACGCGGCACGTCATCTGGAGCCTCGAAGAAATCGTTATCGTCGTTTCCCGATATAAATTCGCAAAAGTCCCTGCGAGCGAAATCACTGGCGCGGGGTCTGGGGGTCTTGTTGCTCAAATCAGGTTCTGAAGATCCCCATGCGTCCTTACCCTACGGCCTGTGTGACAGGGATCACCCGGTACTGCGTAACAGCCTCTCGACAAAGGCATCCGCCGCCAGAGAGAGCTTTTTCCCCTTCCGCCAGACCACGTGCCAATGGCGTATGATCGGAAAGGGTTCCACGGCCAGTTCCACCAAGTAGCCGTGCCGAAGCTCCAATGCCACGGTCCCACGGCTGAGGACCGCAAGGCCCAGACCCGCAATGACACCTTGTTTGACCGATTCATTCGCCCCCAGTTCCATGCGAACATTTGGCGTGGCACCCGCAGCCTCAAAGCTCCGCTCGGCGGCAAGCCGCGTGCCCGAACCGCTTTCGCGCATCAAGAACGGGTAGTTGGCCAGGTCGCGCATTGTCAGCTCCGATCGCGCCGCCAGAGGATGATCCGGTGGCGCGACCACGACCAGGGGGTTTTCGGAATACCGTTCAACCACCGCGTCCATGTCTTGCGGCGGAGTGCCCAGAATATAGAGATCGTCGGCGTTACTTGCGAAACGGGACAGCAGTTCCTCCCGATTTCCGACAGTCAAGGCGATCTCTATTCCGGGAAACTCGGTGTTGTAGGTGCCGATGTGAGCAGGAATATCGTATTTGGCGGTCGACACGACGGCAAGGCGCAGCCGACCTTTGGCCAAGCCCTGCAACTCGGCCAAAGCCATATCCAGATTCTCGGTTTCCTCAACCAAACGCTGCGCGGATTTAAGGACGATCTCACCGGCTTGGGTAAGGGACAGAGACTTCCCCAGGCGGTCGATAAGCTTCTGGCCGAGATGGTCTTCAAGCTGGCGGACCTGCGCGAATGTCGCGGGCTGGGTCAGGTTAAGGGCTTCAGCGGCGCGCGTATAAGACAGATGCGCCGCAACCTCCCGAAAAATCTGCATTTGTCTGAGTGAGTATCTCATAAATAGACGATTACTTATTCTAAGGATAAAAACAATTCATTTTTTTATATTCATGGAATGTGGTTCCCTTCCTCTGAGCAACAGCCATCGGGAAGAGATCAAAAGACATGAACATGCAAGCGACCAAGAGAAAATATGACGCCGGGGTGAAGGACTACAGGTCCACCTACTGGGAACCGGAATATTCGGTCAAGGAAACCGATATCCTTGCTGTCTTCAAAGTCATCCCACAAGACGGCGTCCCGCGCGAAGAAGCCGCAGCCGCCGTCGCCGCCGAAAGCTCGACGGGAACATGGACGACCGTCTGGACCGACCTCTTGACCGACCTCGACCACTACAAGGGGCGCGCCTACCGCATCGAAGACGTGCCGGGACAGGATGACGCGTTCTATGCTTTCATTGCCTATCCCGCCGACCTGTTCGAGGAAGGTTCGGTCGTCAACGTCTTCACGTCGATCGTTGGCAACGTCTTTGGCTTCAAGGCCGTGCGCAGCTTGCGGCTCGAAGACGTGCGTTTCCCGATCTGGTTCGTGAAAACCTGTTTCGGCCCACCGCATGGCATTCAGGTCGAGCGTGACAAGATGGACAAATACGGCCGTCCGCTGCTGGGCTGCACCATCAAGCCGAAGCTGGGCCTGTCGGCCAAGAACTACGGCCGCGCGGTCTATGAAGTGCTGCGCGGTGGTCTGGATTTCTCCAAGGACGACGAAAACGTCAACTCACAGCCGTTCATGCGCTGGCGTGACCGCTTCCTGTTCTGTCAAGAAGCGATTGAAAAGGCTCAGGCCGAGACCGGCGAGCGCAAGGGGCACTATCTGAACGTCACCTCCGGCACGGTGGAAGAGATGTTCAAGCGCGCCGAGTTTGCCAAGGAGCTCGGCTCTCCGATCATCATGTCGGATTACCTGACCATGGGCTGGGCAGCGCACAACTCGCTGTCGAAATGGTGCCGTGACAATGGCATGTTGTTGCACGTCCACCGCGCCATGCACGCCGTGATGGATCGCAATCCGAACCACGGCATCAACTTCCGTGTGCTGGCCAAGCTACTGCGCCTGCTGGGTGGCGATCATCTGCATTCGGGAACCGTTGTGGGCAAGCTGGAAGGCGACCGCAACGCAACCCTGGGCTGGATCAACCTGATGCGCGACAAATTCATCCCGGAAGACCGGTCGATGGGTGTGTTTTTCGATCAGGACTGGGGGGCCATGCCCGGGGTCTTCCCTGTAGCTTCGGGTGGCATCCACGTCTGGCATATGCCGGCGCTGGTTTCGATCTTTGGCAACGACTCGGTTCTACAGTTCGGCGGCGGCACGCTGGGCCACCCCTGGGGCAACGCCGCCGGTGCGGCCGCCAACCGCGTGGCGCTTGAAGCCTGTGTTCAGGCCCGCAACGAAGGCCGTGAGCTTGAGAAGGAAGGCAAGGAAATCCTGACCGCGGCCGCCAAGCATTCACCCGAGTTGAAAGCCGCGATGGAGACCTGGAAAGAGATCAAGTTCGAGTTCGATACCGTCGACAAGCTTGACGTTCAGCACCGCTGATCGCTCGAACCCAGAGAAAAAGGACCAAGATAATGAGCACCATTCAAGACTACCCGTCACGTCTTTCCGATCCTGCAAGCCGCAAGATGGAGACATTTTCCTACCTGCCGGAAATGACCAAGGACCAGATCCGAGCACAGGTACAATGGATCGTCGATAACGGCTGGAACCCGGCGATCGAACATACCGAACCGGAAAACGCCATGGACTACTACTGGTACATGTGGAAGCTGCCGATGTTTGGTGAAACCGATGTCGACGCGATCCTTGCCGAGATCGAAGAATGCCGCACCGCCAATCCCAAACACCATATCCGCCTTTTGGGCTATGACAATTTCACCCAAAGCCAGGGCGCGAACATGGTCGTTCACCGCGGCAAAATGGTTTGAGACAAGGCACGGTCCGCGATCACGCGGGCCATGCACAGCAATCGACGTGTCGCGAGGAGTCAGCCATGAAGGACGTACTTGAAGACTTTCGCGTGAGCGAAGCGCCTTACTGGCGTGAGACGGGGGACGAGATCACCCTGTTCACGGCGGCTTGGGACGCCCGCATCCCAGTGATGCTGAAGGGCCCGACAGGCTGCGGCAAAACCCGGTTTGTCGAGCACATGGCCTGGAAACTGGGCCGCCCCTTGGTCACCGTGGCGTGCAACGAGGACATGACCGCCTCGGACCTGATCGGGCGCTATCTTCTGGATGTCGATGGCACGCGCTGGCAGGACGGGCCGCTGACCTTTGCCGCCCGTCATGGCGCGATCTGCTATCTGGATGAGGTGGTTGAGGCACGGCAGGACACGACGGTTGCTATACATCCACTCACGGACGACCGCCGGGTTCTGCCCTTGGAAAAGAAGGGTGAATTGCTGAAGGCACACGACGATTTCCTGATCGTGATCAGCTACAATCCCGGCTATCAGTCGCTGATGAAGGACCTCAAACAATCCACCAAGCAACGCTTCGGCGCAATGGATTTCACCTGGCCCGGACCGGACGTCGAGGCTGAGATCGTGGCGCATGAAGCCGGAGTAGACGCTGACACGGCACAAAGGCTGGTCGAGATCGGCGCAAGGTCGCGCAACCTCAAAGGGCACGGTCTGGACGAAGGGGTGTCGACCCGGATGCTGATCCACGCGGGCCGCCTCATCAAAGGTGGAATCGCACCCAAGGCGGCCTGTTCCATGGCGCTGGTCCATTCGATCACCGATGACCCTGACATGCGGGATGCACTTGATGCTGCCGTCTCAACCTGGTTCTGAAACCCTCCCCGAAGGTCATGCGGATCTCGGGGACAGCCTTCCCGCCCCGGTCAAAAAGGCACTGTTCGCCGCCCTGCCCGATGCGCGACGCAAACTGTCGCCGAAAGCATTTGAGACATGGCTGCGCGGCGTTGCGGCACTGGCACGATTGGGCCGCGGGGACGACCCGGTCCTTGCCTGGATCGCGGCGGCTCCTGCCCTCGCGCATGATCTTGGCGAGGATGTGCTGACCGAACTGCTACCATTGATCCTCGGCTTTGCCTCGCGCACTTCGGGCACCGTCATTGCCCGACTGCTCGACACCGCACCCGTTGCCGCCTGCCGCCTTGGCGATGCGACGCTGTTCCTGCAATACCTGCGCTTTATCGAACATCTCCTGTCACGCGCTCCGCGCGCTGTCCGGCCCATGTTGGATCGCCTGACGGAGCTCCTTGAAGTGCTCACCCTGGGCGGGCTGCGTCGTTGGGCGGATTGGGGCGTAGATGCCCACCGCACCGACTATAAGGAACTGGTGCACTACTTCTCACTGGACAGCGAGGAAACGCGCGCCATCATCCAGCGCGAACGCAAGGGCACTCTGCTGGTCGACGTGCAGCGGCGGCTCATGATGTATCTGCGTGCGCTTTGGGGCCGGGATTTCATGATCACACCCACCGCAGGCGATTTCGAGGATCGCACCGGACTGCGGCCCTATTACGAAAGCTTCAGCCTGCACCTGCCGGACGCGCTGGATGACTGGCACGGCCAACCGGCACTGGACCTGTTCCGGGCACAATCCGCGCATTTGGCGGCCCATCTGGCCTGTCTGCGCAAACCGATACAGGGCGAAGGATTGAACGCACTTCAATCCACCTGCATCGGATTGATTGAGGATGCCCGCGCCGAGGCCCTGGCCATTGCGCGTCTGCCCCGGCTGCAGGATCTGTGGGCGCGGTTCCACACCGAAACCGGCAATGGTATCGCGGGTGAATTCGACCGCATTGCGCGCGCGTTGCTTTTGACTGAGCGCCTCGCCGAAAGCGAACTGGCAGCGTGGGTTCAAAATGCGTTCGTGGCACTCGACCTGACAGATATCGACGCCGCCCGCGATTTGGGGCTCCAGCTTGCGGATCGTCTGCGTTCGACCCCCTATTCGGCCTATGCGGATCACCCGTCCTGCCCCTATCGCTGTGACAACCGGCTGCTATGGGAGTTCGAAGAGCTGGAATTCGACACCGGCTACATGCCACCGCCACAGCTGCGCAAATATGTCTCGGTGAGCGAGATGGTCAACGAAGTCGAGGTCGAAACCGCCGGCGAGGACGCGCAGGAGATCTGGGTGCAATCGGCGAAGTTGTTCGACGACGACGGCCAGAGCGTCAACGAGAAAGAGGGCAAGGCACCCGTCGCGCCCCCGGTCCTTTATGACGAGTTCGACCACTCCATCCAGATGTTGCGCCCCGCTTGGGCGACGGTCCTGGAACGCCGTCCCAAATTGGGTGATCCTGCCGAGGCGGCGGCTGTCCTGAACGAACATCGGCCCGTAATGCAGCGGCTCAAGCACCGTTTGGACGCCATGCGCCCACAGGGTGTGCAGCGTATCCGCAAGCTGGAGGATGGCGACGAAATCGACATCGCCGCCGCCATTACAGCCGCCATAGATATTCGCATGGGTCGTCAGCCGGACCCGCGCGTGATGATGCGGCAGGTGCGCAAAACCCGCGATACGGCGGTCATGGTGTTGCTCGACCTCTCGGAATCCACCAATGATCCGGTGGATGACAATAGCACCGTCATGGATCTGACGAAATCGGCCTGTGTTCTGCTGTCCGAGGCGATCAGCCGGGTTGGTGACGCCTTCGCCATTCACGGTTTTTGCTCGGACGGGCGCGCGCAGGTCTACTATGAACGCTTCAAGGATTTCGACCAGCCGTGGGACGCGATGGCAACGGCACGTCTGATGGGGGCCGAGGGTCGGCTCTCGACACGAATGGGCACCGCGATCCGCCATGCGACCGCGCAGATGCGGAACGTGAACGCAACCCGCAAGCTGATGCTGGTGTTGACCGACGGGGCCCCCTCCGACATCGATGTGCGCGATCCACAATATCTGCGTGCTGACGCCCGCCATGCGGTGGACGAGGCGCAGCACGTCGGCGTCACACCGTTTTGCCTGACGCTTGATCCCGGTGCCGATACCTATGTCCGTCGCATATTTGGCCCGAACAGTGCCATGATCCTGGATAGGGTGGAGCAACTGCCAGAACGGCTGCCCCAGCTTTACGCGGCACTCACGCGCTGATCTGAGGCAGGAAGGTTCCATTCAGGGATTCAATCTCCTTTGCACAGCGCCGCGCGGCCTTGGAGGGTTCGCTCCCCTCCTCGTTGCCGTACATCAGATACCAGTGACGCATGACCGGCAGGCCCTGTCCGCGCAACAGCTTCAGTCGCCCTTGGGCAAGCTCGTCATGGATCGTGTGCAGGGACAGAAATCCGACTCCCAAACCTGCAATCACGGCCTGTTTGATCGTTTCATTCGACGACATGACCACGCGTTTTGGCCTGTGACTTTCAGCCAGCCGATCTATGAACCGCTCCATCAGGATGCGCGTGCCAGAGCCTTCCTCGCGACTTAGAAAGGTCTCGGCCAGCAAGGTGTTGGGATCGAAGCCGTCCTGCTCAGCCAATGGGTGATCGGGGGGCAGGACAATACCGTGCGGATGCGGTCCTAATGGGATCGCCCGGCTCATGGCGCTGCGCGGCGGACGGCCCATGATCGCCAGATCGTATTCGCCTCTTTCGATGGCGGCGATAACTTCGCTGCGATTGGCGACTCTCAGCTCGACATCAATATCAGGGACGGCATCTTGAAGCAGCCGCACCAGCCGGGGCGCAAAATATTTGGCAGTGGACACCGTTCCGAGGACAACGTTCCCGGCCATGCCTTGGGACAGAGCCTGCAACTGCCGCTCAGCATGCGACAAATTCGCCTCTATCCGGTGCGCCGCAATCAGTAAAACCTCTCCGGCCCGGGTCAGGTAAAACCCGCTTCCATCGGTGGCCCGGCTCACCAGCTCCTGACCGGCAGCAACCTCCAAGTTTTTGATCTGACTGTGAATTGTGGGGGGTGTCTGATTCAGGAATCGTGCGGTTTGTGTCAGTGAACCGGTGCGCGCGACAGATATCAACGATCGCAATTGCTTCAACGTCATGGCATCGGTGCGCATTTTCGATTTTTCCTAATCTATATTACTATTTCTTAAATTCCATAAAAATTCGAATTCATGCAAGTTATTTCCATTCTGGGAGGAATACCAAAATGAAAACGCTGGATCAGTTGCCAGACGGGCTCGACCCCAAACTTTGCGACATACTGGATCGCCTGGCTTCGGTGTTCGTGGCCTTGTCGCATCGTATTGCGCGCAACGGAATTGATGAGAATCTTGGCGGCGCCGCTGGCCTGAACACCGACGGAGATGCGCAAAAAGCCCTGGACGTCATCGCCGACGAGGCTTTCATGGGGGCGTTGGTGAACACTCAGGTTCGACACTATGCCTCGGAAGAACAGGATAGCGTCGTCACCCTGAACGAAGGGGGTGCCCTTGCTCTGGCGATCGACCCGCTGGACGGGTCTTCCAACATCGACACGAATGTTTCCATCGGCACGATCTTTGGCATCTTCCCCGCCAAAGACGATCCGAAAGCGTCATTTCTGCGCGCCGGACGGGACCTTCTGGCCTCTGGCTATGCAATATTCGGACCGCAATGCGCGCTGTTGCTGACGGTCGGCGACGGGGTTCTAAAGTTCGTCCTCGATCCGCAAACCGGGCGTTTCGTGTCGTTGGGCGTGATCGCATCCATCCCCCCGAACTCGGTCGAATATGCCATCAACTCATCGAATTACCGCCACTGGGATGATCCGATCCGCGCCTATGTAGATGACCGCGTTGCCGGGTCCGAAGGTCCGACGAGGATCGACTTCAACATGCGGTGGATCGCCTCGCTCGTGGCGGAAACACATCGCATTCTCACCCGTGGCGGGATCTTCCTGTATCCCGGCGACGCGCGCCCCGGATACGAGCATGGACGCCTTCGCTATGTCTATGAATGCGCCCCCATCGCTTTCCTGATCGAACAGGCAGGCGGCAGCGCAACCGATGGGCAAGAAGCCATTCTCGACCGCGTTCCGGATGCTTTGCATGCTCGGACGCCTTTTGTCTTCGGTTCAAAGAACAAGGTGGCACGCGTCGCGACCTACCACGACCTTCCTCATGAAGAGACCTCAGCGCTCTTCGGAAAACGCGGCTTTTTCCGCGTCTGACAGACAATTCTCAGGAGTCATCATGAGCAGCAAGTACCCCATCATCAGTGTGACCGGTTCTTCCGGGGCTGGCACGTCGACTGTGAAGAAGACATTCGATCAAATCTTTCGCCGTGAGAAAATCTCAGCCGTGTCCATCGAGGGCGACGCGTTTCACCGCTATAATCGCGCCGACATGCGCGCCGAGCTGGAGCGGCGCAAAGCCGAAGGTGATGATACCTTTTCCCATTTTTCCTATGTTGCGAACGAACTTGGTGAGTTGGAAGGGGTGTTTCGCGAGTACGGCAAGACCGGCAAGGGCCGCACACGGACCTATGTTCATGATGCCGAAGAGGCCGAAAAAACCGGAGTGCCACCGGGTGAATTCACCGCATGGGCTCCGTTTCCTGATGAGTCTGACCTGCTGTTTTACGAAGGTCTGCACGGTTCGGTCGTCAATGACGAGGTTAATCTTGCCGCTCTGGCCGACCTCAAGATCGGCGTCGTGCCCGTCATCAATCTGGAATGGATTCAAAAGATACACCGAGACCGCGAATCGCGCGGCTATTCCACCGAGGCCGTGACCGACACCATCTTGCGCCGGATGCACGCCTATGTGCACTGCATCTGCCCGCAATTCACCGAAACGGATGTCAATTTCCAGCGTGTCCCGATGGTCGATACCTCCAACCCGTTCATTGCGCGCTGGATTCCCACGCCGGACGAAAGCCTGATCGTGATCCGCTTCCGGAACCCGCGCGGCATAGATTTCCCCTATTTGACCTCAATGATCAACGGCTCGTGGATGAGCCGGGCCAATTCCATCGTGGTCCCGGGGAACAAACTCGATCTGGCGATGCAGCTCATTCTGACGCCGCTGATCGAGCGTCTGGTTACCACCGCACGCAAACAGCGCCGCTAAGGAAGAACTCCATGAATGCTTATACCAAGACAGTTGATGAACGCCGGATGGCCAACGCCATCCGCGCACTGGCCATGGATGCGGTGCAGGCCGCCAACTCCGGCCACCCCGGCATGCCGATGGGAATGGCGGATGTTGCCGCCGTTCTGTTCAACCGGTTCATGACCCTCGACCCGACAGCACCGGATTGGGCCAATCGCGACCGGTTCGTGTTGTCTGCCGGGCACGGGTCAATGTTGCTTTATGCCGTCAACCATCTGCTGGGCTATGACGACATGGGCATGGAACAGATCCGCAACTTCCGTCAGTTGGGGTATCGCACGGCGGGGCATCCGGAGTACGGTCATGCCAAAGGGATCGAAGTGACAACCGGCCCCCTTGGCCAGGGTCTGGCCACGTCAGTGGGTATGGCGCTTTCGGAACGGCTGGGCAACGTGCGCTTTGGCGATCTGATCGACCATTACACTTATGTCATTGCTGGGGATGGCTGCCTGATGGAAGGCATAAGCCACGAAGCCATCGACTTGGCCGGGCATCTGCAATTGGGGCATCTGATCGTCCTTTGGGACGACAACAAGATCACCATCGACGGGGACACCGGTCTGTCGACCTCAACCGATCAACAAGCCCGCTTTGCCGCCGCCGGTTGGCATGTCCTGTCGGTTGACGGCCATGACCCGGACAGTATCGCAAAGGCCATTGGAGATGCGCGCAAAGACGCGCGCCCATCAATGATTGCCTGCCGGACAGTCATCGGATTCGGGGCCCCGAACAAGCAGGGACGTCACGACGTGCACGGCGCGCCACTGGGCAACGACGAGATCGCCGCCGCGCGCAGGGAGTTGGCGTGGGATCATCCGGCCTTTGACGTTCCCGCGGATGTGTATTCCGCGTGGCACAAGATCGCGGCCCGCGGCGCCGAGGCACGCAAGACATGGGAAGCATCGTTTGCGGCGTCGGCGGACCATGACGCATTGCAGCTACATCTCGATGCCGACATCGGCCCTCTCACCAAGGCAATGATGGATTACAAGGCCAAGCTGGCGAAGGATCAGCCCAAAGTCGCCACCCGCAAGGCAAGCCAGATGGCGCTTGAGGTCGTCAACGCCGCCCTGCCGTTCACCATCGGCGGCTCGGCGGATCTGACAGGGTCGAACCTGACCCAGACCAAGGGTATGACAGCGGTCAACGCGAGAGACTTCACCGGCCGCTACATCAACTACGGCATCCGCGAATTCGGCATGTCGGCTGCGATGAATGGCCTGTCCCTTTCGGGGCTGTTCAAGCCCTATGGCGGAACCTTCCTTGTGTTTGCCGATTACGCCCGCCCGGCGATCCGGCTGGCCGCCTTGATGGGAGTACCCACAACATTTGTCATGACCCATGACAGCATCGGACTTGGCGAAGACGGCCCAACCCACCAGCCTGTCGAGACGCTGGCCAGCCTGCGCGCCATCCCGAACCTGACGGTTCTTCGCCCCTGCGATGCGATGGAAACGGCGGAAGCCTGGGAAGTCGCGATGGCATCGACAAAGACACCGGTGCTGATGGCATTGTCACGGCAGGGCCTGCCCGCGATGCGCAAAACCGCGCTGAGCGAGAACCTGCTGGCCAGAGGCGCCTATATCTTGCGCGAACCGTATGGCGGGCGCGACGTGACGTTGATCGCGACCGGCTCCGAAGTGGAAATCGCAATGAATGCCGCTGATGCCCTGGCTGAGGGTGGCATCAAGGCTGCCGTGGTGTCGGCGCCGTCCTTCGAACTGTTCGGCCAGCAACCCGACGCTTATCGCGCCGACGTACTGGGCAATGTCCCGCGCGTCGGTATCGAGGCCGCCATCCGCATGAGCTGGGAGGCCGTATTGCGCGCCGAGGACGGCTTTGTTGGCATGACGGGCTTTGGTGCCTCGGCCCCGGCGGAGGACCTCTACAAGCACTTCGGCATCACCGTCGGAGCGGTTGTCGATGCCGCCAAGGCGCGCCTCTGACCCTAAAAACCAAGAAAGAGAGACAGTCATGACAGTGAAAGTTGCCATCAACGGCTTTGGCCGTATCGGACGGAATGTGCTTCGCGCGATCGTTGAATCCGGTCGCACCGATATCGAAGTTGTCGCCATCAATGACCTTGGTCCGGTAGAGACGAACGCCCATCTGTTGCGGTTCGACAGCGTGCACGGGCGTTTCCCCGGAGAGGTCACGACGGGCGAAGACTGGATCGACGTGGGCCGTGGCCGGATCAAGGTCACGTCAATCCGCGATCCGAAAGACCTGCCTTGGAGTGGCGTCGACATCGCGATGGAATGCACCGGCCTTTTCACCGACCGCGACAAAGCTGCCTTGCATCTTGAAAACGGATCCAAACGCGTGCTGGTGTCTGCCCCTGCGTCCGGTGCCGACAAAACCATCGTCTACGGGGTCAATCACAAAACGCTGACGGCTGCTGACATGGTTGTTTCCAACGCGTCCTGCACCACCAACTGCCTGTCGCCGGTCGCCAAAGCCCTGAATGACGCCATCGGGATCTCCAAGGGTTTCATGACCACGATCCACAGCTATACCGGCGACCAGCCGACACTGGATTACATGCGTGGCGATCTCTACCGCGCCCGCGCCGCGGCGTTGTCGATGATCCCGACCTCGACCGGGGCGGCCAAGGCGGTGGGGCTTGTGCTGCCGGAACTGGCGGGCAAGCTGGATGGCGTGGCGATCCGCGTCCCGACACCAAACGTCTCGGTCGTCGATCTGGTCTTCGAAGCCGCTCGTGATACCACGGTCGAAGAGGTCAACACCGCCATCCGCGCCGCTGCCAATGGTCCGATGAAGGGCGTGCTGGGTTTTACCGACCATCCCAACGTGTCCGCCGATTTCAATCACGACCCCCATTCGTCGGTCTTTCACATGGACCAGACCAAGGTGATGGAGGGTCGCATGGTCCGCATCCTGTCCTGGTACGACAACGAATGGGGGTTCTCCAACCGAATGTCCGATACGGCAGTGGCGATGGGGGCGCTCATCTGATGACGATACCTTCAATCATGGATGTGGGGGGTTGCGGCAAGACGCTGCCCGGTATCGCCGCATTGCAAGACGCCGCGAAAGCGGCCTGAAAGGATTCAAAATGGCTTTGATTACACTTCGTCAACTGCTCGATCACGCCGCTGAAAAGGGCTACGGCGTTCCCGCCTTCAACATCAACAACATGGAACAGGGTCTGGCGATCATGAAGGCCGCCGCCGCCTGCGACGCGCCTGTCATCATGCAGGCCAGCCGCGGCGCGCGGTCCTATGCGGGCGATATCATGCTGCGCCACATGATCCAGGCATTGTCCGAGATGTATCCCGATATTCCGATCTGCATGCACCAGGATCACGGCAACAACGAAGCGACCTGCCTGTCCGCAATCCGCCACGGGTTCACCTCGGTGATGATGGATGGCTCACTCATGGAAGACATGAAGACCCCCGCTGACTGGGATTACAACATTGCCATCACCGAACGCGTAGCCCGGATGGCGCATTGGGTCGGGGCCTCGGTCGAAGGCGAACTGGGTGTTCTGGGCAGCCTGGAAACCGGCGAAGCGGCAAAAGAAGACGGTTCCGGCGCGGAGGGCAAGCTGAGCAAGGAGCAATTGCTCACGGACCCGGATGAATCGCTCGACTTTGTCAAGCTGACCAGAGTGGACGCACTGGCCATTGCCTGCGGCACCAGCCACGGTGCTTACAAATTCAGTTCCAAGCCGACCGGCGAGACGCTGGCGATCCAGCGGATCGAGGACATCCACGCCAAGATCCCCGACGTGCATCTGGTCATGCATGGATCAAGCTCGGTCCCGCAATACCTGCAAGACCTGATCAACGAAAGCGGCGGCGAGATGCCCCAGACCTATGGCGTGCCGGTCGAAGAAATCGAGCGCGGCATCAAGTCAGGTGTGCGCAAGGTCAACATTGACACCGACATCCGCATGGCGATCACCGGCCAGTTCCGCAAGGTCGCGAAGGACAAGCCGACCGAGTTCGACCCGCGCAAATTCACGATCCCCGCGATGGCGGAAATGGAAAAGCTTTGCCGCGACCGGTTTGAACGCTTTGGCACGGCGGGAAATGCCGCCAGCATCAAGGTCATCCCGATGGACGATATGGCGCGTCGCTACGCCGATGGCAGCCTTTGACTCCAGACCAACGATGGGTCGGGGCGTCTGCACCAGCCCACATTCCCTGACCCGAGGATACAAATGACCCGACGTAGCAACGCAATTGGCAACTGGAAGATAAAGGGTCTGACGACCGACCTCTCAATTGTCGACCAGATCGCGGGGGCCCTACCCGAAGGTGACAATGCAGGCAACACAATCATCGCCTACGAACCCGCCTGGGCGATCGGCACAGGGCTGACCCCCGGCATCGGCGAGATTGCACAGACCCACGCCTTCATCCGTTCCAGATTATCCGATCCTTCGCTTTCGATCCTCTGTGGCGGGTCGGCGAACGCGTCCAAAGCTGCCGGGATTTTCGCTCTTGCAGATGTCGATGGCGGTCTGGTCGGCGGTGCATCCCTGACAGCGGAAAAATTCGTTCCCATCATCCAAACTCTGGAGGCCACCTCATGACATTCCACCGATCCATCAAGATCGCACCATCCATCCTGTCCGCCGATTTCGCGAATTTCGGGGCGGAAATTCAAGCCATTGAGGCACAGGGTGCCGATTGGGTTCATGTCGATGTCATGGACGGGCATTTCGTGCCCAATCTGACGTTTGGCCCGATGGCGGTAAAGGCATTTCGCCCACATGTGAAAACCGTCATGGACGTCCACTTGATGATTGCGCCGGTCGATCCTTACATCGACGCCTATGCGGATGCCGGAGCGGATATCCTGACCGCCCATGTCGAGGCGGGCCCCCACATCCACCGCACGCTTCAGGCGATCCGCGGCGCGGGCATGAAAGCGGGTGTGGCACTCAACCCCGGCACGCCGGCCGAGGCGGTGGCGCATCTGCTGGACCTGACAGACCTGATCTGTGTCATGACGGTGAACCCCGGTTTTGGTGGCCAGAAATACATCGACATGACCGACAAGGTGCGACGCCTGCGCAAGATGATCGGCGACCGTGAAATCCATATCGAGATCGACGGCGGGATGGACCCGACGACCGCACCAGGAATGGCGCAGGCGGGGGCCGATGTGCTGGTCGCCGGGTCGGCCGTGTTCCGGGGCGGGTCTGTTTCCCAGCCTGGAGTCTATGGCGAAAACATGCGTGCGATCCGTGATGCGGTGGAGGCGATCCAGTGATCGATCCGAACACGCTGGCTGACCGCGCCTCTGCGTTGCTCGAGGCTCTCTCTGACGCGTTGCACCAACACCGCAAAGCCGCGATCTAAACGGGAAACGTTGTAACGGCCCATTGATACCGCAGCTTACGCGGCTTGACTGTCCGTTGCGGAAACCCTGGCACGAGCCATGACCATCATCGGTTGCATCGTTGATCCATCCATTGGGCAGGTCAGCCTTGATGGCAAACAGGTTTATGGCAATCGCTGGCTGCGTGGTGATCTGCGCCGCCTGCGGCTCGACAAGATCGGTTTTATCTTTCAGGCCGACAACCTGCCGCCCTTCCTGACTGCCACCGAGACCGTGGCTTTAGTGTTGCAACTGGCGGGTAAAAGCCGTGTGCAGGAATTGCTGGAGTATCTTGAGGTCGGCCCCCGCGCCCGCGTCATGCCCGCCCTGTTGTCGGGCGCGAGAACGCTCTCGTTATTTCGGACGTCATCGGAATTTGAGATCTTGGGTCGTCTTCATGGACGGGCTACGCCAAGCCTTTGCGGTAGACGTCCTCGCCGCAGTGCGGGGTGAATTCAGAAGGTCAATTTGCGGTGTACCCTCCAAAGGCTGGTATCGGTCCAATGGCTGGTATCGGCCGTCGCCTGCGCTGGGGTCCCGATGACAGCATGCATTCGGCTCAAGGATCTTTTCCTTCGAACATTGATCCAGCGCAAATAAGGCGTCACGCGGCGCACCTAATGTTAGCGCCATGAGACGTTCCTTGATTCTCTCCTTTGGCGGCCTAATGTTTGGTGGTCTAATGATTGTGTGCCTTGCGCTCGCAACGTCGGCGACTGGATATTTTCAGCTGGCGCATGAAATTGCGCGCGTCGGGCAGACCACATTGGTGATCTGCGGCCAAAACGGTCCGGCCGAGGTGACGCTTGATCAAAATGGCACCCCGGTTGATCCTGTGGAGAGCACCTGCGGCCATTGTACCCACGGCTCTCTGATCTCCGGTTTCGATTTGCCGAGCGCCGCTGCATTCCCCCGCAAAGCTGTTCAAACACAGTTGGTTGCAGGTCTTGCCGCCGAAACAATCCTCTTGATCTCGCGCCAAGCGATAAAAATGCCGCGTGCGCCCCCTAGCAAGGTCATTTCCTGATATGTTGCCCACACCACGAGACCTGACGATCTTTCGCTTACTGGCACCGCTGGCTTTGATGCTGCTGGCGAGTCTTTCGGCCAATCCCGCGCTCTCGCAAACAGCGCCGACTGTGCTTTCACAGTATATATCTCAGATAAATCCCAATGAGATTGTCGAGGGCAGTGACGCCTTTGGTCCGATTCGTGACGATGTTCCCGTGGCACCTTTGCTACGCCAGGGCGCGGAAATCGGATATGTTTTCATCACTTCGGATTTCGTCGGAACCACGGGCTATTCGGGAAAACCGATCCATACGATGGTGGCCGTCGATCAAGACGCGCGGGTTCTGGGCGTCGAACTGATCAAGCATTCCGAGCCGATCGTGTTGATCGGCATTCCTGACAGCAAGATCAAAGCGATGGTGCATGACTATCGCGGCATTGATCTTGTGGCAGAGGCCCAAGCGCGTGGCTCTGCCCATGATCTTAACATTATTTCGGGCGCGACCGTGACCGTTATGGTGATTGACGACGGTATCATCCGCGCGGGGCTCAAAGTGGCCCGGGCGTTGGGTCTGGGTGGGTTACAGGCGACGACATCAGCCGACCACAGTTTTGAGATCGACCCAGACGCCACGGCACCAGACAGCTGGATGGAGATGGAAGGCGATGGCACTGTCAGACGTCTGTCGCTGGACGTGGGGCAAATCAACGCCGCTTTTGCCGCGATGAACGATCCGCGCACCGCCAAACGGGCCCTGACAGAGCCGACAGAGGCCACTTTTATCGACATGCAAGCCGCACTGGTCAGCGTGCCCAGCATCGGTAAAGCCATTTTGGGCGACGCGGAAAACAGCAATCTTCAGGGCTGGTTGGAGCCAGGTGAAAACGCCATCGTCATTGTCGGCCGTGGCCTATATTCCTTTAAGGGATCGGGCTATGTGCGCGGCGGTATCTTTGACCGGATCGTGCTGATCCAAGACGACGTGACCGTCCGTTTTCGCGATCGTGGTCACCGTCGGATGGGGCTCATTGCGGTCGATGACGCACCAGAGTTTACCGAACGCGATCTGTTCAAAATCCCAGCCGACAGTGGCTTTGATCCAACGTTGCCGTTCCGCATTCAGCTCTTGGTGCACCGCGATGTTGCGGCCATCGAAAAGGTTTTTACCACGTTTGAACTCAGCTATCAGCTGCCATCACAATACCAACGCAAGACCGTATCTGAACAGCCCACACAATCGACGGCCTCGGCGTCAGGAGAACAGGTCGAAGCCGCTGCGCAATCCGCACTTTGGAAGCGGATTTGGGAAGATAAAACCATCGAAATTGCGGGATTGTTGGCGATGCTGGCGGTTCTGACGCTGGTGTTCTTTTTCCAGCAATATGTGACACGCTCGGCGCGGTTCTATTTCTGGTTCCGGATGTCATTCCTGACCGTCACTCTGGTGTTTCTGGGCTGGTACGCCAATGCGCAGCTTTCAGTCGTAAACCTGATGGCGCTGTTCGGCGCGTTGGTCACGGATTTTAGCTGGCAGGCGTTCCTGTTGGACCCACTGACGTTCATTTTGTGGTTTGCCGTCGCCACAGCGTTGCTGTTCTGGGGACGTGGTGCTTATTGCGGCTGGCTTTGCCCCTTCGGTGCTTTGCAAGAATTGACCAATGGCATTGGCCGCGCGCTGCACATCCCACAGGTGCAACTGCCGTGGGGGCTGCACGAACGCCTCTGGCCGATCAAATACATGATCTTCCTCGGGCTGTTCGGGGTCTCGCTCTACTCCATTGAGCAGGCCGAACATTTGGCCGAAATTGAACCGTTCAAGACCGCCATCATTCTGAAATTCATGCGCGCTTGGCCTTTTGTCGCCTATGTCGCGGCCTTGCTGATCGCGGGACTTTTCGTCGAACGGTTCTTTTGCCGCTATCTGTGCCCGCTGGGCGCGGCGCTGGCCATCCCGGCGCGACTGCGGATGTTTGACTGGCTGAAACGGTATCATGAATGCGGCAACCCCTGCCAAACCTGTGCCCATGAATGCCCCGTCGATGCGATCCACCCAACCGGTGAAATCAATCCGAACGAATGCATCAACTGCCTGCACTGTCAGGTGTTGTACCAATCCGAAGCAAAATGCCCCGTTGTCATTAAGAAAATGAAACGGCGCGCCAAGGCCAGCTCATCTGATGCGGCTTTGGACGCTCGAATTGCAAATCATCCCAACGTGAAGAACTCAAGAAAGGAGCTTCAAGATGTCTGATGTGGACAAAAAAGGCCTAAGTCGGCGCGGGTTTATAGGGGCCTCGGCCACCGGTGCTGCACTTTTGGGCGGCACGAGTGGCAGGCTGGGCTTGTTGGCAGGTGGTGCTGTCGCGGCGACAGCGGCAGGCACCGGCGCAGCGATGGCACAGGCCAGCGATCACCTGAGCCCGGTGCCGGGTGAGTTGGACGATTACTATGGCTTCTGGTCCTCGGGCCAAACCGGCGAATTGCGTATCCTTGGCTTCCCGTCCATGCGCGAATTGATGCGGGTGCCCGTGTTCAACCGCTGCTCCGCGACAGGGTGGGGCCAGACCAACGAAAGCCTCAAGATCCTGACCCAAGACATGATGCCCCAGACCAAGGAATATCTGGCGGCGCAGGGCAAAAAGGTCCACGACAACGGCGATTTGCACCACCCGCACATGTCCTTCACCGATGGCGCCTATGATGGCCGTTTTATTTTCGTGA
>ERZ1673962.8-NODE-8-length-170827-cov-140.471336_pt1 | contig 170827 bp, 152 predicted proteins | sample MGYA00580188_ERZ1673962 | MGnify/ENA primary metagenome ERZ1673962 (study PRJEB41334, sample SAMN05608104) | rock metagenome | biome: terrestrial subsurface; feature: shale formation; material: shale | place: USA: Pennsylvania ...
GACACCGCCCTTTCACGGCGGTAACAGGGGTTCGAGTCCCCTAGGGGACGCCATTATTAAGCGATGTTCGACATCGCGCGTCGAGAGACGATAAATCCGGGGCTATAGCTCAGCTGGGAGAGCGCTTGCATGGCATGCAAGAGGTCGACGGTTCGATCCCGTCTAGCTCCACCAATTCCACGCGCTTCGGCAGTTGTCGGATCGTATCGAAGGTTTCGTCCCCTTCGTCTAGTGGCCTAGGACACCGCCCTTTCACGGCGGTAACAGGGGTTCGAGTCCCCTAGGGGACGCCATTTTTATTGCCCGTTTTGGGCGCCGAAGGGTCATTTCTCGCGAAATGACCCTTTTTGTTTTGCGCTGGGCTTTTGCTGGATAAGGCCAGGCTGAAACCTTTCTGGCGCAGCGGATGACAAAGCTCGGTGAATGATCGTTCATACATGACTGCGACAGATGCGGCATGCAAGATAGGTTCATCTGGCCGTGATCGACGGCGCATGGCACGAGAGGTATGCATGATCTGGGACCAGCCTTACGTCTTCATCAGCGACATCCGGGTCGAGGCCGAGCACATCGACGAACTCGGCCACGCCAATAACGCGGTCTACGTGACCTGGCTGGAGCAGTGCGCCTGGCAGCACTCGCAAAGCCTGGGGCTTGGGCTGGGGGATTACCAGCGGCTGAACCGAGCGATGGCGGTGCTAAGGCACGAGATCGACTACCTGGCGGCTGCCTATGAGGGCGACCATCTGCAACTGGGCACCTGGATCACCGAGTCTGACCAGCGCCTGAAGATGAAGCGTAACTTCCAGCTGATCAGGCCTGCCGACAAGGTGACGCTGTTGCGGGCACAGACCACCTTCGTCTGCATCGAAATGACCAGCGGCAAACCGAAGCGGATGCCGCCGGAGTTTCTCGAGGGTTATGGCAAGGCGCTGGTCGAGCCCTATCCGTTGCAACTGTAAATTGACCGCGGCTTGCGGACGCCACGATCGAGTAGGAGCGGACTTGTCCGCGAGCCTTGTTTTATCCGCTAAAAGCTGCGGACAAGTCAGTTCTACAAGGTAAAAGGCGTTACTGATCGACGCTCCGGTTATCCGCCGCTCTCGGGGCGCTTCATGTCGGCTTCCTTGCGCTGCTTGGCATCCTCGCGGTACTGATCCTGCTTCAGCTTTTTCATGTGCTCGCGCTTGGCCTCTTCGCGGGCTTCGATATGCGGGTTGGTGGCTTTGTTCTGCACGGGGCGTTCGGTTTGCATATCCTTGCTTTGAGCCTGCGCCAGGCTGGCGGTACAGAACAGGGCGGCAAGAAACAGTGTTCCAGCGTTCAGGATTTTCATGTGAACCTCCGATTGTTCCGGCTGCGGGTGGGGAAACCGCTCGGCATCAGTATTGATGACATATCGCATTTCTGCTTCGTTCCTTGCGGGCGGAAGCAGTAGTGAGCGATTTGCGCCCACGCAAGATCATCCATGTTGATTGCGATTGCTTCTACGCCGCCATCGAGATGCGTGACGACCCAAGCCTGGTCAACCGGCCCATCGCGGTGGGTGGGTTGGCCGAGCGTCGCGGCGTTATCGCCACTTGCAACTACGAGGCGCGTGCCTATGGCGTCCGCTCAGCGATGGCTTCGGGGCACGCGCTCAAGCTCTGTCCCGACCTGTTGATCCTGCGCCCGCGCATGGAGGCCTACCGCGAGGCGTCGCGGGAAATCCACGGGATCTTTCGCACCTACACCGACCTGATCGAGCCGCTGTCGCTGGATGAGGCGTTTCTCGACGTGACCGATTGCGAGCACTTTTCCGGCAGCGCCACACGCATCGCCCAGGACATCCGTCGGCGTGTCTGGCAGCAGTTGCGCATCACGGTTTCGGCAGGTGTGGCGCCGAACAAGTTTCTCGCCAAGATCGCCAGTGATTGGAACAAGCCTGACGGCCTGTTCGTGGTCACGCCTGCTCAGGTTGATGATTTCGTCAGTGAACTGCCGGTTTCCAGACTGCACGGCGTCGGGCGTGTCACTGCCGAAAAGCTGAATAAAAGAGGTATTCACACCTGTGCCGATCTGCGTGGCTGGAAGCGCCTGGAGCTGGTCCGTGATTTCGGCTCGTTCGGTGAGCGCCTGTGGAGTCTTGCCCATGGCATCGATGAGCGCCCGGTGCAGGTCGATAGCAGGCGCCAGTCGGTGAGTGTCGAAAATACCTACGAGCGCGACCTGCCTGATCTCGCCGCCTGTCTCGAACGGCTCCCCGAGTTGCTTGAACAGCTCGCCAAACGGATGGCGCGGCTCGATGACAGTTATCGCCCCGGTAAGCCCTTCGTCAAACTCAAGTTCCATGACTTCACCCAGACCACGCTTGAGCAGTCCGGTGCCGGCCTTGCGCTGGAAGATTACGCCGACCTGCTCGCAGTCGCCTTTGCCCGTGGCAAGCGCCCGGTGCGGCTGATCGGCGTGGGCATGCGCCTGATCGATCTGCGTAGCGGTTTCGAGCAACTGCGGCTGTTCTGATGCCGTCTGTCGGCTTCCGTACACGAACTCGCTTACGCCACATCCGTTGGTATATCTGTTGCTCATGAAGCGGTGTAGAGCCGGTGCGTCATGTTTCGGTCGCGCGTTGAATGCGAGAGCTTGTTTTGTTGGCGTTCTTAATTTGACACTTCTATAGGCTTACTCTTTGTGTGCCAAAATATTGGACTCTCCGGCGCAATTTGTTAAATTCATGGCTATTCAATAGCGATTTGCCATTATTGCTGGCTAGGAAGTCGGTCAGTGATAGGTCGAAATCCTATTCAAATCTTCGTAGCAGTTTTCGCATTCGGCTGGAGAGCCTTCCGATGGGGTTGTTTTTCAAACGTCGCAAGCGCATTGCAGCCGGTCTGCTCGGTATCGAAACCGGGCCGCACGGCATTGCCCTGGCACATATCCAGCGCGACGCCACGGGTACGCCCCGGCTGCTGCGCTGCGAATACCTCGAAAGCGCACCGCAGGCCCAGGCCGAACTGCTCCGGCGGACTGTCACCGAGCAGGGCTTGGCCGGTATGCCGGTCAATCTGTTGCTGCACCCGTCTGCTTACCAGATGTTTTTGCTGGAAGCACCCGAGGTCCCCGCTGAAGAGCTGCGTGACGCCATGCGCTGGCGCATCAAGGATTTGATCAGTGAACCGCTCGACGAGGTTGTCGTCGATTGCTTTGTCCTGCCCGAAGATGCCTACCGTGGCCGTACCCGCATGGTGTATTGCGTGGTGCTGCGCAAGGCGCGGATGAACGATTTTGCCGAGCTGTTCCGGCAGGCCGGCCTGCGCTTGGCGAGCATCGATATCACCGAGATGGCCTTCCGCAACCTGGGCCTGCTGGTGGGCGCCGAAGCCACCAACCTTGCCTTGCTGCGCCTGCGCACCAGTGAAGGCCTGATCAGCGTGCAGAACGGCGCCGATCTCTACATGGCGCGGCGTATCGAGAATGGCCTGGCGCACGCCGACCAGGATCGCGCCAGCATGTCGCTGGAAATCCAGCGCTCGCTCGATTACTACGAAAGCCAGCTGGGCAAGGGCTATATCAGCCGCCTGATGCTGCTGCCCATGAAGCAGGATGGCGAACGCACCCATCAGGCGCTGAGCAGCGGTCTGGCGGTCAACCTGCAGCGGCTCGACCTGCGTGAACTCTTTCCCGGTCAGCCGGCTGCTGGTCTGCCCGAGCCAAGCCAGGCCTTCTGCATCGGCGCTGTTGGCGCCGCCCTACGGCAGGAAGCCGCTTGATGCAGAACATCAACCTTTATCAGCGTGAGCGGCGCCAGAAGGGCGGCCCGCGTCCACGGCAGATGCTGCTGGTCGTCGGCCTGGCCGTTGCGCTGCTGGCCATCCACGGTTTCTGGCAGGGCTGGCAGCTGCATCTGGCTGGCCGCAGTGCGCTGCTTGCCGAGCAGCAGGCCGTCCAGGCCGAGGCTGAACTAAATGTGGCAAAGGCCGATTTCCGCGAGCCGACCCTGGACCCACGCCTGCCGCAACAACTGGCCGAGCAGGAAGCCGAGAACCGCGAACTGCGCCGTCTGGCCGATCACCTGAAGCGTCTCGACGCCCAGCGCAGTAATGGCTTTGCCGCGCTGTTGCAAGGGCTGGCCGACCGCCATCCGCCGCAGGGGCTCTGGCTGACCGGGATTCGGCTGCACGCCGGTGGCGACGACATGGGGTTGCAGGGCCTCACCCAGGACCAGGAGTTACTGCCGCTGTATCTGCGCAGCCTGGGCCAGAGCAGCGCTTTCAGTGGGCGCAACTTCGCCCGCTTCGATCTTCAACGTGATGACGACGAACAGTTATTGCGCTTCCAGCTGTCGTCCAGAGCGGGCGAGGAGGGGGAACGATGAACAAGCTTGTCCAACGCTGGCAGGCCCTGGCGCCGCGCGAACAGTGGCTGAGTTTCGGCGTCGCTCTGGCGCTGTTGATCATGCTTTATGTATTGCTGCTGGCCGAACCGCTGGGATTGCGCATCGCCGCGGAAAAGAACCGCCAGCAGCAGGCCGAAACCCGCACTCTGCAGGCGCAGAACAGCCTGCAGGACATCCGTACCCGACTGGCCGCTGACCCCAACCTGAGCTATCGACAGGCGCTGAAGGCCGCCCAGGCCAGCCGCGAGCAATTGCACCAGCGTATCGATGTGGAAACCAGCACCCTGGTATCGCCGGAAAAGATGAAGGCCCTGTTGCAGGACCTGCTGCGCAACCAGGCGAAACTCACACTGGTCTCGCTGCAAAGTTCCAGCGCGCCTCTGGAACTGCCGGGAGCCGCCGCGCCAGCCGCGCAGGATCAGCAAGCCTCGCCAGTGGTGTTCTATCGCCACGGCCTGCAGTTGACCCTCGAAGGCGGTTATTTCGACCTGCTGACCTACCTCAAGGCCATCGAAGCCAGTGGCTGGCGGCTGCACTGGGATCGGCTGGACTATGAAGTGGGTGAGAACGGCTATGACCGGGCGCGGGTCACCCTCGATTTGCACACGTTGAGTCGCGATGCGGGGTGGGTTGGTGTTTAAGTCAGTCATTATTCTGATGGCCCTGGCGGCCACCTGTGCCGCTGCGCCCGTGTATGCCATCGACCCCACCCGACCACCGGCTGGCCGCGTCAATGCCGACGCCGCCAGCGAGTCCACAGCGGTGCTGCGGCTGCAGGCGATCATGGTCACGCCCAAAAACGCTCATGTCGTGATCAACGGCAAGCGCCTAAAGGTGGGTGACCGCCTGGGCGATATCCGCATTCTCGCCATCCGTCCGCATTCCATTCTGATCGACCGCCAAGGCAAGCGCGAAGAGCTGCGCCTGAGCGCTCCCATCATCCACACGAGCCATACCCCGTCATGATATCGACCCTGATGCCTCGCTTCGGCGTGTTGAGTCTGTTCTGCCTGCTGGCCGCTTGCCAGACCTTCGAGGATGGCGACAAGCGACTCTACGAACAAAGCAACCGCCTGTTCGAGGAAAGCCTGGAGCAGAGCCAACCCAAGGTCGCGCCCCCGGCTGCGGTGCAGGCAGGCCTTATCCCGCCGCTGCAGACCTTCAGCGGCAGCGCGGCCAGCAGCCCGCGCTTCGACGTGGCGGTCAGCGACATGCCGGCGCGCGAATTCTTCCTGAGCCTGGCCGACAGCGCCGGGCAGAACCTGCTGGTGCATCCTGGTGTGACTGGCGAGATCACCTTCAGCCTGCGCAACGTCACGCTGGAAGAAACCCTGGACGCCGTGCGCGACAGCTATGGCTACGACTACCGCCGTACCGCCTATGGCTACCAGATCCAGCCGAACCAGGCGATCACCCGCACCTACGACCTCAACTACCTGAATATCCAGCGCCAGGGCATGACCGATACCCGCGTCAGCTCAGGCCAGGTTACCAGCAGCGACAACACCGGCGTGGGCGCCGCTGGAACGACCACCAGCAGCACTTCCTCGACGGTCAACGCCAGCCAGTTGCTGACCAGCAGCACCGTGGACTTCTGGACCGAACTGCAGGCCGTGGTCGAGATGATGATCGGCGGCGAGGAGAGCAACCGGGTGGTGGTCAATCCACAGGCCGGCCTGCTTGTAGTACACGCCTCCAGCGCCGACCAGCAGGCCGTGGAAAGCTTCATAGCCAAGGCGCAACGCAATCTGCAGCGCCAGGTCATTCTGGAAACCAAGATTCTCGAAGTGAACCTGACCGATGGCTTCCAGGCGGGGATCAACTGGTCGCAGCTCGGCAGCATGGGTAATGCTGAAATCACCATCGGGCAGCAGGGTGACCTGCTCAGCGGACCGGACAGCGTGGGTGGCGTATTCAGTGCCGCAGTACAGGTCGGCGATTTCACCGGCATGCTGCAGCTGCTGGAAACCCAGGGCGAAGTGCGCGTGCTGTCCAGCCCGCGTATTTCCACGCTGAACAACCAGAAAGCGGTGATCAAGGTCGGCACCGACGAGTTCTTCGTCACCGATGTATCCACCACCACCACGTCCTTGAGCGGTGGCAACACCGCGCCGGATCTGGATATCACCCTGACGCCATTCTTCTCCGGAATTTCCCTCGACGTGACGCCGCAGATTGACGAGAACGATCAGGTCACTCTGCACGTGCGGCCCACCGTCAGCCGTGTGCAGGACCAGAACAAAATTATCCAGATGGGCGGTGCCGACAACGTCTTCAACCTGCCGCTGGCGCTGTCCACCACGCGCCAGTCCGACTCCATCGTCCGCGCCCGTAGCGGCCAGGTGGTGGTCATCGGCGGCTTGCTGGAGAACCGCAACACTAACACCGATGCGAACATCCCCTGGGCGTCGAAACTGCCCATCGTCGGCAACCTGTTCCAGCAGCAGCGCAAGGCCCTGCAGCAGACCGAACTGGTCATCCTCATGCGCCCGCAGGTGGTCAACGATCAGGTCTGGCTGGATGAGCTGCGCAAGAGCGCCGAATCCTTCCGGTCCACAAGGTAACGGACGGCATGTACGAAGCATTTTTCGGACTGCGCGAGAAGCCCTTCGCGCTGACGCCGAACACCGGCTTCCTGGTCCAGTTGGCGCCTTATCAGGCCTGCCTCAACCTGCTGCGCGTGGCGCTGGCCGAGGGGGAGGGCTTTATCAAGGTTACCGGCGAGGTCGGGACCGGCAAGACATTGCTCTGCCGCGCACTGCTCAACGAGCTGGACGCCGAACAGTATCAGGTCGCCTGGCTGCCCAACCCGACCCTGACGCCCATGACGCTGCGCCAGGCGCTGGCCCATGAACTGCACATCGCCGATGTTGAGGACCTGGACAACCACAGCCTGCTCGCCGCGCTGCACACACGCCTGATCGAGCTGGCCGGGCAGGGCAAGAGCACCGTGCTGCTGATCGACGAAGCCCAGGCGCTGCCCACCGCCACCCTCGAAGCGCTGCGGCTGCTGACCAACCTTGAAACCGAGCACAGCAAACTGCTGCAGGTGGTGCTGTTCGGCCAGCCGGAGCTGGACGCCACCCTCGCACGCGAGGATTTCCGCCAGTTGCGCCAGCGCATCACCTTTTCCTATTCCCTGCGTCCGCTGGATATCAGCGACGCCACCCGCTATCTGCAAGAGCGCCTGGCCGTGGCCGGCTATCGTGGTGAGCCGCTGTTCAAGGCTGCGGCGGTGCGCCTGCTGGTGCGTGGCAGCGGTGGCATTCCGCGTCTGCTCAACATCCTCGCCAACAAGTCGCTGATGGTGGCGTTCGGCGAAGGCCGGCGCCAGGTTAATGCTCGCCATGTGCGCCGCGCCCTGGACGATACCGAAGGCGCACGGCCTTTCTGGCGTGTTGCCAGGGGCCGCTACGGCTGGCTGCTGGCCGGTGGGGCGCTGTCGCTGGCCCTGTTCGTCGGCGCCTGGCCCTGGCTGCGCCAGTTCACGGAGGTGCTGCCGTGAGCCTGGTCAACGACATGCTGCGTGATCTCGAAAGCCGCCGCGCCGCGCCCGCCGAGCGCCAGCAGCTGGGCGGCATTCATGCGGTGGACGAGGGCGGGGCGGCCCGTCGCGAGCGCAACGAGCGCCTGCGCCGCTGGGTAGTGGTGATTGTCATCGTGGCGCTTGTCGCGGTCGCATTGGCGCTGCTTGTCGGGCGGAATTTCTCTGTCGCAGATGCCGCTGCCAGGCCCGAACCCGCTCAGGTCGCGGTCGAAGCACCCGCCACGCCAATCGAAGCGCCTTCCGCAACACAGCTGCTGGAAGTGTTGCCGCAGAACGATGGGCGGCGCTTCGTCCTGCAGCTGCTGCTCGACCGTTCCATCAGTTACCAGCGTACCGACGCCAGTGGCTCGGTCAGCTTTCGTCTGCAAGATGTGCACCTTGCCGGTGAGGCCCGCAGCGGTCGCATCGAGCGGGACGGGCAGAGCCTGTCCTGGCGCGTCGAGGCACAAGGCGACGCGGTGCAGGTCTTGCTGATCGGCTTCGCTGAAGCGCTGAGCGTGAGCGACCGCCTCGAATCGGCGGGCGACCGCTGGCAGCTGTGGCTGGAAGTGCCCCTGGGCCAAAGCCGTGATGTAACCGAACTGGAGCCCCGGTTTCCGTTAGCCGAGCCAGCCGAGCTGGACGAAACACAACTGCCCGACTGGGTGACCCGTGAGGCATCGCCGGCAGAAACCGTCAGCGCAGCCGAGCCCGTCCGCGCTGCCCCGACACCTTCGGTGCCAGCCGAGCAGCCCGTCAGGGCGGCGGCGAAACAGCTGAGCATCGGCAGCCATAAACCCGATTCCCTGACCGAGGCCCGGCGGGCGCTGGAAAGCGGCGACCACCTGCAGGCCATCCGCCAGTTGCAGGCCCTGCATCAGGCGCAGCCGAACAATCCGCAGGTCAGCCTCTGGCTGGCGCGCGCTTATCTGGCTGCCGGCGATACGGCGGCGTTGCTGGCCTGGCTGCCAGCGCAGCTGCAGGCGCGTCCGTTCGATGCGCAGCTGCGTGAGTTGCTCGCCCGTGGACAATTGCAGGTCGGTGAACTGGCCGCCGCCGTCGCCACGCTGCAACAGCACGCTCCCGATCTGCAGAGCGACAGCGCTTATCACGCGCTGCTTGCCGCCCTCTACCAGCAGGTCGGCAACTGGGACGCCAGTGCCAACAGCTATCGCCAGCTGGTCGCGCTACGGCCCGCCCAGGGTGCCTGGCAACTGGGCCTGGCCATCGCCCTGGAACAGCTCGATCAATCCGCCCAAGCCGTTCGTCACTATCGTCTGGCGCTAGGCGGCCAGGGCCTCGACGAGCGTGCGCGGGGCTTCGCCAGCGAACGGGCCGCTTCCCTCGGAGGAACGCCATGACTCAGGACAATCGGCAACGCAAGGTTCGCCTGGGTGACCTGTTGGTGCAGGCCGGGCTGATCACCGAAGAACAGCTGCAGCTCGCCCTGCAGGACCAGAAGCGCACCGGCTCCAAGTTGGGTCGTACAGTGCTCGATCTGGGCTTTATCGACGAAGTGCGGCTGCTCACCGCCTTGTCCGAGCAGTTGCAGATTCCCTTCGTCGAGCTCAAACACTACAAATTCGACAACCAGTTGACCCAGAGCCTGCCCGAGGCTGTGGCGCGGCGTTTCCGCGTCATCGTCCTGTCGCGCCACGCCGATGGGTTGCTGGTGGGTATGTCCGATCCGCTCGACCTGTTCGCCCAGGATGAAATGGAGCGCCTGCTGGGCAAGCGTGTCTACCCGGCGGTGGTGCGCGAGAGCGAACTGCTCGGCGCGCTCGACCAGCTTTACCGCCGTACCAGCGAAATCGCCTCGCTGGCCGGCGAGCTGGAAGGCGAGCTGCAGGACAGCGACTTCGACCTCTCGCGCCTGGGCGCCGAGAGCAACAGCGACGCGCCGGTGGTGCGCCTGTTGCAGACCCTGTTCGAGGATGCCGTGCAGATGAAGGCCTCGGATATCCATATCGAACCGGATGAAGGCCTGGTGCGCATCCGCCAGCGTATCGACGGCGTGCTCAACGAACAGGTGATGAAGGAGCAGCGCGTGGCCTCGGCGCTGGTCATGCGCCTGAAGATCATGTCCGGCCTGGACATCTCGGAAAAACGCCTGCCCCAGGATGGCCGCTTCAATATCCGCGTGAAGAACCGCAACCTCGACGTGCGGGTTTCCACCATGCCGGTGCAGTTCGGCGAATCGGTAGTGATGCGTCTGCTCGACCAGAGTGGCGCCATGTTCCAGCTCGATGGCACCGGCATGCCGGCGCCGATGCTCGAACGCTTCCGCCGCCTGTTGCAGCGCCCCCATGGCATGGTGCTGGTCACCGGCCCCACCGGCTCGGGTAAAACCACCACGCTCTACGCCGGGCTGTCCGAGCTGAACAGCCCCGAGAAGAAGATCATCACCGTCGAAGACCCGGTGGAATATCGCCTGCCGCGAGTCAACCAGGTGCAGGTCAACAGCAAGATCGAACTGACCTTCGCCCGCGTGCTGCGCGCCGCCCTGCGTCAGGACCCGGACATCGTCCTGGTCGGCGAGATCCGCGACCAGGAAACCGCCGAGATCGGCCTGCGCGCCGCGCTCACCGGCCACCTGGTGCTTTCCACGCTGCACACCAATGATGCTTTGACCTCGGCCATGCGCCTGATCGACATGGGCGTCGAACCCTTTCTCGTCGCCACTGCGCTCAACGCCGTGCTGGCCCAGCGCCTGATCCGCCGCGTGTGCGAGAACTGCGTCGGCGAACACCAGCCTGATCCCCGCCAGATCGCCTGGCTCGAAAGCCTCTACGGCCAGTCGCTGGCAGACGTACATTTCAAGCAGGGCAGTGGCTGTCACCGGTGCCACAACACCGGCTACAGCGGGCGGATCGGCGTCTATGAACTGCTCGAACTCGACGAACCCATGATCGCTGCCCTGCGCCGTGGCGATCCCCAGGGCTTTGCCGAAGCCGCACGCCAGCAACCGCACTACCGCCCACTGGCCGCCAGCGCACTGGACTACGCCATCGCCGGGGTTACCAGCGTCGAGGAAGTGCTCAAGGTCTGCGCCACCCTCGCTGATGACGAGGTGAGCGCGTGATCCGGACCCCGCACCAGCGGATTACCCCTGCGAAAACCCGGATTACGCCTTCGGCTAATCCAGGCTACGGGGCTGCTTTGCTTCTGTGGGAGGGGGCTTGCCCGCGAGTCTTTACCGGGGCACCTGCCATGGAATCGCCGGGTAACGGGGCTGCTTTGCTTTTGTGGGAACCGCGAGCCTTTACCGGAGCATTCCGTAGGATGGAATCGCCGCAGGCGCTTCCGTCGCATGCCGCGAAGCGGGCCTTTAACAAGGAGGTACGCGCCTGATGCCCGCCTTCCGCTACACCGGTCGCAACGCCCAGGGCGCCAAGGTCAGCGGTGCCCTCGAAGGCGCCACGGCGGATTCCGTGGCCGGCGAACTGTTGTCGCGGCAGATCACCCCGATCACCATCGAAGCCGAGCAAGCGCAAGGCAACGATGACGCCCTTGCCACGCTGCGCCATAAGCTGCGCCGCAAGCGCGTCGACCTCGACGAACTGATCATCTACACCCGCCAGATGTACAGCCTGACCAAGGCCGGCGTGCCGATTATCCGTGCCATTGGCGGCCTGGCCGAATCCAACCGCAACCTGTATTTTCGAGAAGTCCTGCAGGACGTGCGCGCCAGTCTGGAAAGCGGCCTGTCCATGGCCGTGGCGCTCAACGCGCACCCCAAGGTCTTCAACAACCTGTTCGTCAGCATGATCAGCGTCGGCGAGAACACCGGCCAGCTCGACCAGGCCTTCAAACAGCTTTCCGCCTACCTGGAACTGGAGCGCGAGACCCGTAAGCGCATCAAGCAGGCCACCCGCTACCCGATCTTCGTCATGGTCGCCATGGGCGTGGCGCTGGCGGTGATCAACCTGCTGGTGATCCCGGCGTTCGCCAAGGTCTTCGCCTCGTTCCACGCCGAACTGCCCTGGGCCACCCGCATCCTCATCGGCACCTCCAACTTCATGCGCGACTGGTGGTGGCTGCTGTTACTCGGCATCGTCGGCGGGCTCTATGCCTTCTTCAAATGGATCGAGACCGACAGCGGCGAACTCAAGTGGGACCGTATCAAACTGCGCCTGCCCATCGTCGGCGGCATCTTCGAGCGCATCGCCCTGGCGCGTTTCACCCGTACCTTCGCGATGATGTACCGCGCTGGCGTGCCGCTGCTGCAAACCCTCTCCATCAACAGCGCCAGCGTCGGCAACCGGCATATCGGCCAGGCCATCCTCGCCATCCGCGAAAGTGTCGAGCGCGGCGAAGCCTTGACCCGCTCGGCGCAGAACTCCGGCCTGTTCACCCCGCTGGTACTGCAGATGATGGCCGTCGGCGAAGAGACTGGTGCGCTCGACGACCTCTTTATTGAAGTCGCCGACTTCTACGAGCAGGAAGTGGATTACGACCTCAAGCAACTGGCCGACGCCATCGAACCCATCCTCATCGTCTGCATGGGCGTGATGGTGCTGGTCCTCGCGCTGGGCGTGTTCCTGCCCATGTGGGAACTGGGCGGCGCAGCGCAGGGGAGGGGCTGATGCAACAGGGCGACGAAATGGCAACCAACATCCAGCGATCGCGCACGGCGATTGCAACGGCACGGCAAAACGAGGGCGACATGACGGCAAACCGACAACCAGGCAAGCACAGGCAGGCAGGCTTCACCATGATCGAACTGGTCGTGGTCATCGCCATCCTCGGCATTCTCGCAGCCGTGGCGCTGCCGCACTTCATCGACTCGGCCAAGGACGCCCATCGCTCCACCGTGCGCAGCGCCGGCGGCGCCTACACCTCGGCGGTCTCCATGGTGCGCGGCCAGTACGAACTCAACCGCAACGGCGGCCACAACAGCTGCGTGGCCGGCAACTGCCAGATCGACGTACTGGGCTATGGCAACGGCACCATCGACGTCAACGCTCTCGGCTGGCCCGTCGGCACCGAACGCAGCGGCAACCCCGGCGCCATCACCAGCATGAGCCAGCAGGAATGCATGAACCTCTGGGCCAACCTCCTGCAAGCCTCGGCCGCCAGCGTCACCGGCGACAACCCCACCTTCCGCGCCGAGGCCCAGGGCCATCGCTGCATGTATCGCTACACCCTTGATGGAAACAACGATTTCATCGAGTACAACAGCAATACCGGCGAAGTCGCCGTCACTTTTGAATAACGCAAAAAGGAGCAACACCATGAAAAAGCAACAAAGCGGCTTCACCATGATCGAGTTGATTATGGTTATTGTGATATTAGGGATTTTGGCGGCGTTTGCGTTGCCGAAGTTTGCGGATTTTGGAGCGGATGCTCGTAAAGCATCCATTAATGGCGCTGCTGGGGCAATGAAATCTGCTTCAGCTATTGCACATGCGGCCTACTTGGCTGCTGGCACGAAGCCGTCGTCGGTTACGCTTGAAGGTACACCTATTCCTTTGGTACATGGCTATCCGAGCACACAAGGCATTCTTGCCGCGGCACAAATAACGAGTGATGATTACGATATTGGTACTCTTGGTACTGTGGCGGTGAAAAATAGCACTGATTGTAAAGTTGTTTACACGGAGGCGACCGCTAGCACAGCTACTCCACCTGTAATAACGCCGCCAACTTTCAAAGTGAATGCTGATGACTGTTAAGCCTCATGTAGGTCGGGCGCAACCCGTCATTGCCTGAAATCCGCTGTGGTCAAAGGCTGGCGAGTTTCACCCGCCCTACACTGCACCGCAACCCGGCTTCTGGCCGGGTTGCCACGAATTCCCGGGGGCGGGCCGATACTCGCCTCCAACCCGCTTCTATAAGAAGGGCAGGCCAATGGTTAAACAACGCGGTTTTACAATCGTCGAGTTGATCATGGTGATCGTCATCATCGGCATCCTCGCCGCCGTGGTAGGTCCGCGTTTCTTTAGCAAAAGCAATTTTGATGAGCGCTTCTATTTTGAAGAAACGCTTTCTGCCGTTCGCTACGCTCAGAAACTGGCTGTGGCGAGTGGGTGTTTAGTGAAGGTGACTGTCAATAATTACGGTTACAGTTTGGAGTATGGCAGCGGTGCTTGTTCTGGCGCTGTAATTAACGATCCTTCTGGTAAAGAGTATCCCATTGCACTACCAACCAATGTTGTGGTTCAAGGAGGGATAAATTCTGTATTCAATTCTCTCGGCTGTATTGCAGGCGCCCCCTCAGCACCTTGTAAAACTAGCAATGAAACCGCAACAATTGGCGGCTTCTCACTTACCGTTTATGGCGCCACCGGCTTTATCGAGGTCAATCCATGACCATCCAACCGATCGCCTGTACCTTGTTCCCTGTAGGGGCGAATTTATTCGCCCGGCACCGAACGCCCGGATACCTGCGGCGCGACGACCAACACGCAAGCCTCAACCAGCGTGGTGTGGCACTGCAACGCCTGTCGCACCTTCCGAATGGGCTGATCGTGATCGCACACGGCCAGGCGAGTAAATTCGGCCCTATAAAAGCAAAGGCAGCGTGGCCGAGCGGAAAATCGATCGGGCTAGGCAGGCAAAGCGGCTTCACTTGCGGATTCAGGTATGTCCCTCCCTGCAAGTTGGGTGACGTACCGCAGTTCCTCTCGCTGACTAATGGTGGCATTTTGCCCGCCACCGCCACCGCCACCGCCAATTGCAGAAGGAACTGACCATGCTGCCGCTCGCGCGCGCCCCTCAACCCAACCACCCCTACCCGGCACGTACCACGCCCTGCAAGCAACGCGGCATGACCCTCGTCGAGTTGGTCATCTCCATCACCATCATCGGTATCGCTGCTGCAGCGCTGTACAGCGCCATGGCTGCGATCATTGGGCGCTCTGCCGATCCGATGTTGCGGCAGCAGAGCCTGGCGATTGCCGAGGGTTATCTCGAAGAAATACTATTTCAGTCCTACCTGGACCCGGCCTCGCCGAATACGGGGAGCTGCACGGCAACGCCAGGTTTGTCCAGGGCTCGGTTTGACGATGTATGTGACTATGCGGGCTTGAATGACCAAGGCGTACGAGATGCTACTGGCACCGTGGTTACCGCATTGTCCGGCTATGGCGTACAGGTTTCTGTCACCTCTCTGGCCGCCTGGAATGGGGTGCCAGCCAGGCGGATCGATGTGACGGTAATCGATCCGGCAGGTCAGCGCTTGCAACTCTCAGGATTTCGCACCTGTTACGGCGAAGTGGATGATAGCGGGGCGGATCGATGCCCATGAAATCCGTACGCGCTTTCACATTGGTCGAGCTGGTCATGGTGATCGCCCTGAGCGGCATCGTGCTGCTGATGATTACCAGTGTCATGCAGCGGCCTTTGGATGCGTTCGTCGATCAGAGCCGACGTAGCGAGTTGGTTGGACAGGCAGCGGTCGCGTTGAACCGCATGGCCCGCGATATTCGCCTCGCGGTACCGAACTCGATTCGTCAGTCTTCCGATGGTCGAACGCTTGAAACCCTGAACATTCTCCAGGCAGGCCGCTACGTCTCGAATCGAGCTGGCGGTGACAGTCTGCGTTTTTCCAGCGAGCCTAGCGGCTGTGAGACGAGCAATGGTCGTTGCGATGGTTTCCAGGTGCTGGACCCGGACCTGACGGTTACGGGCGCGCGCTGGTTGGTGGTCAACAATCTTGGTGCGACCAGCGGGAGCGTACCGACGGTGGGAGATAACGTCTGGGCCTACGCTAATCCCGGTGTCATTACGCCGACCGGAACGACCTTCGGCGCATCGGCCTCGGGGAACGAGACCCAGATTACGCTGAACCTGCCTGGCAGCGATTTCGCCTTCAAGCATGCCTCGCCGCAGCGCCGTTTCTATCTGGCGGACCAAGTCATTGGCTATCGCTGCAATGCGGCCAGCAATGGTGGGCGATTGCTGCGCTACACCGCTACGTCGCTGTCCTCGTCGGCATCCAATACCGCGCCGTCAAATGCTGTTCCGGTCGCTTCCCATGTGACCGACTGCACTTTTGCCTACCAGCCCGGCACTCCACTGCGCCCCGGCCTTGTGACGTTGAGTCTGACTTTGTCCAGGGACGGCGAATCCATCACCCTTCAGCAACAGGTGCACGTTGACAATGCGCCATGAAAGAGGCTTTTCACTGATCGCCGCTTTGTTCGTGATGATCGTCGTCGCGCTGGCGGTAATTGCCATGGCGCGGCTATCAGCTGATACCAGCGGGGCTTTCAGTCTGTCGCTTCAGCAGGCACGCGCCTATCAGGCGGCTCGAGCCGGCATCGAGTGGGGGATTAGCAGGGCGGTGAAGGAGGGCTCCTGCGCATCCAGCGCGAGCCTGTCCTTGGACGGAAGCCTTGCCGAATTCTCCGGCGTGCGCGTCTCCTGTGAGCCAAGGAATTATCCAGCGCGTGAAAACGGTAAGACGTTGACGCTGTATACCCTGACCGCCGTTGCACAGAACGCAGCATCGCCCTCGGCGCGGCCGGATTATGCATATCGAGAACTGACGGCAAAGGTCGAGAAAATTGAAAATTAACCGTACCTTTCTGATGCGCTGCTGGTTGCTGGTCCTCGCTTCGATATTCTCTGGTGGCGCGCATGCTGCGAGCTATACGTTCTACTGGGAAGGGTTTTGGTTATGGGGTGAATACAAGACGAATGCGCCCTGCACCGGCAGCTGGAGTTACAGCTCTGACACCTTCAGATGCACCGGCTCCGTGAACCTGGCGCCCGGTGACACGTTGCAGGTTGATACGAGCAGGCTCGGCCATATCACCGTCATTGCGGACGGTGGGTTCGTGCTGGCGGGCAATACCATCGGAACCAGCAACAAGAACATCGCGCTGAGCGCCGGCTACAGCTCAGTGACTGCGACCGGAATCACTATCATCCACGGTTCCGTCCGCTCCAACAGCGGTGCGATCACACTGAGCGACACCGCCGTTCAGGGCTCGGTCGAATCGGTCAACGGTACGATCACTCTGACCAACAGCTCGATCAGTGCCAACCTCAACGGTGGCGGCAGTGTAACGACGCATGATGGGACGACGATCGGCGGGAATCTGAGGAACAACCATGGGTCGGTGAGCCTCGACGGCGGGCGTGTGGGTAGCATCAACGCCGCGCAGAACGTTACCACGATCAATGGAACCGTCATCACTGGCGAACTGACTGCCAGTGGCGTCGTGACGCTCAGTGCAGGTAGCGTTGGTGGTGAGGTGAGTGCCCGGTCGGTGAGTGCCAACGACACCATTTTTAACGGCGATATCGGCGCGTCCGGAGGACTCGTCACGCTTACCGGCGGCTCGGTCACGGGAAACATCAGCAGTAATTGCTGCGCCGTTACCTTGAATCAGGTGGAGATCACCGGGAATGTTTCGGTTAGCCAGAACAACATCGTGCTCGATGGCAGCACTGTTATCGGCAATCTCGATACTACCAACCAAATACGCTTGCTCAACGACTCCTTCGTCTATGGCAATGTCACTGCTGCGACCTGGAATAACAACACAATCTTCGGCACTGGGCGCAGTCACGTCTATGGCGTCTGTACCCCTACTGCCACGACGCCTGCTGATCTGTGCGATGGTGAGATCAAGCAGACCTGCCTGACGCCATCAGCCGATAATTTCAACCGTAGTGTTCTCGGCGGCGACTGGGCCGTTACCTCCCGCAGCGGCACCTTCGGCAATCCGCGCATCGTCAATGGCCGCCTTCGCCTGACCGACGACAGCACCAATGTGGCGACCGGAGCAACGGTTCAACGCACCTTTCCGGCAGCCAATAATCTGATCACCGTCACGTTCAAGTACTACGGCTATTCCACCAGGAGCAATCGCGGCGCCGACGGTATGGCGCTGATCGTATCCGACGCTCGTGTCACGCCTCAGCCTGGCGCCTATGGCGGATCTCTCGGCTATGCGCAAAAGACCGACATTTCCGGTTTCGCTGGCGGCTGGCTGGGTATCGGTTTCGACGAGTTCGGCAATTACTCCAACGCAACCGAAGGCCGCATCGGCGGGATCGGTTCGCGCAGTGATGCGATCGCCATTCGTGGCTCGGGAAGCGGTACCGACGGTTATCGCTACCTGACGGGAACAGGCACTCTGCCGAATGGAATCGATAACTCCAGTTCGACCTCGTCAGCGAACCCAGGGCATCTTTATCGCGTCACGATTGATTCGCGCACCAGAGGCAAGACACTGGTGACCGTCGAGCGGGATACCGGCGGTAGCGGGAGAAACTACAGCACGCTCGTGTCGGCCTATGACGTTCAGGCACACAGTAGCCAGGCCTCGGTACCGGATAATTTCTGGCTCAGCTTCACTGGGTCGACGGGCAGTAACGTCAATATTCATGAGCTGGACGATCTGCAAGTCTGTGCCAGCCAGATGGATCCGATTGGCACCCAGATCGACCATTTCGAGATCATCGCACCGTCCTCCGGGCTGACCTGCTCGCCTGTTTCGGTTTCGGTAAGGGCCTGCCTGGATTCAGCTTGTACCCGGTATACCGAGGCGGTCACGGCTACCGCCGTATTATCGTCTGGTGGCTCGATCATCAGCAGCGATACCCGGACTTTCACTGGTGGGAGCGGTAGCTTTTCGTTGCGCAAAACTACATCAGGGAATGCGACGCTGGGGATCGCAGGCTCGAATCCAGCGACCAGGCCGCTCAGTGAAACCCTGTGCAAGATTGGCTCTGGGCCTCTCAGCAAGAACTGCTCGCTCTCGTTCGCCGACTCGGGCTTCATTTTCGATGTACCGACCCAACTGTCCAACAAGTTTTCGGATGATGTCCTGGTCAGGGCGGTGCGTAAGGATGATGCTTCGCAGCAGTGCGTGCCGGCTTTCCAGAACGTCGAGCGCGACGTGCAGTTCTGGTCCGGCTACATCGAACCATCGACGAGCGCTGGCCGTTCGCTTGAAGTCAACGGCACCCCAGTCTCGTCCGCCGAAGCATCGCCTACAACGCTGAAGCTGGCGTTCGATAACGAGGCACAAGCGCCGATCGAGGTTCGCTACAACGATGCAGGCAAACTGGAACTCAGTGCGCGATATAGCGGTAGCTCGGGCACAGGAGACAGTGGCCTGAGTATGCGGGGTTCGGATCAGTTCGTGGTGAAGCCGGTGGGGCTGTGCGTCGAACCAACGGATTTGCCAGCGGAAAAGTTTTGCGTAAAAGGCGATGCCAGTTGCGAACCTTTTATTGCTGCGGGCGACGGTTTCCCTGTGCGCTTCAGGCCTGTGGGCTGGCAGAGCGATGAAGATGCAGACCTTTGTGCAGAAGAAAGACCCATTACACCCAACTTCCGCCATGATGGCATCGTCTTGGAGTCGGTACTGGTGGCGCCGACCGATGGAGTGGAGGGTACTGTAACTCTGGCTGCCAACGACCAGAATCATTATGACCATCAGCCGACCACCGAGGGTTACGACAGCTCGGCTTCGGAAGTGGTGCAGAGCGTAAAGTTTTCCGAGGTAGGGGTGTTCCGTATCAGCGCCACGCCGCCCGACAAAGGTTATCTGGATGAGGAAACGGTGGCCGGTGGGATTTCGGCGAATATCGGTCGGATCACACCTGCTTATCTCGAAGCGACGGGGGCTGGCTCGCTCCGGCCTGCCTGTAGCGCAGGCTATACGTATCAGGCGCAGCAACTGGAGTTCAGCGAGTTACCGAGCCTCACCATCACCGGCAAGAATCGCAGCGGAGTGACCACGACCAACTATGATCGTGGGGAGTTCTGGAAATTTCCGAAAGCCTGGTCGCCGCTCTTCTTTTCCAGCGTCGGGCTCGCTTCGCTCGACCAGCGTATTCCTGGCGAAGGTTCGCCTACGAATCTGGACTGCACATTGGAAAGCAACAAGGCTAACTGTGTCGCCGCCAGGTTGAGCGTCGAAGGTGCGGGGTCGCCCATCGAAACGGATACGACTGTTGGCGATGGTGCCAAAACACTGGTAGTGCCGGCTTCACTTTCCCTCCGGTATCTGCAAGGTGCGACACCGAATGGCGACGACAGCCCATTCAATGCGCTGATCGAGGTTTTCACCGACAAGACGCAGCTTAGCGACGGCGAGGCATTCGTCGCTGAAGCCAGTGCCAGCCATACGGCGAAGGATCATGCATTCACCATTAGCGGTTCGCAAATTCTATTGGGCCGTTACAGGCAGGAGGGGGCGACGGGGTCGGAACTGAGCGCCCTGCGTCTTCCGCTTGTGCTGGAGAGATGGACCGGCAGCGCGTTCGTAACGAATACGAATCCGGTGGATGACGTCTGTGCCGCCGTCAGCGAGACCATCACGCTCGATAATCCGAGCGGTAACCTGTCGGTCGAAGAAACCAGTGCGACGTTGGGGGAGGCCTCGCAGGGCATACGCCTGATTACCCTGAGCGCGCCTGGTGAAGGCAATGCTGGCAGCATACGGGTCGAACCACAGGTGTCCAGTTGGCTGCACTTCGATTGGCTTGGTACCGGTCTGACCAATCCCAGCGCCATTGCTACGTTCGGTGGTTATGCGGGGTCGAAGCCACTGATTTTTCGTCGCGAGCTTTATCGCGGAATGTGACGGGCGCTGTCAGCTTATCTACGGATGCGAGTCATATTTTCGCTCCAGCGATACCCCGCCTCCCGTTGCGCACGTATGGCTGGCACAGCCTGTAATAGGTCGCGACGTTATTGCGAATCGAAGGCGCTACAAGAGGCTCTGTCATCGCCAGCGCACCAGTATCGGAAAGTTCGACAGGCATGTTGCCCCCGGCTATGCCGAGCGCTTCAATTGGCCATCCTTAATCCCACATCCCCGACGGTCCGAGATATCCATGCACGACTCAATCTTTTATCTGTTGCTAGCCGCCACGTTTCTGGCTGCGGGATTGGTGAAAGGGGTTACAGGCATGGGCCTGCCTACCGTTGCCATGGGGCTGTTGGGTACGGTGATGCCGCCGGCTGCGGCGGCTGCGATGCTGGTGCTTCCGTCCTTCGTAACCAACGTGTGGCAGCTGTTTTCTGGCCCTTGCTTAAGGCGTGTGGTGCAGCGCTTTTGGCCGATGATGCTGTGCATCATCGTAGGGACTGTTGGCGGTTCAGCATTGTTAGTGCGAGTGGATCCGCTCTGGTCCGGGTTCGGACTCGGCGTTGCGCTGATTGTGTACGCGGGGTATGCACTGCTGGCCCCTGCGTTTTCCGTTGCCCGCGCCGTAGAGCGCTGGCTGTCGCCCACCGTCGGACTGCTCACAGGCGTGATTACCGGGGCCACTGGTGTTTTTGTGATGCCGGCGGTCCCTTATCTCGGGTCGCTGAATATGGACCGGGAAGAGCTGGTACAAGCGCTGGGTTTGTCTTTCACCGTTTCTACGGTTGCGCTGGCGGTCGGGCTGTTTGTGCATGATGCTTTCCGGCTGGATCAGCTGGGCATATCAACCATGGCCATCGTTCCAGCACTGATAGGCATGTGGCTTGGCCAGCGTGTGCGGATGCGGATCAGCCCCAAGCGATTCCGTCAGTGCTTCTTGCTTTTCCTGATCCTGCTGGGTCTCGAACTCTCTTCCCGGCCTTTTGGTGCGCTCTAAAACTGCACGCAGCGCGGTCGTTTCGGCGGTTCTCTTCATGCCGATCAGCCTTCCAATAAAACCATTCCGCCCCGTTCATGGTCGACTGTTTGAGCGGGCGTTGCGGCTCCTTCCACCAGAGCCCGATGCCTGCGTAACCTTCAGGAGTCGACCCTCATGCCCCGAGCCATCTGGAAAGGCGCCATCAGTTTCGGTCTGGTCCATATTCCGGTCGCGCTGGTTTCTGCCACCTCATCCCAGGGTGTGGATTTCGACTGGCTGGACAAGCGCAGCATGGAGCCGGTCGGCTACAAGCGGGTGAACAAGGTCACCGGCAAGGAAGTCACCAAGGAAAACATCGTCAAGGGCGTTGCCTACGAGAAGGGGCGCTATGTGGTGCTCAGCGAGGAGGAGATCCGCGCGGCCCATCCGGAATCGACCCAGACAATCGATATCTTCGCCTTCGTCGACAGCCAGCAGATACCGCTGCAGAACATCGAAAAGCCCTATTACCTGGCCCCCGACAAGCGGGGCGAGAAAGTCTACGCCCTGTTGCGCGAGGCGCTGAGCAGCACCGACAAGGTAGCCCTGGCACACGTGGTGTTGCGTACCCGGCAGTACCTGGCGGCATTGATGCCACTGGATTCGGCGCTGGTGCTGGTGATGCTGCGCTGGCCCAGCGAGGTGCGCAGCATGGATTCGCTGGAGCTGGGGCCGGCGGTGGCTCAACCCAAGCTGGCCAAGAGCGAGCTGGACATGGCCAAGCGCCTGATCAAGGACATGAGCGCCGAATGGCAGCCCGAGGAATATGTGGACAGCTTCCAGGACCGCATAATGGAGCTGGTCGAGCAGAAGGCCAAGGCCGGCAAGATCGAGGACGTGGAGCGGGTCGAGGGCGAGGAGGAACGGCGCAGCGCCGATGTCATCGACCTTACCGAACTGCTCAAGCGCAGCCTCGGTGGCAAGCCCGCAGCGAAGCCTGCGGCCAAGCCGAAGAAGCCGGCAGCCAAGGGCTCTACTTCTCGCAAGCCGGCCAAGACCGCACGCAAATAAGCCGGAAGCACGACCATGGCCAGAGCGCAGAGCGAGTACAACCGAAAGCGTAATTTCGAACGCACCAGCGAGCCGCCCGAGCCGCCCGAGCCGCCCGAGCGGCCTGGCAAGCGCCGCAGCAAGGCCGGCGCGCTGAGTTTCGTAGTGCAGAAGCACGACGCCCGGCGGCTGCACTACGACTTCCGCCTGGAGTTGGACGGCACGCTGAAGAGCTGGGCGGTACCCAAGGGTCCGAGCCTGGACCCGCGCGACAAGCGCCTGGCCGTGCACGTCGAAGATCACCCGCTGGATTACGCCGGCTTCGAGGGCAGCATCCCCGAGGGCAGCTACGGTGCCGGAGACGTGATCGTCTGGGATCAGGGCATCTGGCAGCCGCAGGGCGACCCGGCGGCGGGCTATGCGGCGGGCAAGCTCAAGTTCACCCTGATCGGCGAGAAGCTGGCGGGCGATTGGACGCTGGTGCGGACTCGCCTGCCCGGTAGCAGCGACAAGCAGCAGTGGTTGCTGATCAAGGAACGCGACGATATCGCCCGACCCAGCAACGAGTACAACATCGTCGAGGCGCAGCCGCAGAGCGTGATCAGTGGTGCGCTGGTTGGCGGGCCGAGCAAGACGCCCAAGCGCAAGGCTACGAACAGACCGAAGACAGCAACCGTCGTCTCCGAGGTGTTTCCCGCTAGCCTGGCACCGCAGTTGGCAACACTGGTCGACCGCCCGCCGGAGGGGGACTGGCTGTACGAAGTAAAGCTGGACGGCTATCGCATCCTCACTCGCATTGCGGACGGCGAAGTGCGGCTGTTCACCCGCAATGGCCACGACTGGACCCAGCGTTTGCCGCTGCAGGCCAAGGCGCTGGACAAGCTGGGCCTGCAGGACAGCTGGCTGGATGGCGAGGTGGTGGCGCTCAGCGATGAGGGGCTGCCGGACTTTCAGCAATTGCAGAACGCCTTCGAGATCGGTCGCAGCCATGACCTCGTCTATTTCCTGTTCGACGCGCCGTTTATCAATGGTGAAGACCTGCGTCAGACTCCGCTGGAAACGCGCCGGGACCGGCTCAAGTCGCTGCTGGGCAGCGCGCGCAACAGCCCGCTGCGTTTCTCGGAAGCATTTACGGCGAACCACAGGGACATCGTCGAAAGCGCCTGTGCCATGTCGCTGGAAGGGGTGATCGGCAAGCGCTCCGGCAGCTTCTATGTGCCTCGCCGCAGCCCGGACTGGATCAAGCTCAAGTGCCGTCTGCGCCAGGAGTTCGTCATTGTCGGCCATACCAGGCCGCAAGGCAGCCGCAGCGACTTTGGCGCGCTGCTGCTGGCGGTGAATGGGGAGGATGGTCTGCGTTACGCCGGGCGGGTCGGGACGGGTTTCGGCGAAGCGGCGTTAAAGGATATCCACCAGCGCTTGCGCAAGCTGGCGCGCGGTGACTCGCCGTTAGCGGGCAAGCTGACTGCGGCTCAGGTGCGTGGCGTGAGCTGGGTGGAGCCTAAGCTGGTAGGCGAGGTCGAGTTTGCCGAGTGGACGCGCGAAGGTATCGTGCGCCAGGCCAGTTTCATCGCCCTGCGCAGCGACAAACCGGCCACGCAGATTGTCCGCGAGCGGCCCAGCATGGCCCCAGTGACAGCGCCCGGGAAGAGTGGCGCCAAGGCGGGCAAGAAAACGCCCGGCAAGCCTGTGGTCGCCGGTGTGACGATCAGCAATCCGCAGCGGGTGATCGATCCCGAGAGCGGCACCACCAAGCTGGAGCTGGCCGAGTTCTACGCGTCCATCGCCGACTGGCTGCTGCCGTTTTTGAACAATCGCCCGGTAGCCTTGCTGCGGGCGCCGGAAGGCGTCGGCGGTGAACAGTTCTTTCAGAAGCACGCCGAACGCCTGGCGATCCCCAACATCAAGCACCTGGACCCGAAGCTGGACCCCGGCCATGCGCGGCTGATGGAAATCGACAGCCTGCAAGCACTGGTCGGCGCCGCGCAGATGGGCTGCATCGAGTTCCACACCTGGGGAGCCACCAGCGAGCGCATCGAGACGCCGGACCACTTTGTGCTCGACCTCGATCCGGACCCGGCGCTGCCCTGGCGCAGCATGCTGGAGGCGACCCAGCTGACCCTGACCGTGCTTGACGAGCTGGGCCTGCAGGGTTTCCTCAAGACCAGCGGCGGCAAGGGCATTCATATCATCGTGCCGTTAGCGAGGCGCGCTGACTGGGACACGGTCAAGGCCTTTACCAAGGCGCTCGCCCAGTTCATGACCGGGCAGCTGCCGGAGCGCTTCACCGCGACGTCCGGGCCGAAGAACCGGATCGGCAAGATATTTATCGATTACCTGCGCAACGCGCGTGGCGCCAGCACGGTAGCTGCGTACTCGGTACGAGCACGCCCGGGGCTGCCGGTCTCGGTGCCCATCGGTCGGGACGAGCTGGATGGCTTGCGCAGCGCCGGGCAATGGACGGTCGGCAATCTATACCAGCGCCTGGATGGACTGAAGCAGGACCCTTGGGAGGGTTATGCCAACCGTCAGCGCCTGACCCGTGCCATGTGGCGCAGACTGGGTGCGCAAGCGCCGTAAGCCATAGGTCCGCTGAAAAACCAAGGGCCGCTGAGCGGCCCTTGCGTCGGGATAAAAGAGGGGTTGCCTCGGCCTGCCTGTACCGAGGTCCCCAAAACTGGTTGTCTGATGCGATGCATCGCTTGTGCCAGTTTCGGGAATGATCCGTTCGCAGCTCCGCAGGCCAGGGCTGGCGCGGCTTACGTCATTGGTCAGGAGTGTCAGGCGGGGTGCATGCGGGTGGTTTCTTGCTTATAGATAGTGCAGTGCCACCCGGCATGCGCGCCTTTGGAGCAGTCAGTTCTGTTCTGGCCAGACCCGAATCGGGGCGCCTTCGGCAGGCCAGAAGCGCAGCTGGTCAATGTTGGAAATGTCCCAGCGTTCGATCTGCGAGAGTAGCTGAAGGAAGTGCTGCTCCTGCTTCATGAGGTGTTCGGCGCACATTTTGCGGGTGCTGCCGATCTGGCTGAAGCGGATCTGCTGGCCGTCGAGCTGGTAACTGGCGAACCAGTGGTTGCAGCCCGCATTGCCGTAGGCGCGGTCCTGACTGAAGGTCAGCGAGACGGGATTTCGGCCCACCACGGGTTCGTCGCCAATCCACTCGGTGATGTAGGTGACGTCATATTCCAGCTTCTGTGAATCGATGGCGCAGCCGCTGACGAACAAGGCGGCCAGGGTGGTCAGCAGGATTTTTTTCATTACTGGGTTCCTTTGCAGGCCGGGCACAGGTGGCGACCGGCGTCGTTCGTCCAGCCGAGTTCGGCAATGCGGGCTTCGGCGGCCGGGGCGCGAGCGGCCTCGCCCGACTTGGCGTCTACCGCGAATTCGAAATCCAGCTGCTTGCCGCAGCCGTCGCAATCGACTTGCCAGTTGTGTATCGCCAGCTCGCGGAATACCGGCCCGCTGGCCATGGCCGTCCACTGACCGGGTGGATTGATTAGGTGACGAACCTTGTCCACGGTCAGTCGCTGCGACAGATCGCGGCTGCCCTTGAGGGTGACGATCAGGATATCGCCACTGCGAATCGAGCCGCCGTTACCCGTGACCTGGTAGCGGCCCGGCGCCAGGGCGCGGCATTCGGTAAGTGTGTGTGCGGGGTTGAGCAGGGTGTAGCGGAAATCGTGTTCGGCCATGACTCGCGTTCGACTGGAAAGGTTGCGGTGGCGGCAATGCTAGCACGGCCACGCCAAGCCCTCGCGTAAGCATCATGATGGAAGCGCCGGCGGCGGTATTGGCGTCATGCGTGGCATCAGCGACGGAAGCGCCTTCGGCGATTCCATCCTACGGGATTGTACGCGTCCCATATTTTGTAGCCTGTATTAGCCGAAGGCGTAATACGGGTTTCCGAAGGCGTTATCCGGGTTTCGAAGACGGCGGAATCCGGCGAATGAAGTGTGCGTGGTTTATGGCCGCGGATTGTTGAAGGTTTCATCGAGGAAGCGTTGCATGTTGGCCCAGGAGCGCTCATCCGCCTGCTTGTCATAGGCCACGTCGACGCCTTTTTCCTGGAATTTGTCCGCGCCGGGGTTGGTAAAGCCGTGTTTGGCACCGGGTTGGCTGACGAATTGATAGTCGGCACCGGCTGCGACCATTTCCGCGTTCAGGGCGGCGACGTCTTCGAGGCTGATCATGCTGTCTGCGCTGCCATGTTCGACCAGTACGCGGGCCTTGACGCTGCCGGGCGCGGCACGGGTCTGTGTGGCGAGGGCACCGTGGAAGCTGACCACGCCATCCAGCGGTACACCCTGACGCGCCATGTCCAGCACGACCTTGCCGCCGAAGCAGTAGCCAACTGCGGCGAGTTTGGCCGCATCGGTCTGCTGCTGTTGCTTGAGCAAATCAACCCCGGCATTGAAGCGGGCTTTGGCGGCGTCGGCATCGGCGAGCGCGGCCTGCATGAAGCTCATGGCGTCCTTGGGGTGATCGGTATTTTTGCCTTCACCGTACATGTCGATGGCCAGGGCGCTGTAGCCCAGTTCGGCCAGGTTGTGGGCGCGCTGCTTGGCGTAGTCATTCAGGCCCCACCATTCGTGTACCACCACGATGCCGGGACGTGGCCCTTCGATGGCATCGTCGTAGGCGTAGTAGCCCATCATTTGGGTGCCGTCCGCGGCTGTATAGGGAATTTCCCGGGTCTGGATTTCAGCATGAGCGACGAAGCTGGTGGCCATGAGCAGGCCGAGCAGGCGGTAACGCATCGGGGGTTCTCCTTTCATTGTTTTGAACACCGCGAGGACAAGCGATGGAGGCGGATAACTATTCGGATCGACACGCAAAGGCCGAATAAATTCGGCCTTACTGATTGCGTAGTGACGAACCTGTTCGGTCAATACCTTACCAGCCCGGTACGCCGTGCATATCCGGCAGCCGGTGGGCGATGCCCTTGTGGCAGTCGATACAGGTGGCTTCACCATTGGCCAGTGCTGTGGAGTGAAACTGTGAAGCGCGGGTGGCCTGGCGAGTAAAGTCCATGTACTCGAAATTGTGGCAGTTGCGGCATTCGAGTGAGTCGTTCGCTTTCAGTCGACGCCACTCACGTTCGGCCATTTCCCGGCGCAGGCCGAGAAACTTTTCCCGCGTACTGATGGTGCCGAAGATCTTGCCCCAGACTTCCTTGGAAGCCTGCATCTTGCGGGCGATCTTGTCGGTCCATTCATGGGGTACATGGCAGTCAGGGCAGGTGGCCCGAACGCCTGAGCGGTTGGTGTAGTGGATGGTGTCCTTGATTTCCATGTAGACGTTGTCTTCCATCTCGTGACAGGAGATGCAGAAGGCCTCGGTATTGGTGACCTCCAGGGCGGTGTTGAAGCCGCCCCAGAAGATGATGCCGGCGATGAATCCGCCAAGCGTCAGGGCACCCAGGCTGTAATGCACGCTGGGGCGGCGTAGAACGTTCCAGTATCGCTTGAGAAACGACAGTATCGACTTCATCCCGGCGCCCTCACTGTTGGTTCTGAGTGTTTTCGTGATAGAGCAACTCGTCGATGTTCTCAAAGTCGTTCTTCACCAGCGGTTTCACGTCGTGCTGCACCACATGGCACTGGGTACAGAAATACCGGCGTGGGGCAACCGCGCCGAGCGTCTGGCTGTCACGGTCGGTGAAGTGCGTGATGCTGATCATCGGCGCCTGAGTGCGGGCGCTGTTGGCGCGGCTGTGGCAGGCCAGGCACCTGTTGCTGTTCATGTCGACCTGGTAGCCACGGATGGCATGCGGGATGGTCGGCGGTTGCTCGGGGTAGTTGCGCTCGCGCTTGAGGTCCTTGTTCTCCTCGTCACGCAATGGCGGCGGGGTGAACTCCTGGGTGATGGAGCCACCCGCCCGGCGCCCGTCCGGCGCCGGGGCGTCGAGCGGGTAGTCGGGTTCGGCAGCGATGGCCAGGCCGCACACGGCAAGGAGGGTCAACGTCAGTACACGAAATTTCATGATGGCTCTCCTCAGGCGATGCTGACCACTTCGATCTTCACGGCGCATTTTTTGTAGTCGGTTTGCTTGGAGATCGGGTCGGTAGCGTCGAGGGTGACCTTGTTGATCAGTTTGTTGGCGTCGAAGAAGGGCACGAAGATCAGGCCTTTCGGTGGCTTGTTGCGACCACGGGTTTCGATGCGCGCCTGCATCTCGCCACGACGGCTGATGACCTTGACCACGCTGCCCCGGCGGGCATTGAGATCGCGTGCATCGTCCGGGTGCATGTACACCAGCGCATCCGGGACGGCACGGTGCAGCTCGTCGACCCGCTGGGTCATGCTGCCGGTGTGCCAGTGTTCCAGCACGCGACCGGTGCTGAGCCAGAAGGGGTATTCGGCGTCCGGCATTTCGGCGGGCACTTCATAGGGCAGGGCGAAGATGATCGCCTTCTTGTCCGGGTAACCGTAGAACTGCACGCCGGTGCCTTTTTCCACGTAGGGGTCGTAGCCTTCGCGGTAGCGCCAGAGGGTTTCTTTGCCATCGACCACCGGCCAGCGCAGGCCGCGCTCTTGGTGATAGACGTCGAAGTCGGCCAGGTCATGGGCATGCCCGCGACCGAACTGGGCGTATTCCTCGAAGAGGCCCTTCTGCACGTAGAAGCCGTAATCCTCGGACTCCTGGTTGCGGTAGCCCTCGGCGATGTCGGAGGTTGGGAACTGGTCAACCTGACCGTTCTTGAACAGCACCTCGAACAGGGTCTTGCCCTTGAGCTCCGGCTTTTTGGCCAGCAGTTCGGCAGGCCAGACTTCGTCAGTGGTGAAGCGCTTGGAAAACTCCATCAGCTGCCACAGGTCGGAGCGGGCTTCACCCGGAGCGTTGACCAACTGATGCCAGAAGTGGGTACGGCGCTCGGCGTTGCCGTAGGCGCCTTCCTTTTCCACCCACATGGCGGCGGGGAGGATCAGATCGGCAGCCTGGGCAGAAACGGTGGGGTAGACGTCGGAAACGATGATGAACGTTTCCGGGTTGCGCCAGCCCGGCAGGATTTCCTTCATCACGTTCGGGCCGGCCTGCATGTTGTTGGTGACCTGGGTCCAATAGACCTTGAGGCCGCCATCTTTCAGTTCGCGGCTTTGCTGCACGGCGTGGAAGCCCGGTTTTTCCTGAATGGTGCCTTCAGGCAATTTCCAGATATTCTCTGTGATGGCGCGGTGCTTGGGGTTGTTCACCACCATGTCCGCCGGCAGGCGATGGGAGAAGGTGCCTACTTCCCGCGCGGTGCCGCACGCCGAAGGCTGGCCGGTGAGCGAGAAGGGGCTGTTGCCCGGTTCGCTGATTTTTCCGGTGAGCAGGTGGATGTTGTAAATCATGTTGTTCGCCCAGACACCGCGGGTGTGCTGGTTGAAGCCCATGGTCCAGAAGGACATCACCTTGACCTTCGGATCGGCATACAGCTCGGCCAGTGCCTTCAGGCGTTCAGCCGGCACACCCGATTCTTGAGCAGCGTGCTCCAGGGTGTAGGGCTTGAGGAACTCGGCGTAGTCCTCGAAGCTGATGTCGGTCCAGCTGCCGGCCACGCCGGCGTTCTCGGCCTTCAATTCGAGCGGATCGGTGGGGCGCAGGCCGTAGCCGATATTCGTCGCACCCTTGGCGAAGCGGGTGTGGTTTTTGACGAAATCTTCGTTGACCGCGCCGCTCTGGATGATGTGGTTGGCGATGTAGTTGAGGATCACCAGGTCGGTCTGGGGGCTGAAGGTCATCGGGATGTCGGCGAGCTCATAGCTGCGGTGCTCGAACGTCGACATGACGGCAACCTTGACGTGGGGAGCAGTCAGGCGCCGATCGGTCACGCGGGTCCAGAGCACGGGGTGCATCTCGGCCATGTTCGAGCCCCAGAGCACGAAGGCATCGGCGACTTCGATGTCGTCGTAGCAGCCCATGGGTTCGTCCATGCCGAAGGTGCGCATGAAGCCGACCGCCGCCGAGGCCATGCAGTGGCGGGCGTTGGGATCGAGGTTGTTGGAGCGGAAGCCCGCCTTCATCAGCTTGTTGGCCGCGTAGCCTTCCCAGACGGTCCACTGGCCGGAACCGAACATGCCCACCGCGCTCGGGCCGCTCTCCTTGAGCGCTGCCTTGTATTTCTCTTCCATGATGTCGAAGGCCTGCTCCCAGCTCACCGGCTGGAATTCGCCCTGCTTGTCGTAGCGGCCATCCTTCATGCGCAGCAACGGCTGCGTCAGGCGGTCGGTGCCGTACATGATCTTGGACAGGAAGTAGCCCTTGACGCAGTTGATGCCACGGTTGACCTCGGCCTTCACGTCGCCATGGGTGGCGACGACGCGATCACCGCTGGTGGCGACCATGACGCCGCAGCCGGTGCCGCAGAAGCGGCAGGGCGCCTTGTGCCACTTGAGGTTGGTGGCCTGCGGATCGGTAATGAGATTGGTGGCGCTGGTGGCAATCGGGATACCGGCTACCGTGGCGGCGATAGCGGCGGCGTTGGCCTTGGCGAATTGACGACGGGTAAGACTCATTCAGGCTTCTCCTTCGAGAGTGAGGAGTTCGTGGTAGATCAGGGCAGCGTTGAGTACGCCGGGCAGTTGCTGGATGTGGTCGATGGTGCCCAGAATCCGGCTTTCATGCTCGGCTTCAAGGACCACCACGACTTTTCCCGCAGCGCTTTCCTGATGCAATTCAAGTCCGGGCAGCAGCGCCAGGTTTCGTTTTACAGCGTCAAGGAGTTCAGGCCGGCAATGCACCAGCAGGCTCGCAATATGCAGGGCTTCATTATTCATTTTGGTTGTCAGGCTCCGCCTAATTACGGCAAATGGCGTTCGCGTCGAGTTCGAGCAGGTCGAAGTCAGTTCAGTGGGCCGGGTGGGCCGAGAAAGGTCAGCTGGCTGATCCAGACGATGAAGCCGTAGCCGCCGACCAGTGCAATGCTCAGCAGCGGAAACAGGAAAACCAAAAGGAACAGGAAAAGGCGGGTTTCCTGGCTTTTGCTGGAAGGCGCATCGGTGGAGTTGGGCACTGCGTTCACCTTGTTGTTCTGCTGTTGTACGGGGAGTCTAGGTAGTGCTGGCGGGTTAGGCAAAGCCATTTACAGCTAAGTGGCTGATGTTGTTGGTTTATAGGCATTTTAATGTTTCAGTTTGATTGACCCGGTCAGGGGGCTGGTGTTCTGTCGGTGTTAGCGCCTGTGAAGGGGCGAATGGGTGCAGGCGGAATCCAGAGCAGGACGTCAAGGTGGCGAAATTGCCAACTCACAGGAGTATCCTTGCGGTCTATTGATCTTTCGTCGCGATTCGCAGCGAAAACCCATACGCATTTCCGAGACCCTCAGGTCGCATTTCGGGGCCATTTCATGCTTGCCGACAGCACTACCTTCACCCATTTGAAGCGCGGCACAAGCGCTTATCGCCGCGCCACGCTGGCGCTGTTCTGTGCCGGCTTCGCCACCTTTGCCATGCTGTATTGCGTGCAGCCGCTATTGCCGCTGCTGGCATCACATTTCTCCGTGTCGGCGGCCAGCAGCAGTCTGGCGTTGTCCCTGACCACGCTGTCGCTGGCGGTCTGCCTGCTGGTGTCCGGGGCGCTTGCCGAAAGCTGGGGGCGCAAGCCGGTGATGGTCGCAGCGCTGGCGTTGGCCAGTCTGCTGGGCCTTGCCTGCGTGCTGGTAGAGTCCTGGAATCTGCTGTTGGTTCTGCGGGCATTGCTGGGGCTGGCGCTCAGCGGTCTGCCTGCGCTGGCCATGGCTTACGTGGGTGAGGAGTTCGACCCCGAGTCGCTCCCGGCGGCGATGGGGCTGTATATCGGCGGCACGGCACTGGGCGGTTTGCTGGGCCGATTGCTGTCCGGCCTGCTGAGTGACATGGGCGGCTGGCAAATGGCGCTTGGCGGTATTGCCGGGTTGGGTCTGCTGGCGCTGGGATTGTTCGTCTGGCTGTTGCCACCGTCGCGCCACTTCAAGGCTCAGACGCTGTCGCTGGGTGGGCTGCTGCAGAATTTCCGACAGCATCTGGGCAACCCTGTACTGCGCAATCTGTTCTTGCAGGCTTTCCTGTTGATGGGGGGTTTCGTTGCGCTGTTCAACTACATCGGCTTTCGTCTGGCGGGCGCGCCCTTTGGCTTGTCGTCCACGGTGATCGGTTTGCTGTTCACCGTTTATCTGGCGGGGATTTTCAGCGCCGGATGGGCTGGGCGACTGGTGCCTCGCTTCGGCGCCAAAGCAGTGATGCAGGGTGGGATCGGGCTGATGCTGCTCGGTGTGGCGCTATGCTCGATGCCCTGGTTGGTCGCCATCATCGCCGGGCTGGCGCTGTTTACTCTGGGCTTCTTCGCCGCGCATGCGGTGGCCAGCGGGCAGGTTGGCCAGCATGCCAAAGGTGCCAAGGCTCAGGCTTCGGCACTGTACCTGTGCGCGTACTATCTGGGCTCCAGTGTGGTGGGTTATGCGGCGGGTTATGTCTGGGAGCATGCGGGTTGGCTGCCGCTCATGGCGGTGTTGGCGGCATTGTTTGTGCTGGCTGCCTGGCGAGTACGCCGCCTGTAACGCGATTTACTCCATCCGCTGCTGGCCGCTGAACACCAGCGTGGCGCGGCAGTTGCGGCAGAAGTAGCGGCGGCCCTTGCGCACCAGCGCATGGCGTTGGCCGGTGAAGGGGAAATCCCGCTCGGGACATGCACAGCGATAGATATAACGGCTGGCCTGGCGACGGGCGACTTCGTAGCTGTGACAGCGGTCAGGCATCAGTTCGTAGACGCCGCGCATGATCAGTTGCCATTCTTCGCCGTGCGGGCGAATTTGGCCGCCGTAGAGTTGATGCGCCACGAGATGGGCGACCTCGTGGGCCACGGTCTGCTGCAGAAAGTGCTCCGTGTTCGCCCGGTAGAGCTGATCGTTGAAGCGCAGCAGGTTCTGGTCGAGATGTGCCACGCCTGCTTTCTGCCCACGCAGCTTGAGGCTCACTTCGGGCCGCTTGAAGCGTTGCTTGAAGAAGGCCTCAGCCAGTAGGTAGCAGGCTTCGACACGGGCATTGAGTCGTTCGGGCATCGGGCACTCCAGTTGCAGAGCGCCGCATTATGCCAAAGCTTGGGTCGAGGTGTTCGTCAGGGTGGTGTTCACTCGTTCGGGCGTTCGTTGAAGCGGCGCTCGTTGTCCAGGCCTCCCGGTGCTTCCTGCGGGCGGTTTTCCTCGAAGCCATGGCTTTGGCTCTGCACGGTGTCGCGTTGGTAGGTCGGCTCCAGCGCCATCATCCAGAACAGGATCATCGGTACTTTCAGATTCACCAGCACCAGCAGCCCGACGGCCCAGGTGCTGGCGCCGTAGAGAAAGGTATTGCGGTTGTCGATGCGCATGAAGGTCGGCAGGCCGACGAACAGCAGATACGTGGAATACGCACCCGCGGCAACCAGCACCGTGATGGCGATCCAGCGGCTTGGATAGAGCGCGCCGAGTCCGGCCAGGAAGAAGGGCGTGATGATGTAGGCAATGAAACCCACGCATTGATTGAGGGTAGGGCGAGCCTCGAAGCTGCGCGACATCCAGCGCAGGAAGAACCCCATGATGAAGGTGCCGAGAATAATCGTGAGGTAGATCAACACGCTGAGTTGAACGGCGCTTCGGGTGTCGAGCCAGACTCGCTCGTCCTCCACCAGACTCCAGCCCACGTAGCGAGTGCCAATGAACATGCAGATCGCCGGCAGCAATGCCCAGAGGAAAAGGTGCAGGAGGTAGTTGGAGCTGTTGCGTTCCTCGTCTCGACGGATGTCGGTCCACGCCTGGTCGGGGCGGGTCATCAGGGTCAAAAAATGGGGGATCATGGGAGTCTCCATCTGCCTCGGGTGGCTTTGCCACGGCGTGACGCCTTGGCTGGCGTTACGCTTTAGAACGGCAGATGGACCAAGGGTTTCCCCGGTGTCGGGATATACCGCAAATGAAAAGGGCCGCCTGATGGCGGCCCTCCTGTCTACTACCGGTTAGCGAACGTAGACCGGTCCCACACCCATCCCCCACATGATCACCGACAGCGCGATGATCGCCACCAGCACCACAAGTCCTACGGCCAGTACCGAGCTGGAGAACAGGAAGCCTTCGTCCGAAGGGATGTTCATGAATGTCGGCAGGCCGACGTAGAGCAGGTAAGCCGTGTAGCAGATCGCCGCCGTGCCGACGAGCATGCCCAGCCAGAGCACCGGATAAATCGCGGCCAGACCCCCGATAAACAGCGGCGTTGCCGTATAGGCGGCAAACATGATGCATTGGGTAAGCGTCGGACTGGCATCGTAGGTGCGCGACATCCAGTGAATGAAGGCCCCCATGACCGCGACGCCGGCCAGCATCGCCAGGTAGGACAGCACGGTGAGTTGCAGCGCGCTGGCTTCGGTGAGCATCACGGGTTCTCCGCCGCCGATACTCCAGCCGAATCGGGTAGTACCGATGAAGGCGGCGATGGGCGGAATCGCAGCCAGTACCAGTACTTCCCAGAGATGCAGGCGTCCAACGCCGCGTTCTTCTCCGGTTATTTCCTGCCATTCCTGGCTGGGATGAGCGAACAGTCCCCAAACGTGATTGATCATGCCTGCGTCTCCTCGATTTTGGAGAGTCGCTTCGCCTGGCTTGCGCCAGCGTGATGGCGTGCGACCTTATGACGCAGTATAGGAGCGGTATCGCCTGCTGTGCCGGGCTGGTTAGAGCATTTGGAAGCTATCCGGTCAGCGGTAATAGCGCTGCAATATTTCCATCGCCAGGTTGATTGACTGGATTCGCGTCGTGCTGCCGCCACGGTCGGGGTGATGAATGCTGACCAACTGGCGATAGCGTCGCTTGATGGCGTTCAGCGTCAGTGATGAATCGTCTTCCTGCTGCAGATCGAACAACTCCAGCGCCGCACGCTTCTGGTCGGGAGTCCAGGCCTCGCGGGCTTCGCCCTGATGATCGCCACGCATGCGCGACCAGAAGCTGGCCAGCAGACGTTCCACTTCCTCTTCATCGGTGTCGCGCAGATGATTCATGTCCAGGTAGTACGCCCGCAGCGGGTCAGGCTCGCAGACCCCGTCGGCTGCCGCGACATAGGGCTGCAACTGGATGCACAGGGGAGATATCTGCAGGCTGTGGCTGGTCTGCTGCCAGAGGTGGTCACGCAACCGATAGAGCGCGTTGAACACCAGGAAATGGGTGCGAAACAGCACCAGCTTGTCGAACAGCGGCAGGTGCGGAATGTGTGTGCTGTGACGGGCCTTGAGCTGTTGGATCAGCTGGTATTCGCTGCAACCCTCCGGTTGCTCGCGCAGCAGTACGAAAATCTGCTCGGCCAGGTCCATCTCGGGTGCGAGTTCGTTGTTCATGCGGCAAGCCTAGCAAGGATGGACTGGGGCGATGCGCGCTTTGCGCGTAAAATGTGCGCCTTTCGTATTTCAACCGGACACCAGACATGGGCAACCTCTCGGTCAACCAGAACAAACTGCAGAAGCGCCTGCGCCGCCTGGCCGGCGAAGCGGTCACCGACTTCAACATGATCGAGGAGGGCGACAAAGTGATGGTCTGCCTGTCCGGCGGCAAGGACAGCTACACCATGCTCGACATCCTGCTGTACCTGCAGAAGGTCGCGCCCATCCGGTTCGAGATCGTCGCGGTGAACATGGATCAGAAACAGCCGGGCTTTCCCGAGCATGTGCTGCCCGAGTATCTCAAGAGCCTGGGTGTCGAGTACCACATCGTCGAGAAGGACACCTACTCGGTGGTCAAGGAGAAGATCCCCGAGGGCAAGACCACCTGCTCGCTGTGCTCGCGCCTGCGCCGCGGCACGCTCTATACCTTCGCCGACGAGATCGGTGCGACCAAGATGGCCCTCGGTCATCATCGTGATGACATCCTGGAAACCTTCTTCCTCAACATGTTTTACGGCGGTACGCTCAAGGCCATGCCACCCAAGCTGCTTTCCGATGACGGTCGCAACGTGGTGATTCGTCCGCTGGCCTATTGCAGCGAGGTCGATATCGAGGCCTATTCGCAGCTGAAGGAATTCCCGATCATCCCCTGCAACCTCTGCGGTTCGCAGGAGAACCTGCAGCGCCAGGTGGTCAAGGACATGCTTCGCGAATGGGAGCGCAAATCACCGGGTCGCACCGAGATCATGTTCCGCGCCCTGCAGCACGTGGTGCCCTCACAACTGGCCGACCGCAACCTGTTCGACTTCAAGAGTCTGCGTATCGACAACGATGCTACGCCGCGCTTTGTGGATGTGATGAGCCTGTAGGGCGGGTTGCAACCCGCCGCCGCGCTGGAGTATGGTTCGGCACATCTTTCGGAGAACAGCATGTCCTTCAGTCTCGCTTCCCAGTCCATTGCCAACCGCGGCGCCCTGAGCGCCGTGCCGTTGCGTGGCCAAGTGGTCGCGGCTGATGGTTATTACTTTGGGTATTGGTTTAGCCGCAGGCGCGTCTGATACCCCACAGGCGCCCTAGCAAGCAGGGTCGCCACCAAACGTTTTTTCAAACCCCGGTCGGCCACCCGACCGGGGTTTTTGTTTTTTTGGCCAGAAAATCTGCATCACGAGGAATACAACATGACCACCTATTACCGCACCGACCGTTATTACCGCTACGACTGGCGATTTAGCCGCTTCACTGCCGCCCCGACACCGCCTGAACGAACACACGATTAGCGCCGTCGCGGGATTGCCCGCGATGGCCGAAGGAACCGCCAGATCATGAATGCTCCCGCCACTACCCAGAACACCACTGTCCAGCTTGACCGCGCCGAAGTCTCGGCCACCTTTTCCATCGCGGCTCGCCGCAGTGCGCAGCCATTGCCCAGCCCCGCCTTGCTGCGCCAGCGCCTGCCGCTGAGTGCCACGCTCGCCGAACGTATCCATGCTGACCGCAACGCCATCCGCGACGTGCTCGATGGCCATGACCCACGGCTGTTGGTGGTGGTCGGTCCCTGTTCCCTGCATGACCCGGTTTGCGCGCTGGAATACGCCCAGCGCCTGGCCGAACTGGCGCCGCAGGTCGAAGACCAGTTGCTGCTGGTGATGCGTACCTATGTTGAAAAGCCGCGCACCACGGTCGGCTGGAAAGGGCTGCTCTATGATCCGCAGCTGGACGGCAGCGGCGACATGGCAGAAGGGCTGCGCCTGTCGCGCCGGCTTATGCTGGATATTCTGGATACCGGCCTGCCCATCGCCAGCGAACTGCTGCAGCCGTTGGCGACAGGCTACTTCGACGATCTGCTCGGCTGGGCGGCCATTGGTGCGCGTACCAGCGAATCACAGATTCATCGCGAGATGGTCAGCGGACTGGAACTGCCGGTGGGCTTCAAGAACGGTACGGATGGCGGCCTTGGCATTGCCTGCGATGCGATGCGTTCGGCGGCGCATCCGCACCGGCATTTCGGTATCGACGACCTGGGTCATCCAGCATTGCTGGAAACAGCGGGCAATCCCGATACGCATCTGGTGCTACGCGGTGGGCACGCTGGGCCGAACCATGATGCTGCAAGCGTTGCAGCCGCTCGCGCCGCGTTGGAAAAGCAGGGCATTGCTGCACGGATCATGGTCGATTGCAGTCATGCCAACAGCGGCAAGAATCCGCTGCGCCAGCCGCAGGTATTGCATGAAGTCATCGAGCAGCGATTGGCAGGCGACAGCAGCCTGCGCGGGGTGATGCTTGAAAGCCACCTGTTCGACGGCTGTCAGCCGCTGGGTGACGAGCTGCGCTACGGCGTTTCCATCACCGATGGCTGCCTGGGCTGGAGCAGCACCGAGCAATTATTGCGCGATGCCGCCGAACGTCTGCGGAGCCAGCAGACCCCGCAGAGACTGAATCAGTTGGCCCAGAGCCAGCCGACCATCAGGTAGCAAAGGACAGTTACCAGGATCACGCCAAAGATGTTCAGGGCGAAGCCGGCCCTGATCATCGACTGGATGCGCATCTGCCCGGTGCCGAACACGATGGCGTTCGGTGGAGTCGCCACCGGCATCATGAAGGCGCAGCTGGCGGCGATGGCAGCCGGGATGGCGAGCATTTCCGGCGGCAGGCCCTGAGCCACGGCCAGAGCGCCGAGCAGCGGCAGGAAGGCGGCGGCGGTGGCCGTATTGGAGGTGATCTCGGTGAGGAAGGTGATCACCAATGCCACCAGGCCGATCATCAGGATCAACGGCAACGTACCGAAGCCCTGCAGGTTCTGGGCAATCCACTGGGCGAGCCCGGATGCGCCGATCACGCCGGCCAGCGACAGGCCGCCGCCGAACAGCAGCAGCACGCCCCACGGGACCTTGTTGGCGGTTTCCCAGTTCATCAGGAACACCTGTTTCTTCATGTCCACGGGGATGAGGAACAGGCTCAGCGCCGCCGCGATGGCAATGCTGGTGTCGTTGACGCCATTGATGTGTTGCGCCAGAAACGGCTGGAAGATCCATGCTGCCGCGGCCAGGCTGAATACCACGGCGACCATTTTCTCGGCCTTGGACATGGGACCGAGCGCGGTCATTTCCTGCTCCAGCATGGTACGGCTGTCTCCGCCGGATAGTTTGAAGCCGCCAAGGGTCAGCCACCACCAGATAAACAGCAGCATGCCGACGCTGACCGGAACCCCCAGCAGCATCCACTGGCCGAAGCCGATGTGTACGTCGTAGTTGTCACGCAGGAAGGCAGCGAGCAGGGCGTTGGGCGGTGTACCGATCAGGGTCGCGATGCCGCCGACGCTGGCGGAGTAGGCGATGCCCAGCAACAGAGCAGTGGCAAAGCGGGCGCCCTCTTTCTCTTCGCTGCCTTCGACGAGCAGGGCGATCACGGAGATGCCGATGGGCAGCATCATGATGCTGGTCGCGGTGTTGCTCACCCACATGCTGATGAATGCCGTAGCGATCATGAAGCCGGCAATTTGCTTGCTGGGCGCGTTGCCGACAGCCAGCAGCGTCGCAAGGGCGATGCGCTTGTGCAGGTTCCAGCGCTGCATGGCCAGACCCAGCAGGAAACCGCCGAAGAACAGGAAGATCGTCGGGTTGGCATAGGGCGCGGTCGCCTTGGCGAGCGTATCGATACCCAGCAGGGGGATCAGCAGAATGGGCAGCAGCGAGGTGGCCGGAATCGGGATGGCCTCGGTGGCCCACCAGACCGCCATCAGACCGGCCATGCCGACTGTCAGCCAGGCTATTTCGGAAAGCCCGGCAGGCGGGGAAGTGAGCAGGCATAGCAGCAGGATCAATGGCCCCAGCAGCAGGCCGATGAATGCCGCACGAGCGGCCCCTGTGTTCTGTGAATCGGTCATGCGGGAGTTTTTCCTCTGTTCGGTAACCCGGTTGCGAGAGGGTGTAATGGGGGGCCGGGCGAAAAATGCGGCGCGAAGTTTACCAGCGCTTCGTAAGCAGGCGAATTAATAGTGATGCATATTATTAGCAGGCTATGCGATGTGTCGGTCCAACTTTTGTGGGGTGGGAGTCCTGCGTTACAGGTGCCGGCTGGCCGCCCGTCGCGGGTACGGGAGGCCTGTGGCTGAACGGGTTCGCTTTCGACAGCTCAGGTCGATGGACCCGTCCTGGCCGGCGGCAACTGACTGGCGGCAAACAGTCGGTTTCTATTCGCTCGGGCGCAGCTGCTTCAACGTCTCGGCAATCATGAAGGCCAGCTCCAGCGACTGATCGGCATTCAGGCGTGGGTCGCAATGGGTGTGGTAGCGATCACCCAGTCCGTCTTCAGTGATGGCGCGCGAGCCGCCGATGCACTCGGTGACGTTCTGCCCGGTCATCTCGATATGAATGCCGCCCGGATAGCTGCCTTCGGCGCGATGCACGTCGAAGAACTGCCGCACTTCGGTCAGTACCCGCTCGAAGGGACGGGTCTTGTAACCGCTGGAAGCCTTCATGGTGTTGCCATGCATGGGGTCGGAACTCCACAGCACTTGGCGGCCTTCAGCCTGAACGGCACGAATCAGCCGAGGCAGGCCGGCTTCAACTTTGTCTGCGCCCATGCGCACGATCAGGTTCAGGCGACCTGGATCATTCTTCGGGTTGAGGATGTCGATCAGGCGGATCAGCTCTTGACTGTCCATGCTCGGACCGACTTTGACCCCGATGGGGTTGCCCACCCCACGCAGAAACTCCACATGAGCGCCATCCAGCTGGCGGGTGCGGTCACCGATCCAGAGCATGTGCGCCGAACAGTCGTACCAGTCACCGCTGAGGCTGTCCTCACGCACGAACGCCTGCTCGTAGTTGAGCAGCAGGGCTTCATGGGCGGTGAAGAAACTGGTTTCGCGCAACTGCGGCATGTTGTCCATACCACAGGCGCGCATGAACTTCAGCGCCTGGTCAATACGCGCACCCAACTGGTGATATTTCTCCGCCATCTGCGAGTTGGCGATGAAATCCAGATTCCACTGGTGCACCTGATGCAGATCGGCAAAACCACCCTGGGCGAAGGCGCGCAACAGGTTCAGGCTGGCAGTGGACTGATGGTAGGCCTGCAGCAGACGCTCGGGGTCCGGGACGCGGCTTTTCTCGTCGAACTCGATGCCATTGACGATATCGCCACGGTAGGCGGGCAGCGTGACGCCCGCAATGGTCTCGTCACCTGCCGAGCGCGGCTTGGCAAACTGCCCGGCCATACGACCAACCTTGACCACCGGGCAACTGGCAGCGAAGGTCATGACGATGGCCATCTGCAACAGCACTTTGAAGGTGTCTCGAATTTTGGTGGCGGAGAATTCGGCGAAACTCTCCGCACAATCGCCCCCCTGCAATAGAAAGGCGCGGCCCTGTGTCACTTCGGCGAATTGCCGGCGCAGTTCGCGTGCCTCACCGGCGAACACCAGAGGCGGTAGGCCGGCCAGGGTCTGCTCGACACGCCCGAGGTGCTCGGTATTGGGGTAGACAGGTTGTTGCTGAATGGGTTTTTCCCTCCAGCTTGAAGGGCTCCACGTCGGGTTCATTAACGGATTTCCAGGGAAAAAGTCCGGTGATTTTACCTGACATGGATGAAGCTGCGCTGTCTGCGGCCCATGTGCATCGAGGGCGAGGAGGGCAGAACTGAACGTTCTGCCCCCTTGGGTTGAGGATGTGACTGATGCGGCGCTGCCTCCTGGCTGGCAGTCTCAGTCGATGGTCAGCCGATGCGAGGCGCTGCTCTGCTTTTTCGGCAGAGTCAGTTTTAGCACGCCATCTTCGTAGCGGGCCTTGGCCTGGCTTGAGTCGATTTCCGAGGGCAACTGGAAGCTGCGAGAGACGGAGCCGTAATAGCGCTCCGAGCGCAAGGTTTTTTCTCCATTCTTTTGCTCATCGAGTTGCCGGACCTCGGCGCTCAGGCTGACCTGGTTGCCTTCGATGGAAATCTGGATGTTCTCCTTGCTGACACCCGGAAGCTCAGCTTCGAGGTTATATCCGGTGTCTGTTTCCTTTACGTCGATGCGGATCTGCGAGGGGCTGGGCAGCGCATCGCCATGCAACGGTTGAATGAAGTAGCCGGGAGATGCGAACTCCTTGAAAAATCATCGAACAGATTTCCGCGAGTCATCAGGGATTTCATGGCGTTACCTCCAGTGGAATGGTGGTGCCTGTTCGGCGCTGTGTTTGTCACCACCTCCAATATGTGCTCACCGATACGGATTTCAAGTTATCAGCAAGCTGATTTTTTTCTGGGTCAGATCCCGCGGAACACGCCTGGCTGGCGTGCTCGGGTAATATGCGATGTTTTCCCGAACCCGTCGTAGTGATGGTCACATGGGCCGTTATCATTGCCTGTTCGGTTATCAGGCGTCTGTCAAAACAAGATGCTGGCAGTGCGGTGCAGGCACGTAGCGGTGCAAAAGCGTTCAACAGGTTCCGTCAGGAGTGGGCGTAGTGGACAGGCAGGAAGTAGTGCTGGCCGAGGTGCGCGATGAGTTCGGTCTGATTCGCGTGCTGGAGGTGGGTGATTACCGTTTTCTCGAATTTGGTGCGGCAGTCGAGCAGAGCTGCGTATTCACGGCTGCGCCGAGCTGGCTGGAGTACGACTACACCCGCGCGATGCTGATGGGCGGGCTGCTCCATTCCGGACCTGAGACTGCGCTTTTTCTTGGCCTGGGCGCGGGGACGTTGACGCAGGCATGCCTTGAATTTCTGCCGCTGGATGACGTCGAGGCCATCGAGTTGCGTCCGTCGGTGCCGGAGCTGGCGATGCGTTATCTGGGGCTGCAGAACGATGCGCGTCTATACATTCGCATTGGTGATGCGGTGGAGCTACTGGAGTCGGCGGAGTCGGCTGACCTGATTTTCGTTGACCTGTACACCGATGTCGGCCCGGCGGCGGCTCATCTGGCCTGGACGTTTCTCAAGCGCTGTCAGGAAAAACTCAGTCCGGAGGGCTGGCTGGTCATCAATCAATGGGGCACCGAGGATGACAAGCCGCTGGGCGCGGCGCTGCTTCGGGGACTGTTTCACCGGCATTACTGGGAGTGTCCGGTAAAGGAGGGCAATGTGGTGCTGTTCGTGCCGGCGGACCTGGAGCAGGTGCTGGATCTGGACGGGTTGCGGCAGCGCGCCGCTGAGCTTGCCCCGCGTCTGGGCTATTCGCTTGATTCATTGATTGCGGCGCTGAGACCGGCAAGCTGATTGACCTGTTTTGGTGCGCTTTTGCGAGTGTCTGCCGCTTTTAGGGCGCAATCAGCCGGCTGGCTGGCGTAAAAGAGGCCGTGGAAGCTGGTCTGGTAATTGCTATTTGCCATGGTAGTCCTCTTTCAAGGAGCCGCCGTGAGCAATCTTCAAAGCCCTCTGATGCAACTGTCCTCCCGCGAACGTCGCTGGCTGCCCTGGCTGGGCGGTACGGGCAAGCTGGCCATGGGCTGGTCCTGCTGGCTGAATCGCCAGAGCGTCCCGATGGTGGAGGAAGTGTTCGAGGGAATCGCCCAGTCACGGGCGCGCATCCTGCAGAACTGGGTGGCGACGCACTGGGAGCAGTTGGACGATCTGGCTGCTGGTCTTGGAGCGGATGCCCTGCATGTGGACGCCGGGTTGCTCGAAGCCAGGCGTGCGCAGATGGTCGACCCTTCCGAACTGTTCGTGATCGACCCACAGGGCCGTGTGGTCGCTTCGACCCATATGGCCCACGTTGGACTGCAGGATCTGGACAGACGCGCCGTCGACGAAGGCTTGCGCAAGCCGTTTCTGCACGGACCGTACCCTGATGTGCTGACGCAGAAGCTGGGGGCGACGAGTTCGCGCTTTCATGATGCCGTGACGCTGATGTTTTACCAGCCGGTAGAAGTCGCCGGGAAAGTCATTGGTTGCATCTGTGCCCGCGTGCCGAACGATGTGCTGGGCGATCTGATCCAGCGCGAGGCCGGGCACATTTATTCCGAGTCGGGCGACAACTATCTGTTCATGGTCGAATCGCGTTTCGACAGCAGCATCCAGCCCGGTACCGCCCTGTCGCGCTCGCGCTTCGAGGATTCGACATTCAGCCACGGTGACAACCTCAAGGCCGGTATTCGCACGGCCTGGGGTACGGTGCGGGTGCGACAACATACCGAACTGGAGCTGCGCTTCACTGATCCCGCCACCGGACAGCTGCATCCGGGCGTGCGTGAAACCATCTCCAGGGGTGCCAATTTGTTCGTTACCTATCCGGGGTATGCCGATTACCGCCATATCCCGGTGGTCGGCAAGGGCATGACCTTTCAGATGCAGGGCTCGCCGGATCGCTGGGGCATGATGTGCGAAGCCGATCTGGAAGAGGTTTACCGTCGCCGCTCGCTGAGCGTCGGGTTGATGAAGACCTATCTGCTGATCGTTACCACCCTGTTCATCATCGGTGGGCTGCTGCAGGCATTCAGCGGCCTGTCGCAGCCGCTGCTTTATCTGAGCAACGCCCTGTTGCTGCTGCTGGGCGCCTGGGCCTTTTCCGCCTTCGGTCCGCGACGGCTGGCCGCGCGGATGCAGAACATGACAGAAGTCATCCGCACCCTGGCCGAGGGCGAGGGCAACCTTCGCCAGCGCATCGACAGTGCGAGCATGCCGCGTGACGAGAGTGGCGACATGGGCCGCTGGATCAATAGTTTCATCGACAGCCTGGACACTGTGGTCGGGCAGGTCATTCATGTGTCCCGGCATGTGCGTCAGGACAACCAGCTGATGCTTGAACGCAGCGGCGAGGCGGGCCAGACCACCAGTGACGTCGCCGAGTCGGTCCATCAACTGTTGCTGCTGGTGGAAGAGCAGCTCGGCGAAATCCAGCAGGCGTCGATGACCGCCGAGGACATGAAGGCCGCCATGGACGAAGTTGTCGCCCGTGCCCGCGAGCGCTTCGATATCGTACGCGGCGGCACCGAGTCGATTCGCGACGTGGTGCAGCGCTCCACCCGGAGTGTGCAGTCGCTCGATAACCGGATGGGCGAGATTGACGAGATCATCGGGTTGATCAGCGATATCACGACCCAGACCAACCTGCTGGCCCTGAATGCCGCCATCGAGGCGGCGCGTGCCGGCGAGCATGGCCGCGGATTTGCTGTAGTGGCCGGGGAGGTGCGCTCGCTGGCTCAGCGCACCGCCAAAGCGGCGGAGGACATTCGTTGCAAGGTGGAAAGCCTGCAACAGGAAACCCGTCAGGCGGTATCGTTCATGGAAAGCGGCGTGCGCGACGTGGACAGCAGCCTGCGCCTGACCGAAGAGGCCTCGTCTGAGAACGTGCATCTGCACCAGACAGTCGAGCGCATGTTCGACATCATCAAGCAGCTCAACGAACGCAGCCTGCACTACGGTCAGACCATCCGGGGTGTCGACCAGGCCTCCAGTGAAATGGGCCAGACCCTCGGTGTGCTGCAGGACAGCGCCGAGCGTGTGCGGCACACCACCGGCAAGCTGCATCAGCTGGTGGGGCGTTTCAGTGTCAGTGCAGCCAATCGCGACGCCGCCTGAGTCAGAACCGTAGAGAGCCAGTAGGGAGTGGCGACCCTGCTGGTCCGTCTGTGCGGCGAAGACCACGCCAGACACTATGCAAAATACGCGCACAGGTTCGCATAATTCCGGTATAGTACGCGCCGGCTGAAACCCAGCCTGCGTTCAGGTACTGCAACACACGAAGCCCTGCTTCGGCTGCTATCCGCTATTGCGGCTATCCTTGACGATTCATCATTCATTCGTTTTCGCAAACCCCGCCGACCAAGGCTGCCAGGGTGACCCTCGGGTTTTACATGGCATGCGCAGCTTCGGAACATGGGTCTTTGCGGAGCATCAGGAAAAGACCCATGACCCAGGAAATCGGCGGCTTTGCCGCACTCGGTATTCATCCCTCTGTACTCGCTGCTGTCGCTGCGGTGGGCTACGAAGAGCCATCGGCGATCCAGACTCAGGCCATTCCGGTAATTCTCGGCGGCCACGACATGATCGGCCAGGCCCAGACCGGTACCGGCAAGACTGCAGCCTTCGCGCTGCCACTGCTGTCGAAGATCGACCCGGCCCGTCGTGAAGTGCAGGTGCTGGTTCTCGCGCCGACCCGCGAGCTGGCGCTGCAGGTTGCCACCGCATTCGAAACCTATTCCAAGCAGATGTCGACTGTCAGCGTTGTTGCCATCTACGGCGGTGCGCCCATGGGGCCGCAGCTCAAGGCCATCCGTCAGGGCGCGCAGATCGTCGTGGCTACGCCGGGCCGTCTGGTCGATCACCTCAGCCGTAACGGTGCGCTGCTGTCGACCGTGCAGTTCCTGGTGCTCGACGAAGCAGACGAAATGCTCAAGCTGGGTTTCATGGATGACCTGGAAGTCATCTTCGAAGCCATGCCGGCGAGCCGTCAGACCGTACTGTTCTCCGCCACGCTGCCGCACTCGATCCGTGCCATTGCCGAGAAGCACCTGCGCGAGCCGCAGCACGTCAAGATCGCCACCAAGACCCAGACCGTGGCCCGTATCGAGCAGGCACACCTGATGGTCCATGCCGACCAGAAGATCTCGGCGGTGCTGCGCCTGCTGGAAGTCGAGGATTTCGACGCGCTGATCGCCTTCGTGCGTACCAAGCAGGCCACTCTGGATCTGGCCGCTGCGCTGGAAGCCAAGGGCTACAAGGCTGCTGCGCTGAACGGTGACATTGCACAGAACCAGCGTGAGCGTGTGATCGAGTCGCTCAAGGATGGCCGCCTGGACATCGTTGTCGCCACCGACGTGGCCGCACGCGGTCTGGATGTGTCGCGCATCACCCACGTATTCAACGTGGACATGCCTTACGACCCGGAATCCTACGTGCACCGTATCGGTCGTACTGGCCGTGCCGGTCGCGAAGGCCGTGCGCTGCTGCTGGTCACGCCGCGCGAGCGCCGCATGCTGCAGGTCATCGAGCGCGTTACCGGACAGAAAGTTGCCGAAGCCCGTCTGCCCAATGCACAGCAGGTGCTCGATGCCCGCATCAAGAAGCTGACCAACAGCCTCGCGCCGCTGGTGGCCGATGCCGAAGCCAGCCATGGCGAGCTGCTCGACAAACTGGTTGCCGATAGTGGCTGCAGCCTGCGTGCCCTGGCTGCAGCACTGCTGCGCAAGGCAACCAATGGCCAGGCGCTGACCCTGGCTGAAGTGGAAAAAGAGCAGCCGCTGGTGCCGAACAGCAGCCCACGCGAGCGTACCGAGCGCTCCAGCTCCGACCGTCCCGAGCGTAGCGGTGACCGCGAGCGTCGCGCGCCGATCCCGCTGGGTGAAGGCCGTGCTCGTTGCCGCACGCCGCTGGGCGCCCGCGACGGCATTGCTGCACGCAACCTGCTTGGTGCCATCCTCAATGAGGGTGGTCTGGCCCGCGAAGCCATCGGTCGCATTCAGGTGCGCGACAGCTTCAGCCTGGTCGAGCTTCCGGAAGAGGGCCTGGAAGGCCTGCTCGGCAAGCTCAAGGACACTCGCGTAGGTGGCAAGCAGCTCAAGCTGCGCCGGTATCGCGAAGATTAAAACCCGCCGTCTTGGCTAGGTTTTAAGAGCGTCAAAGCGAAGGGCGGACTGTAAAGTCCGCCCTTTTTGCGTTCGTGGATGTCGATTTTTGCATCCGCCGCAGCGCCGCTCGGTGGTGATTCATCCAGCATCCGCCACCTTCACATCTGCACAATTACAGGTCGTATTTGCTCAGCTCACGGGCGATCAGCAACCGCTGGATCTCGCTGGTGCCTTCGTAGATCTGGGTGATGCGCGCATCACGGTAGTAACGCTCAACGGGGTAGTCCTCCAGATAGCCGTAGCCGCCGTGGATCTGTATGGCCCTGGAGCAGACGTATTCGGCTGTTTCGGAAGCGAACAGCTTGGCCTGGGATGCTTCGGACAGGCAGGGTAACTCGGCGCTGCGCAAGCGTGCGGCATGCAGAATCAGCAGTCGTGCGGCGTTGAGCCGGGTATGCATGTCGGCAAGCATGTTGGACACGCTCTGATGTTCGACGATGGGTTTGTCGAACTGGACGCGCTCACGGGCGTAACCCAGCGCCGCCTCGAATGCCGCACGGGCAATGCCCAGCGCCTGGGCGCCGATGCCGATGCGGCCGCCCTCCAGGTTCGACAGGGCGATGGCCAGGCCCTTGCCGCGTGGCCCCAGTAGGTTGGCCTCAGGAATGCGGCAGTCTTGCAGAGTCACGGCGCAGGTATCGGAGCCGCGCAGCCCCATCTTTTTTTCCAGACGATCAACGCAGAAGCCGGGGTTGTCGGTGGGTACCAGAAAGGCCGACAGGCCCTTCTTGCCCAGTTCGGGGTCGGTGACGGCGAAAACGATGGCGATCTTTGCGCGTTTACCGTTGCTGACGAACTGCTTGGCGCCGTTGATCACCCATTCGCCATTTTCCAGCACGGCGCGAGTGCGCAGGTTGTGCGCCTCGGAACCGGCCTGGGGTTCGGTCAGGGCGAAGCAGCCGATGGCGCGACCCGTGGCGAGCGCGGGCAGCCACAGGTCTTGCTGTTCGGTGGTGCCGTATTTGAGGATCGGCGCGCAGCCGACCGAACTGTGCACGCTCATCAGCGCACCGAGAGCACCATCGCCGGCAGAGATTTCCTCGACAGCCAGCGCATAGGCGACGTAATCGACGTAGCTGCCGCCCCAGCGCTCGGGCACGATCATGCCGAGCAGTCCGAGTTCGCCCATCTGCGCCACGCTCTGGTCGTCGATCCAGCCGGCTTTGGCCCAGGCCTGGGCGTTGGGCGCAACCTCGGCTCGGGCGAAATCGCGCGCCAAGTCGCGGATCATGCGCTGCTCTTCGGTGAGTTCGAGGTCGTGCATGGGGCGCTCCTGGGTTCAGATGCCGGCGAAGAAAGCGGCGATACGCTGTGGTGTCACTTCGGCGAGCGTAGGCGGATTCCAGCGCGGGTTCTTGTCCTTGTCGACGATCAGCGCACGCACGCCTTCGATGATGTCGCCATGATCGAACCATTGACGGTCCAGATGCAGCTCCATGGCAAAGCACTCGGCAAGGGGCAGCTCGCGCCCGCGTCGGAGCATTTCCAGGGTGACGCTGACGGCCAGTGGTGATCGGCTGTCGATGGTGTTCAGGGTTTCGACAGCCCAGTTGCGGTACTCGGGCCGCTGTTCCGCTGCAAGGGACTCACGGATCGCCGGGATGCTGGCGTGGGAGAAGTGCTGCTCGATGGCCGGCTCCAGAACTTTGAACGATGCTTCCGGCAGTTCACGGGTTGCCAGCGAGGCGAGCAGTCCGGTGAGGGTTTCGCGAGCCGGGAGGTGCCAGTCTTGCAGGTCGAGTTGCTGCTGAAGCTCGGCGAAGCGCTCATGGGGCACACAGTGGTCGGCAAGCCCGGCGTACAGGGCATCGGCGGCGTCCACATGATTGCCGGTCACGCCCATGTAAATACCCAGATTGTTCGGCAGGCGTGACAGAAAATAGCTGCCGCCGACGTCAGGGAAATAGCCGATGCCGACTTCCGGCATGCCCATGCGCGTGCGCTCGGAAATCACCCGCAGCGAGGCGCCCTGGACCAGGCCCATGCCGCCGCCGAGGACGTAGCCATTCATCAACGCCAGCAGTGGCTTGCTGTAGGCGTGGATGTACTGGTCCAGCGCGTATTCCTGCTCGAAGAACGCCCAGCGCAGGTTGTCGTCGTTCTTGTGGCTGTCGTACAGCATGCGAATGTCACCGCCGGCACAGAAGGCTTTTTCACCGGCGGCACGCAGGATCACGGCGACAATCTCCGGCTCGTCAGCCCAGGCCTGTAACTGGTGATGAAGGATGTGCACCATCGGCAGCGTCACGGCATTCAGCCCGGCGGGGCGGTTGAGGGTGAGGTAGCCGACGTGGTTGCGAACTTCGATCAGTACTGGTGCTTCGGTTTGGGACATGCTCAGTGTTCCTGACGGTAGAGTTTGATGATTGCAGAGAAGTCCAGTGCTCCGTTGCCCTGCAGGCTGAAGGCCTGGTAGAGCTGCTGCGCGAGTGCACCGAGGATAACCGGCTGGCGCACCTGTTTGGCTGCTTCGCTGGCCAGGCCCAGGTCCTTGAGCATCAGATCGCTGCCGAAACCGCCGCTGTAGTCGCGTGAGGCCGGGCTGTTTTCCACAACGTCAGGGAAGGGGTTGTAGATTTCCGAACTCCAGCAGCGCCCGCTGGATGCATTGATCACACCTGCCAGCACGCTGGCGTCCATGCCCAGGGCGACGCCCAGCGACATGGCTTCGGCCACGCCGATCATGGAAATGCCCAGCAGCAGGTTGTTGGCGACTTTTGCCACCTGGCCGTTGCCGCTATCACCGCAATGGACAATGTTTGTGCCCATCGCCGCGAGAATCGGCTCGGCCTGATGAAAGTCCGCCTCACTGCCGCCAACCATAAAGGTCAGGGTGCCGGCTGCCGCGCCCGCTGTACCGCCGGATACGGGTGCATCAAGCATCGGGTTGCCTTGTCTGGCCGCCGCCGCGGCGACTTCGCGGGCGGTCATGGGGTCGATGGTGGATGAGTCGATCAGCAGCACACCCGGCGGGACATGGGCCAGTAGTCCGTCATTGTCGAGATAGACCTGTCGTACCTGTGCGCCCGCCGGCAGCATGGTGATGATCAGGTCGACGCCCGACTGGGCGATGGCAGCCGGGGACTCGCTTTGCTGCGCGCCGGCTTCCAGCAGACCGGCAAGTGCTGTGGTGGAAAGGTCGTAGACGCTGAGTCGATGCCCGGCCTTGAGCAGGTTGCGAGCCATGGGCCCGCCCATGTTGCCGAGTCCGAGAAAGCCGATATGCATGGATATTTCCTGTTTTTTTCAGGGTGTGTCGTTGTTCTGAGCCTAGCAGGCCGCAGAGTAGCGGGTCGCCGGGAAGCGGAAGTCTCTCGATGGCGGGTGACTGGGGCGAAACCACTCGAAATTTCCGCCCTGACGGCGGACCATAGCCTGCCGACAGACAACTGCGATGCCTCTACGGGCATCGACATTCGAGAGGATATGCATGAACAGCAAGGTCGTATTCATCACTGGCGCCACGTCCGGATTTGGCCGTGCCACTGCCCGTCGATTTGCCGAGGCCGGTTGGTCGCTGGTGCTGACGGGCCGCCGTTTCGAGCGGTTGGAAGTGCTGAAACTGGAGCTTGAAACCAAAGTGCCGGTGCACATTGCCAGCCTTGACGTACGCCGTATCGAAGCGGTGAAAGAGGTGATTGCACAGTTGCCCGGGGATTTTCGTCAGGTGACCTGTCTGGTCAATAACGCTGGCCTGGCATTAGCACCGGAACCGGCGCAGCAGACCGACCTGAACGATTGGCACACCATGATCGACACCAATATCACCGGGCTGGTCAATGTCACCCATACGCTGTTGCCAACGCTGATCGAAACCGGCAAGGGCGCCAGCATCATCAATATCGGCTCGGTCGCAGGCTGCTGGCCCTATCCGGGTAGCCATGTCTATGGCGCGAGCAAGGCGTTCGTGCAGCAGTTCAGCTACAACCTGCGCTGCGACTTGGTAGCAACCGGCGTGCGGGTTACGGATATCGCGCCTGGGCTGGCGGAGACGGAGTTCACCCTGGTGCGCAACAAGGGCGATCAGGCTGCATCCGATGCGCTGTACAGGACCACTACTCCACTGACTGCAGAAGATATCGCCGAGCAGATTTTCTATGTCGCCAGCTTGCCGGCGCATATCAATATCAATCGGCTGGAAATCATGCCGTCGCGGCAGGCTTGGGCGGGTTTTGCGGTTGATCGCGACAAGACGTGACGCGACAAGAGGGGAGGCGGGGAGAGGGTGTGGGTCAGGCCCTGCGCTCATGTGAGCGGCAGCGCCTGACCAGCGGAATCAGTTCACTGCATCCTTGAGTGTCTTGCCTGGCTTGAAGCCCGGCAGCTTTGCGGCGGCAATCTTGATGGTGGCGCCAGTCTGCGGGTTGCGACCGTCGCGCGCGGCGCGCTCCTTGACGGCAAAGGTGCCGAAGCCGACCAGCGTAACGCTGTCACCATTCTGCAGGGTGTTGGTGACGCTTTCGGTAAAGGCATCGAGTACGCGGGTAGCGGTGGTTTTCGGAATATCCGCAGAGGCGGCAATCGCTTCAATCAACTCGGCTTTGTTCACAGGTATGGCTCCAGATTGGATGGGGTGGTCAGTATAAGCAGCGTCTTGCTTCATCGCCTGCGGCAAATTCCCTCTTTTGCAAAAAATAACGACTCCAGCCTCTGATATCTGTGGCGCGTGCGAGGGCTGCAAGCGCGATAGAACGGATGCGCTTCAGCTCTGGACAGCCCATCCCGATGCGGGTTCAGCGGTTACCGAAAACAGCCTTTTTGGTTTTCAGCCAGTTGTGGGGTTACGAAATATACAGGGTGGGGTATATTTGCATTGCAAATCATACGGGTTGTTTTGCGAAGAGGCGCGCTGATGACGATTGACTGGATAAATTTCACCCCCTGGACCGCGTTGGCCGGTGGTGTCCTGATCGGCCTTTCTGCCGGTTTTTTCGCTGCATGCAATGGCCGTATCGCCGGTATCAGCGGCCTGCTGGCCAGCCTTGTGGAGAAGGGTGCCGAAGGGCGACTCGAAAAGGGCTTGTTCATTCTGGGTGTGCTGCTGACGCCGCTGCTCTGGTCATTTTTCGCTGACCTGCCCACAGCCACTTTTGATAATGGCTGGCTGTCGTTGCTGCTTGCCGGGTTGCTGGTTGGCGTTGGTACTCGGTACGGCGCGGGTTGTACCAGTGGCCATGGTGTCTGTGGTCTTTCCCGGCTTTCGCCGCGTTCACTGGTGGCTACCCTGGCGTTCATGGCGGCAGGGTTTGCCACGGTGTTCGTTCTGCGTCACGTCATTGGAGGTTGAGTAGATGCGTCAGTTGACTGCCTTGATTGCCGGATTGGTGTTTGGCGTTGGCCTGCTGCTGTCCGGCATGGCCAACCCGGCAAAGGTTAAGGGTTTTCTTGATCTGGCCGGCGCCTGGGACCCTTCGCTGGCGCTGGTGATGGCCGGCGCCATAGGCGCTGCCATTCTGCCCATGAGCTGGGCGAAGCGTCAGTCACGTTCACTGCTGGATGCGCCCATGCGGCTTCCGCAGAGGCGCGATATCGATCGGCGCCTGATTGGCGGCGGACTGTTGTTCGGTATCGGCTGGGGCATCGCCGGCATTTGTCCCGGCCCTGCAGTGGCCATGCTGCTCAGCGGGTACTGGCAGGTTCCGCTGTTCGTGATTGCCCTGGTCGCCGGCATGTTTCTGTTCTCCGCGCTGGAGTCCCGGCGCGCACCATGACCTGGAGGTCAGTCAGATGAAAAGCAATATCGGAACCCTTGATCGCACCCTGCGGATCATCGTTGGCCTGATCCTGATCGGACTGTCGCTGGCGGGCGTTATCGGTGTCTGGGGCTGGATCGGCCTGCTGCCCATCGCCACCGGCGTCTTCCGTTTCTGTCCGGCGTATCGCCTGCTGGGGATCAACAGCTGCAAGCTGCGTAACTGACAAGTGGGTTTCGGCAGCCGGGCTTGATCCGGCTGCCAATGGCTCAGTCGAAACTGGGCATCTGTGGGTGAACAACCGGCAGGCCGTTCTCGACCCAGGCATCGAAGCCCCCGGCTATCGAGCAGACTGCGAAATAGCCCATTTCCTTCAGTGAGGCCGCTGCCAGGGCGGCACGACCGCTGGTCTTGCAATAGAGGACGATCCGCGTGTCGCGCGGGTTGAGTTCCGGCATTGCGGCAAGCCTGAACTCAAGCAGGCCGCGCGGAATGTTCAGGGCACCACCGATATGGCCGGCGCGGTATTCGTCGGCCTCACGTACATCAATCAGCACATCTGCTTCATTGATGGCTGCCGGCGCATTTGCCGGTGTGATTTCAGTGATCTGCGAGCGGGCCTGCTCGACGAGGTCATGTGCGCTTTTCATGAGTCCCTCTCTTGAGATGGTGTCTGCGAAGGCTGGCACGCTGCGCTCTCAAGTGCCAGGCGTGTGGTATCGGGATCAAGGGCTTTCAGCGCATCGAACTGGCTGAAAAATACCTGGCCACCGAACTGCTGAAGAAAGTCCGAGTTCTTCAGCCTGTCCATCACAGGTCCCTTGACCTCCGAAAGATGCAACTGAACGCCACTGTCCCGCAGCCGTTCGCTGATGGTTTCCAGGCTTTCCAGGGCGCTGGTGTCGATCAGATTGATGCCGGGACACATCAGCACCAGATGTTCGGCTGCCGGATGCTGGCTGATCAGTTTGGCAATGCGGTCCTCGAGAAAGCGCGCATTGGGGAAATACAGGCTCTCATCCACACGTACCGACAGCACCTTGCGGCTTTCGAACACGGCGTAGCGCTCGACATTGCGAAAGTGCTCGCTGCCCGGTACCTGTCCGACCACGGCCACGTGGGGCTGACTGGTGCGCCAGAGAAACAGCAGCAGCGACAGGCCGGCACCGAGCAGAATGCCTGCTTCGACCCCGATCAGCAGTACGCCGAGCATGCTTACCGCCATGGCCGCACCATCCTGACGGGAATAGCGCCAGGTACGCCCTAGCACGCCGAGGTCCACCAGGCTCAGCACAGCAATGATGATGGTTGCGGCCAGTACGGCGTGCGGCAGGTCATGCAGCAGCGGCGTGAAGAACAGCGCGGTAATGGCGATGCCGACAGCAGCAATAGCTCCGGCCATGGGCGTTTGTGCGCCGGCATCGAAGTTCACCACAGAGCGGGAGAAGCCTCCGGTGACCGGCAGGCCGCCACTGAGCGCCGCTGCAATATTGGCGCTGCCCAGTGCGATCAGTTCCTGGTTGGGCTCGATGCGCTCGCGGCGTTTGGCGGCCAGGGTCTGGCCCACCGATACCGATTCGACGAAACCCACAAGGCTGAGCAGCAGGGCAGCGGGCAGCAATTGCTGGAGCAGGTCGAGGTCCAGTGTCGGCAAGCTGATGGATGGCAGGCCCTGGGGCACGATACCCACGACCTGCACGCCGGCAGTGGTCAGATCCAGTGCGCTGACGAGCATTATCGAGGCCAGCAACGCCACGATCGGGCCGATCTTGCCGAGACTGTCGGCATACCGTGGCGCCAGCCCCAGCGCGCCCAGCCAGCTGCTCAGATGACGTCGCGACAGATAGAGAAACAGCAGGCTGGCTCCACCGATGGCGAGTGTCGGCAGGTGTGTCTGTGGCAGCCCCTGCAGCAGCCTGAACAACAGCATCGCGGCATTATCGCCTTCCACGCGAATGCCAAGGATATGCTTGAGCTGGCTCAGGGCGATGAGTATGGCCGAGGCGCTGATAAAACCGGAAATCACTGGATGGCTGAGGAAGTTTGCCAAAAAGCCCAGGCGCAACAGCGCCATCGCCAGCAGCAGAACCCCGGACAGCAAGGCCAGCACCAGTGCTGCTCCGGCATATTCAGCACTGCCGGCGACAAACAGCGGCCCCAGCGCAGCGGCTGTCATCAACGAGATCACCGCCACCGGGCCGACCGATAGCGTGCGACTGGTGCCGAACAGGGTGTAGGCGATCAGCGGCAAAATGCTGGCATACAACCCGGTGATTGCCGGCAGCCCCGCCAGCAAGGCGTAGGCGAGGCTCTGCGGGATCAGCATCAGGGTGACGATCACCGCTGCCAGGCTGTCGCGGCTTGCCGCGTGGCGGTCATAGGTCACGGCCCATTGCAGGCAGGGCAGGTAGTGTGCCAGTCGGGATTTCATCGAAGGAGGGGATTCGCTGTCATGGTTACAGCCGGTTAATTGGGATCTTCAGGTATTGCACGCCGTTGGCTTCGGCTGGTGGCAGCTCACCTGCGCGCATGTTGACCTGCACCGAAGGCAGGATCAGCGCCGGCATGTCGAGTGTGGCATCGCGGGCAGTGCGCATGGCGACGAATTCGTCTTCGCTGATGCCGTTATGGATATGGATATTGTCCCGCCGTGATGCGCCTATCGTGGTTTCGTAATGATGTTCATCGCGTCCGGGTGCGAGGTAATCGTGGCACAGAAACACGCGTGTTTCGTCCGGCAATTCGAACAGTTTTCGGATCGATCGATACAGGGTGCGCGCATCGCCTCCGGGAAAGTCGCAGCGCGCGGTGCCGTAATCGGGCATGAACAGGGTGTCGCCGACGAAGAGCGCGTCGCCGATCAGGTAACTCATGCAGGCCGGCGTATGGCCGGGTGTATGGATGGCGCGCGCTGGCAGATTGCCGACCTGAAAGGCTTCACCATCGCTGAAGAGTTGGTCGAATTGGCTGCCGTCGGTGGCGAAACCATCTTCTGCATTGAACAGTGTGCCGAAGACTTCCTGCACCTGAGTGATGTGGTTGCCGATGGCGAGCGTGCCGCCAAGCCGTTCCTGGAGCCAAGGTGCGGCGCTGAGGTGATCGGCGTGTACGTGGGTTTCGAGAATCCACTGTACGCTCAGGTCGTGCTGACAGACATGCGCGGCCAGTCTCTCGGCGCTGTGCAATGCGGTCCGACCGGATGCCGGATCGTAGTCCAGCACCGTGTCGATCAGCGCGCACTGACGGGTAGCCGGATCGCTGACCACATAACTCCAGGTTGAAGTGTTGGGGTCGAAAAAGGCTTCGATGCAGGCTTTCATCTGGCTGGGCTCCTGTGTCTTTCCATACCCTTAGGGGTATTTTTGGGGAATGCTAGCCCAGCGGCGTGTTGAAGACTACCAATGAGTTGTTATTTGGCTTCTATGCTTGGTTTTTTTGGTTATTAGCGCGGTTGTTGACCATGAGCGAGTGGGGCGGGTTGCAGGGCTTTCAGAGCCTGAGACAGGCTGGCGCGCGACAGTTCACCCAGATGGGCGCCCACTTGCCGGCCTTGAGCATCATAGAACAGCGTTGTCGGCAGGGCCTGTGAACCGACGTGCTGGCCGAGCCGGCCGCCGCTGTCGATCAGCAGATTGCGCAGATCGAGGCCGCTGCCCTGCAGAAAGCGCTCAATTTCACCTTCCCCCTCGCCCTGGTTGACGAACAGGAAGACAAATTCATCGTGGTTTTTCTGGGCTTCAGCCAGTACCGGCATTTCCCGTCGGCAGGGCGGACACCAGGTGGCCCAGAGGTTGATCACCAACGGCTTGCCGGTGTAGTCCTCCAGGTTGACCGGTGCACCTGAAATGTCACGCAGCGCCATTTCCGGCAGGCGCGTGCCCTGTTCGAAGGCGTGCCAGCCAAGGTTGGTAAAACCCCAACTGAGCACGCCCACGGCCAGCGCAGCGGCCAATGGCTTGCGCAGATCAGCGTTGCGCCAGAGCAGCCAGCCACCGGCCAGCAGCGCAGCGAGAATGCCGGGCCGGGGGATAAAGCCGCCGTCACGGATATCCAGCATGCCCCACCAGTTGTCGCTGAATGCCTCGAAATACACCGCCACGAAGGCCAGTCGCGCCACCACCAGAGCCAGCAGTAGAAGACGAAACACCTGCCGCTCGGGATTTTGCTGGCGCCGCCGCCCCACCCACCAGCCAGTCAGCATCGCCAGAAGCAGGCTGACCACCAGCAACAGCTGCGGTATGCCAAGCACCAGTGGGCCAATATTCAGGGTGAGCATCGTCGTGTTCCTTCATGGCTGCCTGTCGGGACGGACGGGCACTTTACCTTGCACGAGACGGTGGCGTGTGGCGGGTGGGTCGCAGGATGTTGCGACATTGGGACGCGCTTTGTATCAGTGTGTTTGATTGCGAATAGTTTTCATTGGCGCTATGTTTTCCGCACCTTATCAATGACCAAGAGAACATCAATGCAGACTTCCTTTCGCCTGATTACAGGGGCTATTGTCCTCGTCCTGAGTACCGCCAGCTGGGCTGAGAGTCCCCGGCCCGCTCACTATAAGGGCGAGCCTTCAGCAAGCACGCAGCAGGCGACCGTCAACCTGAACGAATACAACCCCAAGCTTGAAGCGATCCTGGCCAAGGATGAGCTGACAGCGATGGACATGCATGAGATCCACCAGCTGACCTATACCCTGGAGAATGCGTTACAGAGAATCCAGGCTGATCTGGAAATCACCGCAGCATTGCTGGAAGAGGTGCATATTGCGTCCGAGACGGACAAGCCTGAAGTCGTCAAGACTCGCGGCAAGGCTTATCTGGAAGGTGCCCGCGCGCTGGTCAAATAGACCGGAACGCGCGGACGAAGGGATCAGACCAGCACGCCCTGGCTGCGCAGGTAATCATCGTAGGTGCCGCTGAAGTCGGTCACACCCGAATCGGACAATTCGATGATGCGCGTGGCCAGGGAGCTGACGAACTCGCGGTCATGGCTGACGAAAATCAGCGTGCCCGGATAATTTTCCAGCGCCAGGTTCAGCGCTTCGATGGACTCCATGTCCAGGTGGTTGGTCGGTTCGTCCATCACCAGCACATTGGGTTTTTGCAGGATCAGTTTGCCGAACAGCATGCGGCCCTGCTCGCCACCGGAAATCACCCGAACCGATTTCAGAATCTCGTCGTTGGAAAACAGCATGCGGCCCAGCGTGCCACGCACCAGTTGCTCGCCGCCCTGGGTCCAGCGGCCCATCCAGTCGAACAGGGTCATGTCGTCTTCGAAATCATCCGCATGATCCTGCGCGTAATAGCCGACTTCCGCGCTTTCGGTCCATTTCACCGAGCCGGTATCCGGCTTGAGTTCGCCCACCAGGGTGCGTAGCAGGGTGGTCTTGCCAATGCCGTTGGGGCCGATGATGGCGACGCGCTCGCCGGCTTCCACGGTAAAGCTGAAATTCTTGAACAGCGGCTTGCCATCGAAGCCCTTGGCCATGTTTTCCACCGTCACGGCCTGGCGATGCAGCTTCTTGGTCTGTTCGAAGCGAATGAAGGGACTGATACGGCTGGACGGCTTGACTTCATCGAGCTGGATCTTGTCGATCAGCTTGGCGCGCGACGTGGCCTGTTTGGCTTTCGAGGCGTTGGCCGAGAAGCGGCTGACGAAGGTCTGCAACTCGGCGATCTGCGCTTTCTTCTTGGCGTTGTCCGACAGCAGACGCTCGCGACTCTGGGTGGCAGCCGTCATGTATTCGTCGTAGTTGCCAGGGAACAGGCGCAGCTCGCCATAATCCAGGTCAGCCATATGGGTGCAGACCGAGTTCAGGAAGTGACGGTCGTGGGAAATGATGATCATGGTGCTGTTGCGCACCGTGAGAATGCTTTCCAGCCAGCGGATGGTGTTGATGTCCAGGTGGTTGGTCGGCTCGTCCAGCAGCAGCACTTCCGGGTCGGAGAACAGCGCCTGCGCCAGCAATACGCGCAGCTTCCAGCCCGGCGCCACTTCACTCATCAGGCCAAAATGCTGTTCCAGCGGAATGCCCAGGCCCAGCAGCAGCTCGCCGGCGCGGGATTCGGCCGTGTAACCGTCCAGCTCGGCGAACTCGGTTTCCAGCTCGGCTACCGCCATGCCGTCCTCTTCACTCATTTCCGGCAACGAATAGATGCGTTCGCGCTCGGCTTTGACCTTCCACAGTTCCTCATGACCCATGATCACGGTGTCGATGACACTGAAGTCCTCGTAGGCGAACTGATCCTGGCGCAGCTTGCCCAGACGCACATTGGGTTCGAGCATGACTTGACCGCCGGACGGCTCGAGATCGCCACCAAGGATCTTCATGAAGGTGGACTTGCCGCAGCCGTTGGCACCGATCAGGCCGTAGCGATTGCCGTTGCCGAACTTGACGGAAACGTTTTCGAACAGCGGCTTGGCGCCGAACTGCATGGTGATGTTAGCGGTGGAGATCAAGGCATTTTTCCAGGGAAAAGAATGAAACGGCCCGGTAGCGTGTCCAGAGAGAGGTTCGAGCAGGCACGCGGGCTAAAAAGGGCCGCTATTGTAGTGTGCTTGCGTGCCAACTGACAGAGCCGAGGAGCAAGCAGCTGCTGTTCGCGCTACCATCGCGGCTGTCTTTTCAGATGGCCGGTGCCATGAAACACCCGTCTCCGCGTGTGCTTTACCAGCAAGCAGTAGCCCGCGAGGGATTCGTCAGCGATGCAGCGCAGTTGCATGCTGTCGAGTCGTTACAGCGCTGCCATGAAAGCCTGCATCGAATCGGAGGCGACACTGAGCCGGCAGGGGTGTATCTCTGGGGGCCGGTTGGGCGTGGCAAGACCTGGCTGATGGACATGTTTCACGGCAGCCTGAGGGTGCCATCGCGCCGGCAGCATTTTCATCACTTTATGCGCTGGGTGCATATCCGCCTGTTCCAGCTCAATGGCACCGCCGATCCGCTGCAGGCTCTTGCCCGTGAACTGAGTGAGGAGATTCGCGTGCTGTGTTTCGATGAACTGTTCGTTGGGGATATCGGCGATGCGATCATCCTTGGACGCCTGTTCCAGGTCCTGTTCGAGCAGGGTGTAGTCATCGTGGCGACCTCCAATCAGCCGCCGCAGCAGCTGTATGCCGATGGCTTCAATCGTGATCGCTTCATGCCCGCCATTGAGGCCATCGTACGTCATATGCAGGTGGTGAGCGTGGATGGCGGTGTGGACCATCGCCTGCGTCCCGGTGCTGCGCTTCAGCGGTACTGGGTGGCCGACGTGGACAGCGCTAACACGGCATTGCAGGCGGCATTCGATGAGCTGGCAGGTGCTGCGTATAGCGCCTCGCCGGTGGTTCTCGGCAGACGTTCCTTGCAGGTGGCACGTTGCAGCGGATCGGTTATCTGGTGCTGTTTTGCCGACCTGTGCGAGCAACCGTTTTCAGCGCTGGATTTCATCGAGCTGTGCGACCGATTCTCCACGATCATGCTCAGTGAGGTGCCGCAGCTTGGCAGCGCGCCGCGCGAAGGGCGTATCGCCCGCGGCACCGAGGATGCCGCCACGCGGGTGGCAGCAGGGGATCGCGAACTGCCGAAACTGGCTGCGCGGGACGATGCCGTCCGGCGCTTTATCGCGCTGGTGGACGAGTGTTACGACCGCCAGATACCGCTGTATCTGCAGGCGCAGGTGCCACTGGACGAACTTTATACCCAGGGCTATCTGTCATTTGCCTTCCGCCGCACATTGAGCCGGCTGCAGGAGATGCAGCTGCAGCGCTTCGCAATGGCGCACCATCAATCCCGATAGAACACTTGCACCAGGTGATAACCAAACTGGCTCTTCACCGGCCCATGCACCTCGCGTAGCGGTTTTTTGAAGATCACCTGGTCGATGCTGTGCACCATCTGGCCGGGGCGTACTTCGCCCAGGTCACCACCGCGCTTGCCGGAAGGGCAGGTCGAATATTTCTTCGCCAGCACATCGAAGGCCTCGCCATTGGTGATGCGCTTCTTCAGCTGTGCGGCTTCGGCTTCGGTTTTGAGCAGTATGTGGCGGGCCATGGCTTTGGGCATTGCAGGTCTCCTCGGATGCGCCGGCCATTGTAGACAATGGCGCGTTGCAGCGCTGCCCTGAGTTCGTTTGCCGAGGCCTACTGCGCCTGAGCGGTGACCTGCTGGGCGATCTCGATCAACTGTTCGCGCATCCAGCGGTTGGCCGGGTCCTGATCGGTGCTTTCGTGCCAATAGATATGGGTTTCCAGTGGAGGGATGTCCACCGGCAGAATGGCCTGGTGCAAGTCGTGGCGACGGGCGAAGCGCTCCGGCACCGTAACCGCCATGTCGGTGTGCGGGATGACTTGCGTTGCCATCATGTAATGCTGTGAGCGCAGGGCGATCCGGCGTTGCAGGCCCATCTTGCCCAGCGCCAGGTCAACCATGCCCAGGCCGCTACGGCGGCTGGAAATATGGATGTGCGACAGCGACAGGTATTGCTCGACGCTCAGCTTGTCCTTCGCCAGCGGATGACCGCGGCGCATGGCGCAGATATAGCGGTCCTCCAGCAGCTTGACGTGGCGTACCTGCGGGTCGGTGTTGAGCGGGGCGTCCATGGCGAAGTCCAGCCGTCCGGCTGCCAGTTCCTTGGTGGTTTCCCGGCGCTTGGCCAGCATGCTTTCGATTTTGACGTTTGGCGCCAGGCGGCGCAGACGCTGAAACAGGGGCGGGAAGATCACTGCCTCGGTCAGGTCGGTCATGCTGATGCGGAAGGTCTTGTTCGCCTGCAGCGGGTTGAAGGTACGGCTTTCCTGTACTGACACCCGCAACAGCTGCAATGCATTGCGCACCGGGCCGATGATGTTCTGCGCCATCGGCGTCGGCACCATGCCTTGGGCGGTGCGCACGAACAGGGGGTCATTGAAGGTCTCGCGCAAACGAGCCAGGGCATTGGAGACAGCAGGCTGGGTGATGCCGACTATCTGTCCCGCACGGGTCAGGTTGGCTTCGGTGTAGATGGCGTCGAAGACGATGAACAGATTGAGATCGACCTTGTGCAGGTTCATTTCCGCAGGCACTCCGGCTGGGATATTTGCGTCGATCATATATCGCTTATGAATGAATGTGCACCATGAAAATAGTCTGTGCAAATTATGGTCTGTTCTTGTGGCGACATCTCCTGCAGCGGTCAGTACACCCAGACTTCCACGCGCCTGTTCTTGATACGGCCCATTTCGGTATTGGCCGCTACAGGCAGTCGTGCACCCAGACCCTCGATTTCCCTGACCAGGATGCCGCCGCGTACCAGCTCACGACGTACTGCCATGGCGCGTAGCTTGGACAGCAATTCGGCCCGTGACGGATCGCTGCGGTCATCGCCAAAACCCACCAGTACGGCCGAACGCATGCTTTTGCCGTTGGCTTTGAGGTGGTCAACCAGCCGCCCGATATCACGCTGGGCCTTGTTGTCCAGCTGTGCGCTGCCTTCGGCGAAACGAAAATTGACGGTCAGGCGCTGCGCTTCGGCGGCCAGCTGTCGATAGGCTGGTGGCAGGTCCGCCTGCGCTGACTGGGTGATCGGAACGATGGTCTGCGCGATGTAGCCGGACGCCTCGACAATGGCCTGGCCGGCGGGGCTGTGAACGAAAGCGAGGTAGTCGCGTGTCCACTGCGATTGCAGGCCGGGGTTGGCATACAAGAACAGGCGTCGCGACAGCGGATAGTCCTCGGTGGCCACTGAGGCGCTGGTAGGCAGCATGGGCAGCGAATCGCCATCGGCAATCGCCAGCGCTCTGGAGTCGCCAATCGAAGCAAAGCCGACGAAACCGATGGCGCCAGGGTGCAGGCTCACGGTGCTGGAAAGCTGATCGTTGGATTCGTAACGGGCCGCTGCCGGAGAAAGTGCTTTGCCCTGGGCGCCGAGCACCAGTTCCTTGAAGGTGTCATAGGTGCCGGACTGGTCGTCGCGGGCATGCAGCTCAACGGGCAGGTCGCTGCCGCCCAGCTCCCGCCAGTTGCCGATATCGCCGGAAAACAGCCGGGCAACCTGCTCGACGCTGAGCGCTTCGATGGGGTTATCGGGATGGACGATGATCGCCAGGCCGTCGATGGCGATGACCTGTTCGGCACTGGAGTCGCGCAGGTCGCCGAGTGCGGCCAGGCTTTCATATTCGTTTTGCTTGATGGGTCGCGACGCCGCAGCCAGATCGGCAGAGCCATCCTTGAGTCCCGCAAAGCCAGTACCGGTGCCGTGGGCGGCGACCAGCGCATGAAAGGTGCGGCCGGCGGCATTGCTGGCGATGACACGCTGCTCGTTTTCGTGCTCGGTCGCGACGATGCGCACCGACTGCAAGCCGCGGGCTTCGAACAGCCCGGCGATCAGCATCGGTGCCAGTTTCGCACCGACCGTATTCGAGCCCTGGATGCGCAACACTTCGTTGCTCTTGGTCAGCGCCAGTTCGCTTGCGTTTGCCGCGAGCGAGCCGGCATTCCAGATGCCAATAAAGCCCAGGCACAGCGCCCGGATGCCGATGCTGCGCAAGGTCGCTGAAAGCCTCATCCAGACACTCCCCTGTCAAAGAAGCGGGGAGGTTAGGCGTCTCTGGTTACTGTTATGTGACAGCCACTGCAATCAGCGAAGGTCAATCCAGACCGGGCAATGATCAGAAGGTTTTTCCATGCTGCGGATGTCGTAGTCCACCCCGGCGTCAACGACCCGCTGGTGCAGGCTGGCGGTGGTCAGGATGTAGTCGATGCGCAGACCGCGACGTGGATCATCCTCGAAACCACGGCTGCGGTAGTCGAACCAGCTGAAGCGATCCACGACATCCGGGTTGAGTGTGCGGAAGCTGTCCTGCAGGCCCCAGCCCTTGAGCCGCGCCAGCCACTCGCGCTCTTCCGGCAGAAAGCTGCACTTGCCCGTGCGCAGCCAGCGTTTGGCGTTCGCTTCACCTATGCCGATATCGCAATCCTGGGGCGAGATATTGAAGTCGCCCATGATCGCCACCTGCTGATCCGGGGTGAAGCGTTCTGCCAGCAGGGCCTGCAGGTCGGCATAGAACCGGGTCTTGGCTGGGAATTTGGTGGGATGATCGCGGCTTTCACCCTGGGGAAAATAGCCGTTCATGACGGTCACCGACTGCCCCTGGGCATCGGCGAAGCGTCCCCAGATAAAGCGCTTCTGCGACTCGTCGGTATCACCGGGAAAGCCCTTGTGGACTTCTAGCGGCGCCTGGCGCGACAGCAAGGCAACACCGTAATGGCCTTTCTGACCGTGGTAGTGCACGTGATAACCCAGGGCCTCAATGGCTGCCTGGGGAAACTGCTCGTCGGCGACCTTGGTTTCCTGCAAGCCGATGACGTCCGGCTGGTGCTTTTCGATGATCGCCTCCAGCTGATGAGGCCTTGCCCGCAATCCATTGATATTGAAAGAAACAAGTTTCATCAGTGGCTCTCCGGAAAAAGCGTGATTCTAGCAGTCCTCATGGTCGAGAATTCTCCCAGCTGCCGGCAGTCCAAGCGGTGAATGGCAGCGATGAATCCTTCCCGATGCCTGTCTGCATCGTATGCGCCGTTGTTGTCTTACCAGGATTGGGTTTATGCCGTGCTAGCATTCCGCGCCATGCGTATCTCTTTCATGGGCCGATTCGTGACGGCCGGCCTTGCCCTGCTTGTTGCATCATCTGCTTTCGCTGCGCGGCTGGAGGTGAATATCGAGCCTTCCAGCCGTGCCTTGCGCGAGAACGTGGAAAACCATATCGGTGATCTGGGTGACCGCGACGAGCGCGAATTGCTGCGTTACAGCCGCATCGCCCGACAGCAGGCGGAAAAGGCCATGCAGGCGCTGGGTTACTACAACGCCACAATTGAAACCGAAGTGCTGGGGGGCGACGAGCCCCGGCTGGTGCTGCGTATTGCGCGCGGTGAACCGGTGCGATTGCGCGCCATCAATGTGAGGGTAGATGGGCCGGCGGCGCAGCTGAGCGCCTTTGAGGTCCCGCGCGATACGCTCAAGAGTGGCGCCGTGCTCAATCATGGCCGCTATGAGGGGGTCAAGCAGCGTATCCTCAACCAGGCTTCGCGCTACGGTTTTTTCGATGGCCGCTTCGCCTACCAGCGCCTGGCCATCGATCCGGTGGAAAATGTTGCCGATGTCGAATTGATTTTCGACAGCGGACCGCGTTACCTGTTGGGCGAGGTGAGTTTCGAGGGTGACTCGCCGTTCGATCCTGATCTCTTGGCGCGCATGGTGCCGTTCGAGACCGGCACGCCCTACGATTCGGAGCGTGTCGCCGAACTCAACCAGGCGATGCAGGCCAGCGGTTATTTTGAAGGTGTTCGCGTGGATGCCAACCCGGCCAATGCCGTGGAACAGCGCATTCCTGTGGTAGTCCAGCTGGCCACCCGAGACCCGCGCACCCTGGGCCTTGGGCTGGGCTTTTCCACCGACGTCGGGCCACGCATGCGTTTTGATTTCCGTCGCCACTGGGTCAACCCGCAGGGCCATAGCTACGGCCTGGAAAGCGAGCTGTCGGCGCCCCGGCAGAATGTTGGCCTCTGGTACGACGTGCCGCTGGACCCTCCGCTTACCGATAAGCTGCGTTTCGCCGGTGGTTATCAATATGAAGAACTGGGCGACAACGACAGCCTCAGTCGACTGCTGACCGTCGGGCCCGAATGGCATCGCAAGCTGCCCAACGGCTGGCAGCGCGTCTGGTCGCTGAAGTGGCGGCATGAGCAATACAACCTGGGCGACGATTCGGGCTTGAGCAACTTGCTGATGCCGGGCATCGCCTACAGCTTCCTGCGCAGCGACAGCCGCATCGACCCCAGTCAGGGCTACCGGCTGGAGTTCGAGCTGGGTGCGGCCAAGGATGGGGTCTTTTCCGACGCCGACCTGATCCATGCCAACGCCATGCTCAAGGGGCTGGTGACGGTGTTCGACCGGCACCGCTTGCTCGGACGCGCGCAGATTGGTGGCAACTGGACCAATGAATACACCAACGTGCCGCCGTCGCTGCGCTACTTCGCGGGTGGCGACCAGAGCGTTCGCGGCTACGACTACCAGAGCCTGTCGCCGACCAACTCAGATGGCGACCGCATAGGTGGCCGCTATCAGCTCGCCCTCAGCGCCGAATACCAGTACGAGGTCGTCGAGAAGTGGCGCGTGGCGACCTTCTACGACCAGGGCAACGCCTTCAATTCGCTGGATTTCCCGACGCTCAAGAGCAGCGTGGGCCTGGGGCTGCGCTGGGTGTCGCCAGTAGGGCCGATCCGTATCGACCTGGCCCATCCGCTGGATGGTAACGGCGGCGTGCGCCTGCATTTTTCCATGGGGCCTGAACTGTGAGGCGAGGGCTGAGAGTACTTTCCTGGACGCTGGGTCTGCCGCTTGCGCTGGTACTGCTGGTGGTTCTGGCGCTGGGTATGCTGCTGGGCACATCAGTTGGCGGCAGCTGGGTGCTGGGGCTGGTTCCCGGTTTGCAGGTCGAGCAGTTTCAGGGGCGACTGGGCAGCCGCTGGCAGGCTGAGCGGCTGGTCTGGGAGCAGGATGGCAACCGCGTGGATGTGGCATCACCCCGGCTGGACTGGTCGCCGCGTTGCCTGCTGCGCATGGCGCTCTGTATCGAGGCGCTGCAGGCAGGTGATATCGACCTGGTATTCCCGCCCGGCAGCGATGAAGCCGGCAGCGAGCCCTTCAGCCTGCCGCAGCTCCAGCTGCCGCTGGAACTGCGCATCGGGCGGATCGAGGTAGGGCGGGTCAGACTGAATGCGGTCGAGCAGGCGCAGACCCTGCAATTGCGGGCTGATTGGCGTCGTGATGGTCTGAATATCCGGGCACTGCAGCTACGCCGCGAAGACCTCACGCTGGACCTCGCCGGACGTTTGCGTCCCGAGGGTGACTGGCCGCTGGAGTTGCGCGGCGATGCGGCAATCCATCTGCCCGAGCTGCCGGCCTGGGCACTGAAAATCGCCGTGGACGGCGAGTTGCGCGAACACCTTGTGCTGGCCGTACAGAGCCGTGGCTATCTAAATGGCGCGCTCAGCGGTCGGGTACGGCCGCTGGAAACCGACCTCCCGGCGAACCTGCGGCTGACTGTGGAGGGCTTCAAGGTCAGCCCTGACCTGCCCGACGCGATGCGCCTGGAACGACTCGAACTCAGCGCCCAGGGCAATCTGGATGATGGTTATCGGCTGGCGGGTGACGGCAGCCTGCAAGGCGAGGGCGGAGCGGTTGCCATCGTGCTGGATGCCTTGCTCGATGCTGCCCAGGTGCGTGTTGATGCGTTGCAGCTGGACGCCGGTCAGGAGCAGCGTATCGATCTGAAGGGACAGCTGGGCTGGACCGAAGGCATTCGAGGTGAAGCCGAGCTGGCCTGGCAGGACTTCCCCTGGTGGCGGCTCTACCCGCAAATGGACGAGCTGCCCGTGGCACTGCACCGCCTGGATGCGCAGGTGCAATATGACGATGGCAACTATCTGGGGCACTTCGATGCGGCATTGACCGGTCCGGCAGGTGACTTCAGCCTGCGCAGCCCGGTCAGCGGCGATCTGGGCATCGTGCATCTGCCCCAGTTGCAGCTGATCGCCGGACAGGGTCAGGCCAGCGGCAATCTCAGCCTGGGCTTCGCCGATGGTATCGATTGGAATACGACGCTGGCGCTGAGTGCGTTCGATCCCTCCTACTGGGTGGCTGAGTTGCCCGGCCAGCTCGGCGGCACCCTTGCCAGCCGTGGCGCCCTGCGCGGTGAAGCCTTGCAGACTGAGGCGCAGCTGGATATCAACGGCACCCTGCGCAGGCAGCCGCTGCAGCTGCAGCTGAACGCCAGCGGCCAGGATGCCGCCTGGGACGTGCCTCGGCTGGAGTTGCGCCTGGGCGACAACCGCATCAACGGCAGTGGCCGTTGGGCTGAAACACTGCGTGCCAACCTGCACCTCGATCTACCCCGTCTGGCGCAGCTCTGGCCGCAGTTGCAAGGGCAGCTGGCGGGCAGCCTCGCATTGGCAGGCACGCCGCAGGCACCGCAGGGCAACCTGCAACTCAAAGGCAGCCGCATTGCCATGCAGGACAACCGGATTGAGCGTCTGGAACTGAGTGCTGCACTGGCTGAAGGTCAGCGCGGTCAGCTTCGGCTGAGTGCTGGGAATCTGCAGGCAGGAGACACTGAGCTGGGCGATCTGCAACTGGCTGCCGATGGCACGCCGCAGGCGCACCAGGCCACGATGCAAGTCGAGGGCGGGCTGCTCGACCTGTCACTGGCTGTCGATGGCGGGCTGGGTGGCGATGACTGGCGCGGGCGTCTGCGCAGTGCCGAGCTGCAGGCCGAAGGGCAGCAATGGGCGCTGCGCCAGCCGGCATCTCTTGAGCGGCTGGCCAGTGGACAGCTTACAGTCGGGGCCCACTGCTGGGTGAGCGGTCCGGCCAGCCTGTGTGCCGACAATCAGCGCCTGCTGCCCGATCCGCAACTGCGCTATCGCCTGCGTGATTTTCCGCTGCAGTCTCTGGCTGGTTATCTGCCCGACAACCTGCGCTGGCTGGGCGAAGTCAATGCCGACCTCACGCTGGACCTGCCCGCTGCCGGCCCCAGCGGCAACATTCGTGTGGACGCCGGCTCCGGCACGCTGGCACTGCGTGACGGCGAGCAATGGCTGGAATTCCCCTATGCCACCCTGACCCTCAACAGCGAGCTGTCGCCCCAGAGCATCGACAGCCATCTGCGTTTCGAAGGCGGCGAGCTTGGTGCGCTGGAGCTGCGTCTGTCCATCGACCCAAGCAGTGCAGCCAAAGATATCGCCGGAGACTTTCGCCTGAGCGACCTTGACCTGTCGGTCGCGCGACCCTTTGTTTCCGTAGTCGAACGACTCGAAGGCCAGCTCAACGGCAGTGGCCAGCTCTCCGGCTCGCTTCAGCAGCCCTGGATTCGCGGCGAGCTGCGGCTCGACGGCGGTGAAATTGCGGGCAGCGAATTGCCGGTGAGTTTCGAGCAATTGCAGGTCCGTGCGCTGATCGACGGCGAACGGGTACGGATCGACGGAGGGTGGCGCAGCGGTGAGCAGGGCCGCGGTGAAATCGCCGGCACCCTGGACTGGCGTGATGCGCCGGATCTGGATGTCGCCGTGCGTGGCAGCCGCCTGCCAGTGATCGTCGAACCCTATGCAGAACTTGAGATCGAGGCTGATCTGCGCCTGCGCCTGGCCAATGAAAAGCTGGCCGTGAGCGGCAAACTGAGCGTGCCCCGTGGCGAGATCGTCGTGCGTGAACTGCCGCCGTCCACGGTGACGGTTTCCCAGGATGCGCAGATCATCGGCGAGGAAGCCAAAGAGGCGAGCACGCCGCTGGCGATCCACATGGACATCGATGTCGAGGTCGGTCAGGAGCGCCTGCGCTTTTCCGGTTTTGGCCTTAGCGCCGACCTGGCCGGTCATCTGCATATCGGCGACAACCTCGATGCCCGTGGTGAGCTCAATCTCAACAATGGCCGTTACCGAGCCTATGGCCAGCGTCTGACCATCCGTCGCGCGCAACTGCTGTTCACCGGCGTGCTGACCCAGCCATTCCTGAACATCGAGGCTATCCGCCGCATTGAGGCCGACAATGTCACCGCCGGTCTGCGCGTCACTGGAAGTACTGAGCAGCCTCGGATCGATGTCTTCGCCGAACCGGCCATGAGCCAGGAGCAGGCGCTGGCCTATCTGGTGCTGGGACGTCCACTGGGTGCCGATACCGGGGACAACAATATGCTGGCGCAGGCGGCGCTGGGGCTGGGTTTGGCGGGAAGTGCCTCAATCACCGGCAACGTCGCGCAGCGCCTCGGCATCCAGGATTTCCAGCTCGACACCGAAGGCAGCGGCGGCGACACCAGCGTGGTAGCAAGCGGACGTCTGACAGATCGCCTGACCCTTCGCTACGGCGTCGGCGTATTCGAGCCGGCCAATACCGTTGCGTTGCGCTATCAGCTGACCCGACGCATCTTCCTCGAAGCCGCCAGTGGCTTGGCGAGTTCGCTGGATATCTTCTATCGCCGCAACTTCTGAACTCAGGGTTTTTTCAACGACCAGTAAGCGGGTTTGAACAGGTCGCGCTCACCCAGTAGCAGCACTCCTGCGGCGTATGCGGCCAACACCAGTGCGATATACAGACACAGCTGAATCAGGCCGTGGGGCGTGGGTACCCAGTGCAACACCACGGCAATTGCCGCGCCTGTAACCAGCCAGCGCAGGAGAACGCCAAGCGCCAGGCTGTGGGGGAGCGAGCGGTAGACATACAGCCCCATCAGGACCGCTTGTAGGATCGCACCGCTGGAAAATGCAACGGCCAGCCCCTCCGCCCCGTAGGCGCGATAGAGCAAGGCATCGAGGGCGATGGTCAGCGCGGAGCTGGCCAGCGTGATCATCAGAAACAGGCGTGACCGATTTTGGGCGAGGAGGGCGCGGCCCCAGAGCAGAGCCAGCCCCATCGCGGTAAGGCCCAGCGCATACAGGACCACCAGGGATGCGGTGGCTTCTGTCTGGGCGGCGCCAAACTGACCGCGCTCCAGCAGCACGGATACCACCGATTCAGGGAAGGAACAGAGCACAACCGTGGCCGGAAGCAGAAACAGCAGTGTTGCAAGCAACCCCTTGCGCACGACTGTGGCGTAGCCGTTCAGGTCCCCGTCATTCCAGTTTGCAACGAAGCGCGGAAAAAGCACTGACAGCACCGAGAGTGCATAAAGCGTGAGCGGAATGGTGACGATGCGGAAGGCAAACGACAGCATGGTGATGCTGCCTTCTTCCAGATAGGAGGCAAATATCCGTTCGGCAAGAATGCAGCTCTGCTGCGCACTGGCTGCCAGAAGGACAGGGGCGAAGGCCAGGCTGAAGCTGGCGCCATGCCCGCCAGCCACTGTCTCGGTCTGGCCTCGCAGATAGGCGATGCGGCGATGCTGCACCACGATCAAGCCCAGCTGGGGCAACAGCATGCCGATAAAGATCGCCATGTCGGTGGGTTGGAAAAACAGAATGCCGATGATGGCGCCGGTGTTGAGCAATACCGTGCGGGTCATCGGTAAAAGGAATATTTCATCCATATTGAGTAGCGCGCCCTGGCAGTAAAGCGCTGCCTGAGCCGCGATCAGCAGGGCGCCGGCACAGAACACGAGTTGGCCGGCCTCGATCTGAGCGGTTGTCCAGCCGGGGGCAAGCAGATTGAGAATCCAGTAGCTGCCGACAATGGCGAGGGTGCTGGCCAGGACACCCAGCAGCATGACGCGCCAGTAGAGCCAGCGGCTGACGGCCTCGAACAACGCCTGGGACTGGCTGCGCAATTTTTGCAGGTAGGGAATCATCGCGTCGCGCAGAGCGAGGCCCAGGAAATTCTCGAAGAAGATGGGCAGGATCAGCGCCACGAAGATCAGGTCCGCTTCCCAGCTCAGCCCGAAGGTCTTGGCGATAAACAGGTCTCGCAGAAAACCGAGAAGGAAGCTGGTGATGGCCAGCACCAGGATGATCAGTGATGTGTTCATTCCATTGATCCTGTACAGACCACGGTCGGCGGGCCTGATTGAGTGGCGTATGGCATCGGTGCGATGCGCTGGATTCCTGAGCTGCGCTTGTCGGCAAGCGTTCTCTAGACTGGTTGTTCAACTCAGGGTTCCGCCCGCCCGTTCAGCATTGACGAGCGGTTAATCCCCCAGACAGACGCCGATACGTAAAAATGCCGTAAATCCCCTTTGCGAGCGGACCGCGACTGCTTATGGTTCACGCTCTTAACCAGGCGAACCGCGTTCATGTCCGAGGCAAACACTTCTTCCAACAGCTCCTTTCGGCGCTGGGCGATCATCATTTTGGTGCTGGCAGCCGCCGTGCTGCTGGTCTGGTGGCTATGGCCCGGCGCCGATGAAAGTCCCCAGCAACCCAGAGGACCGCGCGGCATGCTCGGTGGTCCGACACCGGTGCGCGTGGCGCCGGTGGAGCAGGGCCGCTTCGAGGTATACGTCAAGGCGCTTGGCACTGTCACGCCGCTGAACACGGTCAACGTTCGTAGCCGCGTGGCCGGCGAGCTGGTTGAGGTGCGTTTCGATGAGGGGCAGCGGGTCACGGCAGGCGATTTGTTGGCCGTGATCGATCAGCGTCCCTATCAGATCGCGCTGCAGCAGGCTGAAGGCACCCTGCAGCAGAACCGTGCCCTGTTGCAAAACGCTCAAGTCGATCTGAAGCGTTATCAGGGGCTGTTCGCCGATGACAGCATTGCCAAGCAGACCCTGGATACCCAGCAGGCGCTGGTCAGCCAGTACCAGGGCACCCTGGCGTCCAACCAGGCGGCGGTCAACGAGGCCCGTCTGAATCTGAAGTTCACCGAGATCCGGGCGCCCATCGACGGTCGTGTGGGCTTGCGTCAGCTGGATCAGGGCAACCTGGTCGCGGCCAACGATGCCACGCCGCTGGTGGTCATCACCCAGACCCAGCCAATGGCGATCAGCTTCACCTTGCCCGAAGGGGAGCTGCCGCCGGTCATCAGCCGTTTCCGGCGCGGTGATGAACTCCAGGTACAGGCCTGGGACCGTGGCGAACGGATGCTCTTTGGCGAGGGCGTGCTGGAGAGTCTGGACAACCAGATCGATGTGACCACCGGCACCCTGAAGCTCAAGGCGCGTTTCGACAACGAAGCGGAACTGCTGATCCCCAACCAGTTCGTCAACGTCCGGCTGCGGGTGGAAACCCTCGCTGATGCCATTCTGATCCCCTCCGAGGCTCTGCAGTTCGGCTCGCGCGGTCATTTCGCCTATGTCGTCGGCGAGGACAACAAGGTCCAATTGCGGATTCTCGAGGTGGGGCCCGGCAATGGCGAGAAGACCGTGATCAACAGCGGGCTGGTCGCGGGTGAGCGGGTTGTCATGGAAGGCACGGACCGTCTGCGTGACGGCACCGAGGTGGAAGTGGTCGATCGCCGGAAGCTGGCCGACGAGGCTGCGGAAAGCCCCGTGATCGAAACTCAAGGTGGGCAAGGACGTCCCGCGCGATGAACATTTCGCGGCTGTTCATCCTGCGGCCCGTGGCGACCACGCTGAGCATGGTCGCGATTCTGCTGGCCGGTCTGATCGCCTACCGCATGCTGCCGGTGTCGGCGCTGCCGCAGGTGGACTATCCGACCATCCGGGTCATGACGCTGTACCCCGGCGCCAGCCCGGATGTGATGACCAGTGCCGTCACTGCGCCGCTGGAGCGCCAGTTCGGGCAGATGCCCGGTCTGACCCAGATGTCCTCGACCAGCTCCGGTGGCGCCTCGGTGATTACCCTGCGTTTCTCCCTGGAAGTGGCGCTGGATGTGGCCGAACAGGAAGTGCAGGCCGCCATCAACGCCGCCGGCAACCTGCTGCCCAACGATTTGCCGTCGCCGCCGGTGTACAACAAGGTCAACCCGGCGGATACCCCGGTCATGACCCTCGCCATCACCTCGGAAAGCCTGGCGCTGCCGCAATTGCACGACCTGGTCGACACGCGCATGGCGCAGAAACTGGCGCAGGTCAGCGGCGTAGGCATGGTCAGCATTGCCGGTGGTCAGCGCCCGGCAGTGCGCATCCGGGTCAATCCCGAAGCATTGGCAGCCTATGGCTTGTCGCTGGCCGATGTTCGCTCGCTGGTGACCAGTTCCAACGTCAATCAGCCCAAGGGCAACTTCGACGGCCCGACGCGGGTGTCCATGCTCGACGCCAACGACCAGCTGAAGACGCCGGAGGAATACGCCGAGCTCATCCTCACCTACGACAACGGCGCCACGCTGCGTCTCAAGGACGTTGCCGATATCATCGACGGCGCCGAAAACGAACGCCTTGCCGCCTGGGCCAACGAAAGCCAGGCCGTGCTGCTCAACATCCAGCGCCAGCCGGGCGCCAATGTCATCGAGGTAGTCGAGCGCATCCAGGCCCTGTTGCCTGAGGTCAATGCCAGCATGCCGGCGGGACTCGACGTGGTGGTGCTGACCGACCGTACCCAGACCATCCGTGCCGCCATCACTGACGTCCAGCACGAGCTGCTGCTGGCGACCTTTCTGGTGGTGATGGTCACTTTCGTCTTCCTCAAGCGGCTTTCAGCCACCATCATCCCCTCGATTGCCGTGCCGCTGTCGCTGATCGGCACCTTCGCGGTCATGCACCTGGCCGGCTTTTCGCTGAACAACCTGACATTGATGGCCCTGACCATCGCCACCGGCTTTGTGGTGGACGACGCCATCGTCATGTTGGAAAACGTCGCCCGTCACGTCGAGGAAGGTGAAACACCCCTGCAGGCCGCGCTCAAGGGCGCGCGGCAGATCGGTTTCACCCTGATTTCGCTGACCCTGTCGCTGATCGCCGTGCTGATCCCGCTGCTGTTCATGCAGGACGTGGTGGGGCGGCTGTTCCGCGAGTTCGCCATTACCCTGGCGGTGGCCATCATGATTTCCCTGGTGGTGTCGCTGACGCTGACGCCGATGATGTGCGCCAAGCTGCTCAAACCGGCGACCGTCGATAAGGCCAAGCCTGATTGGGTCGAGCGCCTGATCGGCGGTTACGCCGGATGGCTGACCTGGGTGCTGAGGCACCAGACACTGACGCTGCTGGTGGCGGTGGGAACCCTGGCGCTGACCGTGGTGCTCTATCTGATGGTGCCCAAGGGCTTCTTTCCGGTGCAGGATACCGGCGTGATCCAGGGCATCAGCGAGGCGCCACAGTCGATTTCCTTCCGCGAGATGAGCGAGCGCCAACAGTCGCTGGCGCGGGTGATTCTGGACGATCCGGCAGTGGTCAGCCTGTCGTCCTACATCGGTGTGGACGGCGATAACGTCACGCTCAACAGTGGCCGGCTGCTGATCAACCTCAAGCCCCACGGCGAGCGCGACGTGACCGCCAGCCAGGTCATCGACCGGCTGCGACCGGAGCTGGCCAAGCTGCCGGGTATCGAGTTGTACATGCAGCCGGTGCAGGACTTGTCCATCGAGGATCGGGTCAGCCGCACCCAGTTCCAGTTCAGCCTGGAATCGCCGGATTCCGAGTTGCTGCAGGAGTGGACGCCGCGCCTGGTGGCGGCGCTGCGTGAGCATCCCGAACTGACCGATGTCGCCAGTGACCTGCAGAGCGACGGCCTGCAGATTTTCCTGGATATCGATCGCGACGCCGCCGCCCGTCTGGGTATCGGGATTTCCGCGATAACCGACGCGCTCTACGACGCCTTCGGTCAGCGGCAGATTTCCACCATCTTCACCCAGGCCAGCCAGTATCGCGTGGTGCTGGAAGCCGAGGCGGGTAACCGCTTAGGCCCGCAGGCGCTGGAACAATTGTTCGTGCAGAGCGAGGGCGGCACACCGGTGCGGCTGTCGAGCCTGGCGCGACTGGAGCAGCGCAATGCGCCGCTGCTGATCAACCATATCGGCCAGTTCCCGGCGGTAATGCTGTCGTTCAACCTGGCCGATGGCGTGTCGCTGGGGCATGCGGTCGAGATCATCGAAGGAGTGGAGGCCGAGATCGGGCTGCCGGCCGGTATCCAGACGCGCTTCCAGGGCGCGGCTGCAGCTTTCCAGGCGTCGCTGTCGAGCACGCTGCTGCTGATTCTGGCGGCGGTGGTGACCATGTATATCGTGCTGGGCGTGCTCTACGAGAGCTATATCCACCCCATCACCATTCTCTCGACGCTGCCCTCGGCGGCGGTCGGTGCGCTGCTGGCGCTGCTGCTGACCGGCAACGACCTGGGCCTGATCGCCATTATCGGCATCATCCTGTTGATCGGTATCGTCAAGAAGAACGCGATCATGATGATCGACTTTGCGCTGGAGGCCGAGCGCCACCAGGGCATGAGCCCGCATGACGCCATCTACCGGGCTGCGCTGTTGCGTTTCCGTCCGATCCTGATGACCACGCTGGCCGCCCTGTTCGGGGCGGTGCCGCTGATGCTGGCCTCGGGTTCGGGTGCTGAACTGCGCCAGCCGCTGGGGCTGGTGCTGGTGGGCGGCCTGTTGCTTAGCCAGTTGCTGACCCTCTTTACCACGCCGGTCATCTATCTGTTCTTCGACCGGCTGGGCGCTCGCTTTGGACACCGGGACGTGGCAGGGCGAGAGGCGCAAGCGTGAGCAGCATGCCATGAACCTTTCGGCCCCCTTTATCGCCCGTCCCGTGGCGACCATGCTGATGAGCCTGGCGATCCTGCTGCTGGGTGGGGTGAGTTTCGGCTTGCTGCCGGTGTCGCCGCTGCCAAACATGGATTTCCCGGTGATTACCGTGCAGGCCAGCCTGCCGGGTGCCAGCCCGGAGATCATGGCGTCCAGCGTGGCGACGCCGTTGGAGCGCTCGCTGGGCAGTATCGCCGGGGTCAGCCAGATGAGCAGCCGCAGCAGCCAGGGATCGACACGGATCATCATCCAGTTCGACCTGGAGCGTGACATCAACGGCGCGGCGCGAGAGGTACAGGCAGCGATCAACGCCGCGCGCAACCTGCTGCCCAGCGGCATGCGCAGCATGCCCAGCTACCGCAAGGTCAACCCGGCGCAGGCACCGATCATGGTGCTGTCACTGACCTCCGAGGTACTGGACAAGGGCCAGCTGTACGATATTGGCTCGACCATCCTGGCGCAGAAGCTCTCGCAGGTGCCCGGCGTCGGCGAGGTGCAGGTGGGTGGCAGCTCGCTGCCGGCGGTGCGGGTCGAATTGCAGCCGCAACAGCTGGAGCAGTATGGGGTTTCCCTGGACGAGGTACGCCAGACCATCGCCGATGCCAACGTGCGCCGTCCCAAGGGCATGGTCGAGGACGAGCACCGTCACTGGCAGGTACAGGCCAGCGACCAGCTGCATCAGGCGGAGGACTACCTGCCACTGATCATTCGCTACCAGGAGGGCGCAGCCCTGCGCTTGAGCGATGTGGCCAAGGTGCGCGATGCGGTGGAAGACCGCTACAACGACGGTTTCTTCAATAACGACCGTGCGGTGCTGTTGATCATCAACCGTCAGGCCGGCGCCAATATCATCGAGACCATCGAAGGCATCCGTCAGGAACTGCCTGCGTTGCAGGCCATCGTGCCCGGTAGCGTCAATCTGGCGGTGGCCATGGACCGCTCGCCCGTGATCCGCGCCACGCTGCAAGAGGCTCAGCGTACCTTGCTGATCGCTGTGGGGCTGGTCATCGTGCTGGTGTTTCTGTTCTTGGGGCGCCTGCGTACCGCGCTGATCCCGGCACTGGCGGTGCCGGTGTCGCTGGTGGGCACCTTCGCGGTGATGTATCTGTTCGGGTTTTCGCTCAACGTGCTGTCGCTGATGGCGCTGATTCTCGCTGCCGGCCTGGTGGTGGACGATGCCATCGTGGTGCTGGAGAACATCGCGCGGCATATCGATGATGGCGTGCCGCCGATGCGCGCCGCCTATATCGGTACACGCGAGGTGGGCTTCACGCTGCTGTCGATGAACCTCTCGCTGGTGGTGGTGTTCGTTTCCATCCTGTTCATGGGCGGCATCGTCGAACGCCTGTTTCGCGAATTTTCCATCACTCTGGCGGCAGCCATTCTGGTGTCGTTGCTGGTATCGCTGACGCTGACGCCGATGCTCTGCGCCCGCTGGCTGAAGCCCCACGATCCTCAGGATGAGGGACGCCTGTATCGCTGGAGTCACGATGCTCATCAGTGGCTGTTGCGCCATTACGACCGATCCCTGGGCTGGGCGCTGCGGCATCGGCGCATCACCCTGATCAGCCTGCTGGCGACCATCGGCCTGAACGTCTTCCTGTATATCGAGGTGCCGAAGATTCTGCTGCCGCAGCAGGACACGGGCCAACTGACGGGGTTCATCCGCGGCGACGATGGTCTGTCGTTCCAGGTCATGCAGCCGAAGATGGAAATCTACCGTCAGGCCGTGCTGGCCGATCCGGCTGTGGAAAGCGTCGCCGGCTTTATCGGGGGCAGTGGTGGCATCAATAACGCCTTCATGATCGTCCGTCTCAAGCCGCTGGATGAGCGCCGGATTTCCGCGCAGAAAGTCATCGAGCGGATTCGCGCCAACCAGCCGAAAGTGCCGGGCGGGCGCATGTTCCTGATGGCCGATCAGGATTTGCAGTTCGGTGGAGGCCGCCAGAGCAGCTCGCAGTATTCCTACAACCTGCTGGCCAGCGACCTGGCTGATCTGCGCACCTGGACACCGCTGGTGACGCGGGCGCTGATGGCCTTGCCGGAACTGACCAGCATCGATGCCAACGACGGCGAGGGCGCGCAGCAGATCAGCCTGAAGATCGACCGCGACGAAGCCAAGCGCCTGGGCATCGACATGAGCACCGTGACGACGTTGCTCAACAACGCCTTCAGCCAGCGACAGATTTCCACCATTTATGAATCGCTCAATCAGTATCGGGTGGTGATGGAAATCGATCCGGCTTACGCCCAGCATCCGGAGGTGCTGGAACAGATCAATGTCATCACCAGCGATGGCAGGCGGGTGCCGCTGTCGGCCTTCGCCCGCTACGAGCGCAGCCTGGAAGAGGACCGTGTCAGCCATGAAGGGCAGTTCGCTGCGGAGAACATAGATTTCGACCTGGCGCCGGGCGTCAGCCTCGATCAGGCAACGCGGGCGATAGAGCGTGCGGTGGCGGCCATCGGTATGCCCAGTGAAGTACAGGGTCGCCTGGGCGGCAGCGGTAGCGCTTTTGAAAGCACCCAGCAGGGCCAGCCGCTGATGATTCTCGGCGCGCTGGTGCTGGTGTATATCGTGCTGGGCATTCTCTACGAGAGCTATATTCATCCGCTGACCATCCTCTCGACGCTGCCATCGGCAGGTGTCGGTGCACTGCTGGCGATCATCCTGACCGGCGAGCAGTTCAGCCTGATTTCGCTGCTTGGCCTGTTCCTGCTGATCGGCGTGGTGAAGAAGAACGCGATCCTGATGATTGACCTAGCGTTGCAGTTCGAGCGCAACGACAAGCTGCCGCCCGCGGAGTCGATCCGCCGCGCCTGCCTGCTGCGTTTCCGCCCGATCCTGATGACCACCATGGCGGCGATTCTCGGTGCGTTGCCTCTGCTGATGGGCGGCGCGGAAGGTGCCGAAATGCGCCAGCCACTGGGCCTGACCATCATTGGGGGGCTGATCCTCAGTCAGATTCTCACGCTCTACACCACGCCGGTGGTCTACCTGTACCTGGATCGCCTGCGTCATCGCTTCAACAGCTGGCGCGGTGTTCGCACCGATGCCGCACTGGAAAATCCGTTATGAGTTCGTTGCGCATGAAATGCTCCCTGCGTCCCCTGGCCGTGCTGGCCATGAGCCTGTCACTGGGCGCCTGCACCCTCGGTCCTGATTATCAGCGTCCGGATCTGCCGACGGCTGGCCAGTTCAAGCAGGCCGAAGGCTGGAAGCCGGCCACGCCTGCCGACGAATTTCTCGGTGGGCCGTGGTGGCAGCTGTATGAGGATGCCGAGCTGAATGCACTGGTGGAACGGTTGAACGTTTCCAACCAGAACCTTGCAGCAGCCGAGGCCCAGTACCGCCAGGCCAGGGCGTTGGTGCGTGGTGCCAGGGCCGGTTTCTTCCCGTCGCTGTCCGGCAATGTCGGCAAGACACGTTCCGGTCGGGGCACCGGCAGCAGCACTACTACGGTGGATGGCTACGCGGTCAGTAGCTCGGGCGGCGGTGGGATTTCCCAGAGCTACGACCTGAACATTGCCGCCAGCTGGGAACTGGACCTCTGGGGGCGCCTGCGCCGGGGGCTGGAATCCAGTCAGGCAAGCATGCAGGCCAGCTCCGCCGACCTCGCGGCGGTGCGTTTGAGCCTGCAATCGGAGCTGGCGCAGAACTACCTGCAACTGCGTGTGCTTGATGCCCAGAAACGACTGCTTGACGCAACAGTGCAGGCCTACGCGCGTTCACTGCGCATCAGCGAGAACCAGTACCGCGCCGGGATCGTGCCAAAGTCCGACGTCACCCAGGCGACCACTCAGATGAAGAGCACACAGGCCCAGGCCATCGATCTTGAGTACCAGCGCGCCCAGCTGGAACATGCCATCGCCGTGCTGATCGGCGTGCCACCCTCGGCGCTGTCAGTGGCCGAGGTGGACGATATCCCGCGCCTGCCACAGATCCCCGGCCTGCTGCCGTCGCAACTGCTGGAGCGGCGCCCCGATGTAGCGGCTGCCGAACGATCTGTCATGGCCGCCAATGCCGAGATCGGTGTGGCCAAGACCGCCTGGTTTCCCAGTCTCAGCCTGAGTGCTGCGGGTGGTTATCGCAGCGGCACCCTGGACAACTGGATCCAGACGCCCAACCGCTTCTGGTCCATCGGTCCGGAATTTGCCATGACCCTGTTTGACGGCGGTCGGATTCGCTCGCAGATCGAGCAGGCCGAAGCCAGCTACGACCAGACAGTGGCCAGTTACCGGCAGACGGTGCTGGACAGCTTTCGCGAAGTCGAAGACAACCTGGTGCAGCTACGGGTAATGGCCGAGGAAGCGCAGGTGCAGCGCGAAGCGCTGGAGGCCGCACAGGAATCGCTGCGGCTGATCGAGAACCAGTATCGCGCCGGGACTGTGGACTTCCTCAGCGTGGTGACGGTGCAGACTACAGCGCTGAACAACGAGCGCACCAACCTGAGCTTGCTGGGCAGCCGCCTGGCGTCCAGCGTCCAGCTGATAACGGCTCTGGGCGGTGGCTGGCACAGCGATGAACTGGCACAGGTACCCGCGTCGGCAACCGAGCGGTAGCGTGGCTGAACACCGCAGACAGGCACCGGTTTTTCTACAACATTTTCGGCGTTTGATCGGTGCGGCGATCAACTGTCACGGAATTTATGAAAAATGTGATTTAAGGTCGTCGAAGATGTGACTCTTTCGGTTCTGTGAAGTCTCAACTGACATGCAGGCCATTGAGCACTCAGTTGTGCTTCGGTTGGCCTGCATGGCGTCACCAAGCCAGGCCCAGGGCAAACGTACATGGATTGAATTTTTCAATGCAGTCCATGGCTTTTGTTCGTTTCCACAAGAGACCAGGGCAAGGCAGACTCTCAACCAGCCCCATAACCTTCGGGGCAACCAATGTTATGCCAATGGAGGCAATTGTGAATTTCCCGCATCAGGTCTACCTCGCCGAGTCTGCTCTTCAGCACGCACGTCGTGGAGTCGTCACCTACTACTACATGGCCAGCGCCCTAAAGCGGAGTCTGTCTCGCAAGGTAGTGACTTCCTGATCAATTAGCGGATATTCATCATCAACAGCGGTTAAAAGGCCCTAACGTCCGGGGCCTTTTGTGTAAGGCCTCGTCACATTTGTCGAGGCCGCCTGCGCGGATCGTCCATAATGCTTGGCCGGCCTTACGCTCTGCAGGCATTCAATGAAAAACAACTGGTCAGCCTTTCCCTGGGTCTGTTTCGCCATGTGCGTTGGCGTTATGGGTACAGCGCTCATTTCCCCCCTCTATCCCCTGTATCAGGAAACCTGGCAGCTGCGAACCAGCGAGATTTCGCTGATTTACGTGCTGTATATGCTGGGCGCCTTGTGCGGCCTGCTGTTCATGGGGCGCTTGTCGGATACCCTCGGATTTCGTGCGGTGATGCTAGTCGGGCTGTTACTGGGCTGGGGCGGAACGCTGCTGACGATGCTCGCGTGGGACCTGACGAGCCTGAATATCGGACGTTTCGCCGTAGGCCTTTCTTCCAGCCTGATCGTCACCAGTGCCACAGTGGGGCTGATGCAGATATCCAAAGGCGACAATTCGCAGTGGGTATCGATGATGACCAGTTTTCTGCTGGCCTTCGGCTTCGGCCTGGGGCCGCTTACCGGCGGGGTCATCGGACAATGGTTGCCGCATCCGCTGATCGTGGCCTATATCCCGACGTTGCTGCTCTGTGTGCTGGCGGTTTATGCATTGCTGCGCATAGAACTGAAACCCCACGCGTCAGCCGTGACGAGCGCGCTTGGCTGGCGATCTTTTATCCCGCGCCTGACCTGGACGGCCCGACGCGATACCTGGCCTTTTATTCTGACCTGTGCCTGCCCGTTTTTTGCCTTCGGAGTGTTCGGCCTCTACGCCTCCATGGCGCCGCTGTTCCTGGAAAAGATGCTGCCCTGGCACGGGCCAGTGGTGAGCGGGACGGCCATTGGCGTGATTCTGCTGGCTTCGGCTGCAACCCAATTGCTGTGCGCGCGGCTTCCGGTGCGTTGGTGCGGCCTGTTTGGCCTGCTGGCGGTTGTGCTCAGTAACGCCTTGCTGATCATGAACTTCACGGCTGGTTCCAGCTTGATGTTCATGATCGGGGTTGCTGCCACCGCGCTTGGCCATGGCTTATGCCTGTTGAGCGGAATCAGCATGGTCAACCGTATTGCCAGTCCGGCCCAGCGTTCCGGCCTGATTTCCACCTATCTTGTGTGTGGCTACGTCGGCAGCATCGCGCCACTGTTTGCTGTCGGCTGGATCGCCGACCATTACGGCCTCCCCACGGCGATCACCCTGTTCGGCAGCACGGTCATCGTCCTGGCTTCACCGCTTGCACTGTGCTTCTTTCTGCACTCAAGGATGCGTGGGGGCTGAAGAGCCGCGCAGCTTTTTGGCGCGGGCTTCGAGAAGGATGTAAACCAGCGTCGCGAAGAGCAGGGGGATGAGGAAGTAGATCACGCGGTAGCCGATAAGGCCGGCGATGATGCTGCCCTTGCTCATTTCACCGGCAAGCAGGGCGACGAAGACCGCTTCAATGACGCCCAGGCCGGCGGGGATATGGGTGACCACCCCTGCGATGCTGCTGATCAGCAGAATACCCAGCACCAGCGGGTATTCGACATTGCGCGAGAACATGAAGTACACCACCAGGGCCATCAGGGACCAGTTGGCAGCGCCCAGCAGCATCTGGATCAATGCCAGTCGCCAGGAGGGCAGCTCAATCTCGTGCCCGCGAATGGTCCATTGCCGACGTTTGGAAAAACGGCATAACCCCAGATAGAGCAGGCTGGTCGCGATCAGGGCTACACCCAGCAGGCGTAGCGCGGTCGCGCCGATCTCCCAGTCCGCAGGTGGCTTGATCCAGCCCATGAGGAAGATTGCGCCAGCCAGCCAGAGGTAACCCATCCAGTTGGTCAGCACGCTCATGGTGAAGATTCGAGTGATCTGCGCGGTGCCCAGGCCCAGGCGTGAATAGAGCCGGTAGCGCAGGGCAATGCCGCCGACCCAGGCGCTCAGGTTGAGGTTGAAGGCGTAGCAGACGAAGGTAATGGGCACGACCTGTCTGACTGGCAGATGGTGGCCGACATAGGCCTTGCCGAGCACGTCGAAGCAGCAGTAAACAGCATAACTGGCCAGCGCCGCGCCACCGGCCATCAACAGGGTTTGCCCGCTGTAGCTGCGCAGGGTCTCGCTGACTTCGGCCCAGTCGAGGTTGCGCGCCAGGCTGATCAGCAGGCCGGCGACCAACAGGAAGAAAGCCCAGGTAAGCCCCTTTTTTATCATCGGCCAGCGCTGTTTCCAGACGCTGCGAGGCTCATCATTTATTGTCTGCCGGGTCATTGATGATCTCGCTGCAAGGGCATTGGGCTGGGTTCCAGCGGGGTGGGATCGAGCAGCTGCATCCTGGGTTTGTGTGCCGGGAAAAAGCCCACCCACTGTGGGAAATGACGCAGGAAGTGGAAGATCAAAAAGGCCAGCGGGGCGCGCCACCAGAAGCCGCGCACGATGCGTTCGAGCGGGATGCGCCGGCAGTCCTGCTGCAACAGCCGGTCGAGGTTTTCGTGCAGCTTGCGATTGAAGCCGTGATCACGAATGATCAGGTTCGCTTCCAGGTTCAATGACAGGCTGAGGGGGTCGAGGTTGCTCGAACCCACGGTCGACCATTCGTAATCGGCCAGCGCAACCTTGCCATGCAGCGGGCGTCGGCAGTATTCGTGAATCTCCACGCCGGCATTCATCAGGTAGTTGTAAAGCATGCGCGCGCCGAACTTGGCGATGGGCATGTCAGGCTGGCCTTGCAGGATCAGGCGTACCCGTACGCCGCGCCGTGCCGCATTGCGTATCTCGCGCAGCACCCGGTAGCCGGGAAAGAAGTAGGCATTGGCGATCAGCAGGCGCGAGCGTGCATCGCGAATGGCCTGCAGATAATGCTGCTCGATGTCGTTGCGGTGGCTGTCGTTGTCGCGGGTAACGAAAAGCGTCCGCGCCTCGCCGCGGCTGACCCCAACGAAGCCGTTGTGCTGAGTGCGAACCCGGCGCTGCCACCAGCGGCGTCCGGCCTGGGGCGGGGCGATATTGGCAAGGGTGAAGCGGTGGATATCGTGAACCACCGGCCCTTCGACCTGCAGGGCATAGTCCTGCTTGGCTTCCGGGCCGAAATCCCCCAGATGATCCGCCGAGAAGTTGATTCCGCCGACAAAGGCCCGCTCGCCATCCACCACCACCAGCTTGCGATGCATCCGGCGGAATACATTGATGCGCTTGCCGAGCAGGCGCTTGCCCGGATCGAACATATGGATGCGCACGCCAGCCTGAACCATGGCAATGGCGAAATCCCCGTCCAGGTCAGCTGAGCCATATCCATCAACGGTCACGTCGACACTGACACCGCGTTCAGCTGCGCTGATCAGTACTTCCTGAAGTTGTGTGCCGACCTTGTCCTTGAAGAAGATGAAGGTTTCCAGCAGGACTTCCTTTTTTGCGGCTGCAATAGCCTCGAATACTGCTGGAAAGAATTCCTCTCCGTTTTCCAGCAGCTGCAGACGATTTCCGTCTCTCCAGTGAAAATTCATAACCGTATCTCCACCGCCAGGGGCAGATGATCGGACAAGTGCGTCCAGGGTTTGTTGCTCAGAATTCTCGGCTGATGACTGCTGGCATTGCGCACGTAAATGCGGTCCAGCCGCAGCAGGGGCCAGCGTGCAGGAAAGGTCTTGGCTACCTGGCCGTGGGAGAGCGCGAACACTTCGTGCATGCCGGCGCAGCGGTTGAGGGTCTGGGCGGCTTTCAGGCGCCAGTCGTTAAAGTCGCCGGCAACCACCACGGGAGCGTTCTCGGGCAGCGAATCAAGCAGTTGGCAGAGCAGTTCGAGCTGCTTCTGGCGATGTGATTCACGCAGGCCCAGATGCACGCAGATCGCATGGAAGTCGTTGTGCCCCGGCACCTGCAGAACGCTGTGCAGCAGCCCGCGCCGTTCCGGCCCGCCGATGGACACGTCTAGGTTCTCGTAGCGAGTGATGGGGAATTTGGACAGCAGCGCATTGCCGTGATCGCCATCGGGATAGACCGCGTTGCGACCGTAGGCGAAATCGGTCCAGATGCTGTCGGCGAGAAATTCGTACTGCGACATCTTCGGCCAGTCTTGGAAACGCAGGGCGTGTTTTTCGTGGGTGCCCAGCACTTCCTGGAGAAACACGATGTCGGCTGATACGGAGCGTACCGCTTCGCGCAACTCCGGCAGGATGAAGCGGCGATTAAGTGCGGTGAACCCCTTGTGTGTATTGACTGTGAGAATGCGGACCGATCCGACCGCTGTGGCCATATGGCTATCAAGGTCGGCGCTGTCCAGGTGATGATTTTTGTCCAAAGTCACGCAGGCGCTCCTTCAGGCTGGCCAACATGGGCTCTGAATCTTTCTGGTCCCAGGCGGCGCAGCGTCGGATAAAACGGTCATGCCGTTGACGGCAAGTCTGTTATTCCGACTTGTCGAGCCGGCGGCAGTTCAGCTTTTCATCGCCTCCTGGACTGTCCAGGGGTGCGCGCCGCTGAACGCTTCGGCGAGAAAATCGATCATCACGCGCACCTTCGCCGGCGGGCGGCGATCCGGTGGGTAGAGGATGTAGATACCGTCAATGGACAGCGTCGGGTGGTCCATTTCCAGTACCACCAGCTCGCCACGGCGCACCGCCTCCACGGCGATGAACAGCGGTTGGTAGATCAGGCCCTGGCCCTGCACCGCAGCGGCAAGCAGCGCTTCGCCGTTATTGGCCAACAGGTCCCCATCGACCTTGATCCGTACGTCGCCGTTGCGCCCGAATGCCCATTCCTGGGCGCTGGTCGTGGTGGACAGGCTGTAAGTCAGGCAATTGTGCTGCGCCAGATCGGCAACTCGTCGTGGAACGCCACGGGCATCGAGATACGCGGGGGCTGCACACAGCACCAGAGGAACATCGCCGAGCTTGCGCGCTTGCAGCGAGCTGTCGCCGAGGCGACCGATGCGCACTGCCATGTCCCAGCCGCCGTCGATGAGGTCAACCTGGCTGTCGGTCAGGCCCAGCTCCACCTTCACCGCGGGATGCCGATGGCTGAACTCGAACAGCAGCGGTGCGATGTAATGGATGCCGAAGGTCAGTGGCACGTTGAGGCGCAACAAACCGGTGGCCTCGATACGTTGCGAAGCGATGCCAGCTTCGGTTTCGTCGATATCGGACAGAATCCGCTGGCAGGCTTCCAGATAGCGGCTACCCGCTTCGGTCAGCGTCAGCCGTCGCGTGCTGCGATGGAACAGCTTGACGCCCAGCCTCGCCTCCAGGGCGTCGACGTGCTTGGTTGCCATGGCCGGTGACATCCCCTGATGGCGTGCCGCGGCGGACAGGCTGCCGGCGCTGGTCGCACGCACGAACACACGCATGCTGGTGATGCGGTCGAGCATATAACCTCCTACTGCTGGTGATAACTGTTCATAAAGTTTGCCAGGTTCTAACAGTAGGGATGTTAATAGATACTGCTCGCACGTTCCTTACATGAGGGCAGATCATGTCAGCCTCCAGCGTTTCATCGAACGGCGAGCGCATGCCCACGCTGTTCGTTCCCCATGGTGCCGGGCCGTGTTTTTTCATGGACTGGAACCCCGTCCATGCCTGGGACGCAACAGCCCGATTTCTCAAGGGGATTGCGGCGAGCCTGCCGGAGAAGCCGAAAGCAATCCTGATGGTATCGGCGCACTGGCTGGAATCCGGTTTCCGCGTCACCGGCGCGGCGCAGCCAGGGCTGATCTACGATTACAACGGATTTCCGGCGCATACCTACGAGTTGCGCTATCCGGCGCCGGGCCATCCCGAACTGGCCACGCGCATTGTTGCGTTGCTGGCTGCAGCAGGTCTTGAAGCGAGCCGGGACGACGCCCGTGGTTACGATCACGGCATGTTCATTCCACTGAAACTGATGTTTCCCGAGGCGCAAATACCGGTCGTGCAGTTGTCATTGCGCAAGGATCTCGATCCCCGGGCACTGCTCGAAGCGGGCCGGGCACTGGCCAGTTTGCGTGACGAAGGCGTACTGATCGTCGGCAGCGGTATGAGCTTTCACAACATGCGCGGCTATGGCGATCCCCGTTTCGGGCCGATATCCGACGAGTTCGATGCCTGGCTGGTCGACGCGGTTGAGTTGCTCCCGGTACAGCGCGAGGCGGCGCTTGTGCAGTGGGAGCAGGCGCCTTCTGCGCGGCTCTGCCATCCGGAGCGTGGCGAGGAACACCTGCTGCCGCTGATGCTGGTGGCCGGTGCGGCCAGTGATTCGAGTGGGCGCAAGCTGTTCAGCGACCGCGTCATGGAAACCACATTGTCAGCTTTTGGTTTTGGCTTTATCGAGGAAAAGACAAATGCAGATTGATCTAACCGGCAAAAAGGCCATCGTGACGGGCTCATCTGACGGCATCGGCCTGGCGATTGCCATTGGCCTGGCCAGGGCGGGCGCAAGCCTGGTACTGGTGGGGCGCGAGCAGAGCCGAATCGACGCGGCGCTGGCAAGCCTGAAGGCCGCCAGCGGACGAGACACCGCCGTTGCTGTCGTCGCCGATGCAGGGACTGCCGAGGGCTGCAAGCAGCTGATTGCAGCGCAACCTGACGCGGATATTTTGATCAATAACCTCGGTATCTATGGCGCCAAGCCGTTCTTCGAGATTAATGACGAGGACTGGGAGCAGATCTTTCAGGTCAACGTGCTCAGTGGTGTGCGTCTGGCGCGCCATTACGCCCAAGGCATGCAGGCCAGAGGCTGGGGTCGCATCCAATTCATTTCCAGCGAGTCGGCGCTGAATATTCCGGCGGAGATGGTCCACTACGGAGTTAGCAAGGCCGCCTTGCAAGGCGTTTCCCGTGGGCTGGCCAAGGTGCTGGCCGGCAGCGGAGTGACCGTGAACAGCATTCTGCCCGGCCCGACCCGTACCACTGGCGCGCTGGAGATGATGGCAGGCATGGCCAGGGAGCGGGGTGTTTCAGTGAGTGAAATGGAAACCCTGTTCCTGCAGGAAAATCGGCCATCGACGCTGCTCAGGCGCTTTGCCACTCCCGAGGAAGTCGCCAATCTCTGCGTTTATGCGGCCTCGCCGCAAGCCAGTGCAACCACGGGCGCGGCGTTGCGCGTCGAAGGAGGCATCGTTGAAAGCATCGCCTGAGCATGGCTCCGAATTCCTGACGTTGGCGGCGAACACTACAGTCGTGACTGAAAACCCGTCGCGGCTGATCAACCGGCTCTGCAAGCATTGGGGCCACAAGTTTCCTGTTCGCCATGACGAGCGCGAGGGTGAGATTCAGCTGGGCATCGGCCACTGCCGGCTTGCTGTTGTCGAGGCGGGGCTTGAAGTCTCTGTGGCAGGCGAAAGTGCCGAACAGCTGCAACAATTGCAACAGGTGGTGGCTGATCATCTGAAGCGCATGGCGTCTGGTGAAATCCTGGATTTCAGCTGGCGCCCGTGATTTTCAGAGCGTGTATGTAAGGAGCGAGACCATGATTCATGACTCGAAAGAGCGTTACGGCAGTATCAGCAAGTGGTTTCACTGGCTGATGGGTGGGCTGATCATCTGGCAGTTCCTCAAGCTGGGTGATCGCATCAGCGAAGGCGAGCACTGGGTTGGCCAGACGCTGGTGCCCTGGCATGTCTCTATCGGCGTGCTATTGCTGGTGCTGGTTGTTCTGCGCGTTATCTGGGCGACCAGCCAGCTCAAGCAGCGTCCGCAGCATGATCCGGCGACGGCGCGGATGGTCAAGGCGGGGCACCTCGCACTGTACCTCGGCATGCTGCTGCTACCGATCAGCGGCCTGCTGACCATGCTTGGCAACGGTTATGGGCTGACTGTATTTGGCATGCAACTGGCGGCAAAGGGGCCGGAAATTGCCTGGGCGGCAAGCCTTGGCAGCGTGCATTCGCCGCTGGCCTGGATCATGGTGCTGCTGGTGATCGGGCACGTCGGCATGGCGCTGCTGCACCATTTCGTCAAACGTGATGATGTGATGCGGCGGATGCTGTAGCCAAGTCGCTGAAAACCATCTGCGTTGGCCATACGTCGTTAAACAGTGCCCGCCTGTGTTTTTCAACGGTGGCAGGGTCAGGCTTCAGCCCTCATGAAAATTGTCCTACCAAGATACTGGGACTTTGTCAGGCGCAGTGGTTGGCGTACACTGCGCCTCATGTCTGAGAGGAGTTCCCATGAGCGCCATTACCATTACCGACGCTGCACACGATTACCTGGCCGATCTGCTTGAGAAGCAGAACACCACGGGCATCGGCATTCGGGTTTTCATCACTCAGCCGGGCACGCCCTATGCGGAAACCTGTATTGCCTACTGCAAGCCGGGTGAAGAAAAGCCCGACGACATCGCCATCGGTCTGAAAAGTTTTACTGCCTGGATCGACGGTACCAGCGAGCCCTTCCTGGAAGATGCGCTGGTTGATTACGCCACCGATCGCATGGGTGGCCAGCTGACCATCAAGGCACCCAATGCCAAGGTGCCCATGGTCAATGAAGACAGCCCGATGAACGAGCGCATCAATTATTACCTGCAGACCGAAATCAACCCCGGTCTTGCCAGTCATGGTGGGCAGGTGACGCTGATTGACGTGGTTGACGAAGGGATCGCGGTACTTCAATTCGGCGGCGGCTGCCAGGGCTGTGGACAGGCGGATGTGACACTCAAGGAAGGGATCGAAAAGACCCTGCTGGCCCGTATTCCCGAGCTCAAGGGGGTGCGCGACGTTACCGATCACACCAATCGAGACAATGCCTACTATTGATGCGCAGGACCGCTACTGGGTCCATTTCCATGGTTTTGGGCAAAATGCCACTATTTAGTAGCATCCTCCCCACAGCGCTCGTTGGCTGAGATAAGCTGTCCACATTCGGTATCTGGACAGCAAAAGGCGAGCGCTGCATGTCTGCTGTTTCCCTGTTGATTTGTGACGATTCAAACCTGGCGCGCAAGCAATTGCTGCGTGCGCTGCCGGCTGCCTGGCCGCTGGAGATTCACCAGGCGGCCGGCGGGCGAGAGGCACTGGCACGGATAAGGCAAGGCGGCATTGATGTCGTGCTGCTTGATCTCACCATGCCCGACATGGACGGCTATCAGGTATTGGCCGAGCTGCATGCGGATTCGCTTGGTTGCAAGGTCATCGTGGTTTCCGCGGATATCCAGGAAGAAGCGGTACGCCGCGTGCTGGATCTAGGTGCGCTGGCTTTTATCCGCAAACCCGCCGACCCCGTGCATTTGCAGCAAACGCTGGCAGGCCTGGGACTGATGGGCAGCGAGCTGTCCATGCTCGGTACCCGTGACGCGGGCGAAGTGGAATTTCGCGATGCGTTTCGTGAAGTCGTGAACATTGCCATGGGCCGGGCTGCCGCGTTGCTGGCAAAAGTGCTCGGCGTATTCGTGCAGTTGCCCGTGCCGAACGTGAATATTCTTGAAGTCGGCGAGCTGCACATGGCCCTTGCCGATGCGGCTCACAGCGACAGGCTCACGGCGGTTTGCCAGGGCTATATTGGCGGTGGCATTGCCGGCGAGGCGCTGCTGATCTTCCATGATTCGGAAGTGGCCGAGATGGCTCGCCTGATGCGCACCGCCGAGTACCGTGAACTGGAGATGCTGCTTGACCTGTCGAGCCTGCTGATCAGTGCCTGTCTCAGCGGCATTGCCGAGCAGATCGACGTGGTGTTTTCACAGGGACATCCTCAGGTGCTCGGCCAGCACGCCTCCATCAGCGAACTGATTCGCCTCAACCATCAGCGCTGGAAGAGTACGCTGGCGGTGGAGATCAGCTACAGCCTGGAGGGGCACGACATTCATTTTGACCTGTTGCTGCTGTTCACCGAGGATTCGGTTGAGCTGCTGTCCCGTAAACTCGACTACCTGATGAAGTGAGCATGGCCGACTCGATCGAATTGAGCGAACTCCATTGGCTGCTGGCGATTGTCCAGAATATCGATGTCGGCGTCGTGGTCCTGGACCGTGACTACCGGGTGGATGTCTGGAATACCTTCATGGAGAATCGATCCGGGTATCTTCCGGTCGAGGCCAGGGAAAAGTCCTTCTTCGAGCTGTTTCCCGAGGTTGACGAACAATGGTTTCGGCGCAAGGTCGAGAACGTCGTGGCCCTGGGTACGCCATCTTTTACCGTGTGGGAGCAGCGCCCATATCTGCTGCGCTTCAAGAATTACCAGCCCATTACCGGGCTGGAGGAGTTCATGTATCAAAACACCACGCTGCTGCCTTTGAAGAGCATCAGCGGTGTGATCGAGCAGGTTTGTCTGATTATCTACGATGTAACCGATGTGGCGACCAACCGGCATCAGTTGCAGGCGGCGAACCAGGAACTGCAGCGGTTATCCAGTACGGATCGCCTGACCGGACTGTTCAATCGTGGTCACTGGGAGGAAATACTGCGTCAGGACTATGCCCGGCATCGGCGTTACGCCATCAATTCGGCGCTGGTGATGTGCGATATCGATCACTTCAAGCAAATCAACGATACCTACGGCCACCAGGCTGGCGACAGGGTGATTCAGCACACGGCGAACCTGATCCGCCAGAGTATTCGAGACTCCGATGTGGCAGGCCGCTACGGTGGCGAAGAATTCGTGGTGCTGCTACCTGATACCGATAGCCAGGGAGCGCTGGTGTTTGCGGAGCGGTTGCGCCAGTCCGTCGAAGCCTACGAAGTGCAGCATGAGAGCCACACTATCCGCTTCACCATCAGCCTGGGGATCGCCGACCTGGGCCAGCCTTCCAGCGGTCATGCACAGCTCATCGAGTGGGCGGATAACGCGCTTTATACATCCAAATCAGGTGGGCGCAACCAGGTGACACTGTACGAGAATGCCGTCAGGTAACACCTTGCTCTTCAAGAAATTTCAGCAGAGTCATTTCGGCGCTGCTCATCCATTTCCGTTTCCGGGCACTGTGTAATCGCGCCAGCTCGCCGCAGGCAAATGCGTTAAGTACCGCGGGGTGGATGTAACACTGCCGGCAGATCGCCGGGGTGTTGCCGAGTTGTCTGGAGACTTCCCGTACGGTCTCGACAAGGTTGCGCTTGGCGACCGCTTCCGGTTGCCAGTCACGTTTGCGCAACGCTTCCAGAGCCAGCACGCTACCAGCCCAGGTGCGATAGTCCTTTGCGGTGAAATCGTCGCCCGTCAGCGTCTGAATGAATTGATTGACGTCGCTTGAACTGACCGCGCGGGGTTGTCCGTCTTCGTCCAGATACTGAAACAGGTGCTGGCCAGGCAACTCCATGCAGCGGCGAAGGAGGCGTGCCAGGCGCTGGTTCTTCAGTGTCATCTGATGCTTGACGCCGCTTTTGCCCCGAAACCGAAAGCGGATCGCGGCGCCACGCACGTCGACATGGTGTGCACGAAGGGTCGTCAGACCGTATGAGCGATTCTCCCGCGCATAGCGAGAATTGCCGATACGTATCAATGTCGACTCCAGTAGCTGAAGGATGAGCGCCATGACTTTCTCGCGTGGCATTCCCCTCAGGGCAAGGTTCTTTTCCAGGCGAACACGCAGTTTTGGCAACGCTTTACCGAACGCCAGGGTGCGTTCGTACTTGTTGCAGTCACGGATCTCTCGCCATCTGGCGTGGTAACGGTACTGCTTGCGCCCGCGTGCATCTCGCCCAGTGGCCTGCATATGACCCATCGGATCTGGGCAGATCCAGACATCGGTGTAGGCAGGCGGTATAGCCAGCTTGTTGATTCGCTCGATCTCGTCGACATCCTCGAGCTTTTCGCCGCTGGGTAGAAAGTAGGCGAATCTGCCTTTCAGCATCCTGCGTGTTATGCCTGAGCTGCTGTCGTCGACGTAATGAAGATCTCCGGCAAGCGTTGGCTGCAAAGCCTTGCAGGCTTCGGAGGGTGCAATGCCTGCCTGTATGGGTGGCGGATCCGCTTCCGGAGCTTGATTGATCAGCATCTAAAGCTCCTTCAGGAGCGGCTCACCTGATATTACAGTCTGCAAGCGAAGGGCAGAAAGAGCCGTACTGCGCTGCGGAACCTCTGATCAGGATGTATCAGTTCTCGCTTTCCTGGCTGTTGCGCATCAACAGGCGGATGGCAGCCACCAGCTCATCGATGGCTTCACGATACAGGGCAGGATCGGCGCTGGTTTCGGCATGGTCAGCATGTTTGCGCGCGGTTTCCAGATGATCATTTATCGATGCGTAATCGCCCAGCATGTGTTCAATCTCCGTGTCGGGGAAGGAAAGCCTTGTCTGTTCTAAGGACAGGCATGAGCGCGGTCGGTTCGTCCCGCCTGTCAGCGCGTCAGTTGTGTACGCAGGGCCAGGCTCCATTGCTCGTTTTGGCAGCGTGGGCAGGCGGCACGCTGCCGGCTTTCAAGGGCGTGTGCAAAGCCGCAACGAGTGCAGGCATAGATGGCGCTGTAGGGAGCTTCGCGGTAAGCCGGACGATGCTCGACCGGCAACACTGAAAGCCCGGGCTTCACCGCGCTCGGTTGAGCGAAAAAAAGGCTGATGTCGCCGTCGGTCTCAACGATGCCGAGACGGACCTGTCCCAGATGTTCAACGCCTTGTTGCCGCAGTTCCATGAAAAATTCATCGGATGAAATATTCAATCGATCCAGGCTCTTGAGCTCGTACAGGCCGTCCTTGATGATGGTGATGGGCTTGCCTTCCATCCAGCTCGCAAGCCGCGTGCTATGCGCCATTGCCAGCATGGTCAGGCGATAGAGTAGTAACAGTGTGACGAATACCGCGAGGATCGGCAGCAGGGGTACATCGTCATAAAAGGAAACGTCACCCGCGGCCGAACCGAGGGTGAGAATCACCACCAGCTCGAACAGCGACAGCTGTCGGATACCACGACGTCCGCTGATTTTCAGAAACAAGAACACCGCCACGTAGGCGAAGAGGGCGCGCAACGCGACCTCGGCGACGAATAGCAGCGGTAAGTCGTTCAGCCACATGCGTTGCCAGTCGAAGGGGGTCATGTCTGTCACTCGTGAAAGAACATCTGCCTTGAGCGGAAATCACGACGGCGTGAAGTCGGGGTTAGCGCCGGTTCACGTTCGGCATTACTCGGCGGCAGCCACCTCGAAGATCAGGTCGATGCCATCGCCACTGCCATCTCCTACTGCTGAGCCAACGACGGGTTTGTGCGTCACCTGGCGGCCCGCATAGTGCTCGCTCAGTCTTTTCTCGGCGACCTCACAGACATGAGTGATCAGCCCCGTGAACTGGGTGTCCCGGGGAATGATGAATTTCAGGGTAATGCAATGCTTGTCGGGGCCTTCGGGCAGATCTGCCAGGCCGCTGCTTTGCCATTGGTCATTTATGTAGGCTTCGGCACTTTCATGAGTCGCTCCTGTTGATTTCGTTACAGGTGGGACCATGAAACGCAAGAATTGATCAGTTGCCAGGGGGGAGGGCATGCGCTTGAAAACAAAAGGCCCGGCGCTTGCGCAGCCGGGCCCTGGTGTATTGCTGAGCTTATTCGGGCATCTGCCATGGGGCGAGATGCGCGCCCTTGCTGCTCAGGTCTGCGCGTGCCTGTTCCAGGGTCTGACCGAGTTTGACCGGGTCGGTGTAGACGCTGCTGGATAGCTTGCAGTGGCCCAGTGTGCGGGATTCGCTGTCATCGACGACGGTGATGCTGAGCTCGCCGTTGCCTTCGAGCAAAGTCCAGGCTACGCAATGGAATGGCTTGAATGCGCGGTCAGTGATCAAAAGGGCGTCATTGAAGCGAAGGGGGCTGTTCATGGGGCAAATGTCTCTCTGTGTGATACCCGGAAACCTAATTTGTCCAGGCGTTGGGTTGCCGCCGTTGGACTTACATATCATTGATGTACACAGGGGACCGGGAAGTCACATCGAAAGTTCGTGGTGGCTGACTTTTTTTCAATTAGCCGAAGGTATAAGGTTTTCGGGTGCCGGAGTAGAGGCTGAGTGGGTGGCTTAACCCATTGATTTTTATCTACTTAATGGGGTTATCAGTATTCCGTCTCTGCGATTCTTGCTAAGCATGGAAAGTGGCGTGGCAAAAAGACGCAGATACCCAACATGAAAAAAAACGGCCGAGCTCCGCAGGAGCCCGACCGTTTTGAGTCATAACCGTAGCGGTTAGACCTTGAACTGCCTGAGCAGCCGATTGAGCTGTTCTGCCAGCTCTCCCAGTTGCTTGCCCGCAGCGCTTGATTGCTGCGCTGCGTTGGTGCTTTCCTGGGCCAGGCCGGCGGCCTGGGTCACGTTCTGGTTGATGTCTTCGACCACATGAGTCTGTTGCAGTGTCGCGCTGGCAATCGAGGCATTGAGTCCCGACAGGTTTCGCAGCGCCTGGGCAATCTGACCAAGGCTTTCGCCTGCCTGACTGGCCTGTTCGACAGTGGCCTGGGTGGCGCGATTGCTTTCCATGATGACGTTGACGGCTGCGCCGGAATTCTTTTGCAGACGCTCGATCATCGTATGGATTTCAGCCGTCGATTGCTGGGTGCGCTGTGCCAGCAGACGCACCTCGTCAGCGACGACAGCAAAGCCTCGCCCTTGCTCACCCGCACGCGCGGCCTCGATGGCTGCATTGAGCGCAAGCAGGTTGGTCTGGTCCGCAATCGAGCCGATGACTTCAAGAACCGAACCGATCTTGGTGGTTTCGTCTGCCAATGACTGAATCACGTCGACAGCCTGGCTGATGGTGCTCGACAGCTGGTCGATCTGCTGCAGGCTGGCTTCGATGTTCTGCTGGCCAAGTCCTGCCTGTTTATCTGCCTCACCGACCTCGTTGGAGGCGTGTTCGGCGTTCTTGGCCACTTCCTGTACGGCGTAAGTCACTTCGTTTACTGCGGTGGCAACCAGCTCCATTTGCTGAAGCTGCTGTTGGCTTTGCTGATGCGTCTGTTCGGAGAGCCTTTCCAGAGTGTCGGATGACTGATCCAGCGAGCTGGCAGTCTCCGATAACTGGCCGATCAGCTTGCGCAGCTTGCGGCTGAAGGCGTTGAAGTCGCGACCCAGGGCGGTTAGCTCGTCGTTACCGGAGACATCGAGCTCGCGCGTCAGGTCGGCCTCGCCACTGGCGATATTGGCCATCGCCTGCATGGAATGTTGCAGCGGTTGGGTGATGCTGCGGATCAGGATGGCGACCATGGCCGCCATCAGCACTGCAATAGCCAGACCAATCAGGGAGAAGCGAACCAGGTAGCCCTTGAATTCGGCTTCCACGTCATCCACATAAATACCCGAGCCGATGATCCAACCCCAGGGCTTGAACAGTTAGACATAGGAAATTTTCGGTACGGGGTCCTTCTCGCCTGGCTTGGCCCACTCGTAATCCACCAGACCGGCGCCCTGCAGGCGAGCCACCTTGACCATCTCGTTGAACAGCTCCTTGCCGTTCGGGTCCTTGCTTTTGGACAGGTCTTGGCCATCGAGTTCCGGCCTCATGGGATGCATCAGCATCGTCGGACCCATGTCGTTGATCCAGAAGTAGTCATTCTCGCCATAGCGCAGCACCTTTACCTGCTCCATCGCCGCTTTCTGCGCAGCGGCCGTGGTCATGGCGCCGCTCGCTTCAAGCTGCTGATAGTGGGTGAGAATGCCCAAAGAGGTTTCGACGATATTCTGGGTCATGACCTGTTTGCCCTTGTACAGGTCGGTACGCACTTGCTGAATCATCAACAGGCCGAGGATGAAGAGCATGGCGACAGCCACCAGCGGGATCAGCCAAAGACGTTTACTGATTGGAAAATTTCGCAGCATATTCATTGGCTTGTAAGCTCCTTTGGAGGGCGGTGAACTCATTATTATCCGCACGCTGTCATGCATGGTGCGTTGCAGGTTGCCCCAGGCCTATAGTTGGCGATGCCATGTTTTTCACTGGCTTGTGGATAGTATTTCGGCATTCCGTCCGAAAAGATGAGGGAGACATCGCAGCGCCCGTGAATTTACTTGTCCGAGACGCGCCAGAATAGCGTCGAGATGGCTATCTGACATATACCTTTGTTGCATTGCTGAAAAAGGAATGGCCAGTTTCCGTCAGGTGTTTTTACAGCAGGTGTAGGCGGCACACTGACAAGCAGTGCCTCGGAGGGGAGTAACGCTATGGGGCGGTGGCGTGCAGCGGCGCCGGCACAACGCCACTCAATCGATGGTCATCAGGCTTGCATTGCCACCGGCTGCAGCGGTGTTGATGCTCAGGGCACGTTCGATCAGCAGGCGTTCCAGTGGTATATCGGTTTCGCCAGGGGCCAGCCCCTGTACGCCGACGATAGGCCCGCTGCGGCGCGACAGTTGCTGGCTGAGGTTGCGTAGTTGGTCGGCATCACCGTGGTGCAGCACGGTATCGAAACGCACCTCGTCGCGGGTCCAGTCGGCGACACAATGGATTTGCGCACCGACTGGCTCTGGCAGTCGCTCAAGCAGACGAGTGGTGAGCGGGCTGTGCGGCAGCACCGCCTGACTGCCGACCGCTAGTACGGCGGCCAGCTGAGTCAACAAATCCTGTTCCGTTTCGGCCAGACACAGCACGTGTTCACGCGGCAGCAGGCTGTAGCTGTTGCGCTCGCCGGTGGGGCCGTTGAGCAGGCGGGTGCTGCCACTCTGGGAGTGTTCGCAGTAGCGCTCAAAGAGTGCAGCCAATTCATCCAGGCCGCTGTGCCGTGCCCACTGTATAAAAAGCCGAGCTGCATTTTCCTGTTCTTCATTTCGATGGACTTCAGGTGCTGTCTGCGTGCTGCCAAAATCCAGAGCCTGGCGCAGCGCGTCATCGGGTCTGGCCGAGAGCAGCCGATAGAGATACAGCGGTCCGCCAGCCTTGGGACCGGTGCCCGAAAGCCCCTCGCCACCAAAGGGTTGCACTCCGACCACCGCGCCGACGATGTTGCGGTTGACGTAGAGATTGCCGACTTTGGCGCGCTCGACGACCCTGGCAATCATTTCGTCGATGCGTGTATGCACGCCAAGGGTCAGCCCGTAGCCGGCGGCATTGATCTGGTCGAGCAGGGCGTCCAGCTCGGCGCGACGATAGCGCAGCACGTGCAGTACCGGGCCGAACACTTCCTGCTGCAACTCATCGAGGTGTTCCAGCTCGATCAGGGTCGGCATTACAAAGGTGCCATGGGCGCACTCGGCCTCATCAGCGCGGGCCATCTGATGAACCGTCCGGCCTTTGTCGCGCATGGTCTGCAGGTGTTTTTCGATGGTCTCTCGGGCTTCGTGGTCGATGACCGGACCGACATCCACCGACAGCCGTTGCGGGTTGCCCATGCGCGCCTCGGCCATGGCGCCCTTGAGCATGCCGATGATGCGCTCGGCCACCTCTTCCTGCACGCAGAGTACGCGCAACGCCGAGCAGCGTTGTCCGGCGCTGTCGAAGGCCGAGGCCATGACGTCCATCACCACCTGTTCGGCCAGCGCCGAGGAGTCGACGATCATCGCGTTCTGCCCGCCGGTTTCGGCGATCAGCGGAATGCTCCGGCCACGGGCATCCAGGCGTCCGGCAATGCTGCGCTGCAGGATCGAGGCGACGGCAGTGGAGCCGGTGAACATCACGCCGCGTACCCGCTCATCCGCCACCAGCCGTGCACCGACGGTTTCGCCGCGGCCCGGCAACAACTGCAGCGCGCCCTGCGGAATGCCGGCTTCATGGAGAATCTGTACCCCGAGAGCGGCGATCAACGGGGTCTGCTCGGCGGGTTTGGCCAGCACCGTGTTACCCGCAGCCAACGCAGCACAAACCTGGCCGGTGAAGATCGCCAGCGGGAAATTCCACGGGCTGATGCACACCACAGGTCCCAGAGGAAGGTGCGTATCGTTGTTGAAATTGCTGCGTACTTCTGCTCCGTAGAAGCGCAGGAAGTCCACCGCTTCGCGCACTTCGGCGATGGCGTTGACGAAGGACTTGCCAGCTTCACGGACCAACACGCCGATCAGCTCCTGAATTCTACTTTCCATCAGCTCTGCCGCGCGCTCCAGGGCTGCCGCGCGTTCGCTCGGTGCGGTCGTCTTCCATGCCTGCGCGCTTTCCTGGGCACAGCGCAGGGCGTTGTCCACGTCTTCTTCGGTGGCCTCCAGAACCATGCCCACCTGGTCACGGTGGTCGGCCGGGTTGAGCAGCGGTTCGGCAACAGCCGTTACGGAGGTTTCGCAACCCAGCAGAGGCGTTGCGCTGTAAAGCGTGTGTGAGCAGGCAAGCAGGGCAGAGGAGAGTGATGCCAGTCGATGCTCGTTGGACAGGTCGATGCCGCAGGAGTTGAGCCGTGCTTCCCCGTAGAGGTCGCGCGGCAGTGGAATGCGCGGGTGCGGCAGGCCGAGTGTGCCTTCTTCGGCCAGCAACTGTTCGACTGTGACGACCGGATCGGCTACCAGCTCCTCCAGCGAGATGCTCTTGTCGGCGATACGGTTGACAAATGAGGTATTGGCGCCGTTTTCCAGCAGCCGGCGTACCAGATAGGCCAGCAGGGTTTCGTGGCTGCCCACCGGCGCGTAGATACGGCAGGGGCGGTTGAGGCGGTCGTCGCCCTTGCCCACCACCTGCTCGTAGAGGGGTTCACCCATGCCGTGCAGGCACTGGAATTCATACTGGCCGGCATAATAATTCTGCCCTGCAAGCTGGTAGACCGCCGCGAGGGTGTGGGCATTGTGGGTGGCGAACTGCGGATAGACTGCCTCTGGCGCAGCCAGCAGCTTGCGCGCGCAGGCCAGAAAGGACACGTCTGTATAGGCCTTGCGGGTGTAGACCGGGTAATCCTCCAGGCCGTTGACCTGCGCCAGCTTGATTTCGCTGTCCCAGTAGGCGCCCTTGACCAGCCTGATCATCAGCCGGTGTCGGCTGCGCCTGGCCAGATCGATCAGGTGATCGACCACATGGGGGCAGCGCTTCTGGTAGGCCTGGATGACGAAGCCGATGCCATTCCAGCCCGTCAGCGAAGCCTCGAAGCAGAGGCGTTCGAGCAGATCCAGCGAGAGTTCGAGGCGGTCGGCTTCCTCGGCGTCGATATTGATGCCGATGTCGTACTGCCTGGCCAGTTGCGTGAGTGACAGCAGGGTCGGGTAGAGCTCATCCATCACCCGCTCGTATTGCGCACGGCTGTAACGCGGATGCAGCGCCGAGAGTTTGATTGAAATGCCCGGACCTTCATAAATACCGCGTCCACGTGATGCTTTGCCGATGGCATGAATCGCCTGCTCGTAGGAAGCGAGGTAGCGGCGTGCATCTTCGGCGGTCAGTGCGGCTTCGCCGAGCATGTCGTAGGAATAGCGAAAACCCCTGGCTTCCATGGTCTGGGCGTTGTCCAGCGCCTCGCCAATGGTTTCGCCGGTGACGAACTGCTCGCCCATCAGCCGCATCGCCATATCCACGCCCTTGCGGATCAGCGGTTCGCCTCCTTTGCCAATCAGCCGATTGAGCGAAGAGGTGAGGCCCGTCTCGTTGTGCGTGGCGACCAGTCGCCCGGTCAGCATCAGGCCCCAGGTCGCTGCGTTGACGAATACCGACTGGCTGTGACCCAGGTGTGGTTGCCAGTTGCCGGTGCTGATCTTGTCGCGGATCAGCGCATCGCGGGTGCCCTTGTCCGGCACCCGTAGCAGGGCTTCTGCCAGGCACATCAGCGCCACGCCTTCCTGGGACGACAGGGAAAACTCCTGCAACAGTCCCTGCACCAGCCCCTGGCGCCCTCCGGCGCTTTTACGGTTGCGCAGCTTTCCGGCAATACGCATGGCTAGGCTGTGTGCCGCTGTGGCCTTGTCTGGTGCAAGCCGGGCCTGCTCAAGCAGCACCGGTACGGCTTCGGGCTCTGGGCGGCGGTAGGCTGCAGTAATGGCAGAGCGCAGTACCGATTGCGGCAGTATGGATTCGGCGAATTCGATAAACGGCTGGCTGGCTGGCTCGGCGTTGAAATCTGCTTCCTGCTCGACAGTGCCTGCGTGCCGGCTCTCGCCCGTCTCGCCGGTGCTGTCGAACTGTTCGAGGAAATTGAAGATAGCTTGCCGGACCAGCCATTGCGGTGTGCGATCCAGCTGGCGGGCGGCTGCAGCGAGTCGCTCGCGAGTCGCATCATCGAGCCGGATGCCGAGCGTGGTGGTCTTCATGGTGTCTGCCCTCGATGGTCATGGAAGAGAGCTTAGACCTTTCCGGAAGATCTTTTGAAACAGCCTGTAAAGGGCGTGCCAGACACACCAATGAAACAAAAATGTGTTTGCGCATACATGCATGATGACTACGCTGACCCTATACGAGGCCACAACAACAAGAGAGGCTCGCATGACCAACAATCGAAACGCTCAGGTCGTTGCTATCGAATTGTGGCGCTTTTGCGCGCATTGCCTGGCTGTCATCGTGGTTGCAGGTGCCGTGTTGATCGGCTTTCTGGTCTCTTGGGCGCTGGCACTGAAAGTTGGTGTCCTGCCACTACTGGCGTTATTGGCGGCCGACGCCCTGGTCAAGCGGCGCGAGGCAACGGGCCGCACAGGGCATCTTTGAAGCCTGTTGGGTAACTCGGCACTGCGCTCTCCCTTCTGAAGTCCGGCTGCTCCGGCATCGTCTCCGCTGCAGCCTGCACTTCAAAATCGTCAAGAACCTCCTCGGCAACATGGGCTGGCATCCCTTGCCAGCCAATCAGCAGTTAACTCATCGAATGTTCCTGAATGGCGTTGCAGGGCTTGCGCGCACCTCAAGTAAAATGCCGGTTGGGTAGCATCGAAGCGGTCAGCTCGGGCAGTATAGCGGCGCCGCTCAAGAGCCTATTGGTCGCGGCACGATCCTCCCAACACAAAGCAGAGAATGTCGCATGACTGAGCAGGCGTTGTTACTGGTCAACCTGGGTTCACCGGCTTCCACCGAGGTGGCCGATGTGCGTCGTTATCTCAATCAGTTTCTGATGGACCCCTACGTCATTGATCTGCCGTGGCCGCTTCGTCGTCTGCTGGTGTCGCTGATTCTCGTCAGGCGTCCACAGCAGTCGGCTCATGCCTATGCCTCGATCTGGTGGCCTGAGGGTTCTCCGTTGGTAGTGCTCAGCCAGCGCCTGACCGAAGCTGTGCGCCCGCACTGGAATGAAGGTCCGGTGGAGCTGGCGATGCGTTATGGCGAGCTGTCCATCGAACGTGCGCTGGTCAAGTTGGCGGGGCAGGGCATCCGTCAGGTAACGTTTGCGCCGCTGTATCCGCAGTTTGCCGACAGCACCACGACCACCGCTGTCGAGGAGGCGCGGCGGGTGATTCGTGAGAAGGGGTTGGATATCAAACTCTCGATTCTGCAGCCCTTCTACGATCAGCCGGAATACCTCGAAGCCCTGGTCGATAGCGCCAGGCCGCACCTGGAGCAGGATTTCGATCATCTGCTGCTGAGCTTCCATGGTCTGCCCGAGCGCCATCTGCACAAGGCCGACCCGAGCGGCGCACATTGCCTGAAAAGCGACGACTGCTGCCAGCGCGCTGAAGGTGCGGTGCTTGCCAACTGCTACCGGGCGCAGTGCCTGCAGAGCGGCGCGCAGTTTGCCGAGCGTGCCGGGCTACAGCCGCAGCAGTGGTCGGTGTCTTTTCAGTCGCGCCTGGGCCGTGCCAAATGGATCGAGCCCTATACCGAAGCACATCTGGAGGCGCTGGCGGCCAGGGGCGTGAAAAAGCTGCTGGTCATGTGCCCGGCCTTCGTCGCTGATTGCATCGAGACGCTGGAGGAAATCGGAGACCGTGGCCGCGAACAGTTCATTGCCGCTGGCGGCGAAGATTTGCAGTTGATTCCCTGCCTCAATACCCATGAAAGCTGGGTACAGGCATTGCTTACGCTGTGCCGCCGGGCGCCGCAGGAACTGTAGGGGCTGCTTCTTCCTTTTCCCTAGGGCCTGGCAGGTGTTCAGCCTACACGCTGGCTTCGGGTTGCGCCTGTTCGTCTTCCAGCTCCAGCCGTTGCTGCAGGTTGTCCTGCATGGATGAGTCGTAGAAGCGCAGCGCGTTTTTGCCGTTGTTCTTGGCTTGGTACATCGAGAGGTCGGCGCGCTTCATCAGCTCGTTGGCACTGACACTCACGCCGCAGAACAGCACAATGCCGATACTGCCGCTGCTATGCGCCATTTCGCGTTCCAGCGGATAGGGTTCAGCCAGGGCCGCCAGCAGTTTTTCACCGACCTGCCGAGCCTGCTCACGGGCCGTATCGGCCTGGCTGTCGAGCTCTTCGAGCATCACCACGAACTCGTCGCCGCCCAGGCGTGCCACCGTGTCGCTGTCGCGCACGCTGCTGCTCAGGCGTTGGGCGGCCTGCTGCAGGAAGAGGTCGCCTACCGGGTGGCCGTGGGCATCGTTGATGTGCTTGAAATTGTCCAGGTCGATGAACATCAGTGCGCCGTGGCAGCCTCTGCGCGCGCTGGTCGCCAGAGCTTGTTGCAGGCGATCAAGAAGCAGGCGTCGGTTGGGCAGGCTGGTCAGCAGGTCATAAAAGGCAAGTTGCTGAATACGCTCTTCCGCCGTCTTGCGCAGGGTGATATCGCGCAGGATGGCGACCACTGCGCGCTTGCTGCCGGGCGGCGTTTCCAGGCGCTGGATGTGTACGTCATAGAATCTCCCGCCTTCCTCGGTCAGGTAGGGAAACTCCAACTCCTGCGGCATCTTGCTGGCCAGTGCTTCCTGGATGACCGCCAGGAATCGTTCCGAGTCTTCCTGCCTCAGGGCCTGATGCGCGCACTGATTGGCCAGGATGTGGCAACCGGGAAATTGCGGGCTGCTGTCGGATGACACCACCTCCAGATGGTGGCCGTCCTCGTCGATCACCAGCAGCAGATCCGGAATCGCGCGGGTGATCGCACTCAGGCGTGCCTCGCTGGCTTGCAGCGCCTGCTCGGCGTGGTGACGACGCGAGAGATCATCAAGCAGCAGCCCGATCATCACTGTCGCCAGCGGCATGATCAGCAGCGCGGGCAAGGGCAGCTGCCCGGTGTTCAGGGAGGTCACCAAAGGCAGGGCGAGCATGGAGATCAGCGCGACGGCATGCAGAATGAGCCCGAGGCCCAGCAATGGCCAGAAACCGATCTTCCACAAGCCGCGCTTGTGGCCAAGTCGAAAGCCAAGTCCCAACAATACCGGCATGGCGATATTGAACAGGCCGATATAACTTCCTGCTCCCCCCAGCCATAACCGATAGCTTGCGGCCATGACGGCGGCAATCGCTGCCGCCAGCGGCCCGCCAAAGAGCCCGGCCATGCTCAGTACCACCGCGCGGCTGTCATAGATGACGCCTGGCTGCAGCGTGAAGGGCACCAGCATGCCGACCACGCAGGCGCCGCCGAACCAGAGACCGGTGAGGATATTGGTAGCCGTGGGGTGTTTGTTGGCCCTGCGGTGAAGGGTAAAGCCGAGCAGCCAGCACAGCGCGAGAAGCAGAGCGGCATTTTGCAGGAGCGTCAGAGTCATCACGGCACCTCGGATTGACTGACTGGCTTTACGCCATCAGCTTAGCTCAAGACCTGCGCTGAGGCATCTGCCTGCACAGGTGGTTTTTCAACGGTCCGCTGCCAATACTATGGCACCCTTGTGTTGAATATGGCTTGGCGCGGCCCAGCCCAGCCTGTATCTCTGCCGGAGCCGCTACAGCCCATGCCTTTGCAAAAAGATTCTTCCCAGCGCCCGCCACAGATCAGCCTGTCCAATGGGCTGCGTATTCGTCTGCTGTGCTTGCCCGAGGGCGCGCAGGCTGCCGCGTTTGTTCGTGTACATGCCGGCGCCCACGATGCGCCCGCGGCTTATCCGGGGCTGGCTCATTTTCTTGAACATCTGCTGTTTCTCGGCAGCCGGCACTATCCCGTCGAGCAGAGTCTGATGCCGTTCGTTCAGGCCTGTGGCGGGCAGTTGAATGCCTCGACCCGCGAGCGCCATACCGACTATTTCTTCCAGGTGCCCGCCGACCGGCTCGAGGAAGGCCTGTTGCGTCTGCTGGACATGCTGGCCCAGCCACTGCTCGACCCCGCCGCGCAACTGCGTGAGCGCGAAGTGCTGCACGCCGAATACCGGGCGCGCGCCGAGGATGCCGAAACCCTGTGCGACGCAGCGCTGGGGCGGGTGATTGGTGTTGATCATCCGTTCAGTACCTTCCATGCCGGCAACCGCGAAACGCTGCCCGTCGAGGATGCGCACTTCCAGCAGGCGCTGCTGGGCTATCACCAGCGTTTCTACCGCACGGGACAGATCGAGCTGCTGCTGGCCGGCCCGCAAACGCATGCTGAATTGCTGCAGTTGGCGCAGCTGGCTGACAGCTCGCTCGCCGCAGGGCCTTTCATTGATCGGGACGCTCCGCCCTTGGCAGCTACGCGTGAATCCTGGCTGCGCCTGCAACTGCTGGACAGGGCTGCGCCGCGACTGCTGCTGGCATTCGCCCTCGACGGAATGTCCGAACACAGCCAGCCGGCGCTGTATTATCTGTCCAGCTGGATCGCCTCCGAAGCACCGGAGGGCCTGTTGCCGCGCTTGCGCGATCAGGGACTGTGTCAGTCGTTGAAGCTGCGCGTGCCGTACGGGTATGCGCGGCAGGGCGTGGTGGTGATCGAAGCAGTGCTGACCGAGCAGGGACTTGCGCGGCGTGCGCAGATTGTCGATGCACTGCTTGACTGGTTGCGCTTTTTTTCCGCTGATGCCCGCTGGCAGACCTGTCGTGAGGAATACCGGCGCGTGCTTCGGCGCAGCCTGCAGGTCGCCGAACCCCTGGCGCGGCTGAGGCACTGGGTCGAGCCGCTGGCCTGGAGTGACAGCAGCGACGAGGCGGCGGTCCGTCAGGCGTTGGCCAATCTGCTTGAGCAGATGCTCGCGGCCCCGCCGGTTGTGCTGACCACCGACACGAGCCATTGCGAGCCCATCGAAACCACCGGCTTTCCGCTACGCTTGAGCTTCGAAACGCCAGAGCGGGCAGAAACCATCGTCTGGCACTGGCAGCCGCCACAGGCCAATCCCTGGCTGCAAGCGGGCCCGCGCGGGAAAGCCGGCGCACTCGAACCGTCCCTGCGCTGGCTTGGCCAGGAGGATGTAGGCGGGCGGGCGGCGCTGTATCTGCATTGGCGATTCACGCCCAGCACGGATACGGTGGGCTACTGGCACGCGCTTCGGCAGGCCCTGCAGGCGCAAGTCTGGGCGGCGCGGCAGGCTGGCGTCGAGCTGCGTTTCGAGGATCTGGGGCAGGGCTGGCTGCTGAGTCTGTACGGCATTGCCGAAGCCATTCCGTTGGTTCTGCAAGACCTCGGCACGCTGCTGGCCAAGCCGCCGGCGGCCTCTCTCGCCCAGGGTCTGCAACTGGCTGAGCGCGCCTTCAGGCTTGGCGGTGATGAGCTGCCCATTCGGCAACAGCTGGCGTTGCTGCCGCGCTTGCTTGCCGGGGCAACATCCAGGGCCGAGCAGGCTCCGCTGGGCCAGTCAGAACTGAACCAGCATTGGCGGGATGCTGAATGGCAGGGGCTGGCCTTCGGTTTTGCAGCTGACCTCCGCGGCCCTTTGCAGTCAGCGATTACTGCGCTGCCGGGACAAGCTGCGTCGGCACCGCCTGGGTTGAAAACCGGGTCAGATGGTTACCACTGGCACAGTCTCGGCGCTGGGCAAAGCGGAGGCGAGACAGCCTTGCTACTGTTCTGTCCGCTGCCGTCAGAGGGTGGTTACGGGGTCGAGGCCGCTTGGCGGGTGCTGGGGCGCCTGCTTGAACGTGCCTTCTTTCGTCGTTTGCGCAGCGAACTGCAACTGGGCTATGCCGTATTCAGCCGCTTCGCTTCATGTGGTGATCAGGCCGGGATGCTGTTCGCCGTGCAGTCGCCGTCAGCATCGGCCGCAGAGATTCTCGGGCACATCGAGGTATTTCTTGAAGATTTCGCCACGCAACTGGCGAGCCAGGCTGTACGGGTTGAAGAGGTTGCTCGTGAACTGTCCAAGCGCCATGTGACCGATACGGCTGACCTGCGTGCGTATGCCGAGCAGATCGGCCAGGCCTGGCTGGCGGGGCATGGGCCAGAGCATCCGTCACGGGTGGCGCAGGCCATGACCAGCCTGAATGGGGCGCAGTTGCTGGCGGCGTTGGACGTCCTTCGTCACGGCGCCGGTGGATGGAGAGTTCTGGCCAATACAACTGCCCCTGATGCACGCTGGCGTTGTGCCTGACAGTCTGTTGAAAAGCACCTGCTAAAGCGCCGCGGCTTACTACCTAAGCGCTGCTTCCTCCGGATCGCTCAATACCTGCTTGCAGCCCAAGCCCCTGGCTACAGCCAAAGTACCAGCGAAGCGCCGCCATGGCAGCGTATGGCTTGTCCGTGGCGCTTTCGATAATCCGCTTCGACACGACTGCCCGTCGTCACATCAGCGGAGAGCGCCATGCACAACAAGAAAAAAACCTTCACCAAGATTCTGCCCCTGGCTCTGGCCAGCGCAGTAGCCATGGGACTGAGCCAGTCCGCCATGGCCGAGATCGTGCTGTACGATCAGGACGACACCACCTTTTCCACCGATGGTTACTTCAACACCTTCTACGTCCACAGCAAGGTGGACCGTGCAGGTGAGAAGTTCGATCGCAACCAGTCGCGGGTCAAGATGGGCTTTCTGCCCAACTACATCGGTTTCAACTTCAAAAAGCAGGTTGGCGACCTCAAGTTGGGTGGCCGCTCCTCGTTCTGGGTGACCATCAACGACAGCGAGACCAATGGCACTGAAAGCGGTATCGACGTTCGTCAGTTCTATGCCACTGTCGCCAACGACGAGTGGGGTGAAGTGCTCTTCGGTAAGGATTTCGGTCTGTTTGCCCGTTCCAACATCCTGCTGGATGAGATGCTTACCGGCTATGGCCAGGTCAGCGACACCCTTGGTCTGGTGGATGGCGGTGGTGTCTCCTTTGGCAACATCGGTACCGGTTATCCCTATCCCTTCCCATCAGCTCAGGTCACCTACCGTTCACCAGTGATGAATGGTCTGCGTATTGCTGTCGGCGTCATGGATCCGGTGGATACCACCGAGGACACCGATTCTGCGCTGGACAAGGCTTATCAGGACACGCCTCGCTTTGAAACCGAGATCACTTACCAATTCGAGGCCGGTGGTGCGGAGTTCTACACTTGGCTGGGTGGCATGCAGCAGAACTCGGATAACACCGACAGCACCGTTCGCAGCGTGGATTCCAAGGGCATCAGCTACGGTGCGCAAGCCAAGATGGGCAGCTTCTCGCTGACCGCATCCGGCTTCCAGGCCGAAGGTATCAACCCCTTCTTCACCAACAATGCCGGCGAGGCGTGGCTTCGTGAAACGGATAGCGACGGTTATCTGCTGCAGGGTTCCTATCGCTTCGGCAAAAATCGCATTGCATTGTCTTACGGTAAAACCGAAGACGACGGCAACGGTATTATTACAAGAGACCAGATTACCGGGGACCGTGTTTATAACGGCGCAGACTTTGAAACTCGCGGCATTGCATTCTTCCGCAGTGTCAACGACAACCTGACCTTGGTAGCAGAGCTCAATGAGCTGGAAGTACGCGGTCACAAAGGTAACCGCGCTCTGGATGAAGATACCCGCACTGTAGCCATCGGTGCCGCGCTGAGCTTCTAATCGCACACCATCAGGGCGCGGATCGAATCCGAACCGTAGGTCGCTCTATCCGTTGCATCGCAGTGGACCGTGCGTTGAGCGCACACCACGCCCTGGCGCAGCTCGCCGCTGCGCCGCCCCTTCAAAAGGCCGGTATTCCTCGGGAATGCCGGCCTTTTCGTTTACTGATATGCGTGATTTCGTCGCGTTACGACCTTGGCAGGCTGCGACCGGTACTCAAGTAGCATTTGCCCGCCCCAGAGCCTGCCCAAGAATGGAGTCGAATCCGATTCAGTGGTGCGGGAGTGCGGTGCGTGATCGAACAAAGAACCGAAGTGATACGCACGGCGATGTCCGAAGCCAGGGACGCGGAGACTGTGGCCCAGGATCTGGCCCGCCAGCTGATTCATCCCCACCTCGGTTTTGTGCTGTTCTTCTGTTCTGCCGAATATGATCTGCCGGCCCTGGGTGATGCGCTGCAACAGTACTTCGGCGGTGTGCGACTGGTCGGCTGCACCTCGGCGGGGGAGATCACCGCCCAGGGCTATAGCCGCAGCTGCGTGACCGCTGTCGGCTTTGATCACCGCAGTTTTTCCATTGCCAGCGAACTGATCGTCGAGATGGATCGCTTCAGCCTGACCGACGCCCAGCAACTGGTGGAGCGTCTTGGCAGTGATTGCCGCAGCAACTCGCTGGCGCCGATCAAGGACCACAGTTTCGCCCTGACGCTGCTCGATGGCCTGTCCAGTCGGGAGGAGATCGTTCTTTCGGCACTCAGCGCTGCCTTTGGCAGCATTCCCCATTTCGGCGGCTCGGCAGGTGACGACAACCATCTGACCGATACCTACGTCTATTACGACGGCACCTTCCGCAGCGGCGCGGCCATCGTGGTGCTGATCAATACCTGGCTGGATTTCGAAGTGTTCACCACCCACCACATGCTGCCGCGCAGCGAAAAGCTGGTGGTGACCATGGCCGACAGCAATGCCCGGCGGGTCTATGAGCTGAACGCCGAACCTGCTGCCGAGGAGTACGCCCGCCTGATCGGTGTGGACGTTGCTGATCTCAACCATGCGCTGTTTGCCGCCCATCCGCTGGCAGTGCGCATTAACGAGCATTACTACGTGCGCTCCATTCAGAAGGTCAACGAAGACCTGAGCCTGACCTTCTATTGCGCCGTGGAGAACGGCATCGTGCTGACCGCCATGCGCCCCGGTCCGCTGATGCCCAATCTCGAGACACTGTTCGAGCGCCTTGAGCAACGCCTCGGTGAAACCCTGCTGACCCTGGGCTGCGACTGCTTTCTGCGGCGGATGGAAATCGAGAGCAACGGCACCACGGAGCAGATTTCCGCCTTTCTCCGACGCCAGAGAGTGATCGGTTTCAACACCTACGGAGAACAGTTCAATGGCATGCACATCAATCAGACCTTCACCGGGGTCGCCATTGGTCGCCCCGGAGGACGGGGAGGTCGCTGAGCTGCCGAATCGTCTGGTCGAACTCGAGCGCGAGAACGCCAAGCTGCACCGTATCAATGCGGCGCTGATCGAACGCATCGAATCCAGCAGCTCCGGTCGCGATGCCTCCTATGCGGCATTTCAGCATTCGGTGGTGCTGGCTGAGCAGGTGCGTGAGCGCACCGATGCGCTCAACCAGACAATGGCCGAATTGAAGGCCAGCAACCGCCTGCTCAGCGACGCCCGGCTGCGGGCGGAAACGGCGCACCAGCTGCTGGTCGATGCCATCGAAAGTATTTCCGACGCCTTCGTGCTGTTCGACAAGGATCAGCGCATTGTCCTGTTCAACCGCCGCTTCAAATCGCTCTGGAACCGTACCGGTGCCCGCATCCATGGCGGCACGCGCCTGGCCGACATGCGCCGGTTGGCAGAAAGCAGCGGGCTGATCGCCGAGGAACATCGCGGCAAGGGCAACGAGCCCACTGTCTACCGTCTGCATACCGGGCGCTGGGTGCAAGTCAGCGAACGTCCGACCCGTGAGGGTGGGCTGGTGATGCTTTATACCGATATCACCGAGGTCAAGATCAGCGAAACCATGCGCCGCGAACAGGCGCTGGCGCAGAAATCCCGGCTGTTGCAGCGGGCCGTGGACAACCTGTCCCAGGGGGTCGCGATGATCAGCGCCGATGGCAGTCTGGAGTTGTGGAATCGCCGCTTCCTGGAACTCTGCGGCCTGGCGCCGATAGAGGCGCACCGCCCCTTCGAGGAGGTCATGGCCGACAGCGAACTCAAGTTGCTGACACCCGGTACGCGCGGTATCGGTGGCCAGCCACTGACCGAGTTGGAGCAGCATCTGTTCGATGGACGCACGCTGGAGATCCGCACCCATCCGCTGCCTACCGGCGGCTTCGTCAATACCTTCACCGACATCACCGAACGCTACCGGCATGCCGAGGCACTGCGTGAAAGCGAGCGCTGGATACGCCTGATCACCGACCATGTGCCGGCCCTGATCGCCTACGTGTCAGCCGACCTGACTTATGCCTTCACCAACAAGGTCTACGAGGAATGGTACCGCTGGCCCAGGGACGGCATGCTCGGCCAGTGCCTGCGCGACATTCACAGCGGTGAGCACTGGCAGCAGCTTGAACCCTATATCGACCGGGCGCTGTCCGGTGAAAGCATCAGCTTTGAAATGGCCGAGCCCAACCACGCCGGCCAGCAACGCTATATGTTGCGTTCCTATGTGCCCAACCGCCTGGCCAGTGGCGAGGTGGCTGGCATCTTCGTGCTGATCCAGGACATCACCGACCGCCGTCGCACCGCCGAGGCGCTGCACCAGGCCTATCAGAATCTTGAACAACGGGTGCGCGAGCGGACGGCGGAACTGACCAGCCTGAATGAACAATTGCTGTGCGAAATCGACGAGCGTGCTCATGCCGAAGCCCGCCTGCGCGAAGCCAAGCGTGAAGCGGAGCTGGCCAACCTGTCCAAGACCAAGTTCCTTGCCGCAGTGAGCCACGACCTGTTGCAACCGCTCAACGCTGCACGGCTGTTCACCAGCGCACTGCTGGAGCAGGCGACGCCGAGCGGTGGGCTGATTCGCAACATCAGCAATTCCCTGGAGGACGTGGAAAATCTGCTGGGCACCCTGGTGGACATCTCCAAACTCGACGCCGGCGTGATCAAGCCGGATATTGCCTCTTTCGCCGTCAGCGAACTGCTGGAAAACCTGGCCGTTGAGTTCCGGCAAATCGCCGGCACCGAAGCGCTGCGCCTGGACTACATCCCCAGCACAGCCCTGGTGCGCAGCGATATCCAGCTGCTTGCCAGAATCCTGCGCAACCTGCTGACCAACGCCATTCGTTACACCCCCACGGGACGTGTACTGCTGGGTTGCCGGCGACGGCGCCAGAGCCTGTCCATAGAAGTCTGGGATACCGGGGTGGGCATCGCGGAAGACAAGCTGGAAGAAGTGTTTCAGGAGTTCAAGCGAGGCGATGCGGTGCAACCCAGTCAGGATCGCGGTCTCGGCCTGGGCCTGGCCATCGTTGAAAAGATTGCACGCATGCTGGGCCACCGCATCCTGGTGCGCTCGCAGCCGGGGCGAGGCTCGGTATTCGCCGTCGAAGTGCCGCTGGCCAGACGCATTTCCAGAAGCCGGGTCGAGTCACCCAGCACCGAGCTGCTGCTGGAGCGTCTGCACGGCGCCAGGGTTTGGGTCATCGACAACGATGCAGCCATCTGTGCGGGCATGCGCACCCTGCTCGAAGGCTGGGGTTGCGTGGTGACCACCGCGTTGTCGGAAGAGGATCTGGCGCGGCAGGTCGACAACTTCCACGCCGATGCCGACCTGATCATCGCCGATTATCACTTGGACAACGGCTGCAACGGACTGGATGTGGTGACCACCGTCAATGAGCGCCGCGCACACTCGCTGCCGGTGCTATTGATCACCGCCAACTACAGCAACGACCTCAAACTGCAGGTCCGGGAACTGGGGCACATGCTGATGCACAAGCCGATCCGCCCAATGAAGCTCAAGACTGCCATGTGCCATATGCTGGAGCATGGTCACGCTGCTGGCTGAATATAAGGTTTCCGCATTCCTGGGGATGGATGCCTGCTGCCGGACTGGCAAGAGTGGTGCCTTGCCAGCTTTAGAGGTCAAGGCGTTTATCGAGTGTACTGGGGGGAACGGAGTCCGAGTCGCCTGAAGTTTGAGCGCTTTGCATTTTCCTTTGCACGGCCTGCCAAGCGACACCTAGCGCCCCTTTCAGGAGGGTGAGCGCAATCGTTGCGTAAGGGAGCGAGCCGCATGGATGCGGCGAGAGGCTTAAAGGGCCATGGATGGCCCTTGTAAGCCGGCCCCTGGAGTGACGATTGCGCGAACGAACCCGGAGCGCAGCGTAGGGCCGGATGCAGGGGCAAGCGTTTTTGCCTACTTTTTCCGCGATTGGAAAAAGTAGGTCGCCCAGCAGGGCGAAACCAAGCTATCAAGCGACTCAGCAATCGCCATTCAACACAAAACACCCAATCAGCGCCTGTATTGCCAGTCCGGTGTTATCTCCGCTTCCTCGACAAACCGCGATGTAAAAAACCGTGGACGCTGGGCGACCACGGCGGGAAGGGCAATGAGAGAGGGCTGTTTCAGCGGCGCAGATAGGCCGCGAAGTCGATATCGCCGGCCGAGAGAATCGCCTGCACCCGGTTGTGTACGTTGAGCTTGCGCAGAATAGCCGAGACGTGGGCCTTTACCGTGGTTTCGGCGATGTCGAGGTTGTAGGCGATCTGTTTGTTGGATTCACCCTTGGTCATGCGCTCGAGCACCAACAGCTGCTTGCGCGTGAGTGCCTGCAGGAGTTCGGGCGGGATTCCCGGCTCGTTGTGATAGGAGTGACGAGTGGTCGCTTTCTGACTGCGGATGATGTCCGAGGGCAGGTAGACGTTGCCGTTGAGAATCTGCTCGATGGCTTCGGTCATCTGTGCGCGTGGCGAGGACTTGGTGATGAAACCGCAGGCGCCATAGGTGATCGCCTGCAGCACGATCTGTTTGTCCTGTTCGGCGGACACGATCACGACGGGGATGGTCGGTGCTTCGTTGCGCAGATTGATCAGGCCGTTGAGCCCGTGCATGCCGGGCATGTTCAGGTCCAGCAGCACCAGATCAAGATCATCGTGCTCCAGCGTCAGCGCCAGAGCGCTGTCGAGGTCGGCCGTTTCCAGTATCTCGCTGTCCGGAAAGCCGTCCCTGATGACGTTGTGAATGGCTTCCCGAAAGAGCGGATGGTCATCTGCGATCAGTATCTTGTACAAGACCGGTCACCTCATTGTTTTGATTATGGTGGGCAGATCGTTTTTAGCGCGACGGCTGCAATGCCCCAGTACTTCGGTCGGTCTTATTACAATTCACCGGGCGTCTTTTTGAAATCCTACAATCGACAGTCAAACCGGCACCAAAGTAGTAGTGGCTCATCACGCACTGCGTCGCAGCGCGGCATGCTGGGGATTGAAGCTGAGCACTGCAAGCAGGCTGAACAGCAGCGTCAGGCCCAGGCAGACGGCGAGCGCCAGTGTATTCAACTGCCCGTAAAGCGCATAGCGCACCAGCTCCACGGCGTGGGTGAAAGGATTCAGGGCGCAGAGCCAGTACAGCCAGTCGCTGGCTTCACGCATTTTCCACAGCGGATAGAGCGCCGAGGACAGAAAGAACATCGGAAAGATGACGAAATTCATCACCCCGGCAAAGTTCTCCAGCTGGCGGATGCCGTTGGACAGCAGCAGGCCCAGCGCACTTAGCAGTAATGCCACCAGTAACAGCGCGGGCAGCGCCCCGAGCAGGCCCAGTGCCGGTGGTTGCACACCGTACAGCCAGGTAATGCCAAGAAAGGCATACACCTGCAGCAAGGAAATCAGTGCGGTGGCCAGGAGCTTGCTGGCCAGTAGAAAACTGCGCGACATGGGGCTGGTCAGCAGTACGCGCATGCTGCCCATTTCACGGTCATAAACCATCGACAGCGAACCCTGCATGCCGTTGAACAGCAGGATCATGCAGGCCAGCCCCGGCACGATATAGGTTTCATAGGTGATGTAGGTGTCGTAGGGCTCGATGATGGCGATGCCCAGCGCGGCACGAAAGCCGGCGGCAAACACCACCAGCCACAACAGCGGTCGCACCAGGGCGCTGAGAAAGCGTGAGCGTTGCTGGACGAAACGCAGCCATTCGCGAAAGACAATGGCCCGCAGGCATTCCCAATGGGCATTCATGAGCGGTACTCCAGTGGTCGCGAGGGTGGGTAGGATGGAATCGCCGCAGGCGCTTTCGTCATGGGGTTTTTGCGAGGATTACGCCTTCGGCTAATCCAGGCTACGGTTTACGCGGGTCAGACGGGCGAAGGTTGCCTCCAGACTGCCATCGACGCTGGATAGCTCGGCGGCGCGGCCCTGGGCCACCAGCTTTCCGCGGTTGAGAATCAGCAGCTCGTCGTCGGCGTGCACTTCGTCGAGCAGGTGCGTGGTCCACAGCACGCTCATGCCTTCGCTCTGACACAGTGAGCGCACGTGAAGGTTGAGGGCCTGACGGCTGGCAGGGTCAAGGCCGGCACTGGCTTCGTCGAGCAGCAGCAGGCTCGGTTTGTGCAGCAAGGCGCGGGCGATTTCGACTCGTCGACGATGACCGCCATTGAGCTCGCGCACCCGGCTTTTGCGTCGTTCAACGAGTTGCTGACGTTGCAGTTCCTGCTCGATGCGCTCGTTGGCCAGCACGCGTGGCATGCCATGCAGGGCGGCGTGATAACGCAGGTTCTGTTCAACACTGAGGTCCAGGTCCAGCGTGCTTTGCTGGAACACCACGCCGAGGCGTCGCAGCGCTTCGCGTGGGTGCGAGCGAAGGCTGAAACCCGCCACGCAAATTTCGCCCTGCTGCAGGTCGTAGAGTCGCGTGAGCAGGGCGATTAGCGTCGACTTGCCAGCGCCGTTGGGGCCGAGCAGGGCGGTGAAACGCCCGGCTGTGGCAGCAAAGCTGACATCCTGCAGGGCCTGTCGATCACCATAGGCAAAGCCGAGGCCCTCGACCTGCAGGGCGATCATGGCGCCACCACCACGCCCCAGGGATAGCGACCCACCTTGATCGACTTGATCACCTTGAGCGTCTTCACGTCGATCACCGAGACATCACCGCTCACACCGTTGGTGGTCAGCAGTTGGCTTTCGTCCAGGTTGAACGACATGTGCCAGACACGTCGGCCTACCAACAGGTAATCGAGCACTTCATAGGTTTGTGCATCGACCACGGCGATATGGTTGGCTGGGCCGAGGGCGACGAAGGCGTATTTGCCGTCCGAACTGAGCTTGATGCCCACGGGCTGAACCTTGTCCGGGTGGACGCCCTTGATGGCGAAGTTCAGCGTCTTGATGATTTGTCGCTGCGCCACATCGACCACGCTGACCGTGCCGCCGATTTCCGAGGAGGCCCAGAGGAGTTTGCTGTCTTTGGTGAACTCGACGTGACGCGGGCGCTGATCGACCAGGGTGTTGTCCACCAGTTCGTTGGTGGCGGTATCGATCCAGTGCAGCATGTTGGTGGTTTCGCTGGTGTTCACCGCCCATTTGCCATCGGGACTGACGGCCATGCCTTCAGGTTCGACGCCAACGTCGATCTGCGCCAGCACTTGTCCGTCGTCCACATCCACGACAGTGACCAGGGCATCATCCTCGTTGGAGATATACAGCCACTTGTTGTTCGGGTGCAGGGCGAACTGCTCGGGATCGGCGCCTGACGGCAGCTGCTTGATGATCTGCCGCGTGGCCAGGTCCATCACCTGCACGGTGTCCGAATCGCTGGCGCAGATATAAAGCAGCTTGTTGTCATGGGACAGGGTCAGGCCGCGCGGGCGCATGCCGACCTCCAGGGTCTCGACCGTTTCCAGGGTGTTCAGGTCGATCACGCTGAGGGTGTTGTCCTTCTCGTTGGAAACGTAGGCGGTAGCAGCCAGGGCGGAAGCGCTGGCGCACGCCAGGGCGCAGGAAATGGCGGCGGCAAGGAGGGTTCGGGTCATGGTCGTGTTCTCTTGTTTTATGGGTGGCGCCCGTTAGCGGGTCGAATCGGCGTTACTGATCTCGTCCAGGCGCAGCAGGTAATCGTTGGCTTCAGTCTGTCCATCCGCAGCGGCGCGCTGCAGCCACCCGCGTGCCGCGGCGTGATCAGCCTCCACGCCGCGCCCCTCGGCCAGGGCTACGCCCCAGTGATAACGCGCGAGGCTCACGTAACTGATGTTGTCGGGCTGCTCCGCGCCCTGCCTGAGCAGCGCGGAGGACTTGGCAAGATCAGGCTCGACGCCGTTGCCGTTCTCGTACATTTGCGCCAGCCAGATCAGCGAATACACATCGTTCCAGCGCGCTACACAGTCCTCAAAGATGGTTTTGGCTGCCTCGAAATTGCCGGTCTTGGCGGTGACGTAGCCGTACATGCATTTGATTCGCTTGGGGCTGTCGATATAGGCCTCGTAACTCATCTCCTCGTTGGCATTGGCCGGGGTGCTGGTCAGCAGTGCCAAGCCCAGCAGGGCTGCGATTGTCTTGTGATTCATGATTGATCCTCTCTCAGGCGACAGCGGCTTTCAGGCGCATCGAAGCCCAGGGTGTCGAGTTCGCTGGAGGGATGCAGGAAGCCATCCTGCGGCGAGTTGGAAACCAGCCCGCGTGGATGCACCAGCGGAATCGGCTGACGCAACTGACCGTTCCACGGGCGGAAGGTCAGCTTGCGGCCCTTGAAGCCATCGAGTGGCAATTCTTCGCTGAGCGATAGCTGGCGGATGACCTGAGGGTCCGCCTCGCCAAGCTTGGTAACTGCCGCCGCGAGGCTGCGCACGCCCATCCAGGCGGCGAAGTCGCGGTCATTCATCCAGCGATCGGCATGGGCCTCGAAGCGTTTTTGCAGTTGTGCGGCACCGTAGGTTTCAACCGTCTTGTGCCAACCGGTGGGCGTCAGGCCCTGGGTGCCGACGACAGGGCGCGGCAGCCAGGTGTGGTAGGGCACGTACTCGCCAAAATCACCGCGCTCGTCGGCCACCACCACCACGTCGTAGTCGCGGGCCTGGGTGAACAGCGGCATTTCCGCCTGGGCGCTGCGGCGCTGGTCGTTGTCGAAGCTCCAGGTCTTTTCCTCGACGATCTTGTGACCGAAGCGTTTGGCTGCGCGCTTCAGGGCCTCGGCATAGGCTTGGTCCTCGGCGGTCGGGCCGGTGATCAGCAGCCAGCGATTCCAGCGACGCACGGACAGGAACTGGCCCAGCGCGTCGGCGAGCATGCTGCGGCTGGGCAGGGTGTGCAGCACGTTGGGCAGGCAAAGGTCGGTCCGCAGCTCGTCAGCGGCGCTGCCGGCATTGATCAGCAGACTGTCGGGTAGCGCCTCGGCGAGTTGTCGCAGCGAGGCGGCCGGCGCATTGATCACGAACAGGCGCAGACCGTCGGTATGCAGCTTTCGCGCTTCTTCGAGCAATTGCTCGGGGGTTTCGCTGTTCAAGGCTTGCAGCTGGTAGCTGTGCTTGAGGAAACGTCCCGTGGTGTTGCTGTCGGCAATGGCCAGCTCGGCCCCGCGCTGCCCGGCATCCGCTGGCTCGGGAATCACGTTGGAGAGTAGCGGACCGGGATCGGGGCGATAACCCAGGTAACCGATACGCACGGACAGTTCCTTGGCTGGCGCGGCATGAGCCAATGCGGCGCAGCAGGCAAGGGCGATCAGGCAGCTGGCGTGTTGCAGGAAATGGCGCATGGGGAGCTCCTGTGGCGTTGCGGCCAGCATAGGAACCCTGTCGGAGCGGGGGAATATGCAGAAAGTACCAGTCGCTGTGTACCAAGGTAGTAAAGGGCGGTGGGGGTCGTGCCCATAGGATAGGCACATCGATAACAACAAAAGAGATCAGCCCCATGCGCGTAGCCAAGCCCTTTTTGCTCAATATCCTCTTCATCGGCAGCCTGATCGGCTTTGACCAGAGCCATGCGGCGGGTGACCTGACGCTGCGCACGCAGTCGCTGCCGGATCTTGCGTTCGGCTCCGAGGAAAGCGATTACGCGGTTTCCCAGAAGCAGTATCAGCTTGAAACCGGCGTCGCCTATCAGCTCAAGATCAGCTCCGATGGCCAGAAGGAATGTGCATTTCAGGCCCCCGAATTCGCCCAGTCGATCTTCCTGCGCAAGGTCGAGGCGGGCGGTATCGAGATCAAGGCTGTGACGCTGCTCGAGCTGGAGTTCGAGGATGCCGGTGAGGCCGAGATATTCTTCCTGCCGATCAAGCCCGGCAACTATCCCTTCTATTGCAAGGGGCTGCAGAACAAGGGCATGCAAGGCGAATTCATCGTCAAGTAATTCTTCCAGCCGGGACGAGCCTCCATGTCCGCACTCTGGCGCATCTACTGGCTGGTCTCGCTGTTCTTCGGCCTGATCGGCACGGTTTGTCTGCTGGTACTGCTGCGTCAGGCCAGCCATGACGTGGGCCGTGAACTGGACGCCGCGCAAGCGATGGTCACCTACCTGAGCGAGGTCGCCGAACGCGACCCTGCCGCGTTGCAAGCGGAACTCACTGACAACCTGCGGCATGTTCGCGTGCGCTGGCTGGAGCCTGGGCAGATGTCGGAGCTGCAGAACGGGCGTTCCTGGCTCGATTATCAGATATACCCGGCCGAACTCGCCGAACCGGTAACTCTGCCGCTGCCGGATGGCAGGCTGTTGCAGCTGAGCGTCGATCCGGGTGACGAGATCGACGAGGTCTGGGATTCGCTGCTGCAACTGCTGACCCTGTTCGGCTTTGCGCTGCTGCTCAGCCTGTTGGCGATCCGCTGGGCGCTGCGACCGGCGCTGGCGGTGCTGGATGAACTGCTTGCAGCTCTGGAGCAGGTTTCCCGGGGCCAGCTCGATAGCCGTCTGGATAGCCATTCGCTGGCCGAAGCGCGTCAGCTCGCCGGGCATTTCAACCGGATGGTCACCTCTTTGCAGAGCGCCCGGCGAGAGAACGATGAACTGACGCATTCGCTGCTGGCCCTGCAGGAGCGCGAGCGCACCCAGCTGGCGCAGACACTGCACGACGATCTTGGCCAGTACCTGGCTGGCATACGCGCCCAGGCCTGCCTGTTGCAGGCCGTCAAGGATCAGCCAAAGCTGGTTGCCAGCACCGCGCGAAGGCTGGATGACAACTGCGAGCAATTGCAGAACGGCTTCCGCCGTCTGACCCGCGAGCTGTACCCGGTGATGCTCGAGCATCTGGAGCTGCCGGAAGCGATCCGCCTGCTGGGTCAGCAATGGCGGGACGCCCAGGGTATCGAGCTGCGCCTGCATGTCGATGGGCGCATTCCGGCATTGCCATTGAACACCAAGGAACACCTGTACCGGCTGCTGCAGGAGGCGCTGACCAATGTGGCCCGACACGCTCATGCGAGCCGGGTGTGCATCCGTTTGCGTCTGCGCGGCGGGCGCTTGCTGCTGCTGGTCCGCGACAACGGCTGTGGCGCGAGCGAAGCGCGACCGCTGGGAATCGGGCTGCGCTCGATGCGTGAACGGGCGCGCTGTCTGGGCGGAACCCTGACCCTTTCCAGTCGTTCCGGCAGTGGCTGGGCGATTCTTCTGAGTATTCCGCTGATGGAGACCATGGCCGAATGAAGATTCTTCTCGTCGACGATCATGCCGTGGTCCGCCAGGGCTACGCGGCGCTCCTGCGTGCATTGCTGCCTGAGGCTCAGGTGGTCGAGGCCTGCGATGGCGAAGAAGCACTGGCAAAAGTGCAGGAAGAGATACCGAGCCTGGTGATCATGGATGTCGGCCTGCCCGGTATCAGCGGTCTGGAAACCACTCGCCGACTGATCCAGCGGCTGCCGCAACTGCGGGTGCTGTTTTTCAGCATGCACGATGAGTTGCCCTTGGTGCGGCAGGCGCTCGATGCCGGTGCCGCGGGCTACATCACCAAAAGCTCTTCACCGCAAGTGCTGGTGGATGCGGTACGGCGCACGCTGGCCGGCTATGCCTATATCGAACAGCCACTGGCGACCCAGCTGGCGCGCAACCCGACTGCAGCCAATGCGCAGGATCCACGCCTGCAGGGCATGACGCAGCGAGAGTTCGAGATATTCGTGATGCTGGCCAAGGGCACGCCGGCAAGAGTCATTGCCGAACGCCTGTGCATCAGCGGCAAGACGGTGTCCAACTACCTGACCCTGCTCAAGAGCAAACTGCAGGTCAGCTCCCAGGCTGAGCTGGTACATCTGGCCATCGATACGGGCGTGTTGCGCGTGGGTGAGCGGGCGGTGGGGTAAGGCCTAAAAGCTCGCGGACAAGTCCGCACGGGGATCGGTGTGGTTGTTTAGCCTGTGCGCGAGGCCGCACCGTGGTGGTGGCGGACTTGTCCGCGAGCGTTATTTCTCCCAATCCTGTGGGCAATCGGTGCATTGCTCCATGTTGGTTCCCTGAAAGGTTGCGTAGTGGCGGCGTGCGCCGGTAAGGGTGGCGCTGGCTAGGTTGGCGTCGTTCAGCTTGGCTTCCTGCAGGTTGGCATCGGTAAGGTCGGCGCCCTTGAGGTCGGCCTTGCTCAGCCAGGCCATTTCAAGGTTTGCTGCCGTCAGCTTCGCTCCGTGCAGTTTGGCCCCGCTCATGCGGGCGAATTCCAGGTTGGCGGTAGACAGGTCGGCACTCTGGAACTGGGCTGCTTGGGCGAATAGCCCCCAGCCCTGGATCGCGACCAGTCGGGCATTGGTGAAATTCGTCAGGCGCAGATTGGCCTGTTGCAGGCTGGCACGGTTGAGGATGGCACCGCTGAGGTCTGCTTTCTCCAGATTGGCCAGATCAAGCCGGGTGTGACGCAGATTTGCGCCGGACAGATTGGCTCCGGCCAGATTGATTTTGCTCAGGTCCATGTTGCTGAGGTCGGCGCCGCGCAAATCTGCGTTGGGGCATTGGCTTTCGGGCTGTAGTACGCAGCCGTTGATGGTCGGCTGATCGCCATCGGCATGGGCTGTGATGCTGGCAAGCAGCAGGAGGGGAAGCAGAAGATTGGGTGATTTCATGACAGGTTCCCTGTTGGGATGGGGAGGTTCTGGAGCGGCGTTAGCTGCTAAATCGCGGACAAGTCCGCTCTCACAAGAAGCTGAGAGCTGGATGCCGGGAACCGAGAGCGCCAACTCTGCCGGTTCCCGATCAATTCCATGGCTGTCCGTAGGGCCGAATTCATTCGGCCACGGGGCCATAAAGGCCGAACAAGTCAGCGCTTCGCGGTCTTGCTGTCCCACTCGGGTAGTTTAAATACCCAGAACGAACCACCCTGCGCGACCGGCTTGGTCAGGGTGGCCATGTCGCCACCCCATAGCGGCACCGCGCCGCCATAGCCGACGGTCACGCCGATGTACTGATGGCCGTCCTGATCCCAGGTAATCGGCGGGGAGATGATTCCGCTACCGGTCTGGAATTTCCACAGCTCGGCGCCGGTTTTCGCGTTGAAGGCCTTGAAGTAACCATCGCTGGTGCCGGTAAAGACCAGATTGCCCTTGGTTGCCAGCACGCCGGCCCATAAGGGCAGTGCCTCCTTGTGTTCCCAGGCGACCTTGCCGGTGGTGGGGTCCATGGCACGCAGAATGCCGACGTGGTCGTCGTACATGCGCTTGATGCGAAAGCCCTGTCCGAGGTAGGCGTTGCCTTTCTTGTAGCTGACTTCCTCGGTCCAGTAATCCTCTTTCCAGTGGTTGGCAGGCACGTAGAACAGACCGGTGTCCTGGCTGTAGGCCATGGGGTTCCAGTTCTTGCCGCCGAGGAAGGGTGGCGAGACCTCGACCGATTTGCCGCGTGTTTCACCTGGTTCGGGCCTTGGTGGGCGCTGGCCTTCACGTTCGACCGGGCGTCCGGTCTTGAGGTCGATATGGCTGGCCCAGGTGATGTTGTCGACGAAGGGGAAGGCGTTCTTCAACTTGCCGTCCTTACGGTCGACCACATAGAAGAAGCCGTTGCGGTCAGCGTGGGCGGTGGCCTTGACGGTCTTACCGCTCTTGTCCTTGTAGTCGAACAGCACCAGTTCGTTGTTGCCGGAGAAATCCCAGGCATCGTTCGGGGTGTGCTGGTAGAACCACTTCACTTCTCCGGTGCTCGGATCAACGCCGACCTGGCCGGAGGTATAAAGGCTGTCGTAGTCCTTCGGATCGCCACCGTCGCTGGTGCGCTCCCAGCCATTCCAGGGGGCCGGGTTGCCGGCGCCGACGATGATGGTGTTGGTTTCCGGGTCGAAGCTCGCGCTCTGCCAGGGTGCACCGCCGCCCTGGCTCCAGGCTTCCTTCTTGCCGGTAGGGTGATTCGGATCGTCCGGCCAGGATGGCGCCTTGATGTCGCCAGTGGGCGTGCTTTCCTTGCCGTTCAGACGGCCCATGTGGCCTTCGACGAAGGGGCGCATCCAGACTTCCTCGCCGGTGTCCGGGTCGCGGGCGAAGAGCTTGCCGACGATGCCGAATTCGTCGCCGGAGCTGCCGTGAATGAGCAGCGTCTTGCCGGTCTTGCCGTCCTTTACCAGGGTGGGTGCGCCAGTCATGGTGTAACCCGCGCCATGATCGCCGAACTTCTTGCGCCAGACGACCTTGCCGGTGTCCTTGTTGAGTGCCACGACGCTGGCATCGAGGGTGCCGAAATAGATCTTGTCGCCATAAATGGCCGCACCCCGGTTGACCACGTCGCAGCAGGGCCGGATGTCGTCTGGCAGGCGATGGCTGTAGCTCCAGAGGCGCTTGCCGGTGCGTGAATCCAGGGCGAACACGCGCGAATAGGAGCCGGTCACGTAGATCACGCCATCGTGGATGATGGCCTGGGATTCCTGGCCGCGCTGCTTCTCGTCGCCGAAGGAGAAGGACCAGGCCGGTGTCAGCTTGAAGACATTGCTCTCGTTGACCTGCGCCAGCGGGCTCCAGCGCTGGGCGTTGGTGCCAAGCCCGTATTGCAGGACGTTTTCGGTGGAAAGGTGGTCATTGGCGATGTCTTCCCAGGTGACGTTCTTGGCCTGTGCAAGGCCACCCAGCGCCAGACTACCGGCCAGTGCCAGGCAATGTACGGCGAGGGCGAGAGGGCGTTTGCTGCCGGGGTGCGATCTTGTTGTCATGGTTGCGATTCCCTTGGTCGATACGAACAAGGCCTTGCCGCATGAACGAGGTTGTCCGTTGCGAGCGAATGGCCAGGCAGGTCGATTATTGGAAGCGCGAACTCCGCTCGATACGGAAAAGCTCCCGCCGATGCAGGGAAAACTTCCCAAACGCTGTGTGTTTTCGCCTTGCTACCGGCGCACTGGCTACAAGGATCGCGTGGCGGCCTGATGCCCTACTACCAAGGAAGGAGATGCAGGCAACCAAAGCAGGATTCTGCCATTTCGAGCCGATCTCCAAGATGACCGCCATGCGCTCCGTACGGAGCCGCCTTGCTCAGGTTCTTGAACTCAACGGTGGTAGTCATGAATAACAAAACCCTATTGCGCACTCTTTTTGCTGCCAGCCTGCTCGGTGCCGCCGGCCTTGCGATGGCCCACGGTGACGTAACGCCACAGAAGGTCGAGACCAAGGGGCTGGCGCCGCTGGGCGAAGAGTGGCTGGACGAAAACCCCTACCGTGCCCCGAGCGAGTTCCACGACAGAGCCGTCGAAATTGGCTCTTCGGCCTATAACCAGAACTGTGCCCGCTGCCATGGTCTGGAAGCGATTTCCGGGGGGATCGCTCCGGATCTGCGCGAGCTGGAAGCCGATTTTGATGGGGACGAGTGGTACAAGGATCGCGTGATCAACGGTGCGGTGCGCGACGGTGCGGTCTATATGCCGCGAATGGCCGACTACCTCAGCCAGGAAGCGCTCTGGGCGATCCGTACCTATATCGAAAGCGAGGCTGCCAAGCAGTGATCACCATGCGCCGGTGGCTTGTGGGCCTTTGTCTGTTGGCGTTTTGCGCCCTGGTACAGGCACAGGTGCCACATGTGGCGAAGGTGCGCGAGTTCGACGACATCATCGACTCCGGTGTACTCAAGGTCGCGCTGTACGAGCACTTTCCGCCGTACAGCTTCATGGTCGATGGCGAGGCGCGCGGGGTTGATGTCGAGCTTGCCCGGCAACTGGCCAGCGGCCTGGGCCTGAAGGTCGAGCTGCTGTGGATCTCGCCGGATGAAACGCTGGACGATGATTTGCGCAACTTCATCTGGCGCGGACACTACCTGCGCCCCGGTGTAGTGGCCGATGTCATGTTGCGTGTGCCCTACGACCGCGAATTCTCCTACAAGCAGAACGAACTGGGCGAGTTGATCAACGAGCTGGTGGTGATGTTCGGCCCTTATCAGCGCGAGCGCTGGCAGTCGGCATTCGATCAGCGCCGCCTGGAGGAAGTGTCCAGTGTGGCGGTGTTCCAGTACCACCCGGTCGGGGTTGAGGTGGAAAGCGTGCCTTCGTTCTATCTGTCTTCGGTGCTCAACGGCAATATCAGGAAGATGCTGCATCACTATCCGAGCACCCAGGCGGCCTTTGCAGCGATGCTGGCTGGCGAAGTGGATGCGATCATGGGCATGCGCGGCGAGATCGACTGGCTGCTGAAACAGGCCAACGACAGCAATTTGCAGCTGGCCGAAAATGCTTACCCCAACATGGGCAAGCAGGTCTGGGACCTGGGCATGGCCGTGCACGAGTCCAATCGCCAGCTGGCGTATGCCATCGAATCCGTGCTGGAAGGGCTGATCGGCGATGGCAGCCTGGAGCGCATCTATGCCGGCTACGGCTTGCGCTACGAACTTCCGGGGTTATATCAGGCCGACTGAGCAGGGGAAATGAATTCGCTCGACTGCGGTCGTATGGAGTCGACCGCCCCTGAGCGTTAATCTGGGGCGATTTATGACTTCCATCTTCCCAGGGAATGACCCATGAGCATCGATCCCAATGCAGGACGCCTGCCAGACGAACACTCGCTGACCCACATCCCGCGCCTGGTCTCGCGTTACTACAGCGAGCGGCCTGATCCCTCCGATCCGGCGCAGCAGGTTGCCTTCGGCACCTCTGGGCACCGTGGTTCTTCGCTCAAGAACAGCTTCAACGAATGGCATATCCTGGCGGTCACCCAGGCCATCTGCGATTACCGCCGGGAGCAGGGCATCGACGGACCGCTGTTCGTCGGCATGGATACCCATGCGCTGTCCGAGCCAGCGTTCGTATCGGCCCTGGAAGTGCTGGCGGCCAATGGCATCGAGACGCGCATTGATGCCGGTTGTAGCGAAACCGGCGGCGCCCCCGGCTATACCCCGACGCCGGCAATCTCCCATGCCATTCTGGAGTACAACCAGGGCCGTAGCGGCGGCCTGGCCGATGGCATCGTCATCACGCCCTCGCACAATCCGCCCGCCGATGGCGGCTTCAAATACAACCCCGCCAATGGCGGGCCGGCTGATACGGATGTCACCAAGTGGATTCAGGACCGTGCCAATGCCTTGCTGGAGGCCGGGCTGCGAGGCGTCGAGCGTATGGACCATGCGCGTGCCGTGAAGGCGTCGACGACCCGGCGTTTCGATTTCATCGACAGCTATGTCGGTGGGCTTGGGCAGGTGATCGACCTGGACGCCATTCGTGGCTCGGGCCTGAAGTTCGCGGTCGATCCGCTTGGCGGCGCCGGCGTGCATTACTGGGCGCGAATCGCCGAACGCTATGGCTTGCCGCTGGAAGTGCTGTCCACGGTGGTCGATCCGACCTTCCGCTTCATGCGCCTGGACTGGGACGGCAAGATCCGCATGGATTGCAGCTCACCCCACGCCATGGCCGGGCTGATTGAAAGCAGGGACCGCTTCGACGTGGCCTTCGCCTGTGATACCGATCATGACCGCCACGGCATCGTCACACGCTCTGCCGGGCTGCTGAACCCCAACCACTATCTGGCCGTGGCCATCGAATACCTCTTTACCCATCGCCCCGAATGGAGCGCGGATGCTGGCATTGGCAAGACCCTGGTGTCCTCTTCGATGATTGACCGTGTGGCCCAAGGCATTGGGCGCAAGGTTATCGAGGTGCCGGTGGGCTTCAAGTGGTTCGTTACCGGCCTTCTGGATGGCAGTCTGGGCTTTGGCGGTGAAGAGTCGGCGGGCGCTTCGTTCCTGCGCAAGGCCGGTGGCGCCTGGTCGACCGACAAGGACGGGATCATCCTCGGGCTGCTGGCTGCGGAGATGACCGCTGTCACTGGCAAGGACCCAGGCGAACGCTACCAGGCACTGACCGAGCGGTTCGGGGCGCCTGTCTACCAGCGCATCGACGCTCCTGCAGACCGTGAGCAGAAGGCCAGGCTTGCCAAGCTGTCCGCCTCCCAGGTCACGGCGGGCGAACTGGCTGGCCGACCCATTACCCAGATACTGACCGAAGCACCCGGCAACGGTGCAGCCATTGGTGGGCTCAAGGTCGTGACGGATACCGGCTGGTTCGCCGCGAGGCCGTCCGGCACCGAAGACGTCTACAAGATCTACGCCGAAAGCTTCGAAGGTGAATCGCACCTCAAGCGCATTCAGGAAGAAGCCAGGGCGCTGGTAGAGCGGGCGTGAGACGTAATAGTCATCCCGGTGCGTGCCTTCTCCTGCGTCGGGTGACAGGAAAACCTCACGGGCTGTTCAAACTCTGAACAACATGCTACAAACGGCCGCAACACAAATGATCTAGCCGCTTGAAAACGAAGGGAAAACCATGACCAAGTCGGAGTTGATCGAGCGAATCGTCACCCAGCAAGGGCTGCTTTCGTCCAAGGATGTGGAACTGGCAATCAAGACCATGCTTGAGCAAATGGCTCAGGCATTGGCTACGGGTGATCGCATTGAAATTCGCGGCTTCGGCAGCTTCTCGCTCCATTACCGCGCGCCCCGCGTCGGTCGCAATCCCAAGACCGGCCAGTCCGTCCCACTCGACGGCAAATACGTACCGCACTTCAAACCTGGCAAAGAGCTGCGCGACCGGGTGAATGAGGACGAGTGACACGAGCTGCCGCGAGGGCCCCAGTAAGGGGGCCATCTACGCTTTCGCAGGGACGGGCGGCTATCTCACATGGAGCTCATGTCCGCCGGTGTCATCTGTATGCACGCGCGTTGCTGTTGTAAGTAAGGTTTTTGCTGAACTTTTACGGGCTCTTCTGGTTCGGAAGAACTGAGTTCGTGAAACCCCTCCCAGTGGGTTTTCCTCGGTATATCCGGCCCGCTTGATGATGGTTCCTGAAGCGGACGGGTCTGCCGTATCGCAGCGTTGACGCGTCAGGAGCCCGTTCGATGACCGAAGCACCCTCTAATACCCCCATGGATTCCCGAGTCGAGCAGGCTTTGCGGACGCCGCGCATTGCCATCGATGCCATACAACCTGTGCTGGATGATGGGCGCTTTGCGGCCAAGGCAAGCATCGGGCAGCCGGTTGTGGTCAGCTGCCGGGTGTTTGCCGACGGCCACGATCAGCTCGCTGCTGTGGTTGGCTGGCGGCTCAAGGGTGAGGAGGGCTGGCGGCATGCACCGCTGAAGCGGATCGATGCCGGACTGGATATCTGGCAAGGCCAGTTCACCGCCACCCAGGTCGCCACCCATGAATTCCGTATCGAAGCCTGGTGGGACCTCTATGAAACCTACCGCTATGAACTGTCCAAGAAGCATGCTGCGGGCATTACGGTTTCGCTGGAGCTGACCGAAGGGCGCCTGCTGATCGAACGCGCCGCGCAACGTGCGCAGGGCGAAACTCGCGCCATGCTGGAGGATTTGTTGCATCGTCTCGACAGCTCGCACCTGGATGACGAGCGCGTTTCCGTGCTGCTGGCGGCGGAAACGGCCACGGCAATGGCTGCGGCTGATCCTCGTGAGCATTGCAGTGCCAGTCCCATCTATTCGCTTGAAGTCGAGCGGCCACTGGCGCAGTTCGCCAGTTGGTACGAGCTGTTTCCCCGTTCGGAAACCGACGATCCGAACCGACACGGCACTTTTCGAGATGTACACAAGCGCCTGCCGATGATCCGTGATATGGGCTTCGATGTGCTCTATTTCCCGCCGATCCATCCCATTGGTCGCGCGCATCGGAAGGGGCCGAACAACAGCCTGCAGGCCGGGCCGAACGATCCCGGCAGTCCCTATGCAATCGGCAGCGAAGAGGGTGGTCACGATGCCATTCATCCGCAGCTGGGAACGCTTGAGGACTTCCGCGAGCTGGTCGCTGCTGCCGCCGAGCACGGCCTGGAAATCGCCCTCGACTTTGCCATCCAGTGTTCCCAGGATCATCCCTGGCTGAAGGAACATCCCGGCTGGTTCTCCTGGCGACCGGACGGAACCATCCGCTATGCGGAAAACCCGCCGAAGAAATACCAGGACATCGTCAACGTCGACTTTTACGCCGAAGACGCCATGCCCGGTCTGTGGCTGGCATTGCGCGACGTGGTCTGGCACTGGGTAGAGCAGGGCGTGAAGATCTTTCGCGTCGATAACCCGCATACCAAACCACTGCCGTTCTGGGAGTGGCTGATCGCCGATATACGCGAGCGCGACCCCGATGTGATGTTCCTCTCTGAAGCCTTTACCCGGCCGGCGATGATGGCGCGTCTGGGCAAGGTCGGATTCAACCAGAGCTACACCTATTTCACCTGGCGCAACGGCAAGGCCGAGCTCAGTGACTACCTGACCGAGCTGAACGAACATCCGCTGCGCGATTGCTATCGACCGAACTTCTTCGTCAATACGCCGGACATCAACCCTTTCTTTCTGCAGGAATCCGGTCGTGCCGGTTTTCTCATTCGCGCTGCGCTGGCCACCATGGGCTCGGGCCTCTGGGGCATGTATTCGGGCTTCGAGCTATGCGAAGCCGCCGCCATTCCGGGCAAGGAGGAATACCTTGACTCGGAGAAGTACCAGATCCGCCCGCGGGACTATCACGCGCCGGGCAACATCATCGCCGAGATTGCCCAGCTCAACCGCATTCGTCGGCAGAACCCGGCGCTGCAAACCCATCTTGGCTTCAAGCCTTACCTGGCCTTGAACGACAACATTCTCTACTTCGGCAAGCGCACGGCTGATCTCTCGAACTTCGTGCTGATAGCCGTGAGCCTTGATCCGCACAACGCCCAGGAAGCCCATTTCGAACTGCCGCTCTGGGAGTTCGGTCTGCCTGACGACGCCCACACCCAGGGCGAAGACCTTATGAATGGCCATCGCTGGACCTGGTACGGCAAGACCCAGTGGATGCGCATCGAGCCTTGGAACCTGCCGTTTGGTATCTGGCGATTCACTGCGCAAACACCTGATCCGGACTTAAAGTGAATTCTAGTATAGGGGTTTAAAGTTCATATATATCAATAGCTTGATATAGAAAACTAATCCTTTTTATAGGACTGATATTCGCCTCGGTGCAGCCGACTGCCGGTCGCCTGAGCCTTGAAAGGAAATAAGAAACATGGCTAAAGCGCGCAAACCCGCCGCCTTCATCAAAGATCCACTCTGGTACAAGGACGCGGTGATCTATCAGGTTCACCTGAAATCCTTCTTCGATTCCAACAACGATGGCGTGGGTGATTTCCCTGGCCTGATCGAGAAGCTCGACTACATCGCCGACTTGGGTGTGAACACCATCTGGCTGCTGCCGTTCTACCCCTCGCCGCGGCGTGACGACGGTTACGATATTGCCGAGTACCGTGGTGTGCATCCTGATTACGGCAACATGGCGGATGCCAAGCGCTTCATTGCCGAAGCGCACAAGCGCGGCCTGCGGGTGATCACCGAGCTGGTTATCAACCACACTTCCGACCAGCATCCCTGGTTCCAGCGGGCGCGCAAGGCGAAGAAGGGCTCGGCAGCGCGCAACTTCTACGTCTGGTCGGATACGGATGACAAGTACCAGGGCACGCGGATCATCTTCCTCGATACCGAGACGTCCAACTGGACCTGGGACCCGGTGGCCAAGCAATACTTCTGGCACCGTTTCTACTCGCACCAGCCGGACCTTAATTTCGACAACCCACAGGTCATGAAGGCCGTGCTCAGCGTCATGCGCTACTGGCTGGACATGGGCATCGACGGGGTGCGCCTGGACGCCATTCCCTATCTCGTCGAGCGCGACGGCACCAACAACGAGAACCTCCCCGAGACCCATGTGGTGCTCAAGCAGATTCGTGCCGAAATCGACGCCAACTATCCCGACCGTATGCTGCTGGCCGAAGCCAACCAATGGCCGGAAGACACACAGCTCTATTTCGGCGGCGAAGACGGCGGGCCGGGCGACGAGTGCCACATGGCGTTCCACTTCCCGCTGATGCCGCGCATGTACATGGCGCTGGCCCAGGAAGACCGTTTCCCGATCACCGATATTCTGCGCCAGACACCGGATATTCCCGCCAATTGCCAATGGGCAATTTTCCTGCGCAACCACGACGAACTGACGTTGGAAATGGTGACCGACAAGGAGCGCGACTACCTCTGGAACTATTACGCATCCGACAAGCGTGCCCGTATCAATCTGGGCATCCGCCGTCGTCTTGCGCCACTGCTGGAGCGTGACCGCCGGCGCATCGAGCTGCTCAACAGCCTGCTGCTGTCGATGCCGGGTACCCCGGTGATCTACTACGGTGACGAGATCGGCATGGGCGACAACATCTTTCTGGGGGATCGCGACGGCGTACGCACGCCCATGCAGTGGTCGCCGGATCGCAACGGAGGGTTTTCCCGAGCCGATCCGCCCAGTCTGGTCCTGCCGCCAATCATGGATCCGCTGTACGGCTATCAGGCGGTCAACGTCGAGGCACAGCAGCGCGATCCTCACTCGTTGCTCAACTGGACCCGGCGCCTGCTCGCGATACGCAAGCAATTCAAGGCATTCGGGCGTGGCACCCTGAAGATGCTGGCGCCCAGCAACCGGAGAATTCTGGCCTATTTGCGCGAGTTCACCGGCCTCAACGGCGAAACAGAAATCATCTTTTGCGTGGCCAACGTTTCCCGTGCTGCCCAGGCGGCAGAACTGGAGCTTTCACAGTACGAGGGCATGGTGCCGGTGGAGATGGTGGGTGGCAGTGCGTTCCCACCCATTGGCCAGCTGCCTTATCTGCTGACGTTGCCACCCTACGGGTTCTACTGGTTCCAGCTTGCGCCGACGCACCAGATGCCGAGCTGGCACCAGGAACCGGTGGAGGTCATGCCGGATTTCCAGACGCTGGTATTCAAGCGTCTCGACACGCTGGACAGCGCCTGCAAACGCACCCTGGAGCATGAATCACTGCCAGCCTACCTGCCGAAACGGCGCTGGTTCGCGAGCAAGGCGGCGCCAATCGATTCGATCAAGATCTGCTACAGCGTGCCATTCGGTGATCCGCAACGGCCCGTACTGATCAGCGAGGTCGCGGTCGAGTCCGCCGGACATACTGATCTTTACCAGCTACCGCTTGGTTTTCTCGCCGAAGCCGATTTCGGCACGGCGCTGCCTCAGCAACTGGCTATCGCACGGGTACGGCGCGGCCCGCAGGTAGGGTTGCTGACCGATGCCTTCGCACTGGAGCAGTTTGTGTTGGGTGTCATCCAGGGCCTGCGAGACGAACAGGTGCTGAGCTGTGGTGAAGGCGAAATACGCTTCGAGCCGTTGCCGCAATTGGCTGAAATCGAGCTGCCTGAAGGTGCCGGGGTGCGTTATTCCTCGGCTGAGCAATCCAACAGCTCGGCGATCATCGGCGACCAGATGATGATCAAGATGCTGCGCCGCGTGACGCCTGGCGTGCATCCGGAACTGGAAATGGGCCGCTTTCTGACCGAACAGGGTTTCACCCATATTTCAGCCATGCTTGGCCAGGTCAGTCGCGTCAACAAGAAGGGCGAGCAGCACGCGCTGATGGTGGTGCAACGCTACCTGGACAACCAGGGCGATGCCTGGGAATGGACGCTGAACACGCTCGACCGCGCCGTACGTGACGAGCTGGCCGGCGGTGTGTCGCTGGTGGAAAACCAGTACAGCGCGCTGGAGGAACTGGAAAATTTCAACCGCCTGCTGGGTCAGCGCCTTGGCGAGCTACACCTGAGCCTGGCTGCGGAAACGGACAACCCGGATTTCGCCTACGAAACCACCACGCAGGCGGACAGTGAGAAATGGGCGGCAAGTATTCGCGGGCAGATCGAACATGCGCTCGAGGTGCTGGCGTCACACCGTGACGACCTGAACAAAAAAGCGGCAACCGACGTGGATCGGCTGCTTGGCCTGCGCGACCGGTTGCTGGATGAAGTGGGCCGGCTGGCGAACAGTGTCATCGGAGGGCTGCGCACACGGGTGCATGGTGACCTGCATCTGGGGCAGGTGCTGGTGGCGCAGGGCGATGCCTATTTCATCGATTTTGAAGGTGAGCCAGTGCGGTCGCTGGAGGAGCGTCGCGCCAAGATTTCACCGCTCAAGGATGTGGCCGGCGTGCTGCGCTCCTTTGAATACGCTGCGTTCATGATCCGGCGAAACGCGCAGGGCAGCGACACCTCCACCGAAGCCGAAGATGCTCGTCATCGTATTGCCGAAAACTATCGGCACAGTGCGCGTTCAACTTTTATGGAAGCCTACAGACAGGCTGCCGCCGAAGTACCCCACACCTGGCGTGACGCCGAGGGTGCCGAGGCCGCGCTGGCGCTGTTCAGCTTCGAGAAAACCGCCTACGAAATCCTCTACGAAGCAGAGAATCGACCCGCCTGGCTCCCGGTCCCCCTGCGGGGCCTGTGTGAGATGGCGCAACAGTTATCCAGCGGAGGTTTCAATGAATGATCGGCCTGCGGTGACCTTGCACGGCGAACATCTTTTACCCAGCGACGTGGATGTCGAGGCGCTGGTGCGTGCCGAACATGGTGATCCGTTCTCGATTCTCGGCCCCCATCCCGATGGCGATGGGCTGATGATTCGCGCCTTTGTGCCCAATGCACTGGGTGTGGAGGTGCTGGAGCGCTCCAGTGGCGGCACGCTGGCCTCGATGGAGCAGGGGCAGGCCCCAGGCCTGTTCTTCACGCGGCTGGCGCATCCGCAGCCCTATCTGTTGAGCATTCGCTGGGCCGGTGGGGAGCAGATTACCGAAGACCCTTACAGTTTCGGGCCGCAACTGGGCGAGATGGATCTGTATCTGTTCGCCGAAGGTAACCACCGCGAACTGGCCCGCGTGTTTGGCGCGCAGCCCACGGAGGTTGACGGCGTACAGGGCGTGCGTTTTGCCGTTTGGGCGCCCAATGCCAGACGTGTTTCGGTGGTGGGTAGTTTCAATGACTGGGATGGACGGCGGCACCCGATGCGATTGCGTTTTCCGGCAGGCGTTTGGGAAATATTTATTCCTCGGGTGCAACCGGGGGAGGCATACAAGTACGAAATTCTCGGGCCGCACGGCATTCTGCCGCTGAAGGCAGATCCCATGGCGTTGGCGACCGAGCACCCGCCCGGAACTGCTTCGATCATTGCCCGACCGCTGGATTACGAATGGAAGGATGAGTTCTGGCTACAGGATCGAGCTGCGCGCCAGTCCATCAGCGCACCGATGTCGATCTACGAGGTGCATGCCGGGTCGTGGCAGTGTGAAGGGGGTGATGGGGGGCGCACGTACAACTGGCACGAGCTGGCGGAGCGGCTGATTCCCTATGTGGTTGACATGGGTTTTACCCATATTGAGCTGATGCCCATCATGGAACATCCCTTCGGGGGCTCATGGGGCTACCAGCTGCTCTCGCAGTTCGCCCCCAGCGCGCGCTACGGATCGCCGCATGACTTCGCCGCCTTCGTCGATGCCTGTCATGCTGCCGGCGTCGGCGTGATTCTCGACTGGGTGCCGGCGCATTTTCCAACCGACGCTCATGGTCTGGGCGAGTTCGACGGCACCGCGCTTTACGAATATGCGCATCCCTTTGAGGGCTTTCATCAGGATTGGGATACCTACATCTACAACCTTGGCCGCACCGAGGTGCATGGCTTCATGCTGGCGTCAGCCCTGCACTGGTTGCGGGAGTTCCATGTCGATGGCCTGCGCGTGGATGCAGTGGCTTCAATGCTTTATCGCGACTATTCCCGGCAGGAAGGCGAGTGGATTCCCAACCGCCACGGCGGGCGGGAAAACCTGGAAGCGATCGAGTTTCTGCAGCACCTGAACGAGGTGGTCGCGCACGAAGCGCAGGGTGCGCTGGTCATCGCTGAAGAGTCCACGGCGTTTCCAGGCGTCAGCAAGCCGGTCTCTGAGGGTGGGCTGGGCTTCGCTTACAAGTGGAACATGGGCTGGATGCACGACAGTCTCAAGTACATCCAGGAAGATCCGATCCATCGTGCCTATCATCACGACCAGATGACCTTCAGCATGGTCTACGCCTATTCGGAGCATTTTGTGCTGCCGATCTCCCACGACGAGGTGGTGCATGGCAAAGGCTCGCTGATCGGCAAGATGCCCGGTGACCGCTGGCAGAAATTTGCCAACCTGCGAGCCTATCTCTCTTTCATGTGGACGCATCCGGGCAAGAAATTGCTGTTCATGGGCTCCGAGTTCGCTCAGTGGCGCGAGTGGCACCACGACCGCGAGCTCGATTGGCACTTGCTGAACGAGGCCGACCACAAGGGTGTGCATGATCTGGTGCGCGATCTCAATCGCGTGTATCGCGAGGAGCCGGCATTGCACGAACTCGACAGCGACCCTGCCGGTTTCCAGTGGCTGATTGGAGATGATCGCAGCAACAGCACCTTCGCCTGGCTGCGCAAGAGTTCCAGTGGTCATCCGTTGCTGGTGGTAGCCAACTTCACGCCGGTGGTGCGCGAGAACTACCGTATCGGCGTGCCGGTGGAGGGGCGCTGGGTGGAAATCCTCAACAGCGATGCCGCCTGCTACGGCGGCTCCAACAGCGGTAATGGAGGGGGGATTCTGGCTGAACAGGTCGAGCACCACGGGCAGTTGCTGTCCCTGTCACTGACCGTGCCGCCGCTGGGCGTGGTGATCCTGCGGCCTGAGCCGTAGAGCGGGTTTCGCTTAGGACTTAGGGCCGAACTTGTTCGGCCTTTTACGAATCCCTGGCCGAATGAATTCGGCCCAACAAGCTTTGCGGCTTTTCTCTACGCTCAATTACGCTGTTTGCGATTGACGGCCTGCGCGGCCTTGATGATGTCTTCGCCGATGACTGACTCGAATTGCTGCCAGACCGGACGCATTGCCTCGCGCCAGGCTTCGCGTTGTTCCGGGTTCAGCTCGATGATTTCCGATGTGCCTGCCTTGAGAATGCGTGCGCGGTCGGTCTGGTTTGCTTCTTCGGCAGCGCGGTTCACCTCGTAGGTCACTTCATCAATGATGCCTTCCAGCTCGGTACGAATCTGATGGGGAATGCTGAACCAGAAGCGCGTGTTGCTCACCAGCATGTAGTCGAGCACACCGTGGTTGGTTTCGGTGATATAGGGCTGCACGCTGTGCATCTTCTGGCTGTAGATATTCGACCAGGGATTTTCCGCGCCCTGAACGGTGCCGCTCTGCAGTGCGCTGAACACCTCGCCGAATGCGATTTTTCTGGTTGATGCACCTACCTGCGTGAACTGGGACTCCAGTACAGCCGACGGCTGGATGCGAAAGCTCAGCCCCGAGGCATCGCTCGGCAAATACATCGGTTTGGTCGCGGACAACTGCTTCATGCCGTTGTGCCAGTAGGCCAGGCCGGTAATGTTTGCCTTTTCCATCGAGCGCAGCAGCTGGCGTCCCTTGGAGCGTTTCTGAAAGCGATTGACGGCCTCCAGATCATCGAACAGAAACGGCAGGTCGAATACCTGCAACTGCTTGCTATAACGCTCGAACTTGGCCAGCGAAGGCGCCAGCAGCTGAACGTCGTTGTTGCTCAGGGCTTCCAGTTCGTTGGCATCGCCATAGAGCGTGGAGCCGGGATAGACCTCGACGCTTACCTGGCCCGGCAAACGCTCTTCAACCAGACGCTTGAAAAGCAGGGCGCCCTTGCCCTTGGGGGTGTCTTCGGCGACGACATGAGAGAATTTGATGACGATGGGCTCGGCCTGACCCGGCACGGCGGTCAGCGCCAATATCAGCCCGACAAAGGTGATGAGCGGCTTGATCATTGAGTGGCTCTTCATTATCTGATGGTTTGACGGTGCGTCCCGCTAACGGTCGCGTTTGGGCGTTCAACCCCACCCGCTGCAAAAGGCGAACGCTGGCTGGCCATGGCCAGCCTGGTAAAAACGGGAGCCTGTCATACTTTCTGACGCCAGAATGGCGACAAGCTCACGATTGTGCCGGTTGCGGGCCAGAGCCTCTTATCGCGCCGCTGAAACTTTCCTCTTGTCACCCCAGTCCTCCATAGACAGTTGATCGCTTGATGGAGGCCCCGGCATGACCGAGACAACCCAGACGCAGCCGCCGCAGGAACAACCCGAACCCGGCAAAGAAAGTGAGATGACCCCGCGCCCCGAATTTCGCGGCGAGGACTACAAGGCCGCCGGCAAGCTGCAGGGCAAGGTAGCCATCATCACCGGCGGTGACAGCGGGATCGGACGTTCGGTGGCGGTGCTGTTCGCCCGTGAAGGCGCTGATGTCGCGATTCTCTATCTGGACCAGCACCAGGACGCCGATGAAACCCGGCGTGTGGTGGAAGAGAACGGCCGCCAGTGCTTGACCTTCTCCGGCGACGTGGCCGATGAGGCGGTCTGCAAGAAGGTCATCGAGGAAACCCTGTCCACATTCGGCAAGCTCGACATTCTGGTCAACAACGCTGCCGAGCAGCATCCGCAGGAGCGTTTCGAGGATGTCACCCAGGCACAGTGGGAAAAGACCTTCCGCACCAATGTCTTCGGCATGTTTCAGATGACCCAGGCGGTACTGCCGCATCTGGAAAAGGGTGCTTCGATCATCAACACCACCTCGGTGACCGCCTACAAGGGCAATCCGATGCTGATCGATTATTCATCGACCAAGGGCGCCATTGTCGGTTTCACCCGTGCGCTGGCGATGCATCTGGCCGAGCGCGGTATCCGCGTGAACGGCGTGGCGCCAGGCCCGATCTGGACACCGCTGATCCCGTCCACATTCGATGCGGACAAGGTCGCTGAATTCGGTTCCAACGTGCCGTTCAAACGCCCCGGCCAGCCGGATGAAGTCGCACCGGCTTATGTCTACCTGGCCAGCAGTGATTCCTCATACGTCAGTGGCCAGGTGATCCATGTGAACGGCGGCACAGTGGTCAACGGCTGAACGTACCGGCTGTCTCGCAGATCTGCCGACAGCGTTTGCTGATCTACGCTCAATATCGACGGGGCAATCGCTCCCCTCAGCGCCTCGCCAGGGACGGCAGCGCAGGAGCGGAACCCCAAGCCAAGCCAGGCAGTCCACTGGATCAGTAATAACTACAAGGAGATACCCATGACCGTGAGAGTATCCCGTCGCCAGTTTCTCAAGTTCGGTGCCGCCGGTGTCGGTGCGTCGAGCATGGCCATGATGGGTTTTGCCCCGGATGAAGCGGTCGCTTCCATCCGCCATTTCAAACTCAGCGCCGCCCGCATGACGCGCAATATCTGCACCTACTGCTCGGTGGGTTGCGGCATGTTGCTCTATTCGCGCGGCGACCAGTCGATCAACGTCGTTGATGAAATCTTCCACGTCGAGGGCGATCCGGATCATCCGGTCAGTCGCGGCTCGCTATGCCCGCGCGGTGCCGGTGTGCTGGATTTCATCAAGAGCGAATCGCGGGTCAAATACCCCGAGGTTCGCGAGCCGTTCACCAACGAATGGAAACGCATCAGTTGGGATGAGGCGTTCACCCGTATCGCCCGTCACATGAAAGACGACCGCGACAAGAATTTCGAGACCCATGACGAGGAGGGGCGGCTGGTCAACCGCTGGCTGACCACATCCATGGTCGCGGCATCGGCCTGCACCAACGAAACGGCTTATCTCACACAGAAGATTACCCGCGCGTTGGGCATCCTCCAGCTCGACAACCAGGCGCGCGTTTGACACGGACCAACGGTGGCAGGTCTTGCCCCAACATTTGGTCGCGGTGCCATGACGAATCACTGGGCGGACATCGCCAATGCCGATGTCATCCTGTCCATGGGCGGCAATTCGGCTGAGGCCCATCCGGTTGGCTTCCGTTGGGTCATGCGAGCCAAGGAACGCAATAACGCGATCCTGATTTCCATCGACCCGCGCTTCAACCGCACCACTGCGGTGGCGGATTATCACGCGTGGATTCGTACCGGTACGGATATTGTTTTTCTCGGCGGGTTGATCAACTACCTGATCGAAAGTGACCGCTACGCCCACGAATACGTACGCGAATACACCGACGCCAGCCTGATCGTGGCCGAGGGTTTCGGCTTCGAGGAAGGTCTGTTCAGCGGCTATGATCCGGCCAGCAAGACCTACGACCGCCAGACCTGGAACTTCGACATGGATGAGCGCGGCTTCGCTCGTCGTGATCCAAGTCTCCAACACCCTCGCTGCGTGTTCCAGCTGATGCGCCAGCATTACAGTCGCTACACGGTGGAGCAGGTCGAGAATATCTGCGGCATACCGGGGGATACGGTCGTCCAGCTCTGGGAGCTGATCGCCCAGACGTCCGCACCCGATAAAACCCTGACCATCCTCTATGCCCTGGGTTGGACCCAGCATTCCATCGGTTCACAAATCATTCGCTGTGGCGCCATGGTGCAGTTGTTGCTGGGCAACATGGGCATGCCGGGTGGGGGCGTGAATGCGTTGCGCGGGCACTCCAACATCCAGGGGCTGACCGATATCGGGCTGCTGTCCAATCTGCTGCCGGGCTACCTGAATCTGCCATCGGCCAACCTGCAGACCTACGCCGATTACCTGCGCACCCGCATCAAGCAGCCGCTGGTCGAAGGCGAGGTGTCCTATTGGAAGTTCTATGAGCGCTTCTTCGTCAGCCTGATGAAGGACTGGTACGGCGATGTCGCCACGGCGGAAAACGACTGGTGCTACGACTGGCTGCCGAAGCTCTCGGTGCCGATCTACGACATCCTCTACGCCATTAACGACATGACGCTTGGCAAGATGACCGGAGCGTTCTGCCAGGGCTTCAACATCCTGGCGGCGTTTCCGAACAAGGCGAAGGTCATGGATGGCCTGTCGAAGCTGAAATACTTCGTGATCATGGACCCGCTGACCGTGGAAACCGGCGAGTTCTGGAAAAACTTCGGCGAATACCATGACGTTGATCCTTCGCAGATCGGCACCGAAGTGTTCCGCCTGCCCACCACCTGTTTCGCCGAAGATGACGGCTCCATCACCAACAGCTCGCGCTGGCTGCAATGGCATGAACGCTCCGCGCCGGGGCCGGGTGAATCCATGACGGATACGGAGATCCTTGGCGAGGTGATGCTGAGGCTCAAGCACATGTACCAGGAAGAGGGTGGCGCCTTCCCCGATCCGATCCTCAATATGAGCTGGAATTACAAGGTGCCGACCTATCCCACGGCCGAGGAACTGGCCAAGGAATACAACGGGCGGGCGCTGGTGGACCTGACCGATGACACTGGCCAGGTCGTTCGTCGCAAGGGCGAGCTTTTGAAGGATTTCAGTGAGCTGCGCGACGATGGCTCCACCGCCTGCGGTTGCTGGATCTATTCCGGCGCCTGGACCGAGGAAGGCAACATGATGGCCCGGCGTGACAACGCCGACCCTTACGGCACCGGCAATACCATTGGTTGGGCCTGGGCCTGGCCGATGAACCGTCGCGTCCTCTACAACCGCGCCTCGGCCCGGCCGGACGGCACGCCCTGGGCGCCGAACAAGGCGTTCATCTGGTGGGACGGCGAGCGCTGGACGGGCGCCGACGTGCCGGATTTCCCGCTGACCTCGCCGCCGTCGCAGGGGGTAAGGCCATTCATCATCACCCAGAGTGGTGGTGGGCATTTCTTCGCCGCCGAATGGCTGAACGAAGGGCCTTTCCCCGAGCATTACGAGCCCATGGAGTCGCCCATCGACCGCAACCCCATGAGTCCGAACAATCCTCTGGCGTTCAACAACCCCATCGTCCGGGTGTTCGAGCAGGACCGCGACTCCTTCGGTTCCAACAAGGACTTTCCGTACGCGGCAACCACCTACCGGCTGACCGAGCACTTCCACTACTGGACGACTCACGCACGACTCAATGCCATCGCGCAGCCCGAGAAGTTCATCGAAATAGGCGAAGTGCTGGCGGGCGAATTGGGCATCAGCGCGGGCGAGCGGGTCAGGGTGACCTCCAAGCGCGGCTTCATCACCGCAGTGGCCGTTGTGACCAAGCGTCTGGTGCCACTGGAAATTGACGGGCGCACCGTCCACCAGATCGGTATTCCCATTCACTGGGGGTTCAAGGGCGTGGCGAAGAAGGCGCACCTCACCAATACCCTGACGCCCTTCGTGGGTGACGGGAACACGCAGACACCGGAATTCAAGTCGTTTCTGGTGAATGTAGAGAAGATCGGAGGGACCGCCTGATGCGTGGTGACCAGATCAATCTGCAGAACATCATCGCCCGTTCGGCGAGTACGGTGCCTTCACCCCAGGTGCGGCAGGGTGGCGTCGACAAGGTGACCAAACTGATCGACGTGTCGGTCTGCATTGGCTGCAAGGCATGCCAGGTGGCCTGTTCGGAGTGGAATGACCTGCGTGACGAGGTCGGAACCTGCGATGGCACCTACAACAATCCCCAGGACCTGAGCGCCGAATCCTTCGAGGTCATGCGCTTTTCCGAGTACGAGAACGAGCAGGGCAACCTCGAGTGGCTGATCCGCAAGGACAACTGCATGCATTGCGCCGAGCCCGGCTGCCTCAAGGCCTGTCCGTCGCCCGGTGCCATCGTGCAGTACGCCAACGGCATCGTCGATTTCAACTCCGAGCATTGCATCGGCTGTGGCTATTGCATTGCCGGCTGCCCATTCGATATTCCGCGGATTTCCAAGAAGGACAACAAGGCCTACAAATGCACGCTGTGCTCCGACCGGGTGTTCAACGGCCTGGAGCCGGCCTGCGTCAAGAGCTGTCCGACCTCGGCGATCATGTTCGGCACCAAGGAAGACATGCTCGACTACGGCGCCATGCGCGTTGCCCATCTGAACGGGCGAGGCTATGAGAATGCCGGCATCTATGATCCGCCAGGGGTCGGCGGTACTCATGTGGTTTATGTGCTGCAACACGCAGACAAGCCGGAAATCTACAGCGGCCTGCCGCGTGACCCGCACATCGCGCCGACAGTAGAGCTGTGGAAGGGCATTACCAAGCCGATCATGTCGGTGGCGCTCGGCATATCGGTGCTGGCTGGCTTTTTCCACTACGTCACCCAAGGGCCGAAGGAGGAACCGGAGGATGACCCGGATATTGACGAGACGGCAGCGGAGCGTGAGTTCAACCGTCGCGAGGAGGATCGGCCATGAGTCATTCCAACGTCCGCCACGGCATCCTGCGCTACGGCAAATGGACCCGCGTCAATCACTGGATCGTTGCCATCAGCTTCGTACTGCTGACATTGAGTGGGCTGGCGTTCTTCTACCCGGCGTTCTTCGGACTCACGGCACTGTTCGGAGGGCCGGAGCAGACGCGAATCGTGCATCCGTACATTGGCGTGTTCATGTCGTTGTTGTTCGCGATCCAGGCAGTGCGCTTCTTCGGCGACAACCTGTTCCGTCGCCATGACGTACAGTGGACTCGGCAGATTCGCGACGTGCTGACCAACCGGGACGAGCGATTGCCGGCGGTGGGCAAGAACAACGCCGGGCAGAAGCTGGTGTACTGGATCTTCCTTGCCACGGTGCCGGTTCTGCTCATCACTGGAATCGTGCTCTGGCGTCCGTGGATTGCCGATGGCATGCCGGTCTGGGCGTTGCGCTGGGCCGTGACCATCCATGCCTACGCGGCGTTCATCGCCATCATCACGCTGGTGATCCACATCTACTCGGCCATCTGGGTCAAGGGTTCGGTCCGCGCCATGACCCAGGGACGTGTCAGCCATGCCTGGGCCAGGCATCATCACCCGCTCTGGTATGAGGACATCATGCGCAACCGCAAGACCGATGCACAAAGTGCTTCGCCAACCAGCGAAACGCAGAAGGGCCGACCATGACAGGAGCATCGATGAAAGGGGCAGAAGTGGACCACAGCTATGGAAGTGCACCCTCGGGCATCATGCAGGCGCCAGAGGTCATCCTGGCAGATGCGAAGCTGTTCAGTAAGCGTGCCTTGCGCCTGCGCGAACTGGTCGAGCAGGTGCCGGCGCTGGACGAGTTCCTGGCGTTCATGGCTCGCCTGGCCCAGGCACAGCACCAGATACTGAGCGAACGCAAACCGGCCTGGCGGCCAGCGCCGGATGCCTTCGACGCCGCGCTACAACACGGCATGCCGCCGCTGGGGCATCGTGCGCTGCGTCGTGATATCGACTGGCAGGCCGATCTGCTGGCCATCCTTGATGCGCTCGATCTGCATGTGGGCGAGCGCCAGCGTCCCTTGCTGAAGGCTCTGCGCGAGATGACAGACGAACAACGTGCTGCCCTGGCCGAAGATGTGCTGGAAGTGCGCCCCGGCAGCGAGGAGACACGAGGCCTGATGCCGTTGGTGGCGGCGGCGCTGCAGGTCAGCTGGCTGCGCCTGGCCCTGTCGCTGCCCAGGCCACCAGAGAGACCGGACGAGCAGGCGCGCGCCCTGTGCCCCTGCTGCGGTTCCCTGCCGGTGGCCAGCGTGATCCATAGCGAACGTCAGCGCAGTGGCGTGCGCTATCTGCATTGCAGCCTGTGCGCCACCGAGTGGCATCTGGAACGAGTCAAATGCAGCGAATGCGACAGCGCCAAACTGATCTACCTCAGCCTCGATGACGACAAGGGCAAGCCTTTTCTGCCCGTGCAGGCCGAAGCCTGCGGTGAGTGCCACAGCTATTTGAAAGTGGCCCAGCGCGAACTGCATGGGCGTGCCGATCCGGTCGCCGATGACCTGGCGAGCCTGGCGCTCGATCTGCTATTGGCCGAGCAGGGTGAGTATGAGCGTATCGGTTACAACCCCTGGTTCATCACCGGCGGCTGACGTAGGCGCCTGAACGTCACAGGAACAGCTGATAGGTTAAGGTTGTCGTAGGCCATGTGTTAGCGGGAGCGTAATCCACGCCTGAAGGCTGCGATTCCGGCGCAATGCCGCTCCTTCGCCGTTCCACACGCCTATGCTTATGGAAGAAGTCCTTCGTTCAACAAGGAAAACCTATGACTTTGCTCTGGCTGCTCGTTCTACTGCTCGGCATCGCCGTGATCGCCCATCTACGTGTTTCGCCCGTACCAGCACTGGCCGTTGTTGCGGCATACCTTGTGCTTATGGGCGCCGCCGGTGAGGCCCCGGCCTGGCTCATGATCATTCTCTGGCTCGTGCTGATCGCCGTTGCCGTGCCGCTACTGGCTACCGACTTGCGCATCAAGTACTTCAGCAGGCCGATGTTCGACTGGTTCAAGAAGGTGCTGCCGCCGATCTCGGATACCGAGCGCGATGCCATCGAAGCCGGCAGCGTCTGGTGGGATGGCGAACTGTTCAGTGGTCGACCGAACTGGGACACCCTGCTGAGCTATCCGAAAGCCCGGCTCACCGAGGAAGAGCAGGCCTTCCTCGATGGCCCTACCGAAACGCTCTGCGCCATGGTCAGCGACTGGGATATCGGTCAGCGGCTGGATCTGCCCCAACACGCCTGGGATTACATCAAGGCCGAAGGCTTTTTCGCCCTCATCATTCCCAAGGAGTACGGCGGCAAGGGTTTTTCAGCCTACGCTCACTCGCAGATTGTGATGAAGCTGGCCACCCGCAGCGGTGATCTCGCCAGCACCGTCATGGTGCCCAACTCGCTCGGGCCAGCTGAGCTGCTGATGCATTACGGCACCGACGAGCAGCGCAACCATTACCTGCCGCGACTGGCCAACGGCACAGATATTCCCTGCTTCGCCCTGACCGGCCCCTATGCCGGCTCCGATGCGGGCGCGATGAACGACAGTGGCGTGATCTGCAGAGGTATGTGGCAAGGCGAAGAAGTGCTCGGGCTGCGCCTGAACTGGGAAAAGCGCTACATCACCCTGGGGCCGGTCGCGACCTTGCTCGGCGTTGCCTTCAAAACCTATGATCCCGAACATCTGTTGGGCGACGAGGAAAGCCTGGGGATCAGCCTGGCCCTGATTCCTACTGACACGGCGGGCGTCGAGATCGGTCGCCGGCATCTGCCTCTGGGCGCGGCCTTCATGAACGGGCCGAACTGGGGCAACAACGTATTCGTACCGCTGGAGGCCATCATTGGCGGGCGCGAGATGATCGGCAAGGGCTGGATGATGCTGATGAATTGCCTCTCGGTTGGCCGCTCCATCTCGCTGCCGGCCACGGGCGTCAGTGCCGCCAAGACCTGCAGCTATGTCAGTGGACGTTACGCACGTATCCGCGAACAGTTCGGTGTGCCGCTGGCGGCATTCGAGGGCATTCAGGAGCCGCTGGCCCGCATTGGCGGCAATGCCTGGCTGATGGACAGCGCGCGCATCCTGACCGCCAGTGCCGTGGATCTGGGCGAAAAGCCCTCGGTGCTTTCGGCCATCCTGAAATACCACCTGACCGAGCGTGGCCGCCAGTGCATCACCGATGCCATGGACATCCACGCCGGCAAGGGCATCATCATGGGGCCGAACAACTACCTTGGCCGCCTGTGGTTGTCCGCGCCGATCTCCATTACCGTCGAAGGCGCCAACATTCTTTCGCGCAACCTGATGATCTTTGGTCAGGGCGCGATCCGCTGCCATCCGTTTGTGCTGCGCGAAATGGAGCTGGTCCATGAGCCGGATCGCGACGCAGCCGTGGCGAAATTCGACAAGCTGCTTATGCAGCATATCGGCTTTGCGGTCGGTAACACCGCCAGTACCTTCGTACTCGGGCTGACCTTTGGTCGACTCGGCAAGGCACCAGGCAGCGGCCTGACTCGGACTTATTTGCTGGCGCTGAACCGTATTGCTGCCGCCTTCGCCATGCTGGCAGACCTTTCCATGATGCTGCTGGGTGGCGAACTTAAACGCCGTGAACGCCTGTCGGCGCGTCTGGGAGATATCCTCAGTCAGCTGTACCTGGCATCCGCCGCGCTCAAGCGTTATCAGGATCTGGGTCATCCGCAGGAGCAGGCACCCTTGCTGCGCTGGGCGCTGGAAGACTGCCTGTGTAAAGCCGAGCAGGCGCTGGCCGACACCCTTGCCAACTTCCCCAACCGGATTCTCGGCTGTGCATTGCAGTTACTGGTATTTCCCTTTGGCGCGCGACACAAGGGACCTTCCGATGAGCTGGATGCCGAAGTCGCCGCAATTCTCGGTCGCGCAGAGGGAGACCCGGCGCTTGAGCAGATTCTCGACGGTGTATACCGGCCAGAGAATACGGACGAGCCGCTCGGCGCGCTCAGGCATGCCTTCGATACGCTCGCTGAAACCCAGCCGCTGGCCAGAAAGCTGCAGCAGGCGATCAAGCGCGGCGAGCTGAATCCCGCCGCTACGCAGGATCCGATCAGCGCTGCGCTGGAGGCTGGCCTGCTCAGCCAGGAAGAGGGCACCCGGCTACGCAAGGCCGAAGTGGCCCGCCGCAAGGTCATCGACGTGGACGACTTTGGCAAGGAAGAGCTGGAGCTGAAGAGCGGGAAGGTGCGGTAGAGCGTAGGGTGGATGACGCTTTTTCATCCACCCATTGGGGGTTGCGCAGCGGGTGGACAAGCTTCGCGTTGTCCACCCTACGCCTACGAACTTGTTCGGCCGCTTGCGTGGCCCCTTGGCCGAACAAGGTCGGCCCTTGATCCGGTGTCGTTCAGCTCAACGCTGTGCAGTGCTTTCGCTGCGCTGGTTGTAGAGGCTCACCAGTACCTGGTCCAACACCGAAGAGGCGCCCCAGGGGCGAGGGTGATTGAGGATGGCGACGACTGCCCAGGTGTTGCCGTCATTGTCGCGGCTGTACCCGGCGATGGCCCGTACGGTGTTCAGCGTGCCGGTCTTGATGTGCGCCTTGCCGGCGACGCCGGTGTTATGCAGGCGCTTGCGCATGGTGCCGTCCAGCGCGGCTACAGGCATCGATGAGATGAACTCGGCGGCGAACGGACTTTGCCAGGCGGCCTGCAGCAAACTGGCCAGCTCGCGAGCGCTGACGCGCTCGGCGCGCGACAGCCCCGAGCCGTTTTCCATCACCAGGTGCGGCGAGATCAGGCCTTTTTTTGCCAGCCATTGACGGATGACCCGTTGCGCAGCCATGGAGTCGTCAGGGTCCGCCTCGTTGCGAAACTCCGCGCCCAGGCTCAGGAACAGCTGCCGGGCCATGGTGTTGTTGCTGTATTTGTTGATGTCCCGAATGATTTCCACCAGATCCGGCGACCAGGCGCGGGCGATCATCCGGGCGCTGTCAGGCACCGTGGCGACCCGATCTTCACCCAGAATGCTGCCGCCCAGTTCCTTCCAGATGGCGCGCACGGCGCCAGCGGCATAACGCTGATGGTCCAGCAGTGACAGATAGGTCTGCCCGCTGCAACCAGCCGGCAACTTGCCGGTAACCACCACTCTCACGCCGTTGGCTTCTTCGATTGGGTTGTAACGTATGTCTGGCCAGCCGGGGCATTTGGCTTTGGGCAGGGCTTCTATGCGGTTGTCGATGCGCACCGTGGCAATGGGCGGCTCGACCATGACGTTCACGTTCCCGTCGTTGTTGCGGGCGATAAAGCGAAGCGCCTTGAGGTTGACCAGCAGAGAGTCGGGGCCGACCAGAAAGGGTTTGTTCTTGTCATTGCCGTCGTCGTCAAAAACCGGTAGATCCGGCTGCACGAAATGGCTGCGGTCGAGAACCAGATCCCCGCTCACCGTCTGCACGCCGTTGGCCCGCAGGTCGCGCAGCAGCAGCCAGAGCTTTTCCATGTTCAGCTTGGGATCGCCACCACCCTTCAGATACAGATTGCCGTTGAGGATGCCGTTTTCGATGGGGCCATCGGCATGGAACTCGGTTTTCCACTGGTGATTGGGGCCTAGCAGCTCCAAGGCTGCATAGGTGGTGACCAGCTTCATGGTCGAGGCGGGATTGATCGAAACGTCGGCGTTGACGAAGGTCGGCGATGCGCTGCCGTTGAGGGGCAGCAACACAACGGACAGGGCGCTGCTCTCTATCTTGTTGGCCTTGAGTGCCTTCGCAACACTCGGGGGCAGGCTTTGGTTAGCCGTTTGGGCCAACGCCGGAAAAGCCAGCGGCATAGCCAGAGCGGCAATGGAGAGAGGGCGTATGAACCAGCGCATGGGAACGGATGAAATAAGTGACATGAAGATTCCCTACAGCTTTCAGGGAAGAAATAACGAGACACTATGCTCGCGCCTAAAGTTAACTACAGCACATGTTGCCAAGCGTAGCCGGCTGATTCGAGATTCTGCAAAGAGATTTACCGCAAGGTGTGACTTTTCCGGACAGGCAGTCTGCCAATCGGGGCTTGTAATCGCACAAGTACGGCGTAGCTGTTAGAGTGCGCGCCGTTATCCCGTTAAGAAAGGACCGAATCAATGGCTACCAATCGCTCGCGTCGCTTGCGCAAAAAACTCTGTGTCGACGAGTTCCAGGAACTGGGCTTCGAAGTCACGCTGTCCTATGTTGAAGGCCTCGACGCCAAGGCTGTGGACGAATTCCTGGAAGCCTTCCTGGTTGAGGCCATGGAAGCCAACGGGCTGGGCTACATCGGTGGCGAAGACTATGGCTTCGTGTGTCTGGGCAAGCGTGGTTCGGTCAGTGAAGAGCAGCGCACTCAAGTCGAAGCCTGGCTCAAGGGCCGTAGTGAGCTGACTGAGTTCGGCGTCAGCCCGCTGATGGACGTCTGGTATCCGGAAAACGAGATCAACGTCAAGGCGTGATCGAGTCGTCCCGGTCCCGGCTCCTGCCGTGACCAGATGCTGTGGATGGCCCGGTTTTGCGCAATGCAATCCGGGCGCTCAGCCGACGCAGCAGATACACCAGCAAAGTGACACCCAGCGCAACGCCAATGCCAATCGCGGCATTGATCAGGCGTATCTGGGGCATGTCCCAATCCAAAGCCAGGGTTTCGGTCAGCAGAATGAAACTCAGGGTCGTCTGCAGAACAAAAAGCCTGTAATGATGGGCCTGAAATGCCCGGCTGAGCATCAGCAGTGGCAGCAGGATCATCACCATCAACGCTGGGTCTACCAGGCTGTGGCCCATGTAGATCAGTATGGCTGCCGCGCACAGAACCCCCAGGCTTGCCTGCAGTGCCCGTGCCAGGCTGCGCTGCACATCCATCTGCAAGATCACGAGTATCGCCAGCGTCAGCCAGTAGCCGCGTGACAGATCAGCAATGACCACAATCACACCGCCCAGCGCAGCTGCCAGTAGATGGGTCAAGGCCTGCAAATGCCACTGGCGAGCCGATGTGCGCCGTGCCCGTCGCCGCAGGACCTTGAACATGCTGAGCAGGCGCGGCATAGAGGGCCACATTCGCAGGCCGTGCAGGCCGCGCAAACCAAAAGCCAGTAGCGTGACCCACAGCCCGCCCAGGACAAACAGCATGGCGATCGCCTGCGGGTTGTTGAAATCACCGATGCCGTACTGGCCCTGGCCAAGGCACAGGCAGATGGCAAGGCCAATCCCCAGCTTGCCGGCTTCACTGCCGTAGCGTTGCAGCCAGGCCAGTAGCAATCCGTAGCAGGCAAACAGGCCCAAGCTGATAAGGGGATAGGACGCCGCCCAAAAACCGAGACCGGCGCTGCAGGCTCCGAGCGTAATCTGCATCAACATGCGTAGCATGCCGAGGCGGTGCAAGGGGTTGGCTCTGGCCGCCTGGAAGGCGCCCAGGGTTGCCCATAAAAACCCCGGATGTCCGCTGAACAGCCCGAGCAGAAGCGGCAGCGCGCAGCCCAGACCGGTAATCGTTGCCGCTCCCCAAGTAGGCGGGGCCGGTTTCCAGCTATTTCTGCGCCAGAGTGATTTCTCCACGACTATGTCCCTATTAGCGGTTACGAGCACTTGAAGTGTGAGGAACCAACTGTGGGAGCGGTCGGGCGGCGTTCCGCTTCAGCCGCGAAATTCGCGGAGCACGCCAGACTAAAAACCGCACCCACAAAAGCAGGATTGCTCTACCGGCACGTAATGGGAACATAACCTTATTCATGCTGCTCACGTCGGGCTTGAACGCCCGGTCATCTCCCCAGCCATTTCGGTGGCATAACTATCGGTCATGCCAGCGATGAAATCGATCATACGCAGGAAGGAGCGATAAAGCGGCCAGTCGGGGTCGGGAGCATTGCTGCCCAGGAGGTCGAGGATGCGGCGATTCTTGAACGAGAGCGTGCCCCCGCCGTGCTGTTCCAGTGCTGCACCACAGAAGGCGTTGAGCAGAATTTCAAGGGTGGTGTAGGCGCCGATTTCATGCAGCGTCTTGCGTTTGTCCTGGAAGATCTTTTCGCGCGCCATGGCCTTGGCCTGTACCACACAGGTTTTGGCCGGGCCGTGCATGTGCTCTACCAGGTCGCCTACGAGCGTGCCGGCCAGCAGTGCATCCTGCTGTTCGACGAAGGCGCTTGCTGCTGCGTTGGTCAGATGCTCGATGGCCTTGCCCCTGAGAATCGCCAGCTTGCGCCTGCGCGAGTCGTCGGGGCCGAGCAGGCGATAGGTTTCCGGCAGGTCATCGCCGACCAGATTCAGCAGCAGCGCTTCCACTTCGGCATAGTCGAGCAACTCCATCTCCAGACCATCCTCGAGATCGATCAGGCCGTAGCAGATGTCGTCTGCCGCCTCCATCAGATACACCAGCGGATGGCGCGCCCAGCGTTGCTCTTCCAGTTGTGGCAGGCCGAGCTTCGATGCGATCTGTTCCAGCAGCGGCAACTCGCTCTGGTAACAGCCGAACTTGTGCTTCTTGTAACCGAGTGCCTCGGCGTGACGCGATGTCCAGGGGTACTTGAGATAGGTGCCGAGGGTGGCATAGGTCAGCCGTGTACCGCCGTCGAACTGATGATATTCAAGCTGGGTGAGTACCCGAAAGCCCTGTGCGTTGCCCTCGAAGTTGAGAAAGTCGGTGCGTTGAGCATCGCTCATGTCATCCAGCCAGCCGCGGCCGGCGGCCTGCTGAAACCAGTGGCGAATGGCATCCTCACCCGAATGGCCGAACGGTGGGTTACCTATGTCGTGGGCAAGACAGGCCGACTGCACGATCATGCCGAGGTCGGCAGGGCTGCACCACTCGGGCAGGTTTCCGCGCAGCACTTCGCCCACGCGCATACCCAGCGAGCGCCCGACACAGCTGACTTCCAGCGAATGCGTCAGGCGCGTGTGAATGTGATCATTGCTGGAGACAGGATGCACCTGCGTCTTGCGTCCGAGCCGGCGGAAAGCCCCGGAAAAGATGATCCTGTCATGATCCTTGTGAAACGGACTTCGACCAAGTTCTTCAGTGCTGTGAACAGACTTTCCGAGCCGTTCACGATTAAGCAGGGTATGCCAGTCCAAAGGGGGCTATCTCCTTGTGGCCGCCAGGGAGGCTGGTACGCCGACAGCGCAGTGTGGCGCATTCCATGTGTTGATTACAGGCCTGACCAGCACCCATAGGCCCGAGTTCATTCGGCCAGGATTGCCAGCAGAGGCCGAACAAGGTTCGGCCCTACGGTTCGACCATTTTGTCGCCGATTAGGCAGGGCCTGTAAATGCGTTTCTGCTTTTTGGAACGTGCCGGATTGCAGTTATTGGCGCCATTGTGTCTTGGGCTACTGGCGCAGTTTGCGAACCAGCGGATAAAGCGTGATTCCCAGACGCGCAAGCTTGCCTACTTTGCCCAAGCGCGGGCCGAAGACGGCGAGTACAACGGTCGCAGCCAGCATCAGCGGCCCTTTTCCGTGGTGCCCGGAAGCCGCACCACGGTTGCCCATGATGCTCTTGATACGCTGCACAGGATGAGCCAAAGGCTGCGCATGATAGAGGATCTGCTGACGATTCATCTCCATGCGCAGTCGAATCAGATCCTTGCGCAGGGCCAGATCGCTGGAAGTGCTGAGGGGAAGACTCATGGCAGTAAACGCTCCTGGTTGCGGGCCAGTTCCTCGACCGTTGCCTGGAAGGGCGACGCGCATGCCTTGGCGAGGCGAATGGCGCGGCTTATACACACCGCCATGACAATCGCATACACCAGACAGAGAATCAGAATGGCCGCGATGGGATTGGTTTCCCAGAAGGTGATGACGATGGCTGCTGAAAGCCCCACCAGAATCAGCAGGCCCAGGATCAGGCTGATACTTGCCAGAAGAAACAGCCTGAATACGCGGCTGCGCTCTTCCTGGAGCTCTATTCCAATCAGCTCCAGATGCCCTTGAAGAAGGCCGACAACCGCGCCGCCCATTTTTTTCAGGGACGGTGCGGGTGCTTCATCGGAATATTTTGCTTCCATTGGCCTGCTTTCCTCCTTCAGCGGCGCATGATCATGCCAAGAAGAAAGCCGGCGCCCGCAGCAATACCAATGGACTGCCAGGGGTGCGTTTGAACGTATTCTTCCGTGCACTGAATGGCTGCTTCACTCTGATCACGCAGCGTGTTTTCCTGCTCCTTCAACATTTTCCGGGCACGACTCATATTGGCAGTAATTTTCCCGCGCAATTCTTCGGTCTGGCTTCCGGCGGTGTCCTGGGTGTGTTTGAGCAGGCGCTCGGTATCTGCGATAAGCGTGTGGAATTCTTCGATCAGTGCGTTCTGTGCAGCCTGAAGGTTGCGGCGGTGGGCTGATTTGTCGATCAGCGAGCCGGTAGAGCCAGCGGTTGCATCAGGGATAGGGGTGTTATCACTGGTGCTGAAAGTGGATTCGGTAGACATCTGCTTGCTCCTTGGTGAAGTCATGGGAATGGTGACGGTACTTCAAGTTCGAGCATGACGGTGACGCAAGGTTCCCGCTTCGTTTTGAATGAAGCAGCGGAAAGCTGCGGTTACGGTGAGAAGTGAAATGACTCGGGTTTGCGCTGAGCGTGCAGTGAACCTCAGAAACGCCTGCGGTGATTCCACCCTTTAATTGCACAGCACTTTTATCACAGGCGGAATCGATAAAGCCTGTAATACGCAACCTTCCTGAAAAGAAAAACCCGCCGAAGCGGGTCTTTCTGACTACTGCATCGAGATGCGGTAGGCCGCTATTACATCAGCGGGATGGTGTAGCTTACGATCAGACGGTTTTCGTCGACGTTGGTAGCGCGAAAGAAGTTATTGCGCGCTGTTGCGTTACGCCATTTGACGTTCAGGTTTTTCAGTGCACCTTCCTGGAAGGTGTAGCCGATATCCATATCGCGTTCCCACATTTTGCCTTCGGACTGGCCAACACCACGATCAACGTTATCGCCTGTGACGTAGCGGGTCATGAAGGTCAGACCAGGAATGCCGACAGAAGCGAAGTTGAAGTCATAACGTGCCTGATAAGACTTCATATCTTCAAATGCGAAGTCGTTGATCTGGACATAGTTGACCAAGAAGGGGTCAGTAAATTCACCGACATAAGCAAAGCCTGTGTCGCCGCTCATCTGCTGATAGCCAAGGCCAAAAGAGTGGCCGCTGAGCGAGTAGGTGACCATTGCTCCAAGTGCTTTGTTGTCGATGTTGGAGGAACCATCGTCAGTTGAGCGCGCATAGCGGAGATCGGTTTTCAGCGATTGCTTATCGCCAAGGGGTAGAATGTGAACCAGATTGGTGCTGTGTTGCTTGTAAATGTTCTCGAGTTCGCTGTAGTAATAGGCAGCGGTCAGATTGTCGAGAACTTTATAGCTACCGCCTGCGAAGAAGAAATCATCTGCTGCGTCAGCAGCGGTACCTGCAGCACCAGCGCCGCTGGCGATGCCGACGCCCTTGCCGCCGTAAGCCAAGCCCTCGTTATTCGACGAGTTACGATGGTTTGCACGGTTTAGATAACCACCGTCCAGAGTCAGTCCGTTGACCTCCTTGGAAACGATCTGTGCGCCCTGGAAGGTTTGTGGCAGCAGACGGGAATCGCTGGAGGAGATTGCCATGTTCTTGAGTTGGAGAGTACCAACTTTCAGGATAGTCTCAGATACCTTGAATTTCGCAGCTACACCAAGAGATGAGTAATCATCCGGTGCGCCTGATGCGCCAGCCGGCAGCAAGCCTGTCCCCGTGCGGCGATCATCTCCGCTGCCACCCGAATCAAGTTTAACCCCAAGCAAGCCAAGGGCATCAATACCAAAGCCAACAGTGCCTTCGGTAAAGCCAGACTCAACGCGGAGAATGAAACCCTGAGCCCATTCATCTTGCTTGTTCTGACCAGCATCTTCGCGGTAGTCACGGTTGAAGTAGAAGTTACGCAGCTCCAGGCCAGCCTTTGTATCTTCGATAAAAGCAGCTTGAGCCATGGAAGGAATGGCTAGGGTTGCTCCCAGAGTGGCCAGGGCCACGCCCCGGGCGATTGGGGTCTTGAGCATTTCTTGTTCTCCTCGTTGGATGATGCTCTGAAGGTCGCTCTTACGGCGAGATGCAATAAAACATTTCATCATTGTTTCAGCCTTTAGACCTTAGTCTTTAGGGCCGGGGCGTCAAGGTCAGGAGTGGTTTGTTCGATAGTCTCGTTAGGCTACAAAACGTCTTACCACTTCCGGCCCGCCGGATTATTGTTCTGGTGGGCAGCCGAATCCTAACGGTTTGATGGCCACTAGTCGAATGCCGAAGTCAAACTCTTGTTTGAGTGAGGGTGGCGTCTCGTTTTTTGACCTGCACCGAGCGTGGTGGGCCAGCCGACTGCCAACTGATCAGTAATCGACCTGCTAGAATCAGTCGCTCGACAAATCCTTCGACGGGCCGCCGTGATGCTTCCTGAATGCCAGCTGTTTGGAACCCTGGGCTGTCACCTGTGTGAGCAGGCTGAGGCGGTCGTGATGCCGCTGGTGGAGCACGGGCTGCTGGTGGAGCTGCTGGACGTGGCGGACAGGGTGGAATGGGTCGAGGATTACGGCCTGCGCATTCCCGTACTGCGTCGGGTGGATACGGGGGCGGAGCTGGATTGGCCGTTTGAAGTTGAGCAGGTTGTCCGCTTTCTTGAATGATTGAAGAGCGGCAAAATGTCGCCAGGCCAAAACAGAAAAACCGGCTGCAAGAGCCGGTTTTAGATGCATCAGATAGCACGCCAAAAAGCGCTGATATCGGGAAATGGTCGGAGCGACTGGATTCGAACCAGCGACCTTCTCGTCCCGAACGAGACGCGCTACCAAGCTGCGCTACGCTCCGAAGATGGCGCGCATTTTACCTAAAAGGTTTTGTTTCACAAGAGCTTAGCGCCCGTTTTTTTAATGTGCCGGTGCTGTGGCCGACACATGACGAGCGCCAGGGAAATCAGAGTTCCTTGACGGTGCGAACCTGATCCTTGTTGACCTTGCCAGGTTTGCCATCCAGTCCTTCGTATTCATAGAAGCCGGATTCATCGTCGAAGTCAGGGCGATCCAGTGTCTGGATTTCACGACCATCGTTGAGCGTAATGACGCTGGGGCTCGAGCACCCGGCAAGCAGGAGCAGGCCGAGCAGCAATGTCAGGGTAGGGGCGATTCCTGAGCGCATGGTGATTCTCCTCAATGGTGGGTGTATCTGTGACGTGTCCGGGTCGAGTCAAGTTCCCATGGGTGGTGTGTGCCTGGCGAGCAGTTCAGGAGCGTTCAGGTTGGCAAGGCGGGGGTCGTCTTCGGGCAGCTCAAGGCTACGCGCGCCTAGTTCAACGAGTATGCGGCGGTTGCTTCTTTCGCCCGCTTGCCACGCGGCTTCGATTGCACCAGCGATGCTCAGCGGAATAACGCAGAAAAGCGGTTCCCATTGTGTGCCGCGCCGCACCATGACAGGCGTGTCCGGTATTTCACGCGCAATGCCGTGAAGCTGCAGGAGCAGTGCTTCATCGATCAGTGGGGCGTCGCACGGCAAGACCATCATCCAGCGGTGGCGCGCCGCCGCAAGGCCTGCGCGAATACCGGCAAGGGGGCCGGGGAAGTCAGGCTCATCGTCGCTGACAAGCTGGTCAGCGAACGGGGCATAGCGTTCCGGATTGCGGTTGCATGAGATGAGCAGGTCGTCGGTCAGCGGTCGTGCTACTCGCTGCGCCCAGGCTACGAGTGGCTTGCCGTGCCATTCGACCAGGCCCTTGTCATGCCCGCCCATCCGCTGCCCACGGCCACCGGCAAGCAGCAGGATTGAGCAATCGGCAAGCAGGTGTTGTGGCATCAGATGCTCCGGCAAAAGCCTGTGATATAACACCCCGCATCGCAGACCAACAACCGGAAGCCGTTTATGAGTCACCTTGCCGAGCAGTCTTTTGTCCCTCTCAATATTGCCGTTCTGACCGTCAGCGATACACGCTCGCTGGATACCGACACCTCTGGCCAACTGCTTGTCGAGAAGCTTCTTGCTGCTGGACACCGGCTTGCCGAGCGTGTGTTGCTGAAGGACGACATCTATCGCATTCGTGCGCAGGTTGCCCACTGGATCGCCGAAGACAGGGTGCAGGTTGTGCTGATCACCGGAGGCACCGGCTTTACCGCGCGTGACAGCACGCCGGAAGCGGTTCTCTGCCTGCTGGACAAGCAGGTTGATGGCTTTGGTGAGTTGTTCCGGCAGATATCGGTTGCGGATATCGGTACTTCCAGCGTGCAGTCTCGGGCCCTGGCGGGCCTGGCCAATGCAACGCTGGTTTGCTGTATGCCGGGGTCGACCAATGCCTGCCGAACCGCCTGGGACGGCATCCTTGCCGAGCAGCTCGATGCGCGTCATCGTCCCTGCAATTTTGTTGCCCATCTCAAGCAGGCTGCGCCATGCGAGAGCCGCTCATGACGGCGGGCGCACCATCGTCGGCGCTGATGTCGGTGGAGGCGGCGCGCGAAGCCCTGCTGAAACTGGCCCATGACGCCGCAATCCAGGAAATCGAGAGCGTTACGCTGGATGAGGCGCTGGGACGTGTGCTGGCCGAGCCGCTGGTTGCACAGCTGGATCTGCCACCGTGGCCCAATAGCGCGATGGATGGATATGCCCTGTGTCAGGCGGATCTGGAGGGTCAGCCGTTAGTGGTCTGCCAGAAGATTTTCGCGGGCAGTCAGCCGTTGCCGCTGCAACCGGGCTGCTGTGCGCGGATCTTTACCGGCGCGCCGATGCCGGAAGGCGCAGACAGCGTCGAGATGCAGGAGAACGTCGAGGTTCTTGAAGATGGTCGCGTGCGCTTTGCCGAGCCAGTCCGGCGCGGCCAGCATGTACGGCCGCAAGCGGGCGAAGCACGCACTGGTGAAACCGTGCTGGAAGCCGGCGTGATCCTGGGGCCGATCGAGCTGGGGCTTGCGGCATCATTGGGGGTTGCCCGGCTGAAGGTGGTGCGTCGGCTAAGGGTGGCGTTGCTCTCTACTGGCGATGAGCTGGTGGAGCCGGGACAGCCACTGGCGCCTGGGCAGATCTACAACAGTAATCGTGTGCTGCTGCGACACTGGTTGCAGCGCCTGGGTTGTGAGGTGATCGATGGCGGAATTGTGCCGGATGATCCCGCGCAGGTTCGTCAGTGTCTGGCTGGGTTGCAGCAGGTGGATCTGATTCTTTCCACGGGCGGCGTTTCGGTTGGTGAGGCCGATTATCTCGGCCAGGTCATGCGGGAAGAGGGTGAGCTGGCCTTCTGGAAGCTGGCCATCAAACCGGGCAAACCGCTGACCTGTGGCACCTATCATGGAGTGGCGGTGATTGGTCTGCCCGGCAATCCGGCGTCCACGCTGGTGACGTTTGGCTTGTTTGCGCGGCCTTATCTGCTTCGCCGCATGGGTGTCGCTCAGGTAGAGCCTCTGAGTTTTCCAGTACCCGCCGGATTCGTTTGGGACAAGCCGGGCAAGCGTCGCGAGTTTTTACGTGCGCGGTTGGAGGCGGGAAGGGCGGTGCTCTACCCCAATCAGAGCTCATCCATCCTGCGTAGCGCAGCCTGGGCCGATGGGTTGGTGGAAATACGCGAACACAGCCAACTGCGTGAAGGTGATCCGGTAGCTTTCATCTCCTTCGCCGAACTGTTTGGCTGACACGCCTGTTCTCGGGCCGCACGACAGACGGTCGAGCGGCCCGAACTCCCGTTCAGCATTCGCTGACAACGGATGGTGCTTTTTCTTGTCTAGTCCTCTTCATCCTGCCAGTGGCTGGTCGGGACACGTCTGCTATTGCACAGATGATGAGGAGGAGCGCAATGCAGGAAAGAAATGCCTGGGTCGATTATGCCAAGGGCATCGGCATCATTCTGGTGGTCTATGGACATGTGGCGCGCGGTGTCTTCAATGCTGGCCTGCCGATGGATGAAGATCGCTACGTGCTGGTGGACAGCATCATCTACAGCTTCCATATGCCCTTGTTCTTCTTTCTTTCGGGGCTGTTCTTTTACGACTCATTGATGAAGCGGGGCAAGACAGGGCTGATCGTCAATAAGGTCGATACCATCGTCTATCCGTTTCTGCTCTGGTCGCTGTTGCAGGGGCTGTTCGAGGTGGTCTTGTCGGATTATACCAACGGTGATGTCGCTCTCTCGAGCGTGCTGTTTTCGTTGGTCTGGTCGCCGCGAGCGCAGTTTTGGTTTCTTTATGCGCTGTTTCTGGTTTTCGTGGTGTGTTCGTTCGTTTATGCCAGGGCCGGGCGCCGCTTGTTTCTGCCCATACTGCTGGCGTTCGCCATTCTTTACCTCTTCAGGCAGGCCATGCTGGCCAACAGTGCTGTGCAGTTCGTGCTGGGTAATGCCATATTTTTCGCATTGGGTATCTGGATCAACGAGGTCAAGGCCTTTCTTCTGGCCCGTCATACCCAATTGATGCTGCTGTTTGGCGCGTTGTTCATGGCGGGACAGTATGCGTTTCACGTTCCACTGGGGCTGACTTGGGACGTCGGTGGAGTGGCCGCCCTGGCGCTGGCGACCATTTCGATTCTGTTCATGGTCACGCTGTCGATGTGGTTGGGGCGGTTTCGTATCCAGTGGCTGCTGTTTTTCGGCGCTTCTTCAATGACGATTTATCTGCTGCATATCCTGGCGGGCAGTGGTGTGCGGGTGATCATGAGTGCTTTTCTGGATATTGACTCCATAGTTGCGCACTTGCTGGTCGGTACGTTGATAGGGCTTGCGGCACCCTTGCTGGCGCAGGTGATCATCCAGCGTTACAACCTGTACTTCCTGTTGACGCCTCCCAGGTCGGTGTCGGCGAACAGCCTGCGCAATCGCACAATGGCTCATCAATAACCAGTCAGCCGCAGCCGATGCGAGTGATCCGTCCATCTTTGTCCGTCGACAGTGTCAGGCGCTGGGCGTTGTATTCCAGTGTGACGATGTCGCCAGGCCGGAGCAGGCGTGCCACCTCTGCACCACTGTCGCGACGGGCCTGGTCGAGCAGGACGGGGCTGGCCTGCTTGCCAATGAGGCCGCGAACCGCTGCGGCGTTGCAGTCGCCCGTAGTGACTGGAGATTGTGTCGATGGCGATGACTCACAGCCGGCCAGCGTCAGGCCGAGCAGTATCAATAGGGTTGTTTGGATGTTCATGCTTTCTCCGGATGTTCTTGAGCTGTGCGAGACAGAAAATCACCTTGAAGGGAACTGGCGCAACAGTGACCACGTCTTAGCTGCGATGGCCCACAGCGACGGCGCGAGGGCTGATGAGCACAATAAGGAGTTCCGCCATGTTCAATTCGTCCCTGATGAAGCGTGTTGCCAGTATTCTTGCTGCGATGCATTTCATGCTGTTTGCGCAAATTCCCCTGGCTCAGGCCGCGATGATAGGCACGCCGGAGGTGATTGCCGAGCAACAGCAGCAGGTTGATCGACAGCAGTTGCTGACGATGCTCGACGATACCGATGTGCAGAAGAAGCTCGAATCCATGGGTGTTGAGCGTAATCAGGTCGAACAGCGTATCAACAGTCTGACACCTGCGGAGCTTGCGCAATTCAATCAGCAACTGGATCAGGCACCGGCCGGTGCGGGCGTGGTTGGGGTCATTGTGCTGTTTCTGGTGATCTTCATCATCACCGACATGCTGTGCGCGACCAATATCTTCAACTTCATCAATTGCATCAACCGTTGATTGGAAGGCTGCTCCTGCTGTTCGGCGCCATTCTGCTCGGGGCTTGCGCGCGCAGTCCGGCGCCGGTGACGGGCAGCATGGGTCTGCCCGAAAGGGTTGAGCTGGTCGACGTGCCGTTTTACCCGCAGGAAGATTACCAGTGCGGACCGGCTGCGCTGGCGACCATGCTGACTCATCGGGGCATCGGCACTGATCCCGAGCAGTTGGTCGAGCGCGTTTATATTCCGGAGCGCAAGGGTAGCCTGCAGATCGAAATGGTGGCTGCGGCCAGAGCTCACGATCTGCTGGTCTATCCGCTTGAGCCGCGTCTGGATGCGTTGCTTGCTGAGGTTGCGGCGGGCAATCCGGTGCTGGTGTTGCAGAACCTTGCCTTCGACCGCTGGCCCCAGTGGCATTTTGCGGTTGTGGTGGGTTATGACCTGGCGAGCCAGACAATTATCCTGCGATCCGGAACCACTCAGCGCTGGACGGGCAGCTTTCACCAGTTCGAGCGCAGTTGGGCCAAGGGTGATCGTTGGGCTGTGGTAACGGTTGAGCCTGGTCAGCTGCCCGCGGGTGCGAGGGAGACCGTGTGGCTGAAGGCAGCGAATGATCTGGAGCAGACCGGACGCAAGGATGCGGCCCGTAAGGCTTATGAGGCGGCGACGGCGCATTGGTCTGGCGGTCTGTCCTGGTTTGCACTGGCCAATAGCTTGTATGCGGAGGGTGACCGGCACGCAGCGGAAGAGGCCTTGCGCAGCAGCATTGCGAGTGATGACGCCTTCGCGGCGGGCTGGTTCAACCTCGCCCAACTGCTGGCCGAGCGTGGTTGCGCGACACAGGCTTCCAGGGCGAAAGCCTGCGCTATTCAATTGGCCCCCGAGGATAAGCGGTTTGCTGTCGGGTTGTCGCAGCAGCGCGAGCAGGCGGTGGGCTGTGAGTCACTGCCGGCGTGTCCGGTGCAGTGATTCAGAACCCTATCCGGTCTCGTAGGCTGTAATACAGCGCGCCGAGCGCGCTGAGCGGTGCGCTGAACTGCTGACCGCCAGGAAACGGGTAGTGCGGCAGATTGGCGAAGGCGTCGAAGCGTTCGGCTTGGCCACGCAATGCCTCGGCAATGATTTTCCCGGCCAGGTGGGTATAGGTCACCCCGTGCCCACTGCAACCCTGCGAGTAGTAGATGTTGTCGCCGATTCGGCCGACTTGCGGCATGCGCGACAGAGTCAGCAGAAAGTTGCCAGTCCAGGCGAACTCCGTCTTGATACCTTGCAGTTGCGGAAAGGTCTTGAGCATTTTTGTGCGAATAATTGAATCGATGTCCGCCGGGTCGCGTGCGCCGTACACCACGCCGCCGCCGTAGATCAGGCGCTTGTCCGCCGATAGCCGGAAATAGTCGAGCAGATAATTGCAGTCTTCAACGCAGTAATCCTGTGGCAGCAGGCTGGCAGCGAGTTCATCGCCCAGCGGCTCCGTGGCGATGACCTGAGTACCGCAGGGCATTGATTTTGCGGCCAGTTCCGGCACCAGGTTACCGAGGTAGGCATTGCCCGCAACAACCACGAATTTGGCGCTGACTTGGCCGCTGGTCGTGTGCACGCGGGGTGAGTCGCCACGGTCGATGCGAAGGGCCGGGCTTTGCTCATAAATGATCCCGCCCAAGGATTCCACAGCCGCCGCTTCGCCCAGCGCCAGGTTGAGTGGATGTATATGGCCGCCTCCGTGGTCCAGCATCCCGCCGCTGTAGCGATCGCAGGCCACGACGTTGCGAATGCTGTTGTGGTCGAGCATTTCCAGTTGGTCGTAGCCATATCGCTCCCAAAGCGCTTTTTGCGCTTCAAGATGGTGCATCTGTCTGGCATTGAAGGCGGCGAATACACCACCGTTTTTCAGGTCGCAGTCGATGCCGTAGCGCGTGACTCGCTCGCGGATGATACGTGCGCCCTCGAACGCCATCGCGCCGATCAGTCGTGCGGCATCAGGGCCGGCGCTGCGCTCGACGGTGTCGATGTCGCGGCTATAGCTGTTGACGATCTGCCCGCCGTTGCGCCCGGAGGCACCGAAGCCAACCTTGGCTGCCTCCAGAACCACAACCCGAAAACCCTGTTCCAGAAGAAAGAGGGCCGTTGAGAGCCCGGTATAGCCTGCGCCGATCACGCAGACATCCGTCTGGATGTTGTCGCTCAAGACTTCACGGCGAGGTGCCGGATTTGCCGAGGCGGCGTAGTAGGAATCGGGATAGGGCGTGTGCGGCATTTTGTTAATCCCTGTTCTGAATATTTGACGCGATGCTAGCGCTACAAACCCTTCCGCACCATAGAGACGTTGATTGCGCTGCTCGCCGCTTTCAAAAATCACAGATATCAGTGGCTTAGCGAAAAAAAGCTTGACGCTGTCATGGGTATCTATAGAATGCGCGTCCATCGGAGGCACATAGCTCAGTTGGTTAGAGCACCACCTTGACATGGTGGGGGTCGTTGGTTCGAATCCAATTGTGCCTACCAATTCCGAAAAGGGTCGCGATAGCGGCCCTTTTTTTTGCGTTGATTGTTCGTGCGGTGGCTTTCTGAAAGTCTCCGTGCCCCATGTTCCCAGTGACTTCGGTTCGTTTCGATCAGTCTTCGGGCTCCTGCCACCGTGCGGCGGGTTATTCGGCGAATCGCTTTCCTGGCTCATCCCAACCCACGTGGCCTTTGGTAGGGGTCACCACTAGGAGAGGAGGCGCCATGCCCATCATTACTCTTCCTGACGGCAGTCAGCGTTCGTTCGATCATTCCGTCTCCGTTGCCGAGGTTGCCCAGTCCATCGGCGCCGGCCTTGCCAAGGCGACCATTGCCGGGAAGGTCAATGGTCGCCTGGTCGATGCCTGCGACCTGATCGAGAATGACGCGACCCTGCAGATCATCACATCCAAAGATGAAGAGGGGCTGGAGATCATTCGGCACTCTTGTGCACACTTGGTCGGGCATGCGGTCAAGCAGCTCTATCCGGCGGCGAAAATGGTGATCGGCCCGGTAATCGCCGAAGGCTTCTACTACGATATCGCCTTCGAGCGGCCTTTGACCCCTGAGGATATGGTCGCCATCGAGCAGCGCATGAAGGCGCTGATCGACACCGAATATGACGTGATCAAGAAGCTCACTCCACGCGCTGAAGTCATCGAGGTGTTTCGGGCGCGCGGTGAGGATTACAAGCTGCGCCTGATCGAAGACATGCCTGACGAACAGGCTATGGGGCTGTACTACCACGAAGAATATGTCGACATGTGCCGTGGGCCGCACGTGCCCAATACGCGCTTTCTCAAGTCGTTCAAGCTGACCAAGTTTTCCGGTGCCTACTGGCGTGGCGACGCGAAGAACGAGCAGTTGCAGCGCATTTATGGCACTGCCTGGGCCGATAAGAAGCAGCTGGCTGCCTATATTCAGCGCATCGAGGAAGCCGAAAAGCGCGATCATCGCAAGATCGGCAAGCGCCTGGGGTTGTTTCATGCCCAGGAAGAGGCGCCGGGGATGGTCTTCTGGCATCCCAATGGCTGGACGCTCTACCAGGTGCTTGAACAGTACATGCGCCAGGTGCAGCGCGAGAATGGCTATCAGGAAATCCGCACACCGCAGGTGGTTGATCGAGTGCTCTGGGAGAAATCCGGACACTGGGCCAACTACGCCGAGAACATGTTCACCACTGAATCGGAAAGCCGCGACTACGCGATCAAGCCGATGAACTGCCCGTGTCATGTTCAGGTCTATAACCAAGGCCTGAAAAGCTATCGCGAACTGCCGCTGCGTCTGGCCGAATTCGGTGCCTGCCACCGCAACGAGCCCTCAGGTGCGTTGCACGGCATCATGCGTGTGCGCGGCTTTACCCAGGACGATGCGCATATTTTCTGTACGGAAGAGCAGATGCAGTCCGAGTCGGCTGATTTCATCAGGCTGACGCAGGCGGTGTATGCAGATTTCGGCTTTGATGACATCGAGCTGAAGCTCTCGACCCGTCCGGAAAAGCGTGTCGGCTCCGATGATCTGTGGGATCGTGCCGAAGCGGCTCTGGCAGCTGCGCTGGATAGCGCCGGCCTGCCTTACGACCTGCAGCCGGGAGAGGGCGCGTTTTATGGTCCGAAGATCGAGTTCTCGCTGAAGGACTGCCTTGGGCGTGTCTGGCAGTGCGGTACGCTTCAGCTGGATTTCAATCTGCCGATCCGCCTTGGCGCTGAATACGTCAGCGAGAACAATGATCGCCAGCATCCGGTCATGTTGCACCGTGCGATTCTCGGCTCGTTCGAGCGCTTCATTGGTATTCTGATCGAGCACTACGAGGGCGCATTCCCGGCATGGCTGGCGCCGACGCAGGCGGTGGTGATGAATATCACCGACAAGCAGGCCGATTTCGCGACCGAAGTGGAGAAAATTCTCAATCAGAGCGGCTTCCGCGCCAAGTCTGACTTGAGAAACGAAAAGATCGGCTTTAAAATCCGCGAGCATACCTTGCTCAAGGTTCCCTATCTTCTGGTTATCGGAGATCGGGAAGTCGAGACACGATCCGTTGCCGTGCGCACCCGTGAAGGAACTGATCTGGGCTCAATGCCCCTGGATGATTTCGCCCGGTTGCTGGCACAAGCGGTTTCCCGGCGTGGTCGCCAAGAATTGGAGTAATCATTATTAAGCGTGAAATGAGACAGGATAAACGAGCTGCACCCAAGGCCCCGATCAACGAGAATATCTCGGCTCGTGAGGTCCGTTTGATTGGTGCTGATGGCGAGCAGGTTGGCATCGTCTCGATTGATGAAGCGCTTCGTATCGCTGAAGAAGCGAAGCTGGATCTGGTGGAAATCTCCGCCGATGCATCACCTCCCGTATGCCGTGTGATGGATTACGGCAAGCACCTGTTCGAGAAAAAGAAGCAGGTTGCTGCGGCGAAGAAAAACCAGAAGCAGATCCAGGTGAAAGAAGTCAAGTTTCGCCCAGGGACGGAAGAGGGTGACTATCAGGTCAAGCTACGCAACCTGATACGTTTCCTGAGTGAAGGGGACAGGGCCAAGGTATCGTTGAGATTCCGCGGTCGTGAGATGGCCCATCAGGAGCTGGGGATGGAACTGTTGAAGCGGGTCGAGGGTGACCTGGTTGAATATGGTTCGGTCGAACAGCATCCGAAGATGGAAGGACGCCAGCTGATCATGGTCATCGCTCCCAAGAAGAAAAAGTAACCCCCAGGGCACTGGCAGGCCTTGCGGTTATTTGTAATCACCCACACTGTGGAGTACCGAACATGCCAAAGATGAAGACTAAAAGTGGCGCTGCGAAGCGCTTCAAAAAGACGGCTAATGGCTTCAAGCACAAGCACGCTTTCAAGAGCCACATCCTGACCAAAATGTCTACCAAGCGTAAGCGTCAGCTGCGTGGTACATCTCTGATGCACCCGTCTGACAAAGCAAAAGTAGAGCGCATGCTGCGCGTACGTTAATCGGTCAAGAATAGAGGAATAACTCATGGCTCGTGTTAAGCGTGGCGTCGTCGCTCGTCGCCGTCACAAGAAAATCCTGAAACTCGCAAAAGGCTACTACGGCGCTCGTTCGCGCGTGTTCCGTGTTGCCAAGCAGGCGGTAATCAAGGCTGGCCAATACGCCTACCGTGACCGCCGTCAGCGGAAGCGTCAGTTCCGCGCTCTGTGGATTGCTCGTATCAACGCCGGTGCGCGTGTAAACGGTCTGTCTTACAGCCGTTTGATCGCTGGCCTGAAAAAAGCAGCCATCGAGATCGACCGCAAGGTTCTGGCCGAGTTGGCAGTGAACGAAAAAGCAGCTTTTGCTGCGATTGTCGAAAAAGCTAAAGCTTCTCTGGCCTAAGCCCATCGATAATCGGATCTTCGGATCCGTAGTGTCACCGATAGGGGAAGAGCCTTGTGCTCTTCCCCTATTTCGTATCTGAAGGGGCATTTGCAAAAGTGCACCAGGCGATGGGTATCGCTCGGTGCGGTTCTGCAAGAACCTCTGGAGGTTGTACATGGAAAACCTGGATGCACTGGTCTCGCAAGCGCTTGAGGCGGTGCAACATAGTCAAGACATCAATGCCCTGGAGCAGATCCGGGTCCAATACCTCGGCAAGAAGGGCGAGCTGACCCAGGTCATGCAGACGCTGGGCAAGCTGTCCGCGGATGAGCGACCGAAAGCCGGCGCTCTGATCAATGCGGCGAAGGGCCGAGTGCAGGATGAGCTGAATGCGAAGAAGGCCCGTCTGGAACAGGCGGCGCTGAGCGCCAGGCTTGCCGCCGAACGAATCGATGTGACCCTGCCTGGTCGCGGTGAAGCCAGCGGCGGCCTGCATCCGGTAACCCGCACGCTTGAGCGGATCGAGCAGTTCTTCAGTCATATCGGCTATAGCGTTGCCGAGGGGCCGGAAGTCGAGGATGACTATCACAACTTCGAAGCACTGAATATTCCGGGGCACCACCCTGCGCGTGCGATGCACGACACCTTCTATTTCGACGCCCGCATGCTGCTGCGCACTCACACCTCGCCAGTGCAGGTGCGCACCATGGAGTCGCAGCAGCCGCCTATCCGTATCGTCTGTCCGGGCCGGGTCTATCGCTGTGATTCGGATATCACCCATTCCCCGATGTTTCACCAGGTCGAAGGCCTGCTCATCGATGAAGGCATCAGCTTCGCGGACCTGAAGGGCACCATCGAGCAGTTTCTGCGGGTGTTCTTCGAGAAGCCGCTAGGCGTGCGTTTCCGTCCATCATTCTTCCCCTTCACCGAACCCTCGGCTGAAGTGGATATGCAGTGTGTGATGTGCAGCGGTAAAGGCTGTCGTGTGTGCAAGCAGACCGGCTGGCTTGAGGTGATGGGTTGCGGAATGGTGCACCCGAATGTGCTGCGCATGTCTGGAATCGATCCGGAGAAATATCAGGGCTTCGCTTTCGGCATGGGCGCCGAGCGACTGGCCATGTTGCGTTATGGCGTCAATGATTTGCGCCTGTTCTTCGATAACGACCTGAGATTCCTGGCGCAGTTTCGCTAGGTCCGGGTCCAGTCAAAGCATCTTTGGGAGAGCAGGATGAAATTCAGCGAACAGTGGTTGCGTACTTGGGTCAATCCACAGGTTTCCCGCGAGGAGCTTGTGGCGCGTCTATCTATGGTTGGTCTGGAAGTGGATGCGGTCACTCCGGTTGCCGGCGAATTCAGCGGCGTGGTGGTGGGGGAAGTGTTGAGCACCGAACCGCATCCCGATGCCGACAAGCTGCGCGTGTGCCAGGTCAGCAATGGCAGCGAAACCCTTCAGGTGGTCTGTGGTGCGCCGAATGTGCGTCCCGGCCTGAAAATTCCCTTCGCCATGATCGGTGCAAAGCTGCCGGGTGATTTCAAGATCAAGAAGGCCAAGCTGCGTGGCGTCGAGTCCAATGGCATGTTGTGCTCGGAAACCGAGCTGCAGATTGGCACCGATGACAGCGGGCTGATGGAGTTGGCGCCGGATTCTCCGGTGGGCGGTGATCTGCGTGAATACCTGGGGCTGGACGATGCGAGCATCGAAATCGGCCTGACTCCGAACAGGGGCGATTGCCTGTCCATCGCCGGGCTTGCTCGCGAAGTGGGTGCGATTTACGGCGCGCAGGTTGTGCCAGTCGATATTGCGCCGGTAGCAGCCGTACACGATGAGGTACGTCCCGTTGAAGTGCTTGCTCCGAAAGCCTGCCCGCGTTATCTCGGTCGCGTGATCAGTGGCGTCGACCTGTCGCGTCCGACGCCGCTGTGGATGGTTGAGCGTCTGCGTCGCTCCGATATCCGCAGCATCGATGCGGTGGTGGATGTCACCAATTACGTGATGCTCGAACTGGGGCAGCCGCTGCATGCCTTTGATCTTGCCGAAATCAACGGCGGCATCAGGGTGAGGATGGCGCAAGAGCGGGAAGAACTGGTTCTACTCGACGGCCAGAAAGTGCAACTGCGTGCTGACACGCTGGTGATTGCCGACCATCAGCGTCCGCTCGCGATTGCTGGTGTGATGGGTGGCGAACACAGCGGTGTGAGCGCTTCGACGCAGGACCTGTTCCTTGAGAGCGCCTTCTTCGACACCATCGCACTGGCGGGCAAGGCGCGTTCTTATGGTCTGCACACCGACGCCTCCCATCGTTACGAGCGTGGTGTGGATTCCAGGCTTGCCCGTCGTGCCATGGAGCGGGCCACCGCACTACTGCTGCAGATCGTTGGCGGCAGTGCAGGTCCGGTGATCGAAGCCGCCAGCGAGGCTGATCTGCCGGATGTCGCGCCGATTGTGTTGCGTGCCGAGCGTATCGATCAGATGCTCGGGCTGGAAATGCCGGCGGGGCAGGTGGTCTCGCTCCTTTCTGCACTGGGCCTTGGCATTGTCGAAAAGTCGCAGGGCTGCTGGGAAGTCAGCGTGCCCAGCCATCGCTTTGATATCAGCCTCGAAGTTGACCTTATCGAAGAGCTGGGGCGGTTGTATGGCTACGATCGCTTGCCAGTGCGTTATCCCCAGGCGCGCCTAGCGCCCGAGGCCAGCCCGGAAGCTCGTGCAGAACTGCCAGCGCTGCGCCGTCTGCTGGTTGCGCGTGGCTATCAGGAGGCAATTACCTACAGTTTCATCGATCCGAAGCTGTTCGAACTGTTCAGCCCTGGCGTTGAGCCGCTGCAACTGGCCAACCCGATTTCCTCGGACATGGCCGCCATGCGGGCGACCCTGTGGCCAGGTCTGATCAAGGCGCTGCAATACAACCTTAATCGTCAGCAGACGCGGGTTCGCCTGTTCGAAAGCGGGCTGCGTTTTGTCGGTCAACTTGGTGATCTGAAGCAGGAGGCGATGCTGGCTGGTGTCGTCACCGGCAGCCGTCTGCCGGAAGCCTGGAGCAATGGGCGCGAGGCTGTCGACTTCCATGACATGAAAGCCGATATCGAGGCCGTACTCGGCTACGCTGGCGACGCCGCTGCCTATACCTTCATTGCAACCGAGCATCCTGCCCTGCATCCGGGGCAGACGGCTCGTATTGAGCGCGAAGGGCGCTTGGTCGGTTTCGCCGGCAGCCTGCATCCTGAGTTGGCCGCCAGCCTGGGTATTGACCAGCCGGTCTACCTATTCGAACTGCTGCTTGCGGAAATCAGTGAGGGGCGGCTGCCACGCTTCAGCGAACTGTCGCGCTTCCCCGAGGTGCGTCGCGATCTGGCGATTCTGGTGGCAGTCGATGTTCCCGCAGGTGATGTATTGACCTGCATTCGCGAAGCGGCGGGCGATAACCTGACGGACCTCAAGCTATTTGACGTCTATCAGGGTAAAGGTATTGATCCGCTTAGCAAAAGTGTGGCAGTTGGCTTGACCTGGCAGCACCCTTCGCGCACTCTAAACGACGATGAGGTGAGTAGTGCGATGCAGCAAATTCTCACTTCCCTGGAAGAAAGGTACAACGCCACGTTAAGGAAATAGCGTATGGGGGCTCTGACGAAAGCTGAAATGGCCGAACGTCTTTATGAAGAGCTAGGCTTGAACAAGCGCGAGGCCAAGGAGCTGGTCGAGCTGTTTTTTGAGGAAATTCGCCAGGCGCTGGAGCATAACGAACAGGTCAAGTTGTCCGGATTCGGCAACTTCGACCTGCGCGACAAGCGACAGCGGCCTGGCCGTAATCCGAAGACAGGCGAGGAAATACCGATCACGGCACGCCGTGTCGTGACGTTCCGTCCAGGGCAGAAACTCAAAGCCAGGGTCGAGGCCTATGCTGGAACCAAGCCATAACGATGAGCTCCCGACGATTCCGGGCAAACGCTATTTCACCATCGGTGAAGTCAGCGAACTCTGTGCGGTAAAGCCCCATGTGCTGCGTTACTGGGAGCAAGAGTTTCCACAACTCAATCCAGTAAAGCGCCGTGGCAACAGGCGTTATTACCAGCGTCAGGACGTGCTGATGATTCGCCAGATCCGGGCGCTCCTCTACGACCAGGGCTTCACCATTGGTGGTGCGAGGCAACGCCTCTCCAGCGAAGAAGCCCGGGAAGACACTACCCAGTACAAGCAAATGATCCGGCAGATGATTTCGGAACTTGAAGAAGTGCTGCAAGTCCTGCGGAAATAATCCACCGGAGTGCTAAAAAACTTTCACATTTTCAGGTGCTTAAGGTATAGTTCGATCCGTTTTCAGCAGTGCTGAAAACACTAGTCGGGGCGTAGCGCAGCCTGGTAGCGCACTTGCATGGGGTGCAAGGGGTCGAGTGTTCGAATCACTCCGTCCCGACCAAAAATCCCTAGAAAATCCAACCCCTTAGCGGTGGTTGGATTTTTTTATGCCTGAAGGATTTTGGACGGTTCAGAATTTTGCCCCACTTTTTGCCCCACTGATGCTTGAGGCTTCAGATGGCTCATTTCGAGGGCTGCTCTGGGAGAGATACAACTCGTGCTGCTCCTCGCTCAGGATAAGCTGCTCCAAGACCTTGGTTCTGGACAACTGGTGCGCTTGAGCAAGCTTGTCCAGGACGGCATTGACGCTGAGGGGGAGCACGAAGTTGTATTGCTTCTTCTCGACCGCCTTCTCGCGCGTCTTTTGCGTGCTCCAGCGCCTCTTAATTTTCTCGATGTAGAGTTCCTTTTCCTCGTCGGAGGCTTCGCTGTGGTCGAAGAACTCCAGCAGCTCAGTGAGTTTTGTAAGGGGTTCGGCGCGCAGCGTTAGCCTGGGCTTGTTTTTCTCAAGCCAACTCCATGCCAGAGCGCATTTCGGACGTTCGTCCTTGTCTTTGAACCAGCTGAAGATCCTGTCTGACCGTGCGTGCTCGGTCCAAGCGTCTGATAGGCGCCTCAGTGTGTTCTCTTTGTGGCCGAAGTCGTTATCCCAGAGATCGAGTAGTGCAATCAGCTGTTCCTTGTCACTGAGTGTGCGAAAGACACTGCTGCGTATTCTGAGCCCAGTTTTTTTTGCGGCTTGAGCGGCGAGCCATTTAGGTTGTCGTCCGCTTTTTTCGATCCAATTGAATGCCTCCTCCGGTAGGAGCTCTCTATCCCGTGCTCGTTCTAAGCCCCTTGCGACGAGAGGGTTCCTTTTTAGGGTTCTTGCAATTTGGTCTCGCATGGTTTTGCTGTTGAGCAGGCACTCATCCATCTGAATCCCTTCCTGAATTTCTATGGCAAGCCATAGCTGCGGATTCCACGCCATTCGGACACTCAGCCCACGCTGATCCGGACACCTGTT